>ERZ1034984.2827-NODE-2827-length-13397-cov-21.954879_pt1 | contig 13397 bp, 10 predicted proteins | sample MGYA00520589_ERZ1034984 | MGnify/ENA primary metagenome ERZ1034984 (study PRJEB33766, sample SAMN09781790) | gut metagenome | biome: gut microbiome | host: Homo sapiens | place: Madagascar | study: EMG produced TPA metagenomics assembly of the PRJNA485056 data... | reverse complement strand
GAAAAAAGAGCAGGAGACAGGGCGAAAAGACGGTCTATCTAAAAAACAAGATGCAAAGGCGCCGCAGTTGTGCTATACTTAAAAACAACAATCGACGCGGGACGCCCGCGAGCCGGAGATAAAGGAGTAACGACGATGGAACAGCTTTTGAAACTTCTGGAAGATAACGCGCGGCTGCCGATCGAGGACATTGCCACGATGCTGAATAAATCCCCCGCCGAGGTGGCGGCAATGATCGACCTTGCCCGCGCACAGGGCATCATCAAGGGGTACAAGACCCTTGTGGACTGGGAAAAGGCCGGGGTGAACCGGGTGGAGGCTGTCATCGAGCTGAACGTCAGCCCCAAGAAGAGCCGCGGCTTCGACGAGATCGCGGCTACCATTGCCGCCTTCGACGAGGTGGAGAGCGTGCTGCTGATGAGCGGCGGCTACGATCTGCAGCTGGTCATCAAGGGCCAGACCTTCCAAGAGATCGCGCTGTTCGTGGCCAAGCGCCTGTCCCCGCTGGACGACGTGCTGTCCACGGCTACCCATTTTGTCCTGCGTACTTACAAAAAAGAGGGCCGCTTCTATCAGGACGACGAAATTGATGAAAGAGAGTGCACCGTGCTGTGATGGACTACGATAAACTGATCGCGCCTGCCGCCAAGACCATGCGCCCCTCCGGCATCCGCAAATTCTTCGACCTCGCCGCCGACATGCCGGAGTGCATCAGCCTCGGCGTCGGCGAGCCGGATTTCAAAACGCCGTGGGCGGTCCGGGAAGCGGGCATCGAGAGCTTGGAGCACGGCCGCACCCGCTACACCGCCAACGCGGGCCTGAAGGAGCTGCGCGCCGAGATCTGCCGCTATCTGGAGCGGCGGATGAACCTCCATTACGATCCGCTGACGCAGGTGCTGGTCACCGTGGGCGGCAGCGAAGCCATTGATATGTGCATCCGAACCATCGTGCAGCCGGGGGATGAGGTCATCATCCCGGAGCCGTGTTTCGTCTGCTACGAGCCCATCACCACCCTGTCCGGCGGTGTGCCGGTCCATGTGCCCTGCCGGCAGGAGGACGAGTTCCGCCTCCGCCCGGAGGCGCTGAAAGCGGCCATCACCCCCAAGACCAAGCTCCTCGTCATGCCCTTCCCCAACAACCCCACCGGCGCGGTGATGGAGAAAGAAGATCTTGAGGCCATTGCCGAAGTGCTGCGGGACACGAACGTCCTCGTGCTGTCGGATGAAATTTATGCGGAGCTGAACTACGGGCTGCGGCCCCATGTTTCCATCGCGACCCTGCCCGGCATGGCCGAGCGGACCGTGGTGGTCAACGGCTTCTCCAAGAGTTACGCCATGACCGGCTGGCGCTTGGGTTACGCATGCGGCCCGGCCCCCATCATCAAAATCATGACGAAGATTCACCAGAGCGCCATCATGAGCGCCCCCACCACCAGCCAGTACGCCGCCATCACCGCCTTGCGGGATTGCGACGGCGAGATCGACCGGATGCGGGACGAGTACAACATGCGCCGCCGTCTGGTGGTGCGTACCTTCAACGAGATGGGCCTGACCTGCTTCGAGCCGCGGGGCGCGTTCTATGCCTTCCCCTGCATCAAGTCCACCGGCATGACGAGTCAGGAGTTCTGCACCAAGCTCTTGGAGCAGAAACATGTGGCCCTCGTGCCCGGCGACGCCTTCGGTGCCTCCGGCGAGGGGTACTGCCGGGTGTCCTACGCCTACTCGGTGGAGCATCTGACCGAGGCGATGAAGCGCATCCGCGCCTTTTTGCAGGACAACGGCATCCGCGCGAACGGATGAGAAGGAGTTTGAAATGGCAAAGTTGAATCGTGTGACGGTTCTGGCCCCGGCCAAGCTGAATCTTGCGCTGGACGTGGTGGGCACTCTGCCCAACGGCTATCATGATCTGGATATGACCATGCAGGCCATCACGCTGTATGAAAAGGTCGTGCTGACCCGCAGCAACGGCCTGAACCTGACCCTGCCCGGCAGCCCCGTGGCCGCCAACGACAGCAACACCGCCATCAAGGCAGCCATCGCCTTTTTCCAGTACACCGGGCTGCTGGCGGGCGTGGATATCACCGTGTATAAGAACATCCCGGTGCGGGCCGGGATGGCGGGCGGCAGCGCGGACGCCGCAGCCGTCCTCGTGGGTCTGAATGCGCTGTACGGGGCACGCCTTTCCATGAGCGAGCTCTGCGCGCTGGGGGCCAAGGTGGGCGCAGATGTGCCCTTTGCCCTGATGGGCGGCACCTGCCGGGTGCAGGGCGTGGGCGATGTGATGAAAGCCCTGCCGCCCTGCCCGGACTGCTGGTTCACGGTGGTCATGCCGGACTACGGCGTTTCCACCCCGGAAGCCTTTGCGGCTTACGACAAGGTGGGCAGCAGCCGTCACCCCGACTGCGAAGCGCAGGAAGCCGCCATCCGCGCCGAGGACTTGGCCGGGGTCTGCGCCGCTGCGGGCAACGCGCTGGAAGAGTGCAGCGGTGCCAAGGACAATGAGGCCATCAAAGCGGCGCTGCGCCGGCACGGGGCGGTGACGGCCCTGATGACCGGCAGCGGCGCGGCGGTGTTCGGCATTTTCCAGCAGGAAGCCGACGCCCGCAAAGCCGCCGAGGCTCTGAAAACCCGCTGGCCGCAGGTCTATGTGGCCCAGCCCGACAAGGGCGGCGCACGGGTCGCGGCCCCGAAGTGGATCTGATAATACAATAAAAAAGCTGCTGCCAGCTTCCTTCGTCATCGCTTGCAAGGTGCCGGAGGGAGTGATGCAGCAGCTTTTTTTATTTATGCCTCTTCGTCTGCAAACAGGCCCGGAATGCCGCAGACAGCGGCAATGCCGACGACCGTAAAGACGATGCGGGACCAGATGGAACTGCTGCCGCCCAGCAGCCAGCCGACAAAATCAAACTGGAACAGGCCGACCAGCCCCCAGTTGATGCCGCCGATGATCATCAGGATCAGGCATACTTTATAAAAGGTCTGCACAAAAAGACCCCCTTTCTTTTGGGTAGTTTTGCCCAAGGGAAAGGGGGTTATTCATCAGTCGTCCCAGCCCATGAGGTCGGGCAGGGTGAGGGTCTCGTCCGAGCAGTGGGGGTTCGCATCGGCGTGAGCCTGTACGGTGGCTGCTTCCACGGCCTTGACGATCTCGGCGATGGCGGCGCAGTCCTCCGGCAGGTCGGTCTGGCTGCGGCCGGAGTGGGTGAACAAGATCTTGCCCTTATGGCCCACCACCAGCGTCAGGGGCAGGATCTGCGGGGCGGCTTTGTCGTAATGGTAGCCCGCGTCCTTGGCGGCTTTGTAAATTTTTTGAGCCGCAAAGCTCCAGCTCAGCAGACCGCGGGTCTGCTGGACGCCGAGGTAGCCGTAGAGCACGCCCGGCCCGTCGCAGATGACGGGGAAGGGAAAATCCGACCCACGGGTGGCGGCGGCCACGGCCTGAGCGCTGGACCGCACCACACAGGCCAGCCGCGCCCCTTTCAGGGAGGGCAGGGTCTTCAGATAGCGGGTGATGTACTCGCGGCTCACGGGATGATCGAACCCCGGCAGGAAGATCATGCACAGCGGCCGTCCGCCCTCACAGAGTGCGTAAAAATCGTTTTCCGGCACCGTGGGGGTGTCGTAGGTAAAGCGGGGGATGCTGGTCCCCACCAGATGCTCAGACTTCATGCCGCAATGCACATCCTTTCCGATATAAAAAAATCCACACACGTTCCTCTTGGCAGAGGACAGTGGTGGATGAGTCCCTATAAAAAGATCCCGCCCGGTCGTCTGCGGCAATCAAACCTACCCTTACGGACAGGTGGGTGCCCTGTCTCCGGATTCGCGCTTCCTCATCGAGCCTCTGGGGTCGAACCCACAGCGGGGAGGTCTGCAATCCGCCGGCGAACGCCGGGCTCCCGTTGAATGATTAGTAGGATCATATAAACCGCAACAATTCGAGCCGGGCAGGAAGTCTTGCACGGGTCAATCGTCTGGAAAACTTACTCGATCTCGAACTGGTCGCTGAGCCGCTTTTCGAACAGCTTGCTTACTTCCAGCAGGGTCTCGTCGTCTTCCACGACATCCAGATATTCGCCCTCGCTGTCCTCGCCGACGCTCAGGATGACCAGCTGTGCATCCTCGTTGACGTCTTCTTCGTCCTCGGCGTATTCCACGACGGCCATATAGTGCACGCCCTTATGGTCCAGCGCGTCGATCACCTCAAAAGTGACTTCGTTGCCGTCCTCGTCCTCAAGGGTCATCAGGTCGGGCTGATACTCCTCTTCGGCGTTCGGGTTCTTGATCTCTTCTGCCATAAGATACGTTCTCCTGTAAAAGAAAATAAAAGTGATCCAGAGCGGGGAAAGCTCTGCGCTGCCGCAGCCCCCGGCTGTGCTTATAGTGTAGCGTTTTTTTGCCCGCTCGTCAAGATGTTTTTCGCACAGAAATCTGCTGGCAAATTTTCACGCATTTCCCTCTCGATTCCGCCGGAGAAATATGATATACTAAACTCTGTGTATATTCCCATCCTATTCACCGAGAGGTCAGAGTTATGAATCGTTTTTATAAAAAGGCGCTGGCGGTGCTGGCGCTCCTGAGCTGCCTTGCGCTGACGGGCTGCTCGCTGAAGGAAAAGCTCAGCGGCAGCGCGTCGGGCACGAAGACCATCTCCCGCCCGGCGGTGGAGTCTGCCGAAACCCAGTTCGCCCACCCGGCGGCGGGGGACACGGTGGCCGTGTTTGATACCTCGGCGGGCGTGTTCAAGGCGGTGCTCTTCCCGACGCTGGCTCCGCAGGCATGTGATAACTTCCTCGGCCTCGTACAGGCGGGCCACTACAACGGCCTGACCGTCTCCCGCGTTGAGAACGAGTTCCTCGTGGAAGCCGGGCAAGGGGCCGACGGCAAGGGCGCGACCATCTGGAACGGCAGCCGTTGCCCGGTGGAAGCCACCGACAAGCTGCACCACTATTCCGGTGCACTCTGCGCCGCCACGGATTCTTCCGGCCAGTGTGCCAGCGTCTTCTATGTGATGGAAACGCTGCCCGGCTCGGCCTCCGTCACGCAGGAGCTGGTGGACCAGATGAACGCCGCCGGTTACCGCGCCGAAGTCGTGGCGGCCTACCAGACGGCGGGCGGCGCCCCTTACCTCGACTACACCGACACCGTGTTCGGGCAGGTGTATGAGGGCATGGACGTGGTGGACGCCATGGCTCAGACCGCTGTGGACGAGAGCCAGAAGCCCACCGAGGCCATCACCATCCACAGCGTCAGCATTGAGACGTATCCGTAAAAAAGAAAACGCAAAAAGGCTCCCGTGGCAGTGGGAGCCTTTTTGCGTAAAGAGAAAACGAGGATGGCTTCTCAGCGGCGGTCGCTGGGGCCTTTGCGGTGACGCTGCCGCTTCCCGGTCAGATCTCGCCGGGGTGCTCTTTGCGCCATGCAAGGTAATCCTCTAAGATGACCGTGGCGCTGACGGAATCCAAGATCTCTTTCCGCTTGGTGCCGAAGGTGCCGGCCTCGGAGAGGATGTCGGCGGCTTCGCAGGTGGACTGGCGCTCGTCCCACATCCGGACGGGCAGCCCGCTCCAGATCTGGATCGTCTTTGCCAGCTTTCGGCTCTTCTGGGCCCGCTCGCCCTCGGTGCCGTCCATGTTCAGCGGCAGACCGATGACGATGAGCTCTGCCTGAATATTTTTTGCTGTTTCGCAGACCTTGGCCGCCACTTTCGGGCGGCCTTTTTCAGTGATCTGGGGCGTGATGGCGGTGGTCAGAAATTCGGTAACATCGCAGGTGGCAAGGCCGGTGCGGCTGTCCCCGTAATCGACAGCGAGTATTTTCATGGGGATCCCCTTTCTGTTTGCATCTTTGCTTAGTGTAACACAGAATAGATGTTCTTGCAATTTTGTGGTACAATAAAGGCTGCCAATGAACGCAGGGCCCGCGCTTTTACGCAAGCGCAGACCCAAGCAGTCAGCAGGAGTGAACCGATCTGTCAAAAGCGCCCACTTTGGGAAAGACTCCCTCCGGTCGGAGGGAGATGTCGCATATGCGACAGAGGGTGGACGACTGGCACGCGAAGCGTGACTGAGAGGGCGAGGCCGCTGACCGAGGAGATGCCGTTATGTTAAAATTGATCCTAGGCGGTTCCGGCAGCGGCAAGACGACGCTGCTGTATCACCGCATCCGCACCCGCGCCGAGGCGGGGCAAAAGAGCATCCTGCTGGTGCCGGAGCAGTTCACGTCCTCCACCGAGGGGCGCATCTACCGCGAATTGGGGGATGCGCTGTCCGGCATGGTGGAGAGCTTTTCCTTCACGAGCCTTGCCGAGAAGATCTTGTCCGCCGAGGGCGGCAGCGCCGTGCAGACCCTCTCCGACGCGGGGCGGGCCGTGCTGGTGCGCCGCGCACTGGAAGAATTGCAGGACAATGTCCGCTATTACTACCGCCACCGCCGGAGTGCGGCTTTCTGCCAGATGGCGGCCGAGACCATCGACGAGCTGAAGAGCGCGGGCCTGTCCGGCACCCGGCTGGCGGAGCTGGCCAAGAGCTGCGGGGCCGAGAGCGGGAAGCTGAGCGAACTGGCGCTGATCTTCCAAGGCTACGAGACGCTGCTGTTCCGCAGCGGCATGGACCCCGCCGACCGGCTGGAGCTGGCCGGTGCCCGGCTCGAAGAGGCGCTGGCGGGGGGAAAGGTGCCGGGATTTCTGCGGGGGCGGGAAGTGTTCATCGACGAGTTCGATACCTTCAACGCGCCCAAAAAGCGGCTGCTGGGGGCCATGCTGGCCGCGCTGCCCTGCGTGACCGTGGCCCTCTGCGACGACGGCGTGCCCCTCCTCCCCGGTGACGTGAGCCTTTTCTCCGGCGCAAAGCAGGTGGCTGTGCAGCTCCGCCAACTGGCCCGGAAAAACGGGGCCGAGGTGGCCGCGCCCGAACTGCTGCGGCGGGATCTGCGCCATGCCGCCGCCCCCGGCCTTGCGGCGGTGACGGAGCTGCTGGAAACAGGGGTCTGCCCGCCGTTGGATGCCCCGGCGGACGAAGTGCGGCTCTTTGCCGCCCCCAGCCGGGAGGAAGAAGCCCGCGCCGCCGCCGGGGCCATCCGCCGCCTGATGCGGCAGGGGGTCCGCTGTGGGAAGATCGCGGTGGTCTGCCGCGACATCGCAAAATACCGCGCGGCGGTGCGGTACGAGTTCCGGATGGCGGACATCCCGCTCTACTGCGACGAGCCCACCACCCCGGAGTTCAGCGCCCCGGCCACGGCGGTCAAGGCGCTGCTGGCGCTGGCCCGCGGGGCCGACTTGACCGAACATCTGACCACCCTCGCCAAAACGGGTCTTTGCGCCCTGACCGAGGAAGAGGTCTGCGCACTGGAAAATTACGCCTATACATGGTCGCCGAATGCGGCGGCATGGCGGGCGGAATTTCAGAACAACCCGAAAGGTTTCGGCGACATCACCCCCACCGAGGAGGACAATGCCGATCTGGCCATGGCGGAAAAGGCCCGCGCCCTGCTGGTGAACGCCACCGACGCGCTGCGGAGCAAGGTGCGGAACGCCAACGCCGAGGCCATCAGCCGGGCGGTCTATTTCTGCCTGAAGGAGCTGGGCGCGGAGGAGCAGCAAGCCGCACAGGTGGAGGCCATCCGCGCCGAGCGGGGCATCCCGGCGGCGGAGGAAGCCGCCCGCGAGTGGAACGTGGTCATGGGGCTTCTGGACCAGATGGCGCAGCTGCTGGGCGAACAGACCGTGACCGTGGGCGAGTACGAGGATCTGTTCGGGCTGCTGCTCCGCTCGTCGGACCTCGGCCACATCCCGCAGACGCTGGACGCCGTGGTGCTGGCCAGCGCGGGCAAGATGCGGCTGGACGCGCCCGATCACGTTTTCGTGCTGGGGCTGGCCGAGGGCGAGTTCCCCACGGCCCCCAGCGAGGCGGGGCTGCTGACCCACGCTGACCGCGACGCCCTGATGGCCCAGCAGATCGACCTGCCGGACTGCTTTGAGAACCGCGTGGTGCGGGAGCAGGTCTGCTTTTACAAGGCCCTCACCGCCCCGTCCAAGGGGCTGTGGATGAGCTGGCCCAAGGGGCAGGGCCTGACCCTCTGCGCAGCGCTGGAACCCATCGTGGAGGCACTGGGACCCCAGCCCCCGGCGCTGGAGCTGCCCGACCTCGCCGCCACCCCCGCCGACGGGCTGGACTGCCTCGGCGGCGGCTGGCCGCTGACCGATACCGAACGCGCCAGCCTGACCGAGGCACTGCACGCCCCCGGCGAAGCCGAACCGGAAGGGCTGGCCCTGCTGCGCCGGATGGCCGAGGCCGCGCCCCGGCAGGTCCATGACTTGACCGCGCTGGAAGCACTGCTGGGCAAGCGGCTGCGCATCTCGCCCAGCCAGTTGGAAAAATACTACACCTGCCGCTACGGATACTTCCTGCAATACGTTTTAGGCTTGCGCCCCCGCAGGCGGGCCGAGCTTTCCGCTGACCAGAGCGGCAGTCTGATGCACTGGGTCTTACAGATGGCGCTGGACCCGGACCCCGCGCCGGACAACCCCTGCGCCAATATGCCGGCACCTTTCATCGAGCTGGACGACGAGGCGATGGCCCAGCTGGCGGGGCTGCTGGTGGACGAGTACGCCCGCCGCTACCTGCCCGAAGACACCGCCCGCTTCACCTATCTGCTCTCCCGGCTGAAAAAGAGCATGGCAAGCCTTTTGTGCTACCTGCGGGACGAGCAGCGCCAATCCTGCTTCAAGCCTGTGGCCTGTGAGCTGAAGATCGGCCGGGGCGAGGACGCCGTGCCGCCCCAGCTCTATCATCTGTCGGATGGGCGGACGGTCCAGCTCGTCGGTACGGTGGACCGGGCCGACGAGTGGGTGGAAGAGGACGGCACCCGCTGGATGCGGGTGGTGGATTACAAGACCGGTACCAAAAAACTGGATCTGAAAGAGGTCTACTGCGGGCTGGACTGCCAGATGCTGCTGTATCTGTTCAGCCTGACGCGGGACGCCAGCGGCCGCTTTACCGGGGCCGAACCGGCGGGCGTGCTCTACCTGCTGGCCGATCCGGCTCCCGAAAGCACCACCCGCGCCAACGCCGCCCGCAGTGTGGAATACAAGCTGGATGGTCTGGTGCGGGACGAGGAAAAGATCTTCCGGGCCATGGATGCCGAGGAGACGGGCCGGTATCTGCCCTTTGGCTATCTGCGGGGCGCGCCCAGCCCCTACCAGAAGGACAAGCGGGCCGACGCGGCCAAGCTCAGCCGCATCCGACTGCATCTGGACGACCTTGTGACCCAGATGGGCGAACAGCTTTACGGCGGGCAGATCGCCGCCGAGCCGCTGGTCACGGGCCGCAGCCCCTGCCGGTGGTGCGATTACGGCTTCATCTGCTGCCACGAGAGCGGCATCGGCGAACGGGCGCTGGACGCCCCCGCCAAGCCCTTTGAAGCCCCCGAAGAGACCGAGAAAAAGGAGGAACAGCCGTGAGTGGACCCAAATGGACAAGCGCCCAGCAGGCCGCCATCGACGACCGGGGCGGGGCGCTGCTGGTCAGCGCGGCGGCGGGCAGCGGCAAGACCGCCGTCCTGACCGAGCGGGCCGTCCGGCTCATCACCGACCCGGAAGCCCCTATCGACGCGGACAAACTGCTGATCGTGACCTTCACGAATGCGGCGGCGGCTGAGCTGCGGGCCCGCATCGGCCAAGCGCTGCTTCGCCGCAGCCAAGCGGAACCGGGCAACACGGCCCTGCGCCGCCAGCGGATGCTGCTGCAGCGCGCCCCCATCTGCACCATCGATGCCTTCTGCCTTGACCTGCTGCGCAAGCACTTTCAGGCGCTGGACATCCCGCCGGACTTTTCCCCCGCCGACCCCGGCAGTGTGGAAACGCTGCGGGCGGCTGCGCTGGCCGAGACGCTGGAACGCGCCTATGCTGACCCGGATTTCTGCGCCTTTGCGGACCTCTACGGCAAAGGCCGCAGCGACAAAGCCGCCGGGGAGACCATCCTGCACACTTACGATTTCCTCCGCGCCCTGCCCGACTACGACCGCAAGCTGGACGAATTTCTGGCTCCGTGGAAGGCCGAGCGCGGCTTTGACAAGACCTGCTGGCACGACCTGCTTCTGGCCGAAGCGGCCCGCGATGCCAAGGCAGGGCGGGAGCTGTTCTGCGCCGCCCTGAGCGACTGCAAAAACGACCTTGTGCTGGCCCGCATCGAGGCCGAGAACAAGGGCAAGACCGACGCCGCCCGCGCAAAAGGCGTGGCCGGGGCCAACGACAAATTCGCCGAGCCTTTGGAGCGGCTGGAGAACGCCGCCGCCCTGCTGGGCGAGGTGGAGCGGCTGGCCGAGGCAGGAGAGTGGACGCCCCTCTATGACCGGCTGACGCCCTATGTCCTCGGCATGGAGCCGCTGCCGGGGCTGAAGGGGATGAAAAAGCGGCTGACCGGCGAACACAAAGCCGCCGTCAAGACCCGCGCCGACGAGGCGGCGGGCTTGTTCGGGCAGATCTTGGAGCGGATCTCTTGCAGCGAGGACGAGGCCGAAGCCGACCGCTTGGCGGCGCTGCCCCGGCTGCAGGCCCTGTTTGCCGCCGTGCGGGATTTTGACGCCCGGTTTGCCGCCAAGAAGCAGGAGCGGAAGCTGCTGGAATTCAGCGATTTCGAGCATCAGGCTCTCCGGCTCCTCCGCAGCCCGGACGGCACCCCCACCCCCCTGTGTGAGAGCATCCGGCAGAATTACGCCGCCGTCATGGTGGACGAATATCAGGATACAAATGCGCTGCAGGATGCGCTCTACCGCTGTCTGGCCAGCCCGGCGGGGGATAACCTCTTCCTCGTGGGCGACTTGAAGCAGAGCATCTACCGTTTCCGTCAGGCCGACCCCAGCATCTTCCGGGAAAAGCTGGACACATGGCCGCTGCTGGAAGGCGAAGCCGCCCGCTCCCGCCCGGCGGAGGGAATCCCCGGCCGGAACGCTCTGCTGGCGCTGGACGCCAACTTCCGCAGTGCGCCGGAGGTGGTGCGGGGCATCAATTTCCTCTTTGAGCAGCTCATGACCCCCGCGCTGGGCGATACAGCCTACGGCGACGGGCAGCGGCTGGTCTGCGGCGCACCGGGAGAGTACGCCGGCAGCGTGGAAGCGCAGTTTTTGCCCGACGACACCGCCGAGACGGACGCGGCGTTTATCGCGAAACGCATTGCCGAACTGGTGGCTTCCGGCGAACCGGTGCGGGAGGGCAGCGCCACCCGCCCGGTGCAGTACGAGGATGTCTGCATCCTGCTGGCCGCGCGGGGGGATTTCCCCGCCTACGTGGAGGCGCTGACGGCCAAGGGCATCCCGGTCTACGCCGACGCCCGCGAAAATCTGCTGGACGCGCCCCACATCCGGCCCCTCATCGCGCTGCTGAAAGTCATCGACAACCCGGCGCAGGATATTTATCTGGCCGCAGCCATGCTGGGCCCGCTGTTCGGATTTACGGACGATGACCTTGTGCGGCTCCGGGCCTTGCAGCGCAAAACGAGCCTGTACGGGGCGGTGCTGGCCGCTGCGAACAGCGCCGAGCCGGACGCTTTTACCGAAAAAGTCCGGCAGTTCTACACCCGCCTGACCGCCCTGCGCCGGATGGCCCGGAGCGTGTCGGCGGAACGATTACTGGAAGAGATCTTTGCGTCCACCGGCTATCTCGCCGCGCTGGGCGTGATGGAAAACGGCACCCGCCGCCGGGAGGATGCCCGGCGGTTCGCCTCCTTCTGCGCTGGTGCTGGGGCAAACGGCATCTCCGGCCTTGTCCGCGCCATCGACGCCGCCGCGCTGGCGGGTTCCACCGGGCAGGATACGGTGCCCGGCGGCGCCCGCCCCGGCTGCGTGACCATCATGACCATCCACCGCTCCAAGGGGCTGCAGTTCCCGGTGGTCTTTGTGGCGGACACGGCCCGGCGGTTCAATGCCGCCGACACCCGCCAGCCCGTGCTGCTGCACCGAGTGTACGGGGCCGGGCTGCGCCTCCGCCCCGAAGACGGCGAGGGTTCCTATAAAACAGCGGCCTATGCGGCGTTGTCCAATGTCCACGCCGCTGAACTGCGCAGCGAGCAGATGCGGCTGCTGTACGTGGCTCTCACCCGCGCGCAGGACAAGCTGATCCTGACCATCCCCCTCGGCATGACCAAGACCACCAACCCCTTGGCCAAGGCCTCGGCCTTCCTTGCGGCGGGGGCAGGGGAGACGCTGAACCGTCAGGCCAGTTCCTTTGCGGATTGGCTGCGGGCAGCCCTCCTCGTCCACCCGAACGGCGGGCCCCTCCGCCGCTTGGCCGAAAATCTGGAACTGCCCTTTGTGGAAACGGAAAGCACCATCGCCATCGCGCTGGAACCGGAGCAGGAGGACGAGGCCCCCGAAGCCGCCGCCTCCGTGCCGGAGAAGCGCCCCGCTGGGGACCCGGCCCTGACCGCCCGGCTGCGGGAGGGCTTCGGCTGGCAGTACCCGGCGGCCCCGCTGGCCGCTGTGCCCGCAAAAGTCAGCGTGACGAGCATCGTCCACAAGGCCGAGCAGACGACGCTGGAGCGCCCCGGCTTCCTCTCGAAGGACGGCCTGACCGCCGCCGAGATGGGCACGGCCCTCCACGCATTTCTGGAACATGCGGACTTTGCCGCCCTTGCCGCCGCGAAACAGGCCGGAACGCTGGACGAGGCCATCTTGGCCGAACGGGATCGGCAGGTACACGCCCAGCTCACCGCGCCGGAGATCGCCGACAAGCTCGACGTGCGCCGCATCCGCCGCTTTGCCGAGAGCGACGCCTTTGCCCGCATCTGCGCGGCGGATGAGGTGCTGCGGGAGCTGGCCTTCATCACAGCCCTGCCCGCTTCGGCGGTGCTGGCCGCGCAGGGAAGCCCCGCGCCCGACCCGGAGACTGCCAAGGCCAGCGTGCTGGTGCAGGGGATCGCGGACATCGTGCTGGTCTTCCCCGACCACTTGGAACTGCTGGACTATAAGACCGACCGCCGCAAGACCGAAGCCGACTACCTCGCCGCTTACCGCGCCCAGCTCAACCTCTACGCCATCGCCATCGAGAAGCGCTTCGCCCCGAAAAAGGTGACGTATAAGGGAATCTATTCGCTGGAACTGGGGAAGTTGATCGAGGTGAAGTGATATGTGCCCCGCCTCCGGGCTTGTCCTCGGCCCCATCGTAAGCGTCATCTAAACTGGGGCGGAGTCTCGCCGCCAGCGGGCTTGCCCTCTCAGGCGCTTCGCGCCAGCTCCCCCAAAGTGGGAGCCCTTGGCAAAGGCGTGAAGTCTGAGCGCAGCGCCTTCGGCTCCCCTTGCGGCAGCAGGGCGTAAGGTATAAAACGGCAAACTTTGCGGACTGCCAAGGCCTCTCACTTTGGGAGAGGTGGCATCGCGTAAGCGATGACGGAGAGGGCAAGCCCG
>ERZ1034984.2821-NODE-2821-length-13409-cov-17.702261_pt1 | contig 13409 bp, 14 predicted proteins | sample MGYA00520589_ERZ1034984 | MGnify/ENA primary metagenome ERZ1034984 (study PRJEB33766, sample SAMN09781790) | gut metagenome | biome: gut microbiome | host: Homo sapiens | place: Madagascar | study: EMG produced TPA metagenomics assembly of the PRJNA485056 data... | reverse complement strand
GTATTTTTCACAGCATTAGGTTTTTTAAATATAATATTAAAGAAAGGAGACTTATTATGTATAATAGAAGACCTATGGTTCCTATGGGTGGAAATAGATTTGCTGGTGGATTTTTGGGACCATTTATTCTTGGTGGTATTACAGGAGGACTTCTGGCCCCTTCATTCTATCCAAGACCTTATCCTGTATACCCTGCACCTATGTATCCTCAATACCCACCATATTATTATTAATAAAACACCATTTGGTGTTTTTAGTTTGTAATTTTATTTATTTTTTGATATAATTGGTTTATGAAAAAGTTTAATATGATTGATGAAAATTTTGTATGTGAAAATTGTGGTAAAGAAGTTCAAAGACTAGGATATACTGCAAGGGATCATTGTCCATACTGCTTATATTCTAAGCACTTAGATATTAATCCTGGTGATAGGTTAAATAAGTGTGGTGGTCTTATGAGGCCAATAGGTATAGAAAAATTTAAAAACAGCTATAAAATTATATATAGCTGTCAAAAGTGTTCTCAATTGCATAAGAATATTATGGCAAGTGATGATGACTTTGATGTAATTATTTCTTTATCTAAACAAGTTTAACGTACATTAGAAATTAATGGTAGGATAAACAGAACGAACGCTAATAGTATAACTATAATTAAAAGTGCTATTTTAAATTCTGGTCCTATGCTTAAAGTTAATTTCTTTTTTTTTGGTTTATTTTCGTTATTTACATAAACTTTATTATTAATATTATTATTGTTAATAGTATTAGTAGCAGTTTGTTTTTTTAGTGCTTCTTCAATAATGGATTGATTATTAATATTATTAGTTTGAGCACTTGGTGTTACTGGTATAGTGTTAGACTGCTGCTGAGGAGGTGTGTTTATGGGTACTGGCTCTACTACTTGGGTATTATTAGTAGTGACATTTTGTATATTAACATTCATAGCATCATTAATACTGGCACTAGGATTACTAATAGTTCTATTTAAGTTACCAGTTGCCTTGTATGGTGATACATTTATTTCTTCTTGATTGTTATTCACTTTCTTACCTCCTTTATACTACAGTAAAAGATTTAGGATAACCTAAATCTTATAATTTCCAATTATCATTAGTTGAAGGCATTTGATTATTAGTAGGAGTACCTCCCACTACAAAATTTGATCCTCCTGACAAGAAATTATTATTTGGCATACCTTGAGTGTTTGGCATACTTTGATTTATTGCTTGTGTATTTGGCATATTTTGCATTTGATTACTTTGTTCTCCTAATGGGTTTATGTTGTTAATACTAGTATTTGCAGTAGGAGCAATTGTATTATTATAATTTATATTGCCTTGATTATTTTGATATGGCATTTGTACTTGTTGTGCCATTTGTTGTGGTACTTCCTCTACTGGAGTTGGTACTACATTAGGCATTGGTTGATTATATTGATTAACTGGTTCTACACTTGGTGTTACTGGTGTTTGTGCCACATAAGAATTTACAGTATTATTAGGAATATTATTATTTAAATTGTTATTATTTAAATCCCAACTGTTTACAGCATTTACATTATTCATTATTGGTGTAGGCTCTACAGGTTTTGGTATTACTACCTCTCTTGGCTCTATTTTAGGTGTTTGCTCTGAAGCTGGTACAAAAAATGAATCGTTGTTATTTAAGTTTGAATTTATATTATTTACTTCAGGAATATTAACACTATTATTTACAGCAGGTCCTTCTATAGTTGTATTTGGCATAACTGGTTCATTATAAGTAGGTGCTTGATTTAAAACTGGTTCTTGAACTATGTTATTTGCATTAAACTCTGGATTAATATTTGAATTCAAATTAACATTTTGGTTTAAATTAGGATTGATTCCTTGATTTAGATTAGCACTTTGATTAAAGCTATCTTGCATTCCATTATTTAAATTTTGATTTAACATATTATTAGTGGTATCTGGAGCTATATTGAAATCAGCACCACCATAATTGTTATTGAAATTATTAAATCCTGTATTCATATTTAAATTTTGATTATTACTTTGATTAATGTTATTGAAGTCTGGATAGTTATTGTTATCAATACCATTATTATTAGTAGGAGTATTTTGACTCTCTGCTTTTGCTCTTAATTTCTTCTTTCTCTTAGTATCCGCTAAAAAACCTATTACAGTTATTAGTAACACTACTAATACAACTAAAACCACCCAATAATATTCTAATAAAAAATCTATAACTGCGTCCATAATTTCCTCCCTTTTACTCTAAGTCTAGAATATCATAAAATACTATAAATTGCAATATCTATTGAATTTTTTCTACAATATTTTTGTCAATAAAACTTAAACTTTTTATTGATAAGTCTATTGATTCTTTATACTTTCCTCTTTTAAATAGTTCCTCAGCCTTTGTTAATGCTATATCTATTTCTTCATAAGTGCTTCTGTATCTATTTCCATATACTATTATTTTTTCTGAAGCATTGACTATTTTTATCATATCATTTGTTTTGTTATATATTTTAAATACTAAGTCTCTTGCAGTATCTACTCTGATATTTAGTATTTTAATAACTATTGGCTTCTTATCTAATTCTTTTATTATTTCTCTAATTGCGTCTTGAGCCTCAGTAAGTTCTATGAAGTAACTACTTGGAATTACTGGTATTTTGCATTCTTTTAATCTATATTTTGCTTTTGTTAGTAGCTCTTCAATAGCCATAAGTTGTTCTCTTGCTCTTGTCTCATCATCTTTCATACTAGTTATTGATCTTAGTTGATAATCAAGGTCGTCCTGCAACCTAGATAATTTCATTGATAGTCCATCTAATTCATCTACTAATTTTGAATAAGCAAATGTTTTCATCTTACCCTGGTCTACTAATATCTTATAGTCTTTGTTAAATTTTTCTAAATTTTTATTTAATAGACTAAATTTATTTATATCTTCATTTGATAAGTTATAATTATATTTGATATCATCTATTTGAAGGTATATATCTCTCACCACTTTATTTATATTATCAATTTTATAACCTAATTCTTTAATATTTTGTCTAAATAAATCTTTGCATTCTTTTTCTTTGTCAAAGTCATTATTTAAGCTATTAAAATATTCTATAAATGTTTTTAATTCAATTATAGAGTCTCCTAGTTCTAGTTTTTTTAAGTTTTCCATTATGTTATTTACTTTTGTTCTTATTTCTTTGATATTATATTCTACATTTAAATAGTCTAATGGATAACCATCTCTTTTCATTCTAAAATAGTATGTTGTGGCTTCTTCAATTTTATTTGGTACTAAAACAGTAGCTAGTAAAACAACGGTTGGTATATCCTCAAGTAGTTTTCCTAGTTTATTTATTTTTTCATCAAGTACTGCTATTCTTTTTTCTACTGATACATAGTCATTGTTATCCATTGCCCTTTCAAACTCAGCGAATAGTTTATCTATTTTAGAAAATTCTGCTTCAACATAGGCACCAATTTCGCCATATTCTTTTTTAGTTCGATCATATTTGTTTTGTTGTTCTCTATAAACTATTTTTAATTTAGTAATTAGTGCTCTATTTCTCTCTTCTGATTTGGTAATTATTTTTATTTCTTCTAATAGATGTTCAGTAGTCTTCTTTAGAGCTTTTATTTCTAGTTCTATAACTGTTATTTTCTTTATTGCTTTCTTGTATTCTTTTCTATCTATTAAAAAATCAGCATCTGATATAGCATCAGTTAACTCTGGTATTTTTTTATCACGAATTACTTTAAAAGTATTATCCCAATCATCTAATTTTTCTTTTAAGTTGTCTGTTTTTACTAGTTCTTTTACTTTTGTTATTTCGCTTAATACAGGAATACCAATTAAACTATTTTTTTCTATATCTAATTCTTCTATTTCTTTTTTATACTTCTTACTTTGATTACTTTTTATAATAACAATAGTAATAATTATAAGGATAATTGCCACTATAAAAGCTGATATAGTAATTAGAAGGACACTATCCATATGGTACCACCTTTCCTACTCATATATTATTTTACCACAAATTTTATTTTTTTAAAATAACTTTAATAAAGTTTAGTGAATTTTTCAGTTTTTATGTAAATAACAAAAGGAGAAATATAAAGCACTCATATTTCTCCATATCATTAATTAGTAATGACACTAAATTATATTTTTACTTTCTTCTTTTTATGCTTACTTTTTGTTATTAGTATTGTTGTGAAAGTAATTACTGATACTGCAAATAAAGAAATAGCTATTAACATATATAAGAAGTAAGCATCTGCTTTCTTTTCATAAGGGGTAGTTAAATCTTCATTTAATCTTTGAATAGTACCTTCTTTTTTATCATATATATATAGTCCTTTACTACCTGTTTTTTCATTTTGAGCATATATTAAATAGAAATCACTTTGTATTTTATCTTTTGATTTATATTGATATCCATCTATTTTGTTGTTATCATAAGTAAAACTTGTTTTAACATAACCAGTAGGTATTTTGTCTTTTGGCATATCTAGTATACTTATATTTAAAGCTCCTATTTTATAACCTAGATACTTTGTATATTTCTTTGTTTTTTCATCGTAAGAATAATATGCTGTATTACCTTTATCATCTTTTAAACCTATTAGAATATTTTTAGTAACTTTATTTTTATAGCATAGAACTTCTTCCTCGCCTATTTTTATTGTAGTTTTTTCGTAGTCTTCTGGTGGTTCTATAATTCCTTCTTTTCTAATTATAGTATATTTTTCTTTGCCTATAGTTACTTCAATAGGAGATAGTTCTTTTACTGTTACTGTTATTGTGTATACTCTTTCATTTCCGTTTTCAGCAGTTACTTTTACTTCGATTGTATTTGTGCCTTCGCTTACTTCTTTTTCACCATCACCAGATATTGTAGCAGAAGCATCTTCTTTTGCTGCTTTTATATTTACTTTTGTTACATCATTTGGTACTTCTACAGTGTATTCTTTAGTATCTTTAGAAAACTCTGGTGATATTGTATAGCCTTCTACTTCTAATGATTTTAGATAGTTGTTTGAAGAGTATTCTTTAGTAGGCTTTTTGATTACAGTAGGCTCTTTTACTGTTATTGTAGTAGAGGCACCATCTAGAGCATACTCTGATTCTGCTGCTAATTCTCTTATTCTTACTCCAGTAGCTTTACAGGTTATAGTTCCAGATGAAGTTGGTTTTATTGATAATGGAAAACTTTTACTTTTTGAAGCTGTGTTTAGGTCCTCCGAACTTAAGCTAGCACTTTGACTTACTCCTGCTCCAGAGCAGGTAAGAGTTCCTGCCGTTGTATAAATACCAGATCCTGCATTTATGGTGGCAGTTACTTTGATTGTATCTCCTTTAGTTGCAGATGATGCTGCACTTACACTAACGCTGCTAGCCTTTACAGTAGTAACCCCTGAAAATACTATGATTGAAATAAATACTAATAATCTTAATTTTTTCATATTTTTCCTCCTATTTATTCAAATTTGTATAACCATTTAAATGTCTTAATATTGCTAGACAATCATCTCTATCTATTTTACCGTCTTTATTAGCGTCTGCGGCTGTTTTATATGCTGATTGTAATGTTGTGTAACCATTTAGTTGTCTTAATATTGCTAGACAATCATCTCTATCTATCTTGCCATCACCATTTATATCACCATAAATAACTATATTCATTGTTTTTTCTTCTTTACCATTGCCAATTGTTACTTTATCTCCAGTAACAAATGTTCCATTTCTCTTTGAATTACCTTGTTTATCTTTAATATTAATGTTAGCATATTCACTTGAGGCTTCAACATTATTTATTAAACTACTTACACTTGTATTCTCTCCTATACCATATATGTAATCACTATTATATTTTATTCCTGAATTATTTAATATAGTATTTATAGATGGTACATCTTCAGTAGATGATGATGGTCTTTTTATTGTTATTGTATAGTTTCTTGTACTACCAGATTCTGCTGTTACGACAATTATTGTTTTCTTTTCAGTAGAATTTATAGATATATCTCCTGTTCCTATTGTGCTTGCACTATTTGATGCAGTTACTGCACTTATGTTTACTTTTGTAGTGGATGAAGGAACTGTTATTTCGTAATCGTATTTATCATAACTAAAACCACTTATGGTATTATTATTTACTTTTAGATCTTTTAAATAATTATTAGGGTTTCCTGTTTTAGGAGATGTTACAGCGTAATTTGACATATCTTTATATACTGGTATGGTAAATTCTAGGGCTGTATTTATATAACTTGATATGTTGTTTACATATGCTTTATAGGCTTTGTTGGTCTCCTGAGTTACAACTGCTAGATTTTGCATATATTGATGATCATAGTTACCATCAGATGTAGATACATCAAACTTTTCATAATATAGAGTATCTTGATTTACTTTGTAATAATCATTATAGATAAATCTACTGCCACCATATATTCCTTTATATGGTGTATTCCAACCATTATCTATAGCATATTTCATACCGCGAAGTATTTTATCTGTACCCCATACACCTATATTAAAGAAGTTGTAATAATTAGAATACTCTGTTCCATTATAGGTAAAGCTTCCACCTGCTCTAGGATCAGAAGTTGATATACCTGCTATTTCTTGTTCGACTCTCGTTGCAATATGAAAGGAACTTATTCCTATATCTTTAGTAGCAGTTACTATATCTTTTGATACGTTACTATCTTTGCCTGAATATACTGTGTTCCAAAAACTTTTTTTAGTTAATATACTTGATACAGCACTTTCTGTTTGTGCATCATTATAGTGTAATAGTTCATAAGCAAATATATATTTAACATTTAAGTAATTTCGTGGATCTAGATAATATGCTACTGCTTCTGATGAAGCATCATACCAACCAACTTCTGTTGAGTATTGATAGAATTCGTCTTTTAATATATCATAACTATTTATTCCCATTGAATAGTAGTTTTTGTCGAAGGCACTTCCTTGTAGTAAATTAAGGCCATAGGCGTTTTCTCCATTTACCACTTCATCAAATGTAAGTGGTATTTGTTCTGCGACAAATTTCCAGTTTGGATGTCTTGCGTGCATCTCTGCTAAATATGGTAAATAACTGTCTGGGAAGCCGGCACTTCTTAGCGTGCCATAGTAGTCGTCTAGACTATGTGATTTATAATAGTCTTCTGCTGCACTAGATAATTTGGTTGTATTTACATAGTAGCCACATACATAACCGCTATTACCTTTGGTATCAGTTACATTGTAATAATAAGGACATATGCCACTAGACTCTTTGACGGAGTTAATGTTTACTTCGGCGCCACAGCTTAAGCTTTTACCAGTTGAAGATCCACCTGGAGTGCTTCTTAATGATAATGCACCGGTATCTTCATAACAATTTATTGTTCCATCACTATTTGGTTTGGCTTGGTAGTTTTCTTTTTTGTAGATGTTATCTCCTGAAGTGCTCTTACCTATTGTTGTAGGAGAAGATGTACTGCCTCCGCCACTACTCGATAATTCTTCGATATATTTTCCGCATACATAGCCTATAGTGTTTTCGTATTGTATTTTATATAGCTTGGTGGAACATACATTTCCCGTTCTACCATCATTCGCTGCATCTTTTTCTAGTATTGTTACTTTAGTGCCACAGTTTAAATCTTTTATCTTACTATCTTTTGTTCTAGATGTATTGGAGTATACTCCTAATGGAGAAGTATCTTCGATACATTTTACTTTTCCTTCAGTAGTTGTACTAGAAGAATTTAATTTTATGTAGGTACCACAAGCATAGCCTGATTTGAAACCTTGTTTTACCTGATAAAATTGTGTAGTACAGCCACTGCTGTAGTTAGTTCCGGCATTAGTACTAATTACTTCTACTGTACTATCACAAGCTAGGGTTTGGGTTGCTGCAGCATTGATACTTGGTCTTAAATTAACTGGATCTCTGTTGTCAGGGCAATATACAGTTCCTGTGGCAGCATAAGCTGTACTTATAAATGATATAAATAATATTAATGAAATAAATATTTTTTTCATACACTCTACCTCATAATAATTATAACATCATTCGACTTTTTTTGCTACTAATAAATGTAATTTTACAAAATATAGTGTTAATATTTTGTAGTTATTAAACTTTTTATTAATTGGGTTGACATAAAAACCAAAAGAATATATACTTAACTAGGAGGTATATTTATGGAAAGAAAAAGAATAGAAATTGAGGCTAAGTTCCCATTATTAAATAAAAGCGAAACTGTTATTAATTTGACAAAAGCAGGTAAACAAATAGAAAAAGATTTAAGACAGAATGATACATATTATACACCTGCTCACGAGAACTTTATAGAAAAGAAACCTATTTCAGAATGGCTTAGATTAAGGCAAACAGAAGACGAAGTTACTATAAATTATAAAAACTGGAGTAATAATGGAAAGAATAATAAGATTTCTTGCAAAGAATTAGAAGTTGGATTAGATGATTTCAATGGTATGAAACAAATTATGGAAGCACTTGATTTTAAAGAAATAATTGTAGTTGACAAAACGAGAAATTCTTGGGAATACAACGATATTGTTATTTCTGTTGATGAAGTTAAAAATCTTGGAGACTTTATTGAATTAGAGTTCAAAACTAACTTATTTGATAATGAAGAAGAAAGTTTAAATTATATACTAAATGCCATACGAGAGTTAAATATCAATGTTGGTGACCAAATTTTTGCTGGATACCCTCAATTAGTAATGGAAAAAAATAAAAAGTAAGCGTAGACTTACTTTTTTTACAATTCAATCAAGGATTTGCCAATTATTTTTAGTAGTTTTTTTCTTTTTATTATTATCTCATTTTTTCTTTCATTTGATAAATCCTCAGCATATTTTTTTGACAAATTATCAGAGATTATATGTAAATAAGAAAACTCTATATTATTTATATTTGCAGAATTTGCCATATGTCCTATTTCCGGATCTACATAATTTATTTTTCCATTCATTTTATCAACCCATTGTTTATTCTCTTGAATAATACTTGGTAAAGTAAAATGTATACCTTCTTTGATGGCTTCTTCATTAACACTTTTAAAAATATTATTCCATTCTATTATTTTACCATTTAAGAACATACTTTTATTACCAGTAGCTATTGTTTCATTTGGTATCAATTCTTCATTCAATGTTCCTAGCTTTCCAACATATATTACCTTCTCAAACCCCATTTTAGCTAATGCTGATACTATATAACCAGAAATGTCACCCCAGTAACTATGCTTGCATCCTATTAACAATTTATTTGTATCAATTTTCTTCCACAAAAAATCACCATTCCCATTCCAATTCAAATCATTTGATAGATAATTCAAACCAGTTACATAACCTAAGATTGCCACTTTACATTTCGGAATGCAACTTATATTTGATTTTTTAACTTCTCTAATAATTTCTTTTGGTGTCGGAAAGCAAGTTATTACTTCTTTTTCTATTTCTAATAATTTCAAAGCTGTTTTTATTAAACTTGCATAGTGAAATACGTAATCTATTCCTGGATAACAATTTACATATATGGCATCTTTATTTATTATAAATGTTGGTCTTTTGAAATTAAACATTTTATCATTTTTTTCTTTATAAGAAATTCCTTGAGACCTATCATAATTCCCAACTTCGTATTTTTATATTTATATATTCTTTTAAAGAATCACCCATTGAATGATCATATTGTGAGCAGGTTTCTGCCCCTTTTTCAAATATTCTAGTATAGTCTATTCCAAAATATTCTTTCATAATAACCACCAGCCTATTTCTTTCAAGTTTTGTCACTTGATGGATGTTATTATACCATATGAACCCATATTATTCAAGAACCTTTATTTTATTCTATAACAACAGGTTTTAGATTTATTCTTCTATTATTTTCTAAATATTTTAGTGTTAGTTTGTTATCTTTGTCTTCATTATTTATATTGTATATTAATAGATATTCTTTATAGTTAGTAGTATCTATTTTTTCTTGATAGTAGCCTATTCCTAGATCTCTAAAATAGTTATAGTATTTTAAACTAGGTATATAGGTATTATTCTTACCTTCTAATACTAAATTATCTAAACTTAAAATATAATTATTAATATTTGCTTTTAAATCTACTTTTAATATTAAATAACTATTATTCTTGCTTACACTTTTTCTTTCTGATATATACGAGTTTTTTATTTTTATGTTAAAGTAGTCTGTTTTTAATATTTCATTTTCATTTAGATTTCTATTTATTACATATCTATTAAATGGGTAAATAAGAACAAGGATTAATAATACTACACCAAGTATAATATTAATAAAGAATTTATTTTCTACATAGTAATACTTTAATTCTCTTTTTAGTTTTCTTCCGCCTCTTTTTATTGATTCAGAGTTTAATTCAACATTTACTTCTACTTCTTCGTTATCTTCTTTTTCTAATTTTAAATCTGCGATATCTTTACTAAAATTAAATTTTTTAATATCAAAGCCTAAGGCTCTTATGGCTACAGGAATAGTAATTACTAATAGACCCCAGAAATTAAATCTACTTATATCTCTTAGTAATCTTATTTCTCTAGCAGATATGCTGCTTACTTCTAGTACTCTTATTTGTCTATATAAATAGATAAATGATACTAATGATAATAAACTTACTATTATTATTAAAATATATAATGTTCTTGGCTTTTTCTTATATCTCATAAGTAGATAAACTATTAATGAGAAGATAATTATAAATAGTATTGATATTATAATATTATAGCTAAAGTAATTAGAAGATATTACTTCAATGTTACTATTTGCAGATATGTAATTTTTAAAGAAAGTCAACATATTGTTTGCTCTTGTTATAACATAAAGAAGAAGAGCAAATAGTACTATGTGAATAAATTTAAAGTGCTTTATTAAAAAAGCATATGGACGTCTTAGTATCATACAATCACGCTCCCTACTATGGTTTTATTATACAATAAAAACTAATAATTAGCAAGGAACAAGAAGCAAATAAATTTGCTTTACATCACTTCACAGTGATGTGATTTCTGTTTCATAGACCCTGTGTTCAGGCTTCTCCGCAGACTTAAAATCCGATAGTAGCTACCGTACTTATTTCTTAGCTATTAAGAAATCTTGTTCTTTTTTTATATTATAGTATAGTTTTTCTTTTTAAGAATATAATCTAAAATTGTATACGTATATGTAACCTTATAACCTTACATATATGTATATCATATGCTTAAAATATTGTCAATGTATTTTGTATAATTTTTGTGTTTTTGATATGTTTTTTTGAAACAGTATGCAATGTACTTTTATTAAGAAAATAATTTAGGTGAGGAATAAGAAAAAAACTATAAGTTTTCTTATAGTTAGTGTTTAATCTTTATAGATGATTAATTGGCCTTCTTTTAGATATATATTGTCATTTTGTCTCAGAAGATTATTTATATTGGCATTTAATAATTTATTTACTGATAATAATGTATCATTATCTTTTGTTATGTAATATTTTACATCTTTTTTTGGTACTAATATCTTAGTGTTGGGATAGATATAGTCATTAATGTTTAGACCGTTTAATAGAGCTAATAAATTATAATCTGTATTGTATTCTTTGGCTATTTGATATAGAGAATCTCCTTTTTGAATAGTATATATATCAAAATATTTATTTACTTTTGGTACTATAATATTAGTTCCTACTCCAAAACTACTATTAGAATTTAATTTTCTTAATAAGTCGGTTGTTGTATTAAATTTTTTGGCAATAGAGTCTAGAGTGTCTCCGACTTGAACTTGATAAATATCATACATTTTTATTCCTCCCTATATATAGTATGATATTTATTATTATTTGTGAACTAACTCTCCTTTAGGACAACGGTTTCCCCAAGAATCTATTATTTTACTGTCTTTCGTTACTTTAATTATCTCACAATTGTTAGAACAGCCTTGGCATTCTATTCCTTTTGTTTCAAATATTATGTTTTCAATATTGAATGAGAAGTCTACTTCTTGTTGTTTTTTTGAGAGGATGGCTACACCAAGGGCTCCCATTAAGTGGGAGTTTTTATCGACATAGATTTTGTAACCGGTTACTTTTTCGAAGGCTTTTACTACGCCTATATTTTTTGATACTCCGCCCTGAAAGACTATTGGTGGTTTAATATTTTTCCCTTTACCAACATTATTTAAGTAGTTATTTACTATTGCATAGCAGAGTCCGGCGATTATATCTTCTTTTTTGTGGCCTATTTGTGATTTGTGAACTAAATCTGATTCTGCGAAGACGGTGCAGCGAGCGGCTATTTTGGTGGGGTTAGTGCTTGTTAGGGCTATTTTACCGAAGTCTTCAATGGGAATACCTAGTCTTTTTGCTTGTGATGATAGAAAAGAGCCTGTTCCGGCGGCACATAATGTATTCATTGCGTAGTCAGTTACTATTCCATTGTCGATTATGATTATTTTTGAATCCTGCCCTCCTATTTCAAATATGGTGTGGACATCTTTATAAATACTTGTTGTTCCTATAGCGTGAGCAGTTATTTCGTTTTTGATGGTATTAGCTCCTAATATAGTTCCGATTAATCTTCTTGCAGAGCCGGTTGTTCCCACTCCCACCACTCTATAGGTATTTAGATCTAATTGGTCTTTTAGACTTTTGATTACTTTTTTGGTGGCTACTATTGGGTTTCCTTCAGTGTATAAATAGCAGCTTGCTATTATATTGTTATCTTCATCTATTACTACTCCTTTAGTAGATATGCTTCCTATATCTACTCCTAAATATGCTTTTTTCATCTTTCACCTCGATTTAATTATATGTAAGATAAAAGAAAAAAGATGTCGAATTATGCATCTTTAGTTAATTTTATTTTGTTTTTTTTAGACATTTATATTTTATGTTGCAAGCGTCGAACATTCTTTTTGAGGCGATAAAACTATTTTGATCGGCATACTTGTCGTCTAGATAGTATACTTCTTTTATACCGACTTGAATTATTTCTTTAGCGCATTCGTTGCAAGGGAATAAATCGACGTATAGTTTTGCTCCTTCTAAATCTTTGTTGCTACCACGGTAGTTTAGGATGGCGTTTCTTTCAGCGTGTACGACATATAGATATTTTGTTTCTAATTCGTCACCTTCTCTATCCCAAGGGAAACAGCAATCGTCATAGCCGTTTGGGGTTCCGTTGTAACCTACTGATAATATTCTATTATCTCTACTTACTATGCAAGCTCCTACTTGTGTATTTGGGTCTTTACTTCTTCTAGCAGCTAATTGTGCTACACCCATAAAGAATTCGTCCCAAGTTAAATATTCTTTTCTTTGTTTATTTATTTCTTTCATTGTCTTCCTCCACTTCTAGTTTTTGTTATTTATATT
>ERZ1034984.2816-NODE-2816-length-13429-cov-8.874832_pt1 | contig 13429 bp, 9 predicted proteins | sample MGYA00520589_ERZ1034984 | MGnify/ENA primary metagenome ERZ1034984 (study PRJEB33766, sample SAMN09781790) | gut metagenome | biome: gut microbiome | host: Homo sapiens | place: Madagascar | study: EMG produced TPA metagenomics assembly of the PRJNA485056 data... | reverse complement strand
TCCATATTTTTATAAAGGATTTCCGCTTTAACTTTTATCATTATGTGAGTTTGATAATAACCTTTAGCTCATAATAATCTTGAAAAAGATTGGGCAAAATTTTAAATTGTCTTAGAAAATCTCTCAATTATTCTTCCTCATCATCAGAAAGCTCCTGATTATAGAATAGCCAGCTATTCTTTCCTTTATGCTTTATCGAGAAAAGTGCTATCTTAGAATTACTATAAAGCTCATCAAAGTTAGCCCCATCGTGTGGATAAATTGAAATTCCAACACTTCCAGAAACTGAAATAAGATTATCTCCAGACTCAAAGTCCTGTTTTAAGATATTACAAATACTTTCAGCTCTCTTTGGAAGAATATCATTACTCTCTAAACCTTTTATAAAGATAACGAATTGGTCTCTGCCTACTCTGCCGATAAGGTCATATTCTCTGAAAAGTTTTTTGAGTCTTTTTGTTATATCCTTGAGAACAGCATCAGCAAAAATCTGTCCCATTTGGTCATAAACATTTTTGAAATTATCTATATCAACAATCATAAAGGCATGTATGCCTCTTTCGCCTTCTACAGTCTGTAAGAAATCATCAATTTCATATTTAAGATTATCTTTATTAAGCAGTTGAGTCAGAAAATCGTGTTTAAGCATATTTTTCATATTCTGATGCTCACGCCTTTCATCATCAATATCGCTTTCAAAGCCGATAACTGAATCTGGCAAACCTTGTTCATTAAAAATGCAAGTAAATCTCAGCTTGCTCCAACGATAATTATCGCTTATAGATTTTTTTATAATTCTTACAAAACACTCTGCATCATGATAACCAGCTCTTACAGCTAAAAGCTTATTAAGATATTTCTGTCTGTCCTCTGGATAAATAAACTCGCAATTTTTAATATATTCTATTGGATTTTCTGTTGGAGGCTCTATGCCATATATTTCCTTGAAAGAATCTGAAAACCACACTGCATCATTACTCAGTTGCCAACGAAACAGAACGAACTTCATATCCTTGAAAATTTCACTATACATATTTGTTGTAAGTGCAAGTTCATATTTTTCGTGGCAAAGCATAGGAGCTTTTGGCATAGTCTTTGTAAGTTCTCTTTCCATTCTAAAAGCATCTAAATTCAGTAACTTAGAGCTATGATAGGCAAATTTATTGCATCCAAACTTTTTAACAGTTTCTATTATCGCAGAACTCAGATTATATGGAAGTATAATGGAAACTCCACTTGATGTAAAATAATCAAAAACAAATTTAAGCAATTTATTAGGATAATAACCATCAATAATCCCACTTATAAAGCTTGCTGAGAAAGATACCGAATCAAAAAGCTTTTCACTAAAACACTTTATATTGATATACTCTAAACCAAAGCCAAATAGACCAAGCTTAAAACCAAATGAACGAATCGCTGATGAGAAATTGACAAGTTCCCTATGGCTCATAGTGTTCAGCATATCCTGAGTTATGTTTATAGTTATATTCCTACAATTTAATGGATGTTCAGAAAGAAAATTCTCGATATTTTTTAAAAGAACAGGTGCATCTATGCCTTTAAACATAGTATAAAGTGATATTTCAGGCAATATATCACAATCCTTTTGAAGCTCATATAATCCAAGCAAAAGGCGTTTAATACTATTCAAACCAAGAACTGTTATATTATCAGCAACAGATACCATTTCACAAAGCTCATTAAATGTATATGTAATATCCGTACTTGGCAATTCCAGATAATCATAAGAAATTATACTCTCTGTTTCAGAATCTATTAATGGAGAAAATACTCTTTTAAAGTCATAAATATTAACACGCTCTTCATTAGAAATAAGCGAAAGTGAGGGCTTTTCTTGAAAGGATTTTCGCATCTCTTTATTATAGAAAAGATACATATCCTTGCCACGAAGCTTTGACATCTCTGTTGCAAAATCAGCATTATTCATAAGTTCAGTAAAGTTTGTTCCATCATTAGGATACTGTGCAACACCTATGCTTACCGAAATATTATGTTTGCTCAATAAATAATCGAACGACATATGCATAGATTTATAAAGCTCTTCGACCGCATTCAAGAGTTCTTTTACATCAAGGCAATCACGCAAGAAAATCACAAAATTATCTGAACCAATTCTTGCAATTAATGAATTGGTTTCAAAATGCTCCTTTAATTTTTCAGCAACCTTACAGAGAACTTCATCTCCAAAAGTAGTATTTGTAGCAGAATTTAAAGCCTTAAAATCATCTATATCTATATTTATCAATATATGCATACCATCTTTGCCAGAATGCGTAAGATAATCATCAACAGCTTTTCTTAGATAGTTCACATTCCAAAGACCTGTAAGATTATCGTGCTGAACATTATAGCGGTCATCTCCGTTTTTAGAGTTTTTCTCACTGATTTTAGATGCACAACAATATAGCTTTCTAAGCTTACCGTCCTCACAGAAAGGAATTACTATACAACGATACCAACGATAGGCTTTTTTTCCTATAATAAATCTGCCGTCAAATTCAAGCTTTTCTTTTCCCTTATCAACAGCCCTCTGCACATTGCTAAGACGAAAAATTTTCTTAAAAGCGACCACATCATCAGCATGACAAGATGATGACATCATAGTTACAGCCTCGGTATAATTTTTAGGAAAATAATTATACATCTTTTCCCAATTGCCCTTACGAACATAAAAATTATCATGCTTTAAATCGCATTCAAATACAATGTCATTTATTCTATAAAAGATTTGGCAATCTCTTTCATGAGTTTCTTTTGCTACCTGTTTCTGACGATCTAAAGCCTTTATAAGCTCTTCTCTGCCCATATTAGCATAAATACTCATAGCAGTATCACTAAAGTTGCGTTTGGTCATATTATCGGCTGCTTTAAGAGAGCCTTTCGTTTGATTATTTTTATCAATATGAGCTTTATCTGCATATATTCTCGCAAGCTCTTCAAACTGCGGAAGAACAAGATTAAAACATTCCATAAGCTTTTCGGAAAACGCACCACATGCACCATTTTTAATCATTTCTACGGCTTGTTTATGCGGTATTCCAGCTTTGTATGGTCTATCACTGGTCAAGGCATCATAACAGTCCGCAACAGAAACAACCTGTGCACAGATTGGAATGTCATCTCCTTGCAAGCCATCAGGATAACCCATTCCGTCCCATTTCTCATGATGATAACGGCAAATATTATAACAGTACTGAAAATATTCATTTTTTTCCTGCAAATCAAGTAAATTAAGAATCTCACAGCCCTTTGTTGTATGCTCTTTCATTATGCGAAATTCATCATATGTAAGTCGTCTTGGCGCAAGAAGTATTGCATCTGGAATAGCTATCTTACCTATATCATGAGTTGATGATGCTGAAACTATAAGATTAATTTTGCTTTCAGTAAGATTATATTCCGGGCATCTTTCAGCAACAACACGCAAAAGAATTTCAGTAAACTTGCGTATTCTATGAACATGCTTTCCGCTTTCAACATCACGATATTCAATAACAGTGCTAAGAGTATCAAGCATAGTATTATTCATATTATTAATAGTACTCTGCTGTTGATGAATTTTTTCATTCTGTTGCATTAAATAAGTTGCCTGCTTTTTCAAGAGTGTTTCAAGCTTATTTTTCTGCTCATAAAGCTCAACCAGATTATCAATTCGCCTTAAGACCGCATGAGGGTCAAATGGTTTCTCAATAATATCACAAGCGCCATATTCATGTCCGTTAAACAATGATTCATCATTAAATTCTGCACTCATAAGAACAGTTGGAATAATATTTGTTATACCAAAATCCTTTAGTTCTCTTAGTGTCTCTACACCATCTTTTTTTGGCATAATCATATCAAGCAAAATAACAGCTATTTTATCATTGTTTTCATCAGCAATAGCTACTGCATCATAACCATTATCAGCCTCTAAAATTCTATACTTATCTTTGAAGAGTTCTGAAAGAATAGCTCTATTCATTTCTATATCATCAACAATCAAAATAGTATCTCGATTTGCCATTATCTCACCACCTTATATATTAAAGTTTTCGATAAAATCTATTATATTAGAATAATCATCTTTTAGTTTTTCAAAGAGAATTATTGCATCACTTACACTATTATTTTTTATTTTTTTAAGTAACTCACGAGAATCATTATATAAATCAGTAAAGCTAAGATTTCCAACAATAGCCATAAAAGTTATGAGCAAATTTTGCGATTGCCACAATTTATCGGTCTTAAATGAATTTATAAAATTAGTATAAGTATTATCTTCAGGAAATGAATTAAAATACTTTAAATACAATTCTTCGTTTTCTGAAAATCTTTCAAGAGCCATATCAATATCAATATTATTCTCTCTAAAGAAAGCTTTATTTTCTTTGGTCACAAAAAAGACCTCCTACTTTATTCTACAATATATTATACATAAAAAATCAAAGTTTGTATAGTCTTTTTTATGCAAATACTTCCAAACATTTTTCTAAAAAGATATTAATCTCTAAATTTTGCTATTCTTAAAATTTTCAACATAATAAAATCCTCGTTGCCTTATTTGCATTAAAGTAGTATAATAATTTATATTATCAATAAATTGGAGAGTATTTAAATGAAACTTTTATCAATAGAAAGCTCTTGCGACGAAACAGCCGCAGCCGTTGTTGAAGATGGCAGAAAAATTATTTCTTCGGTAGTTTCTTCGCAGGTTGAGGAGCATAAAAAATATGGTGGTGTTGTTCCTGAGATAGCCTCTCGCCGGCACTGCGAAAATATAAACGGTGTTGTCGAAAAGGCTCTTGCTGATGCAAATTTATCACTTAATGAGCTTGATGGCATCGCTGTAACACACGCACCTGGTTTAATCGGCGCTTTACTTGTCGGAGTAAATTTTGCAAAAGGCTTATCTTTTGCAACAGGACTTCCGCTTATACCTGTGCATCATCTCCGCTCACATATCGCAGCTAATTACCTTGCTCACGAAAAACTCAAGCCGCCTTTTCTCTGCCTTGTCGTTTCTGGTGGACATAGCCATATAGTTGAGGTTATCGACTACACTACGCTTAGAATTGTTGGTAAAACTCGTGATGATGCCGCTGGAGAAGCATTTGACAAGGCTGCTCGTACAATGGGTATGCCTTATCCTGGCGGTATTCACCTTGATAAGAAAGCTGAAAACGGAAATCCTCTCAGCTTTAAGCTTCCACACCCTCATGTTGACGGTTCTCCTTATGATTTCAGTTTTTCCGGCTTAAAAACCGCTGTAATAAATCTTATCCACAATGCTGAACAAAAGGGCGAAATACTTTCAGTTGAGGATTTAAGTGCATCTTTCAGAAAGGCTGTTACTGATTGCTTGATTGAAAATTTCATCAAAGCCGCAACAGACCTCGGCTACAATAAGCTTGTTATGGCTGGCGGAGTTTCAGCAAATTCACTTCTTAGACGCAGACTTCAAGAAGAATGTGAAAAGCGTAGTTGGGAATATTACTATCCACCACTCAATCTTTGCGGAGATAATGGTGCAATGGTAGGTGCTCAAGGATATTATGAATTTCTTGCTGGTCATACCGCTGGTATGGAGCTTAATGCACGAGCAACTATGAGCATAGATTATTAGACAATAAAAAGGGGCTATACAAGAATTATTCCTGTATAGCTCCTAATTTTTTATCTATTTATGCTTTTTTCTTACGCATAATAATTGCTGCTATCAATGCACCAGCTGCAAATATCGCAGCTATTGCCGTTGTGTTGTTATCGCCTGTGTTTACTGCGTTTTTGCCTGTTTCACTTGTAGTTTTACTGCTATTTGTATTGTTGCTTGGTTCACTTGGGTTATTGCTTTGCTCACCGCTTGACTCACTTGAGCTATTGTTTTGTTCACCACTTGATTCTTGGCTTGGCTCAGTTGTATCAGCAATCAAAGCATAAACGGAAAGGTGGTCAGTGGTGAATTCATAATCACCGTCAACATAAGTTGCGTTCATATCAACCTTTGTGCCGTCTTCCTTTATCCAATATACCTTGCAGTTTGCATTGTCACTTGGAATTGAAACTGTTATTGTTCCGTTTGGCTGAATAGTGTTGCCGTTCTCATCTTTTAGAGTTATGTTATAAGCTTTTACAGCATTTTTAACAGTGGCTTCTTCTACATTAAGTGTTACACCGTCATCAAAAGCATCAAAAGTACCCTCAACAAATATATTTCCGACTTGGCTTATCAAGGTCTTTGTGTAAAAGAACGGTATATTATAATCATTAGCATATTTTTCGACATAGCTTCCAGCATAGCCGTAGATAGTTAAATTTGTACAACCTCCAAATACATCAAAACCCATTCCTGTTACACTATCCAAGATTGTTATATTTTTAAGGCTTGTACAATCATGAAATGCTTCACTGTCTATATATGTTACACTATTTGGTATTTCTACATTTGTAAGGCTTGTACAACCTGAAAATGCCGCAGGTCCTATAATTGTTACACTATCTGGTATTTCTACATTTGTAAGGCTTGTACAACCTGAAAATGCCGCAGGTCCTATAATTGTTATACTATTTGGTATTTCTATATTAGTAAGGCTTGTACAACTGTTAAACGCTCCACTACCTATATTTGTTACACTATCTGGTATTGCTATATTAGTAAGGCTTTCACAAAATAAAAATGCCGACTCTCCTATGCTTGTTACACTATTTGGTATTTCTACATCGGTAAGGCTTATACAACCTAAAAATGCTCCACTACCTATACTTGTTACACCGTTTGGAATAGTATAAGTATTTCCTTTTTGGTTGGGATACGCAATAAGTTCTGTTTTGTTTTTATTAAAAAGTACACCATTTACTGAACTATAATTTTCATTATCTTTGTCTACAGTTATTTCTTTAAGGTTTATGCAATGTATAAAAGCCTTGTTGCCTATGCTTGTTACACTATTTGGTATTTCTACATTTATAAGGCTTGCACAACCGTTAAATGCATATTCTCCTATACTTGTTACACTATTGGGTATTTCTATGTTTGTAAGGCTTGTACAACGGTCAAATGCATTATCTTTTATGCTTGTTATAGTATTTGGTATTTCTATATTTGTAAGGCTTGTACAACCTGAAAATTCCGCAGTTCCTATACTTGTTACACTATTTGGTATTTTTATATTTGTAAGGCTTTTACAATCTGAAAATACCCAATCTCCTATACTTGTTACACTATCGGGTATTTCTATATTTGTAATGCTTGTACAATATGAAAACGCCGCAGTTCCTATGCTTGTTACACTATCTGGAATTTTCACTTCTGTAAGATTTGTACAACCATAAAATGTCGAATCCCCTATACTTGTTACACTGTTAGGTATTGTTACATCTGTTAAGCTACGACAAAAATAAAAGGCTCTACTTCCTACGCTTGTTACACTATCTGGAATTTTCACTTCTGTAAGATTTGTACAATCATAAAATGCCGCACCTCCTATACTTGTTACACTATTTGGTATTTCTATGCTTGTAAGGCTTGTACAATCTTTAAATGCAAAATTTCCTATACTTGTAACTTTTTTACCGTCAATCTCGCTTGGGATAACAAGGTTGGTGTCAGAACCTTTATAATTCGTAATTTCAACTGTGCCGTCATCAAGGATTTGATAGTCATAATCGCCCCAACTTTTTGTGTCTGATGAAGAATATGCAACCGCAGTATTTTCCTCTGCCGAAACCATAACAGCCATTGTTGCCGAACTGCTTACCGCAAGCATAGCCGCTAAAATGAGTGCTGTAATCTTTTTACTCTTTTTCATAAATAAAACCTCCTAAAATTTTGTTTCTAAAGTATATATAACTTTCCCTTTGGGAACATTATATTTTATGAACTGTTACATCATTATTATATGAAGTAATAGTTCATTTGTCAAGCCATTTTTACATCATTTTTATGAGGCGTTACTTCATATTATAATATAACTAATAATACATTCAGGAGAATCAGCAATGAAAAAAGAAATCAATGTAGTATTAGGTCAACGAGTGAAAGAACTAAGAAAACAAAACGGATATACAAGAGAGGAATTTTCTGAAATGTTATCTGTAAGTCCCCGTTTTCTTGCAAGTGTAGAATGTGGAGAAGTCGGAGTTTCTATATCTACTTTAAAAAGTATATCATTACTTCTTAAAGTTCCAACAGACTATCTAATTGGCATAAGCAACCCAGAAGATACAGACCTTTCACGACAGCTTGCTATAAACAAGATAGACAGCATTGATGATAAATATCTTTGCTGTGTCAATACATTTCTTGACTGTATAATTGATGTTACTAAGACATAAACTATCCTCAGGAAGTGAACACTTTGGAAAATAAGGTCTGTAAATGCCGTTGGAAAAACTGCAAACGATATGGCAACTGCAAAGAATGTATAGAACACCACCAAAAGAATAATAAATATCCGCTCCCATACTGTATGCGAAAACCTAACAAAAAAGATAAAGACAAATAGAAAAGCTCCATTCACCGAAATTTCAGAGAATGGAGCTTTAGCTTTTATAGATTTAAATTTTTTATTAGTCTATTTCGTTGCCAGGAAACTTAGGAATACCAGCAAGACCAGCCTTGAGGTCATCATCTGTTGGAATATAGTCTGTCATAAGTCCATCGTGGAACTTTTCATATGCAACCATATCAAAGTAACCTGTACCAGTAAGACCGAATACGATTGTCTTTTCTTCGCCTGTTTCTTTGCACTTGAGTGCTTCATCAATAGCAACTTTAATTGCGTGACTGCTTTCAGGAGCTGGAAGTATACCCTCAACTCTTGCGAATTGTTCAGCAGCTTTAAAGACTTCTGTTTGCTCAACAGCACGAGCCTCCATAAGTCCATCATGATAAAGCTGTGAAAGAACATTATTCATACCATGATAACGCAAACCACCTGCATGGTTAGCTGATGGAATAAATCCACTGCCGAGTGTATACATCTTAGAAAGTGGGCAAACCTTACCAGTATCGCAGAAGTCATATACAAACTTACCTCTTGTAAGGCTTGGGCATGATGCTGGCTCAACAGCGATGAAGTGATAATCAGCCTCTCCTCTGAGCTTTTCACCCATAAATGGTGAAATAAGTCCGCCGAGGTTAGAGCCACCACCTGCACAACCGATGATAATATCAGGCTTAATGCCATACTTATCAAGAGCAATTTTTGTTTCAAGACCAATAACTGACTGATGCAAAAGTACCTGATTTAGAACGCTGCCGAGAACATAACGATAGCCCTCTGTGTTTGTTGCAACTTCTACTGCCTCAGAAATTGCACAGCCAAGGCTTCCTGTTGTGCCAGGGAATTCCTCAAGAATCTTGCGTCCAATATTTGTCTGATTAGATGGTGATGGAGTTACACTTGCACCATAGGTACGCATAACCTCACGACGGAAAGGCTTTTGCTCATAAGAAACCTTAACCATATATACCTTGCAATCGAGGTCAAAATATGAACAAGCCATAGAAAGAGCAGTTCCCCACTGGCCAGCACCTGTTTCAGTTGTAACACCCTTCAAGCCTTGTTTCTTTGCATAATATGCCTGTGCGATTGCAGAATTAAGCTTATGGCTTCCGCTTGTGTTATTACCCTCAAATTTATAGTAAATCTTTGCTGGAGTCTGGAGCTTTTTCTCAAGGCAATATGCACGAGTAAGTGGTGACGGACGATACATTCTGTAGAAATCAAGGATTTCTTGTGGAATATCAATATAAGGGTCTGTATCGTCAAGCTCCTGCTGAACAAGCTCATCACAGAAAACATGACCGAGCTCCTCGGCTGTCATAGGTTTGAGAGTTGCAGGATTGAGAAGTGGAGCAGGCTTATTTTTCATATCTGCTCTGACATTATACCACTGCTTAGGCATTTCGCTTTCTTCAAGGTATATTTTGTATGGGATTTCTTTTTCGCTCATTATATTTTGCTCCTTTCAAGCATAAATAAAGATTTAGACTTTATAAGCACATTTTTGTATATAATAACACATTTTCATGTATTTCGTCAAGCATATAGCAAAGCTATTTAAGGCTTTTTATTTGCCTTAATCAAATCTTTTATTGACGAAGATATTCCAGCAAACATTACACACGGAATTATTCCACAAAAGGCACGAAGCCATATATCAAAAGGTGTTCCCTCGTGTGCAATAAAATAATAAACAATTATAGAAAGCCACATTTGAAGCTGTCCAAAGCAAGCAGAATAAGTCAACGCCCATATGCTTTGCTTTGAAAATATTCCTATAAAAACTCCTACAATTGCAAATACGATTGGAACAAACCAAAAACTCAAAAAATTCATTCCAAAACCAAATAACGAAACCGTAGAAAGTGGAGTTGCACCAAGTAAATCAAGCAATAGAGATGTTGCTACTCCTGCAAAGAAAAATATTCCACAATTTCTTGCATTATATCTTCTAACCCTCATATTATCCCCTTTTCTTTTAATATTCCATATTATTAAGCGTTCTTTTTGACAACATAAATACTAAAAAAGCTATTATAAAATTACAAATTGCCGCTGGGAAACATAACCTTGTCGCAAAAAATACATTATATGCACCTTGCATTGATGAGAGGAAAAACAAAGCCAAGGATACTGCTATTCCTGGAACTAATGCAATAAACAGCAAAATCATATATACAACCATAAGTACTCCCCTATTTCCTGCCTTACCCATAAACCTTTGAACAAGCACATTAATAGATGTATATAAAAGTCCACAGCTAAAATATGTTGTTATACAAGCTAAAATATCAAGCGGATTTGCACTAAATACTATTCCACCAACTATAAACGCAGCTGCTCCGTCAACAAGTGGTTTTATTACACTTGTAGCACAAGACATAATAAGCTTTTTAACCGGGCTTGCAGGAACCATAAATATATATGGCTTTTGTAATTCCTTTATCCAATCATCTGATACGGTAAAAAAGAACTGTACATAGCAGGAAAGAACTGCAACTATTGTTAGTATTGTAGATGAATTTAAATTTTCACTATCACTAATAGTTTTTAATGCAAAGCCAACTATCAATACAAATGCTGTCAAAAACGCTGTATTCACATTTACAAATGGTATAAATGAGCGTCTTGACATCTCTCTAAGCTGTTTATAAAAAAATACAGACGCACCAGAACCTCTATTTATGCCAATTCTGCCAAGCTTGATTTTCTTTTTATCACTCATCATATTCTTATCGCTGACCTTGCCAGTTTTTATTGCATTGCGAAATTCATAAACGCTTTCGGTCTTTTGCAAGACATCTTCATAGTAATCAGCCTTACTGCGAATAAATACAACTATCGCAAAAATAGTAAATAATGCAAGTAAACTGCTATAAACTAATATGTTAGTTATATTACCTGTTATTATCCCTATAAACATACCGCTTGTCCAGCCAACTATGGGAATATAATTCAAATATGGCAAGGATACTGCTGAAAGAATATTTTCGTATGTAAATCCATTTGAAAAAAGCTGCAATAATACAATAGCTATCGGAAAGGCTATTATAAGATATATCGCATATTTCATCATTCTTATTCGTGTTGGTCTGCCATTGCAAACACAGAAAATTAAAATCGTAATCATCTGCACTTCAAACAGCATTACACCTATACCAAGCAACAGCAAAACAGCGTCCCATATCGTAAGCGAAAAATACTGAACTGCCATTGCACCATATGAAACGAAGCATACAAGCAATAATAAAATTGTTGCCATCTGTCTGCCAACACCATATATAAGAATCTTCTTTTCAGAAATAGGTGCTGTAAAAACATTAGCAACATCACTCATCTTGAAAAATGTTGTAGAGGCATTTGTACCTTTAAGCATAATAGGAACGCTTATAAAATAAAGTATTAAGAGATATGCTCCCTGCAATATCCGAAAATCAAAATGTGTTTCTTCCTCGCTGATATTACTTGTCATTGCAGTAATAACACCACTAACTGTTGTCAAAGCTATAAAAAGATAAACTATCAGTTGCATAGGGTGATGAAATATATCAATTATTCCATTTTTTATGGTTTTTCTTAGCATATAAACAATGGCTTTCATACATACCTCACTGTGAAACTTTCTCGGTTATATTGAAAAATAGTTCCATTAAATCCTCGCCATTTTTTTCAACAGTTTCTCTTGTTCTTTCTGCTTCTATACGACCCTCCATCATTATGAGAACCTTATCCCAAAGTTCGCTGACGCTTTCGAGCATATGTGTACTAATAATTATAGACGCACCCCGCTTTTTAAGTTCAAGAATCATAGCTTTAAGTTCTTTTATTGCGTGAGGGTCAAGACCCACAAACGGCTCATCAAAAAGCACAGCCTTTGGCTTTATCAGCAATGCACAACAAATACTTACTTTCTGCTGCATACCCTTTGAAAGCTCTTTGCCAAGCTTATTCTTTTTATCTATAAGCTGAAAACGCTCCATAAGTTTTTCAGCGTCATTCTGCCAATCTTCAAGCAAATAAGCTCTTGCAATAAACTCCATATGCTCCCAAACCGTAAGCAAATCAAAGGGAGCTGGAAGCTCAGGAATATACCCTGTAATTCTCTTAGCCTCAAGGCTTTTATTTTTAAAACCGCAAATTTCTATTTCGCCATCATATCGCAAAAGTCCGGCTATGCACTTAATAGCAGTTGACTTTCCCGCACCATTAGAACCTGCAAGCACAGCAATTTCTCCTGAATCTACTATAAATGAGATATTATCGTTTGCGTGGGTATTTTTATATTTTTTGGTAAGATGAGATACATTTATCATAGTCAAATATACCCTTTCACATATAATATTAAAGGTTTCGCCTATGCAAAAGCATAAAACAAAACCCTAATTTTTAATATATTCCCTGAACTGTAACCTCTCCTGAGTTTACAGCTATTTTTTTACCATTTTCAAGGCAAACAACAAGCTCACCATCAGCCGTAATATCAACGGCTTTACCTGTAAGTTTTTCACCGTTTCTTACGAGTGAAACTTCTCTGCCGATTGTTGCGCACATACTTTTATAAAGCTTTAAATCGTCTTGAGAAATTCCAAAAAGATATGACAAAATAGTTTTATCAAGAGTAGCTATTATTTCGTGCATAAGCTCTGAAAGGTCTAGTTCACTTTTAGTTTCTATTTTTAAAGATGTTGCTTTATAAGCAATTTCTTCTGGAAAGCTTTCTTGCAAAACATTTATTCCAATTCCTATGACAACAAAATCAACCATATCTGTCTGTGCGGTCATTTCAGTGAGTATTCCGCAAATCTTTTTATTACCAACTATAACATCATTCGGCCATTTAATTTTGGCGTCAAGTCCCGTAAATTTTCTTATTGCAAGACAAACACCCAAACCAGCTGCTAAAGTTATACCTGAAACAT
>ERZ1034984.2803-NODE-2803-length-13468-cov-7.905167_pt1 | contig 13468 bp, 9 predicted proteins | sample MGYA00520589_ERZ1034984 | MGnify/ENA primary metagenome ERZ1034984 (study PRJEB33766, sample SAMN09781790) | gut metagenome | biome: gut microbiome | host: Homo sapiens | place: Madagascar | study: EMG produced TPA metagenomics assembly of the PRJNA485056 data... | reverse complement strand
CAGTCCGGCTGTCGTCCGGTCTGAGGTGATCATCGAATGAAAATGCTCGTAATGTTCCAGAACCCTCGCTTCAGTGTACTCCGCCGGAATCGAAAGCGTCCCGGCCATCCCGAATGCGTGGTTGAACCTCACCTCGGCGCTGAACAGCCACTCCTTGCGCGACTTCCTCAAACCCGCGTTCAAACCCGCCTCCGCGAATCCGAAGGCCATCTCCCTTTTCGGGAATATGTATTCGGCGGACGATTGGTAATATTCAAATTCCGGCGCCACGCTGATCGTTCCTGCGGCTGACGGAATCTCCACCGCGCCTTTAAGATTGGCGGACAGAATCCGGTTCCGGTACATAGTCAGGGAACCTAACACAGCATATTCCTTGTTCTTGCCCGTGTCGATGATGTTCTCCGTGCTTTGCCGCAGCTCGTAGCCTATCCCTGCGAGAATATTCCACTTCACGGAGCCGCTGAGCCGTTTGTAACCGACAAGACCGTCCACTTTCTGAATCCACAGATCCGAGATCGGCACTTCATTGTTGGCGACCAGCAGACATTCGATGCCCAAGCTGTTGTAGGACAGCAATCCGGTCCAACCGTCGGGATGGCCCGGCGTGACCGTCGCGGAGACTTCCCAACCGTGGCCATTGTACCTGCTTGAGGTAAAGTCTCCCGCACCGTCGAATCTGGCGAAATGGCTTCCCAGACCTGTGAAATGCAGTTCCGAGGTGTTCGCCCCAAGCGGATCATAGAAACTGACATCCTGCGACTGTTTGTAAACCCTGAACGCGGCGTTAAGGTCAAAGACATAGCCTTTGGCCGCGATTCCACCGGTCAGCGCTGCGTTCAGGTCGGATGTGACCGATCTTGGACGCGGATCCACCTGACGGAACTCGTGCAGTGCCCTGTAACCACCGTAAACCCCGATGTGCGCCTTCCCGATCAGCCTGGACCAAGCTCCGTAGAATGAATATTGCTCCTTCTGGAGATTGCCGCCGATCGTGTCCACCATCACGTCCGGGTAGAGCAGCTCAAAATCCGATGTGGAGTTCCAAAGGACGTTCCTTTTCACCCCTCTTGAATATTCCGCCCCGGCCCTGACCGCCGAATGGTTCTGCAATCTGATCAATGAATATACCTTCACCGAACCCTGATCCAGCCCATCGCCTTCCTGTGGCAGTAGAGCGTCATCCTCCCGGCGCAAGTCATAGACCGCCTTGATCTCTGAATATGTCGGGATGTCCCAGAGCAGGAAACTGCCTGCGTTGTGGCCGGCGATCTCGCTTCGCCCCAAGGCACGGACAGGGGACAGATATCTCTCCGAGGCCGAGTTGACATCAGATTTATATTGTCCACGGGCCGGTGTCACGGCCGCCAGAACTGTGAATATTATGCAGACGATCCTGTTCATTTCAGTACTGTCAATTCAAGGTTCAAAGTCTCCTTGTCGTTCAGCAAGGTCACGGAGGTCATCGGCGAGTTGTAACCCGCGAAACGTACCTTCTTGCGCTGACCGTCGCTGAACACAGCCTTGCCGTCGAAGGAGATCATATATATTCCTTTCCTGAGCTTGACCGTGGCGGTCCCGACCTGAAATGTCGGAATATCATATTCCTGCCTCGTGTTGAGGTCTCGGATGAATGACCCGTCAAGGGAATTGTCCACCTCGACCCTTTCAATTCCGGCGCTGACGGACGGGCAGGTCACGTTGAGGGTCACGATCGAGAATACGTTCTGGCCGGAGTCTTTCTCGCAGCCGCAAAGGACGACCGAAAGCATCAGAAGAATATTTCGTATGGTTTTGTGTGTCAGCATATTCATTAAAGTTTGAAGTTAAGCTCCATTCCGAAGTACGGCAGGACAGAACGACGGACGAGGATGCCCATATTCGTCCTGTAGTCAGGCGAGACATCCAGAATCTTGTTCACGAACAGGGCGCAGGAGATCTTGTCGTGGTAGATCTTCTTGGTGGCCTTGAGGTTGATGTTCATACTGAACGGGATTCTGAAATAGAAGGACATCGAAGGGGTATATTCCCGGATCATCTGCGCCAGGATTCCGTTCGCGGCGGATTCGTCCGTGAAAGGGTGGCTCTCCAGATTCTTGTCGATGTAGGATATCGGGCGGGCGTCTTTCGCCGTGTTCTGGCTTCCGGTGAACCATTGGCACTGGAACGAGGTCGAGAAGATCATCCCAAGCTTCGGGATCTGGGTGTCGAACATAAAGTTCGTGTTGAACACCTCGCGCAGGAAACCGTCCGTGTCCTTGTAGTAGCCGACGTAAGGATAGGTCTTGCCGGCCACGACCACCGAAGGCCTGTAATATGTCGGCTGGCTGTTGCTGTACCTCGTTCTGAACCAGGCGCCGCTGACGGTGACCTTGGTCCTGATCGGGCGGATTCTCGGAGCGGACATGGTGAACTCGATGCCTTCCTTGAGGGTGCGGCTGCCGTTCGTGTTGAATGAATATCCCACCAGAAGTGTGTCCGGAACCCACAGGGTCGTCTCCACGGAAGGCGGGCCGGTAAGGGTGCTCTTGTCGATCGTCTCCTCTTGGTAGTCCTTGTAGATGAGCCGTGTGAACTCGCTGGCGTACCTGAACCCGGAGGTCATATCCTCCCTGAAATAGTCGATGTTGAACGAGAACTCCCGGCCGACCTGCACATCGGCGGCGATTTCCCACTTGAAGTTCCTCGCCGCCTTGAGATTGAAGTTGGTCGGATTTATCTTCAGCACATAGACGTTGATCCTGCGAAGATTCTCCTCGACAGGCCAGTAGTTCATCTGAGTGACATCGTAATAGATAGGATCCGGATAAAGCTGATCCATCGTCGGGAACTTCGTGTGCCATCCGGCTCCTCCGGACAGTCCGACCTTGACATCCTTGCCGAGGGATTTCTCCAGCCTGAGGTTCAGCCTCGGGTCGAAGTACGGCTTCATATTCACTGAATATTCCTTTCCGGCTCCCGCCATCGCCGCCACCCTCACTCCGGCGAGCCATTCGGCCTTGAACCCGTTTCCGAAAGTCCAGACGGAATTGTCTTCGATGAAAGCCGACATCTGGTGTGTGGCCGGGATTGAGGAATAATCTCTCGGGCGGACATTCATATCCACGGAGAACGGCCTCTCTGGATCGAATATGGTACCTTTGCCGAAGTTCTTGTTGACATTCCACTGGGCACCGGTCTTGAATGTGTTTGAGATGCTCCCTAAGTCCTTGCGGAACTTCGCCGTGCCGTTGAGGTAGGCGTAGAACGGCTTTCCGTCCACTTTCAGGGTAGCCTCGTACTTGTAAGGCACGATCGTGACATCGAACTCGCCCTCCTCCAGACTGGTCGAAAGCGGCATCGGTGAACTATATTCCACAAATTTCCATCTGTCGATCAGGTCTTTCTCGTAGGTCAGGGACCCTGTGATGTCGAAACTTTGGAAGAACGATTTCAGGCTCTTGCTCCGGACTGTATATTCCCCGCCCAGCGCGAAGCGGCTGTAGTTGGACTTGTAGGTCTCGATCGGACCGCAGCCACCGAAGTCCAGATTCTTGTCGGACTTCTGGTTGTCGAACGAACCGGTGTAGTCCAGACTTCCACTGAGGGTTCTGACAAGCTCCCCGGTCCAGGTCTTGCCGATCCTGTAGCTTCCGGTCAGACGCTTGTAGTTCTGTCTCGTGTTCCTTGGATCCGCCCTGGAATCCAGAAAGTTACCGCTGAAGTTCATCGTCAGCTTGTCGGTCTTGCCCCACTCCAGATCCTTGCCGAGGTAAAAGAGCTTGCTCTTCATATCGGCCTTGAAGCGGGCTCTGGTGTCGTTGCCGCCCTTGCGCCGCTTTATGTTGACAAGGCCGCTGGTGAGGTCGCCATATTCAACTGAAGGGATTCCGCGGATGATCTCGACGGATTCCACATCCTCGGTTGTGATTGTGCGCATATCGACTCCGGCGTTGACGAATGATGATCCGTAGTTACTGTAGGCCGGTGTGGTCTGGAGGTTCGCGTCGTTGTTGACCGGAACTCCATCGATGAGGAAACGTGTTCCGAGGGATGAGGTGTTGTAGTTGTCACCGGAGACCGAAACAGCTCTCAAATCTATGGTCTTCGGAGTTGAGAATGAAGGATCTACGGAGCGTCCGCCTGGCAGCAACTCCAGCAGGTCAGCGAAACTTGACGGCTGGATATGCGCGATCGCGTCCTGCCCGATCCGTGACGAGCTTGTCAGCCCGTGGCTCTCGGTCGCCGTCACCACCACCTCGTTGATGGCGAATGAATCTTGGGCTAATGAATATCTTCCGTCCTTCCTTACCGCTGTGGTCAGCGTTTTGTAACCAAGACAAGTGATCTGAAGCGTCCCGCCGGTGGCCTTCAGCTTGAACCGCCCCAAAGAGTCAGTGACATCCCAGACCGCCTGGTTACCTTTTATGGTCACGGCGGCTCCGGCGACCGGCGAACCGTCCGCCTGATCGACAACGGTGCCGCCAACCTGCGCGAACGCGCTGATAGACAGCAACGTCGCCGCCACGATGATGGTTAATGACTTTATTTTTGCCTCGAACACTTTTTGATTTTCTTTTTTTCAGGCTGCAAAATTATCATCAAACCAATCTTTGGTCAATGCCAATAAATTGGGAAAATATTCCCGCTTCTTAACCACTCTTTGTGATGGTGACCAGCACGGTGATGCGCCCTCTCTTTTTAGTGCCGTGGCACTTAACTGCTTGTTTTATAGCTAAATGACCGATATCCTGGTCTTGGATTTGACACCAGGAGATGGCTCTTATAGTTGATAATCAACTTCTTGCCTGCCACGCTGGCGAATACCAACAGTTAGCGATTGTGAAAATCTTACAAAATGAATATTTTTGTATCGTAATTTGAATATTAAAGTGTTACTATGCTGAAGGAGTGGGATGCCGGCGGTGTTGGTGGCAACTGAGAGATAATTTTTACAGCAGGCAATCACTTGTCTGCGGGAGACAAGGTATATGAAACTTTCTGAACTGAAGACTGGAGAGGTCGGAGTCATCGCCAAGGTGAACGGCCACGGGGGGTTCCGGAAGAGGCTCATCGAGATGGGCTTCATCTCCGGAAAGCGTGTTGCGGTCGTGCTGAACGCTCCGCTTAAAGATCCTATTGAATATGAAATACTTGGCTACAAGGTTTCGCTGCGCCGCTCCGAAGCCGGACTGATCGACGTGATCAGCGAGGAGGAGGCCAAGGCCTCCGTTGACTCCAAGCAGGACTTCACGTCCATCTGCGACATGGACTGCGACGAGGTCGCCGCGCTGAATCTGGAGATGGCCCGTCTGGCAAAGGAGAGGCACCACGTCATCCGCGTCGCCCTCGTCGGCAACCCGAACTGCGGAAAGACATCACTCTTCAACATCGCCTCCGGCAGCCACGAGCACGTCGGCAACTACAGCGGCGTGACAGTGGACGCGAAGGAAGGGCATTTTGAATATGGCGGCTACAGGTTCGTCTTCGTGGATCTGCCGGGAACATATTCATTGTCAGCCTACAGCCCTGAGGAACTCTACGTCCGCAAGAACCTGGTCGAGAACGTGCCTGATGTCGTGGTCAATGTCGTGGACGCTTCCAACATCGAGAGGAACCTCTACCTCACTACCCAAGTTATCGACATGAACCTTCGTGTGGTGATGGCTCTGAACATGTACGATGAGTTGAAGGCGAGGGGAGACAGCCTTGACACCCAGCAACTTGGTTATCTTCTTGGTGTGCCTGTCTGTCCGACCGTGAGCCGTGACGGGACCGGCATCCCCGAGCTGCTGGACACCGTGATCAAAATCTACGAGCAGCACGACGAGAGGCTGGCCAGACACATCCACATCAACCACGGCCCTGAACTGGAGAAGAGCATCGACCGCATCAAGCTCCTGATCCAGAAGAACCAGGACATCCGGGACAGGTACTCCACCCGCTATCTGGCCATCAAGTATCTGGAGAACGACAAGCAGATCGACGGGGTGATCGCCACCCTGCCGAACGCCGGCGAGATTGCCCAGGTGCGCTCCGAGGAGACGGCCCGCATCGAGAACCTGATCCACACGAGTCCGGAGTCCGCCATCGTCGATGCGAAATATTCATTCATCCACGGAGCCCTCGCCGAGACTTACACCCAGCATGTCGAAGCCAGGCCGCGGAAGACCGTCACCGACAGGATCGACGCTGTCGTCACGAACAAATGGGCCGCGTTCCCGATCTTCATACTCCTTCTTTACCTCATTTTCCAGTCCACCTTCACCTTGGGCAACTATCCGATGAACTGGATCGACTGGCTGGTGGGGCAGTTCGGGGATTTCGTCGCGAACTTTATGAAGGACGGCTGGTTCAAGGATCTTCTCGTGGACGGTGTGATCGCCGGAGTGGGAAGTGTGCTGGTGTTCCTGCCTAACATATTGATTCTCTATTTCTTCCTTTCAATAATGGAAGATTCCGGGTATATGGCGCGCGCCGCGTTCATCGTCGATAAGCTGATGCACCGCATCGGTCTTCACGGCAAGTCCTTCATCCCGATGGTTATGGGCTTCGGCTGCAACGTGCCGGCGATTATGGCGACCAGAGCCATCGAGAGCCGCAAGAGCCGCCTAATCACGATCGCCATCATCCCGTTTATGTCCTGCGCCGGCCGGCTGCCGATCTTCGTCCTCCTCGCCGGAGCCTTCTTCCCCCACAATTCCGCCCTCGCTCTTTTAGGAATATACTTCCTCGGGGTTCTGCTGGCGATTCTGTCGGCGGTCGTGCTGAGCCGTTTCATCAAGGAGGATGACCTCCCGTTCGTGATGGAGCTGCCGCCTTACAGGGTGCCGACCGGCAAGGCCATCTGGCGCCACACCTGGGAGAAAGGCAAGCAGTATCTTGAGAAGATGGCCACCACGATTCTCATCGGCTCAGTCGTGATCTGGTGCCTGGGTTACTTCCCGCGCTCGGACAAAGGCGCGGAATACCAGCAGGAACATTCGTACATCGGCCAGCTCGGCAAGGCTGTCTCTCCGGCTCTTGATCCGCTCGGTTTCAGTTGGAAGATGGACATCGGCCTTTTGACTGGTGTCGTTGCGAAGGAGTTGGTTGTCAGTACTTTGGGCGTGATGTACGCTTCGGACGAGCCGGCTGTCTCCGAAGCTGTCGAGGCCGCCGACACGGATGTCCTTGCCGCTGACACCCAGCTTCAAGGCACATTGGCGCGCTCGGTCACCCTGCCTGCCGCGGTGGCCTATATGATATTCATCTTGCTTTATTTCCCTTGCATCGCTACCTTTGTGGCGATCAAGAACGAGACCGGCAAATGGCGCTGGGCCATAGCCGTCTGCGCCTACACGATGGTGGTCGCCTGGCTCGCCGCCTTCATCGGCTTCCACATCACCGCACTGCTGATATAGAGGCTATTGAGGAATATTTAATATATTTGTAGGGGAGTTTCTTCTTCCTCCGCTTTCGGTGAAGGCGCGAAGGCTTGAGGGAATGTAAATAAATCTGAATATGAAGAAATATACAATAGAGATGTCCGTGTCGGACTTGATCGACATCGACTACAGTCTGCTCCAGGTGATTTCCAGAATGGGTCTTGACCTGAAGTACGCCGGGCTGCCGGTGGCCGAGGCCTGCCGCAAATGTGGCATCGACCCGGACACATTCATCCTGATCTGCAACGTTTACTCATTTCCGGATCACATTCCGTCACAGGAGGAACTGGCCGGCGGCGACATCCGGAACATCATAGACTACCTGCATAGCTCGCACCTTTATTATATGGGGCGGGCTCTCCGTGTGTTGGAGAACTCGTTCGACAAGCTTGTGGCTCCGTTCAACGAGAAGCAGAAGAAGGTTGTCCTGAAATTCTTCAACGACTACAGGGATGAGCTTGACAAGCATTTCGCCTACGAGGAGGAGGTGGTCTTTCCGTATGTCGAGTCCCTGCTGCGAGGCGCGGCGGGAGACTCTGAATATTCCATCGAGCAGTTCGAGGAGCATCACGAGAACGTGGAGGAGAAGCTTGAGGACTTGAAGAACATCGTGATGAAATATCTTCCGGGGGACTGCTCCAACGAGTTGAAGATTATGGTGTTGCTGTCAATCTATCATCTGCACGATGATCTGAGGAGGCATACCTACGTTGAGAATAATATTCTTGTGCCGATAGTAAGCGGGTTTGAGCGTGATGGAAAATAGGAAGACTGTGACATTGATCGTGCCGTCTGACATTGTCGCCAGGGGGCTTGAGAGCATTCTTTCTGAACACGGTGAGTTTCAGGTTCAGGAGAATCTGGTTGACTGTTCAAGGGCCAGCGAGGCGAGGCTTCGCAATCTGGCTCCGGACATCATCATCATTGACCCGTCTGTCTTTGATTTCCAGGGTCGGAAGGAGGGGCGTCTGGCGATCGCCGAGCTTTGCGACGCTTCCGTGATCGCGTTGGAGGGGCCGGCTGTGACGGAGGATGTTCTGAAGCAGTATGACGGGGCTATTTCGTTGTATGATGATTCTGTGGGGATATTGAAGAAGATTCATTCGGCGGATGATTCTCGGCAGCCTGACGTGGCTTCCGATGGGGATGAGCTTTCTGCGCGGGAGAAGGAGATTCTGGTTTGTGTGGCGCAGGGGATGCTCAACAAGGAGATCGCCGATAAGTTCAGTCTGTCCATCTACACTGTCATCACGCATCGTAAGAACATCACGCGCAAGACCGGCATCAAGACCGTCGCCGGTCTCACCGTCTATGCGATCCTCAACAATCTCATTGACATTAATTCTGTTCAGTAGTACTAAAGGATAGGCAATACCCCTCTCAACCAGAATTTTGCACGTTACCAAAATTCTTGGGTTGAGAGGGGTATATGCCTATAGGCTAACTTGTCCGAATGGTTCAAACCTTATTCCGTCACAAAACTTGTGGCCACTTATCTTGCGGTTGCTGAACGTGTGGTTGCTGAGCCTGTCGAAGCATCGAAGTGGCATACAGTCAGGGATAGGCAATACCCCTCTCAACCAGAATTTTGCACGTTACCAAAATTCTTGGGTTGAGAGGGGTATATGCCTATAGGCTAACTTGTCCGAATGGTTCAAACCTTATTCCGTCACAAAACTTGTGGCCACTTATCTTGCGGTTGCTGAACGTGTGGTTGCTGAGCCTGTCGAAGCATCGAAGTGGCATACAGTCAGGGATAGGCAATACCCCTCTCAACCAGAATTTTGCACGTTACCAAAATTCTTGGGTCGTGAGGGGTATATGCCTATGGGGTAAATTGTCAGAATGGTTCAAACCTTATTCCGTCACAAAGTCTTCGGTGTGCTATTTCAGATTGATCTCCGCGATGACGGGGTAGTGGTCGGAGTAGCGGACGCGGGGGACGGTGTGCGAGACGGTGCTGAAATGCGACGGATAAAGAATATAATCGATGCGGATGAAAGGCCAGAGAAATGAATAGGTCGCCCCAAAGCCTTTGCCGGCTTCCACAAATGAGTCGTCACGACCTTTTTTGAGGCGGTTGTAGGTGTACGACATCGGATTGTCGTTGAAATCTCCCGTCACGATGGCCTCCAGCGTGCAGTCCTCGATGTCCGACATCACTTTGTCCACCTGCTCCGGCCTCCTTCTGATGGACTTCTTCATTTTCTCCTCCGTCTCCCACATCAGTTCTCCGTCCTTGTCCACCACAGACTTCTTGAGCCGTGACAACGACACGTTATAACTCTCAAAATGACAGTTATAGACCCGGATTTCGGCACCTTCTCCAATTTTCAGGTCAGTAAATATCGCAAGATTCGAACTTTTGTCGAACATCAGTTTCCCCTTGTTGAGAATAGGGAATTTGCTCAGTGTCACGTTGCCGTAACTTCCCTTGTCTGTCACGAACATGAAGTAACCAACATGATACCCGGGGAAACGCTTCTCGAAGAACCTCGCCACATCATATTCCCCAGGCAGATTGACTTCCTGAAGGCACACGATGTCGGCATCGTTCTCCATGATGAACCTCACGACCGAGTCGGCGCATGCCGCCCTGCCGCCTTCTTCCTTGAACTCTTGAGCGCTCCCCAAGGCGAAGTGCCCCACGTTGTAAGTCAGTATTTTGACTGTCTCTGATCCTCTTTCCGCCGCACCGGATGAAAACTGGAAATACCGGCCGATGAATATCAGCGAAGGGAGCAACGCCAGCAGTGGAATCAGAAACGAACTCGAGCCTCTTTTGATCGCAAGGACAAGGAATATCCCGTTCAGGATCGCGATAGGCACGAACAAAAGCCCGAAGACGGTCATATACCAGGCTTTTGCCGGATTCACGACCATCGAGGCGTAACTGAGCAGAAGCAGGAAAGCCGAAATCAACATCAGCAATCTCGCCATGATGCCGCTGAACGAAGTCTCATGTGAATTCCCGCTCATCCCAGATCAGTTTGTCACCTTTGCCAGAGTTTTCCGGATTTTTTCCAGTAGAGAAGTAGCAGGAAGCCGAACAGCATTCCTCCGAGGTGGGCGAAATGCGCCACGCCGTCCATTGTCCCGGTCACGCCGGTGAAGAGTTCAATGGCGATGAATATCAGGACGAACCATTTGGCCTTCAGAGAGATTGGCGGGAATATCAATGTCCAGATGTCATTCGGGTAAAGCATAGCGTAGCCGATCTGGATTCCATAGATCGCTCCGGAGGCTCCGAGCGTAGGGGTGCGCAGAAGATTGATCTGTCCTGCGGAGAGGATTCCCGAATTGGCTGACGCCATTGCCTCCATCTGGAAATATTCCACGACAGTGTGGGTCAGCACCGCTCCGAGTCCGGCCACGAAATAGAAGATGAGATATTTCTTTGAACCGATCGTCCTCTCCAGTGCCGAACCGAACATCAAGAGGCAGAACATGTTGAAGAACAGATGCCAGAACCCTCCGTGCATGAACAAGTAAGTGATTGGTTGCCAGATGCGGAAGAATGGGGAGGCCGGGTAGAACATCGCGAATGTGCTGACCATGAAGTTCTGGTTGATCACCGTGGCGATGTACATCACGATATTGATCAGCAGAATATTCCGTGTGACCGGCGGGAACCTGTTGAGGAATCCGCCTATTCCTGATTGCCTGTCATCGTAGTAGTAGGGCATAATCCTATAATATTCAAAAAATTAAAATAACTTTTCCACCTGAGCGGAGGTCATGATCGCCATGATCCTTTTGCCATTGCCGGTCAGTTCGGGGTTGCTGCTTGAAAGCAGGGTGTCCAGCAGGTGCCGTGCCTCCATCGGGGAAGCCAGCGGGTCGCAGCTTGACGCTCCCAGCAGGGCAATCTTCTCAGCCATAGCCGCTTCCATCACTCCCGGCAGCGATGAACTGTCATCCGAGAGGATCAGCAGCAGGTCAGAGACCATCGTCTGGATCTTTCCCGCCTCGCACGAATATCCTTCCGGAACCCCGTTGACCACAATCGTGTCTGTCCCGAACGGTGAGATGTCAAAACCGAGTCTGGCGAGCAGCTCGGCCTTGTCGTCGAAAACGGCTCTGTTCGCGGCTCCGACCTCTACCTTCACCGGGAACATATTCGCTTGCGTGACGTGCTCGTTCTTTGTGAGGGCCGCCAACGCCCTGTCGTAAAGTATTCGTTCTCTGGCCCTTCTGACGTTCACAATCATCAGGCCGTCCCTTGCCGGGGCGACGATATATTTTCCGCCGAGGATGATGGTCTGTGTGACCGGCAGCGTTTTCTCTTCGAAAAGTTTGCCATAGTCCTCCCGCCGGTCAACATATTGCCCGAATCTTTCGTTTCCGGAGTCTTTCCATCCGGTCGCCGAGCCATATCCTTTGCCCGCCGGGCCGCCAAACTCATTCGCCGGGCCGCCAAGTTCGGTCGCTGAGCCTGTCGAAGCGCCCCTCCCTACGGCACCATATTCATCCGTCGCAGATTCTGCCGAAGTGACCGGGTCAAACGGATTGTACCCACCGTCAACCGCCACCTGCGGAATGCTCTCTGGCTGATATTCAGAGAAATGAGACCCGAGCACCGGCATGTCGTTAGCCTCCGGATTGCTGAAATCAATTCCTCCCGCGAACGCATTTTTTCCCAGCACCTCCTTCACCGAAGCATAGACGACTTGGAATATGAACGAGTCGTCCTCGAACTTCACCTCGGACTTAGTCGGGCTGATGTTCACGTCCACGCTGTGCGGATCCACTTCCAGATAGATGAAATAGGATGGAGTGACTCCGTCAGCGATCATCCCCTCGTAGGCCTTCATAACGGCCTTGTGCAGGTACGGACTCCGGAAATACCTTCCGTTGACGAAGAAAAACTGGTTTCCCAAAGTTTTCCTCGCCGTGTCCGGCCTTCCAACGAAACCCCTCAGGCTTACCACGGAGGTGTCCGCGCAGACATCAACAACATCTCCGGTGACAGATGCCCCGAGAAGATCCATAATCCTGTATTTCAAGGATTTCGCCGGCTTGAGAACGAAAACGTCCTTCCCGTTGTGACTGAGCGAGAACCCAATCTCAGGCCTCGTCAGAGCCACTTTCGTGAACTCTTCGACAATATGCTTGAACTCCACGTTGTCCGACTTCAGGAATTTCCTTCTGGCCGGCACATTGTAGAAAAGATTTCTGACAGCTATGTTTGTCCCTTTCGGAGTGGCGATCTCTGTCGTGGAATTGTGGACCGACGCCGCGAACTCGACCTGGCAGCCAACCTCCTCATCCTCCGTGCGGGTCTTCAGCGTCACCTCAGCCACCGCCGCGATCGAGGCCAAGGCCTCGCCCCTGAATCCGAAGGTCGTGATGTCCTCCAGATCCTCCGCGGTCGCGATTTTCGATGTGGCGTGCCTCTCGAAACAGAGCACGGCATCGTCTGGATTCATCCCCTTGCCGTTGTCTATGACTTGGATCAGAGTCCGTCCCGAGTCCTTGATTATCACCGAGATCTGTTCCGCCCCCGCATCTACGGCATTCTCCACAAGTTCCTTCACCACGGAAGCCGGCCTTTGCACAACCTCTCCCGCGGCGATCATATTCGCTATGTTTCCAGGCAGTATCCTGAGTTCCATCCTAAAGCAGTGAATAGAATTTCGTGAAATAAATCAGGACCACAGCGAGCAGGACCAATCCGACCATCCCGATGATTTTCTGTGCCTTGGTGGCCACGGTTGTCCTTCTCGCGTAGTTGCCTTCACGCAGCGACCCGCGGATGTAGGAGCCAGGTACATATTCACCTTTCTCCTTTTCTTTCTCAAAAGTGCCGTCAACCTTTCCGAACTTCTGCCGGCGCTCTTCCTCCTCCTTATCGTAGTAGAGGGGCTTATAGTTGAATCTCCTATGCTCCTGTTCTCCAGGAAAAGTAAAAAAGCCCATAATCTTTCAAATTACCTTAAATAATAACAAATATAATCAAAATCTCAGAATCCGGTTTGAATTCCGGGAACTATATGTCTGTTGACTAAGTTTAAGAAGCTGTTTTGAATTGTTTGTTTGAAGGTTTGAGAGTGAAAAACTTCAGT
>ERZ1034984.2799-NODE-2799-length-13478-cov-8.692468_pt1 | contig 13478 bp, 10 predicted proteins | sample MGYA00520589_ERZ1034984 | MGnify/ENA primary metagenome ERZ1034984 (study PRJEB33766, sample SAMN09781790) | gut metagenome | biome: gut microbiome | host: Homo sapiens | place: Madagascar | study: EMG produced TPA metagenomics assembly of the PRJNA485056 data... | reverse complement strand
TCTTAGCAGTTACTATAATAAATCTGGTACTGTTATCTGCACTGTAATTAATATGCTCCTTTAAAATTTTAAGACCATATAATTCTGCATTTATAGGACTTGCAATCGCCGCCTGATTCTTCTTGCCTTCCATGCTTACTTTTTTCGCTGATACCGCATTATTGGCTAATCTGATTTGCTCCCAATCCCTGTGCTCATTTAAGAAGTCTACACTTTGCAAAAAAGATTGTGGATGAGAATATACACAGGTAATATCTGAGATTTCTGCACCCGGTACTCCTAATAAAGCATGTTCTATTTTAATGGTCTGCTCTGCCACAATGTAATTATCGTATTCTACTAGTAAATCATAGTTTTCACTTACAATTCCTGCTGAAGAATTTTCTATGGGCAACACCGCATAATCTGCCTGGCCATTCTTAATTGCCTCCATGGCATCGCGCCAGGTATCTACATGAAAATTATCTGCATTTTTTCCAAAATAAGCCTGCATTGCAAGCTGACTGTACGCACCTTCTACGCCCTGATAAACAATTTTGGCATTTTCAAATGGAAGCTTATCCACTAATTCAAATTCGATTTTTTCTCCTAACCCCTGACTAACCAAAAGCTGATATTGGCGTTTACGGCTCATAGACATAATCTGTTCAAATAATTCCCGCACACCGTAGCGATTCTTTTCATCCTTTACCTGTGCTTCTGCTTTGTCTAATTTTTCCTTTTCACGCTGTTTGTCCAATACTTGTTTTCCGGTGGAAATCTTATATTCTGCCACTTCTGTAGTCAATCCCATTCGTTTTTCATACAACTCGATAATTTGACTATCTATATCATCAATTTCTTCTCTGATTTTTATTAAATCTTTCAATACGTCACATCCTTAAAGTGTTTTTTATTATCATATAACAACTGTAACGGAAAGGCAAGTTTTACGCTTGATTTTACATCGTTTTTACTTTGTTTTTTTGTTTCCCCAATTTCATATTGCATGTTTCTTTTTTAATCTATATAATATTTATATCAATTATTATGAAAGAGGGGGATTTTTTGAAAAAATCAACAAAACGTTTTATCCTAATAGCAATTATTGTGATTCTTGCAATTATTGTTATTTCTGTTTTTTCTTATCTGAAAAACCGTACACACTTTAATAATGCAGATGTTTCTGGAAATATCGGTGGAAATTACTACAATTCCGGTCTATTTTGTGAACATAATGATACGGTATACTTTGCAAATCCTTATGACGACTATGCTCTTTATAAAATGACTCCACAAGGAACCAATGCAGAGAAATTAAGCTCGGATAAAGTATCTTTTATCAATGCTGATAACCATTACATCTATTATGTTCGTGACAATATATCAAAATCACATTCCGGGTCCTCTTTAGGATTTATTCAGCAGGCTTCTAATGGCTTATGCAGAATCAATCACAATGGCAAGGATACGCTTCTTTTAGATGCAGACCCATCCCTTTATGCTGCTTTATCCGGAAACTACATTTATTATATTCATTATGATAAGGAAACAGCTTCTACACTTTATAAAGTAAAAATTGATGCTACGGAAAAACAGAAAGTAGATGCTTCTCCGCTTCTACTTTCTCCAGCAGCAAATGGAACACTCTGTTACAACGGAGTATCCGGAAACCACAATATATGGTCATTTAATGCTTCAAATGATGGTTCTTCTCTCCTTTATGAAGGAAATTGTTGGAATCCAATTGATGATGGTTCTTACATTTATTTTATGGACTGTGAAAACGATTATCACCTAACTCGTATTGCTAAAAACGGACAGGAGAAAACAGACCTTTCTCAATGCCGCGTGGATTGCTATAATGTCTATGGAGATTATGTCTATTATGAAAAAAATGACATTAACAATGACATTCATATGCTTTGTCGGAAGTCCTTATCCCCTTCCGGGGAAGAAGAAGTGGTTGCCGAAGGCGTTTTTTGTGACATTAACATCACCTCTAATTATGTATACTTCCGAAACTTTAATAATCAGGATGAATTTTTCCAAACACCTACTACCGGTGCCATTGATGTTGAACCATTTTCTTTTGAAACAAAATAAGCATTATAAACTCAAACAGGAACCAAAGATTTTTTCTTTGATTCCTGTTTTTTATCTGTTTCATTATCTGTTTAAAAATCAAAAAGTGAAAGCTGATTAGATTCTGGTAAATCTCCTAAAATTCCAAGATCATCCATTAAGTCAATAACCGTCTTCGATACCTTCGTTCTTTGTCTGAAATCATCCTTTGACAGGAATTTTCCATCCTTTGCAGCCTCTACTACTGCATCTGCCGCCTTATCTCCCAATCCTTCGATAGAATCCAAGGATGGCATAAGTTTTCCATCGATAATCTGAAATGCATGTGCCTTTGCCGTAAATAAATCAACCGGCAGGAATTCAAATCCTCTTGCATACATCTCTTGTACAATTTTCATATCTTTATAGGTATCTTGCTCTTTCTTACTCAAAATATCCTTACGTCGCTCATAATCCGCCATAAAATAATTAAGCTTATCCTTACCCTGACACATCAATTCATAATTGAACGCCGTTGCACGAATACTGAAAAATGCAGCATAATAAGCAAGTGGATAATATACTTTGCAATAAGCAATACGCCAAGCCATCATTACATATGCTGCAGCATGTGCCTTTGGGAACATATATTTAATCTTTTTACAAGACCAAATATACCAATCCGGTACACCATGTTCCGTCATAATTTCTTCCCACTCCGGCTTTAAGCCCTTTCCCTTTCGCACACTTTCCATAATCGTAAAGGAAAGTTCACTTTCAATTCCCATGTTAATCAGATAAATCATAATATCATCACGGGTACAAATTGCCGTAGAAATGGTTGCTTTTCCCTCTTCAATCAAGGTCTGGGCATTTCCTAACCACACATCCGTACCATGAGACAGCCCGGAAATACGAATCAAATCAGAAAAAGACTGAGGATTGGTATCAATTAACATCTGAATAACGAAATCTGTACCAAACTCCGGTATTCCCAATGAGCCCAGCGGACAACCACCAATATCCGCCGGGGCGATGCCAAGTGCTTCGGTACTTTGAAACAGTGACATAACTTTTTTATCATCTAACGGAATCTTTTGTGCATCAATTCCTGTTAAATCTTCCAACATACGAATCATGGTAGGATCATCGTGTCCAAGAATATCCAGTTTTAACAAGTTATGGTCAATGGAGTGATAATCAAAGTGTGTTGTGATAATCGGCGTTGTCATATCATTTGCCGGATGCTGCACCGGAGTAAACGTATTAATTTCTTCGCCTACCGGAAGTACAACAATTCCTCCCGGATGCTGTCCGGTCGTTCTTCGTACCCCTACGCATCCTTGTACGATACGGTCAATCTCACAATTTCGCTTTCGCACCCCACGTTCTTCATAATAATTTTTAATATAACCAAATGCAGTTTTATCTGCCAGTGTACCGATGGTTCCAGCTCGGAAGGTTTGTCCATATCCGAAAATAACTTCACAATAAGCATGTGCCTTACTCTGGTATTCTCCTGAAAAGTTCAAGTCGATATCAGGCTCTTTATTTCCCTTAAATCCCAAAAATGTTTCAAATGGAATATCAAACCCTTCTTTTTTGAGTTCTGCACCACACTTTGGACACTTTCGGTCAGGCATATCACACCCGGCTCTTCCGCTAAATGCTTTTACCTCTGGCGAATCAAAATCACTAAAATGACACTCCGGACAATAATAATGTGGAGACAACGGATTTACTTCGGTAATACCGGACATGGTTGCCACAAAGGAAGAACCTACAGAACCACGGGAACCTACCAGATATCCATCCTCGTTTGACTTCCACACCAATTTCTGGGCAATGATATACATAACGGCATATCCATTGGAAATAATGGAATTCAATTCTCTCTCCAAACGCTCATATACAATACTTGGAAGTTCTTCTCCGTATATCTCATGTGCCTTATTATAACAAATATCCCTTAACATCTGATCAGAATTTTCAATTACCGGTGGACACTTATCCGGACGTACCGGTGCAATCCGCTCGCACATATCGGCTATCTTATTTGGATTGGTAATAACTACCTCTTCTGCCTTTTCATCTCCCAGATATGCAAATTCCGCCAACATTTCTTCCGTTGTTCTTAAAAATAATGGTGCCTGGTCATCTGCGTCCTTAAATCCTTTTCCTGCCATTATAATACGACGATACACCTCGTCCTCCGGATCAAGAAAATGTACGTCACAGGTAGCTACCACTAACTTATTAAACTGCTCACCTAACTTTACAATTTTGCGATTAATATCTTTTAGTTCTTCTTCTGATGCTACCGTTGGACTATCTCCTCGTAACATAAATGCATTATTTCCAAGAGGTTGAATCTCCAGATAATCATAAAATCGTACTAAGCGTGCAATTTCTTCTTCAGAACTTCCACGTAAAATTGCCTGATACAATTCTCCTGCCTCACATGCGGAACCTATCATTAACCCTTCTTTATATTTTAAAAACTCACTCTTTGGTATTCGCGGTTGTCTGTGGTAATACGTCAAGTGAGACTCCGATATCAAACGGTACATATTAATTCTTCCCGTATCATTCAGGGCTAAAATAATCGCATGATGTGAAGGAAGTTTTTTAATATTATCTACCGATGTATTTCCCATTTCATTGACCTGCTCCAAGGTCTCAATGCCACGCTCTTTTAACATTTCAATGAATTTCACAAAAATCTCGGCAGTACATGCAGCATCATCCACTGCTCTATGGTGATTATCCAAGGAAATTTTCAAAGCCTTAGCAACCGTATCCAGTTTAAAACGGTTTAACTGAGGCATCAATACTCTTGCCAATGCCACGGTATCAATTACTGTATATTCACACTTAAATCCCTGACGTTCGCAATTTTTACTGATAAAACTCATATCAAATCCTGCATTATGTGCTACCATGATCGCACCCTCACAGAACTTCAAAAATTCCGGTAAAATCTCTTCGATTTTCGGAGCATCCAGTACCATATCATCCCGAATACTGGTCAATTCTTCAATTTTAAAAGGAATTGGTACCTCCGGATTAACAAACGTTGAAAAACGGTCTGTAATTTTTCCACCTACTACCTTTACCGCACCAATTTCTATGATTCGATTATTCAAAGGACTAAATCCTGTGGTTTCTAAGTCGAACACTACATATGTATCATCCAAACTTTGTCCTTTGGGATCTTCAATGATGCTCTTTAAATCATCCACCAAATATGCCTCTACACCATAGATAACTTTAAAATCATCATCTGGGGAAACTGCATGATTTGCATCTGGGAACGCCTGTACATCACCATGGTCTGTTACAGCGATTGCTTTATGCCCCCATTTCATTGCACGTTTAATGATATCTTTTACCTCTGAAACACCATCCATATCGCTCATTTTTGTATGACAGTGAAGTTCTACACGTTTTTGCGGACTATTGTCCATTCTGATTGAGGTAAAATCCGGAATCTTCTTAATTCCGGCTATGGAACCAATGGTAAGCTCACCGTCAAACTTATCGATAGTCGTAACACCTTTTATTTTTAAAAACGCTCCCTTTTTCACCTCGGCAGTAATATCCGGTACAAATTCATTTTTTGAAAACATTTTCACCATAATGGTATCTGTAAAATCCGTAATAGCAAACATTATAATTGTCTTTTCGTTTCGGATTTCTCTAGTCTCTAAACTTAGAATCTGTCCACGGATTACAACTTCTCCCATCTCTCCGAGAATTTCTTTGATTTCAATAGTTTCTTCATCAAAGTCCCTGCCATATACCACATCCGGATTATCGGAACGTTTAAATCCTCCGCCATATCCACCGGAAAAGCCACCTTTCTTGAATCCGCCTTTTTGCTTTTCTCCTTTTGGTGCTTCTTTCTTTTCCTCTTTTTTCTCCGGAACCGGGGCTGCTTCTAAAAGCACAGAATCCGGTGAAAAAGGTGCTGCTTCGCCCATTTCTTCACTTGGTACCACTTCCACAAGTTCTGGTTCTTCTGCATTATGACCTTGTGCCAATGAGGATTTACTTACGATACTCTTTACTTCGTTTTCAATTTGAATATCACTGTTCTTCTTATATTTCTTTTCTTGAGGTTCTACATAATTAACCTGAATATTAATATCCATTCCACAGCGTTCACAAATGATTTTTTCTAAAATCTGCACAATTTCTTCGGTACGCTGTCTTGCAATCACCGAATCTTCCAATGTGAGAATAAGCTTATTTTCCTCTGGAAATTCCATTTTTGCCATTCGTAGCACATTGTATTCTAAAAGACTGTATTCTCGAAACTCTTCTAAAATACTATCCTTGTATACATCCATCAGTTTTTGGGGATTATACTGACCCGATAACTGATACTTCTCAATAATTTTTATAGAAACGTCATGATGTGGAAAAAGCTGTTTTTTGATATTATTTTCCAAATGGAAAATATTGCTTTTCCAAATCAGTCTTGTACTAAGAAGGTACACCCGAAGTCTATCTCTTTGCCGATTGGTAGATACTTTCGTTACTTCTACATCTGCCAATAGCTTCTCCATATCCTGGTTTACCTTAAGTTCCGGAAAAACATCAAAAAACAGCTTACTCATTCTTATTCACTCCAATGTAATAACTCATATCGAAGAGCTTCTAACAGTTCTTCTTCTTTTACTTTTTTATATACTTCGCCGTGTTTGATAATCAGACCTTCGCCAATTCCACCTGCAATTCCGATATCGGCTTCCTTGGCTTCACCCGGTCCATTTACTACACATCCCATTACTGCAACTTTTATATCTAAAGGAATATCCGCTACCATATCTTCTACTTTATTTGCTAATCCGATTAAATCTATTCGGGTTCTTCCACAGGTAGGACAAGACACTACTTCTATACCGCCTTTGCGAAGTCCCAATGTTCTTAATATAATCTTTGCAGATTTAATCTCCTCAAGGGGATCTCCTGTTAAGGACACTCGAATGGTATCTCCGATTCCTTGTCCTAAAATCATTCCCAGTCCCATAGCGGACTTAATATTTCCACTGGTAACTGTCCCTGATTCTGTAATACCTACATGTAATGGATAATTGGTTTTATCTGCTATTAATTCATGTGCCTTTACGCACATTAAAACATCTGAAGACTTAATACTGATTACCAGATTGTCATATCCCATATCTTCAATGATATGTACCTTATCCAAAGCACTTTCTACAATTCCTTCTGCTGTAACTCCGTGATACTTTTCTATCAGGTCTTTCTCCAAGGAACCACTGTTTACTCCTACACGAATTGGTATATGCCGCTCCTTTGCCACATCAATCACAGCTTTTATTTTCTCTTTGGAGCCGATATTTCCCGGATTAATACGAATTTTATCTGCTCCATGTTCCATGGCTGCAATGGCTAAACGATAATCAAAATGAATATCCGCAACCAACGGAATCGTAATTTGTTTTTTTATTTCCTCTAATGCCTTTGCAGCTTCCATGGTTGGTACTGCACAGCGGATAATATCGCATCCCGCTGCTGTCAACTTTCTAATCTGCTCTACGGTTCCTTTGATGTCTTCTGTCTTTGTATTTGTCATAGACTGAATTAAAATAGGATTATTTGCTCCTATTTTTTTATTTCCAATCTGTACTTCTTTGGTTTTCTTTCTTACTATTGTTGTTTCCATATGATATTCTCCTAAAAGATATTTCGAATGTCATTAAACATAACAAATACCATCAATGCCATCAAGGCTACAAGTCCAATAAAATGAACCATACCTTCTTTTTCTGGATTTACTCGTTTTCCGCGAATCGCTTCAATAATTAAAAATACCAGGCGTCCTCCATCCAATGCCGGAATTGGTAATAAATTCATCACTCCAAGGTTGGCAGAAAGGAAAATACAAATATTCAACATACTCAAAAATACAAGATAAGCTCCTCCGGAACTTTGACTTGCATCATAAGTATCTCCAATATTTTTTACAATTCCAACAGGTCCGCTTAAGTCATTTACGCTAACTCCACCAGTTATTAAAAGTCGTAGGCTTTCTACCGTAGAATTAATCCAGTATCGTACTTCATAAAAGCTATGTGTAAAAGTCTCTACCACATTGCCACGTTCTCTTACAAGGGAACCTGTGATGCCCATCATATAGTTTCCGGTTTCTTCGTCTAACTTGGGCTGAAGTGTTACTTCATACTTTTCTCCGTCACGTTCATATACTACTTTTACCTCTTTTCCCGGATAAAAGAAAGAATACATGCTGACCTCACGATAGAAATGAACTTTATGTCCATTTAAGGAAATGATTTCATCTCCTGCTTTAAGTCCTGCTTCTTGTGCCGGATATCCGTCCATAACATCTGTAATTACCGGTTTGTCATATCCTACACAAATCATAATAATTAAGGCAAATGCCCATGCCATAATAAAATTAAACACAGGACCTGCGGCTACAACGCTGATGCGAGCCCAGACAGACTTATTATTAAACGCTCCTTCATCTGAACTGTCACCGTCTTCCCCTTCCATCATGCAGGCTCCACCAAAGGGTAATAATTTAATAGAATACTTTGTTTCTCCTTTTGTAAAGCCAACTAAAGTAGGTCCTAATCCCAAGCAAAATTCATTTACTCGAATTCCATTCTTTTTCGCCAAAAGAAAGTGTCCTAATTCATGGAATAATATAATAATGCTAAAGATTAAAATTGCTATAATAATTTTCATACTACCACCTGCTCTCTATAAATGCGTATGTCTCTGCTTCTGTCTCAAGAATCTTATCTACATCAGGCTGTTGAATATATTGAATATTTTCCATAGATTCGCCGATTATTTCCGGTATTTCTAAAAAAGATATCTTTCGATTTAAAAATAATGCTACTGCTTTTTCATTTGCTGCATTGAATATAGTGGGAACATTTCCACCTTGTTTCATTGCCTGAATTGCAAGTTTTAATCCTGTAAAAGTCTCTGTATCCGGTGCTTCAAAGGTCAAATCAGACAACTGATAAAAATCCAGTTTTTCGCCAGATAAGTTTCTCCGGCTGGGATAGTAAAGTGCATATTGAATCGGTAATCGCATATCCGGAGTTCCCAGTTGTGCAATTACTGCTCCATCCGCATATTCTACCATGGAATGAACAACACTCTGTGGATGTACCACTACCTGAATCTGCTCTAACTCTACTCCAAACAGCCACTTCGCTTCCATCACTTCTAACCCTTTATTTACAAGGGTTGCTGAATCAATTGTAATTTTTCTTCCCATAGACCAATTCGGATGTTTTAATGCATCTTCTACCTGAACCTTACTAAGTTCTTCTCTTTTTTTACCACGGAAAGGTCCACCTGATGCCGTCAGCAAAATCTTATGAATCTTATTATCTGCCTTTCCTTGTAAACATTGGAAAATAGCGCTATGTTCACTATCTACCGGAAGAATTGCAACTCCTTTTCGTGCTGCCAAAGGCATAATTAAGTGACCTGCTGTCACTAAAGTCTCTTTATTAGCCAGTGCAATATCCTTCCCTGCTTCAATTGCTGCAATGGTTGGTCGTATTCCCAACATTCCTACAATTGCAGTTACTAGTATCTCTGCCTCCGGTATCACTGAAACTTCCAGTAACCCTTCCATTCCATATACCACGTTGACTTCTATGTCGCGCAAATTATTTCTTAAGGCATTTGCGTCTTTTTCTTCCCATACAGCCACAAGTTTTGGATGAAATTCGCGTACTTGCTTTTCCAACAGTGTAATATTTCTTCCGGCAGCCATAGCTACTACCTGAATATCCCCCTGTTCTCTTACCACATCCAACGTCTGTGTTCCTATAGAACCAGTTGAACCTAATATTGCAATTTTTTTCATATCTAAACCTCGTCTATATTAAATGCAATGCAAGATAATAAATAATCGGTGCTGTAAAAATAACACTATCAAAACGGTCTAAAATTCCACCATGTCCCGGGATTAATTTTCCATAGTCTTTAATGTCGTAGTTACGTTTGATTGCTGACGCAGCCAGGTCTCCTACCATAGAAATCAAAGCTCCTACCGCACTAATTCCTGCCAGTACAAAAATATATTCTGTAGAAATTTCCATCTGATTCTTAAAAATAAATCCATAAATGATAGTAAGTAATGCTGCTCCAAGCACTCCGCCAACAGCACCTTCTACGGACTTCTTCGGACTTAATTTCGGTGACATTTTGTGTTTTCCGATTAACATTCCCACACAGTATGCGCAAGTATCACATCCCCAGGAGCACAAGAAAATCAGCCATACAATGTATGCGCCAGCCGGAAGTTCTCTTGTCTGGTAAATACAAGACAGCATTACTGCAACATAAAAAACTCCTAAGAATCCTGCAAACACCTGATCTGCCTTGAATTTTGGGAAAGAAAATACATATACTGCCATAATTACAATTAAAGTTCCCAAAACAAACATCATTGAGTCTGGTATAAATTTCCATAATAAATCAGCATAATACACAACAACAGCTATGTACCCTACTGCTCCAACCAAAGTTTTTTCTATCTGAAATACTCGGTATAGTTCAAATACTCCAATCAGTGAAACAATTGTAAGACCTGCCAGTAATACATTTCCACCGGTTATAATCAATGCAAGTGCTACTGCCACTAATACAATTCCACTTAATAAGCGTGTTTTAAACAATCTTACTCCTCCTTTATCCCACCATAGCGTCTATCTCTACTATTATAGTCTTCGATAGCTTTTACTAATTCCTTTTTCGTAAAATCCGGCCATGGTACATCTGTAAAATATAATTCTGTATATGCTAATTGCCATAACAGGTAATTTGAAATTCTCTGTTCACCACTGGTACGAATCAACAAATCCGGATCCGGTATATCTGCGGTATCTAAATAACTTTGAAATTTCTCCTCGTCCAATTCTTCTACCGGAAATGGATTTTCCTGATACTCTTTCAGCATTTTTCGCATACCGCGAAGCATCTCATCTCTACTTCCATAATTAATCGCAATTTGAAAGTTTAAACCATCTTGATCCTTTGATGCTTCTTCAAGCTTTGCGATACTTTCTTGAATATCTGCATCTAATTTTGATTTGTCACCAATAATACGAACCCGCATATGATTCTTTTCCGCTGTCTTAATGCAATTTTTCATGTAATTGCGCAATAGCTTCATTAACGCATCTACTTCTTCTTTGGGACGACTCCAATTTTCTGTGGAAAATGCATACACCGTCAAATATTTTACACCAAGGTTCCACGCTTCCCGACATATGGTTTCTACGTTTTTTGCCCCTTGTGTATGTCCGAAGTTTCTTGGCATTCCATGCTGTTTTGCCCAACGACCATTTCCATCCAGAATAATTGCTATATGCTGTGGAACATTCATACTTCCACCTCCTGTATTTTCCTACGATTCAAAAGGGACACGAACTAATGTCATGCCCCCTGAAATCTTATACGGTAAGAATTTCCTTTGTTTTTTCATCTACCGCTTTATCTACTTTGACAATATAATTATCTGTCAGTTTCTGTACATCATCTTCTAACTGTTTTACTTCATCCTCTGAAACTTCATTGGATTTTCCAAGTTTTTTCCACGCATCATTTGCATCTCTTCGGATATTTCGAATTGCTACTTTTGCATTTTCGCCCTTTTTCTTAACATCCTTTGCTAATTCTTTTCTGCGTTCCTCTGTCAGTTCCGGAAATACTAAACGAATTACTTTTCCGTCGTTTGTTGGATTGATTCCTAAATCAGAACTCATAATCGCCTTTTCGATTTCTCGTACCATGCTTGCTTCCCATGGCTGAATCTGAATCATACGAGGTTCTGGAACAGAAACATTTGCAACCTGCTGAATTCCTGTTGGAGTTCCGTAATAATCAACCTTAAGTTTATCTAAAACATGCGGATTAGCACGTCCTGCTCTGATTGAGCTATATTCTTCCAATAAGTTCTGCAATGATTTTTGCATCTTATTATCATACTGTTGTAATCTTTCATCCATAAAAAAATCCTCCAAAGATTATATTGTTATTTTAAACAGTAACTTTCGTTCCTGAAAATTCACCACTTACTGCCTTTACAATGCTATTTTCTTCATTCAATCCAAATACATACATTGGCATCTTATTTTCCATACACATAACAGAAGCAGTCAAATCTACTACCGCAAGTTTCTTGTCAATAACTTCCTGTATAGATACTTCGTCATATTTCACTGCATTTGGATTTACCTTCGGATCACTGTCATACACACCGTCAATTGCTTTTGCCAGGAAAATTCCTTCTGCTTCAATTTCAATTGCGCGCAAAACGGTTGCTGTATCGGTTGAAAAATAAGGATGACCTGTTCCCCCAGCGAAAAAGCATACCATTCCTTTGCCAAAATATTTGTTTGCTCTATCCTTAGAGAATAACTTTGTAAAAGAACCACATTCAAAAGGTGTCAGTACTTGTGTCATCATTCCAACAGAGCGGAATATTTCTGATACATAAATGCAATTCATAACTGTTGCCAACATACCTATCTGGTCTGCCTTGGTTCTGTCAATTGTCTCGCTTGTTCTTCCACGCCAGAAATTGCCGCCACCAATTACAATTCCAATCTCTGTTCCTGCATCTACAAGCTGTTTTACCTGTTTTGCCACTTCTGTAACAGTAGGCTCATCAAAACCAGTATGTTTTTCACCAGCTAAGGCTTCACCGCTTAACTTTAATAATATTCTTTTCATCCTATAAACCCTTCTTTTCATCAAAAAGGCTGTTTACATCTACATCCGCATAGCACTGAGAACAGAATCCTTCGATAACTGCTCCATTGTTAATCTGTACAGAACGAGATTTGATATTTCCCATAACAACTGCGGAAGTATCTACCACTACTGGTCCCTGTACATCGATATCACCTTTGATTGCACCTGCAATAACTGCACTGGAAGCAGAAATATTACCAATTACCACGGAACCAAGACCGATTTTTACAGTTCCAGTTGTTGTAATTTCACCCTCGATTTTTGCTGCATCTGCAAAAAATTCAGCTGCATCAGAGTTACCTTTGATGCTACCAGTTACTGTCATTTTTCCATTACAATGAACATTTCCATCGATTTTCCCGCGTAATTCAAAAGATCCTGTTGATTCCAAATTACCTGTTAAAGATGTTCCTTCGGTAATAATAGTTACTTCATCTGATACTTCTTTTGGCATATTATCTGTTGTTTCAGTATTCACAGTTTTTTCCTCCGTTTTTGTTTCTTCTACTGTTTTTGCTGCTTCTTCTTTCTGATTCTTTTCAATTACATTTTCCAATGTTTCTTCAGTTTCATCTACTTTTTCAAAAAGTCCTTCTAACTTTTCCAGTTCAGACTTTACATCTACTTCTTCTTCCAATGTATTTACACCAGTATCTGCC
>ERZ1034984.2797-NODE-2797-length-13500-cov-19.498327_pt1 | contig 13500 bp, 9 predicted proteins | sample MGYA00520589_ERZ1034984 | MGnify/ENA primary metagenome ERZ1034984 (study PRJEB33766, sample SAMN09781790) | gut metagenome | biome: gut microbiome | host: Homo sapiens | place: Madagascar | study: EMG produced TPA metagenomics assembly of the PRJNA485056 data... | reverse complement strand
CTTCCATGGGTTATACCCTAAGAGCAAACCACCCGCTATGCGGGTGGTCCTGATTGTCGGGAGGCGGGCGGGGCTCGGAGACTTGGCGGGTTTCGGACACTTGGTGCTACGTCCCCAAACCGTCCGGGCGGGTCCCGCATTTTGTTCGGCAGGCTCCAAGGGAAGCATTTTGCGGAATCGTGGCACAGATTGCGAGTTTTCCGAATCCGTGCGCCACGAATGAACCGTGCGGGCGTCGTTTTCCAGGCGAAACGTAACGAACGCAGCGGTTTCGGTATCAAACGCAAAGACGACCGCGAACCGCTCGCGTCGTCATTCGGAAAACTCGCAATCTGTGCCACGAAACGAGTAAAACATTCCTTCGGGGGGCCGCGAGGGACCGAGAACTGCGATGTTGGCTCGCGAAGATGCCCTGTGCGGCAAACCTTCCCGCACGGGGCAGACCTACGACGAAAAGGGCAACCCGGTGGCGGTGGTTGGCCAGCGTTTCCGCATCTTCGCCTGCAAGAATCTTCCCGTAACGCGAAAGAGCTCCCGTTTGGGAGCTCTTTCGCGAGTGCCGTTGAGGCTGGCTGTTGGGAATCGATCGGGGTCGTTAGCCCATGTAGTTGACGGAGTCCTCTTCGATCTGCTTGCCGGTTTTGGCGTCGACCCAGCCGTCGGGCACCTCGGACTCGGCATCCGCGTGGCAATCGGTGCAGATGAGCACCGATGCGCGATGCGACTTATGGCAGTCGCTGCACGTGTACTTGTCGTGATGCCAGGAATGCGGGTTGCGCACCATGTCGCTGGTCATCTCGGTCAGGTCGGCCTTCGTCAGCGCCTGGCCATCGCTGTTCACGTGGCAGCCGCTCTTCAGGCAGAACTGCTCGCCCGTGCCGGCATCGTTGCCGGAGTTCTGCATGAGCACTTCAAGGTTCGCCTCTTCAAGCGGGTAATAGTAGTCGCCCGTAAGGGTGGCCTGCACTTCGCCGATCTGCTGGCTGATGATGGGCTCGTGGCATGAAAGGCAGTTCTCGCCTGCTTCCTTGTGAGACACGACCAGCATGGCGCTGCTGTTGGAGACATCGTTGCCCCATTTGTCGGTGCCCGGGGCGCCGGCCTGCTGATCGTACGTTTCCACGTAGTTGTTCATGGGCGTGTGGCAAAACGCGCTGCAGAAGCTGGGGCTGTTATGCCAGGTCCAAAAACCCATGCCCGCCACCACGATGACCACGACCACGACGCCGACGATGGTGAGCTTCTTATTCTTGGGCAGCTTCTGCTTGGGCGCGAGATCTATGCGCTCTTGGCTCATTCGCTGACCTCCTCCTTGATAGTGAATCCGTTTCGCGCAAGCGTTGCGTGAAGCCCCTGTCCGATTCGAATGATCGAAACTATAGGGAGTTAAGCGCGCGAAGGCATCACCCCCGATGGGGGAAAGTTGCGAGTACTTCGCATAATGCCTGATGGGAATAGTGGTGAGGAGGGTTGCGGCGGTATGGGTGGGCGAAGTGGCTCGCGAATCGCCGTGGAGATGTCGTCGCGGAGATTGGTCGCATAGCGTACGGTCGTTTCGCGCTTTCCCGCCAAGGTCGGGCAGGGCGGGAAAGCGGAGACTTTGAGCAGTTGCGCGAACCGGGTAGGGCTGCGACGCTTACAGGCTTTGCCCTCGTGTTGCCAGGTCGATGAGTTCCTGATGCGAATGAACTCCCAGCTTGGAGTAGATGTGCTTGATATGGCTCTTCGCCGTGTTGCGGCTGATGACCAGGTGGTCCATGATGTAGCGGCCGTTGCGCCCGTGGGCGAGCAGGCCGAACACCTCGCGTTCGCGTGCGGTGAGGCCGAATTCGTCGCTTAAGCATGTGCAGTTCTCGTCAAGCTGATTGGGCGCAGGTACTGCGGTGCCGGCTTCGGGGGCGGGCCCGTTCTCGGAGGGAGCGGTGCCTGCCGCACGTACGGCATCCATGATGGAAGCGCCATCGCTTGCGGGAACGTCGCCTGCGGCGGCATTAGCTGCAAAGGCGTTGCCTGCCGTGGCGGTGCCGTCCGCGGAAAGCGCTGGGCTTGCGTCTTGCCCGCGCACGGCAGGCTCTTCCCCGGAAGCGCTCGGCATCGCCATGGCAGTCTTGCCCGCATCCGCATCAGATTCGCCCTGCTCGTCCGAGCTGGGGTGGCTGACAGTTGTGACCGACTCGATGGCGTCAGTGAAGCTGAACGTGCGGAAGCCGCACCATAGAAACGCGAAGAATGCGAACACCATGGTCAAGGCGAAGCCGGTGGCCATGAAGAAGTCGGTGGTCACGAAATCGTTGGTGATGTGGCCGGACATGGCGCCGATAAGCGTGCCGATGCTGCTCATCATCTGCATGACTCCCGCGGACACCAGGCAGCCGTATACGTTGCGTCGCCCGATTGCCGCGATAACCGTCCAAGCAAGCACATCGAAGCACTGCTCCCCGAAACGCAGCAGCGTGCTGGATGTGTTCGCAAAGGTCTCGTTAAACGATAGCGGCGTTGTCAAAAAACCTGCCATGACGATAAGCACCGAAAGAGTGAACAGCACGTCTTCGCGCTTATTTCCCCAGCTTAGCAGTAGGAAAAGAAGCAAAAGAGCCAAAAGCGGCGTGTTCGCCAGCAGCGTCGGCGGAGCGCTGGCGACCTCGTTGAACGTCAAGGCGAACCCCGAAGCTGCGGAGAATAGCAGGATGCATACGAAAACGCCGTGGAACACGGGAAGGAACGCTGTGGGGTCTGCCAGCTTCAAATCGTCGATCGAATCGCCGGCGCTGGTGATGTCGAGCACGCGGCTTGCGGGTTTCATGGCCCATATCGCCACGATGATCTGCGCGGCGCCGAGCAGCAGGATGGCGTTCAGCGGCGTGCCGATAACGCCCCTGAAAAGGTCCAGCACGCTGAAAATGAATAAGCCTAACGCTATGGCGAAGCTGACTTGCTTCCCGGACTCAAGCTGAACCAGGCATAACGCGAACAAGCACAGGGTCAGCGCCCTGCTGATGGATCGACAGAAGATGCCCAGGGAAAGCAGTGCGACGCTATGGATGCTTAGCCCTGCGCCTACGAACGCTATGGCGGCAAGCGTGAACGCGCAGGCGAGCGCGACAAGCGCGGGCGCGCGGACGATCTGAGGTTTTCGGTAGGCAACTGCCGTTATCACGAGGAAGGTCGCCGCCGTCACAAGCGTGGATATCTCCCTGATCCACCCGTCGGTGGTCGCGACCAAGGGGTAAAGGTACCCGTTGGTCATCGATCCCACAAGCTTTAGCGCGGCGTAAGCGAATGCGCACGCAAGCATGCCCGGCGTGAAGATGGACGAGATATCATCTTTGGTGGATGCGATGCGCATGGGGCTCCTTCCTGCTTACGGTTTCGTGCATTATACTCGCTTCACGTCATCGGTGAAACCGAAGCAACCCTTCTCTCATCTGGGCAAACGTAAAGTTTCACCCTATTGGGGTGGCAAATAGGGCGCAAAACCCCTTCTTCTCATTTCGCTCTCCTTCGCAAGCTCCATTCTCTCGAAGGATGCCCCATGCGGGGTGGTGACGCTTCTGCGCCTCCTGCGTATGCTGCGGCTCAGCGTATTGCTGAAAGCCCGATCCGATTCGAACCCGTCGAGCGAAAACCATACGCAAACCAATGGAGGGAATAGCATGAACGAACAGACTCGTGGGCTCAGCCGCCGCAGCTTCCTGACCGGCGCCGCCGGCATGGGCGCCCTGGCCGCTCTGGGCCTGACCGGCTGCGCCGCACCGAAGAACGCCGCCGAGCGCGCTGCGGATGTGGCTGCCATCAAGAACGGCAACGCGTCCGCCGGCGCTTCCGGCGTCGATTGGCTGGGCACCGCCCCTGAGATCGCTTTCGGCGACATCAAGGAAACCGTTGAAACCGACGTGCTGGTCGTCGGCGCGGGCATGTCCGGCATCATGGCCGGCGCCACGTTGGCCGAACTGGGCGCGAATTTCGTGATCGCGGAGAAGGGCGCCGAGTCCGCTGCAACTCATTACGACATCGGTGCCATCCATTCGCGCTGGCAAAAGGAGCAAAACCTCGACTTCGAGGAGAGCCGCTGGATCAACGAGCACGCGCGTTACGCGTCCTTCAAAAACGATCAGTCCGTCCTGCGCACGTGGATCGAGAACTCCGGCGCCACCGTCGAGTGGATCGCCGACACGTACACGAAGCATTTCGGCCAGGAGTCCAAGGTCGTTGTCGACACCGAGAACGATAACGCCGGCGGCACCTCCTACTTCATCCCGCCCGAGTGCCATCACGTGTCCAACCCTGGCTTCGTGAACGAGCGCGGCCAGACCGAGCATGTCAAGGCCATGACGAAGGTCATCGAGGACGATGGCGGCCAGGTGCTGTATAGCCACGACCTGGTGAAGCTGGTGCAGGACGGCGACGGTGCCGTGACGGGCGCCATCTTCAAGGTTGAGAACGGGTACAAGCAGGTCAACGCGAAGAAGGGCGTTATCCTGGCATGTGGCGGCTATGCTGCGAACGCCGATATGCTGCAGTCCCGCGACCCCGAGGCTGTGCGTTGCATCACGTCGTTGAACTACAACACGAACAACACCGGCGCCGGCATCAAGGCGGCGCTTTGGGCGGGCGCTGACATGGATGGCGTGGGCGCGACCATGGTGTTCGACCGCGGCATCGTCAAGCCCGGTCAGGACGCCGGCATGGACGAGTCTGGCAATTGGGCGACTAACGGCCAGTTCAACCTTGGCTCCCAGCCGTTCCTGAAGGTGGACCGCAACGGCGAGCGCATCGCCAACGAGTCTGCGAACTACGATGCCATCCCCTTTGCCGCCGCTTCGCATCCCGGCGGTGTGTGGTGCCAGGTGTTCGATGTGAACGCTCCTGCCGACGTGCAGATCTTCAAGACCCAGGGTTGCTCGGCCAACACGTGGAAGAGTGCGCTGAAGGACAAGACCGTCGATGAGGCGTACAAGAAGCAGCTGGACGGCGGCCTGATGATGAAGGCCGACACGCTCGAGGAGCTTGCGGGCAAGCTCGGCTTCGAGGGCGATGCCAAGGAGCAGTTCCTGAAGACCGTCGAGAACTACAACGCCATGTACGATGCGGGCGCCGATACGCAGTTCGGCAAGGAGGCTTATCGCCTGTCCGCTATTCGCCAGGCGCCGTTCTATGGCGCGTGGTATGGCGGTGCGCTGCTGACCACCATCGATGGTGTGCGCATCAACAAGCATTGCCAGGTCATCGACAAGGATCGCGAGCCCATCAAGGGCCTGTACGCCGTGGGCACCTGCTCCGGCAGCTACTATGCCGGCAACTACCCGGTGTACCTGGTGGGCAATTGCCTGGGCCGTCAGGTCACGTTCGGCCGGTACGCCGCTCGCCACGCTGCCGGCGACATCGCGTAAAGGCTGCTTGCTACGGCGGGGCGCTGACGGTTGCGACCGGCGGCGAGGCCCCGGAGCCGGTGACGCGGGTTCTGGGCGCCCCCGCTAGCTCACGCACACCACGTGCAGGATGTCGTCATCCACGGTGAATGCCACGTTAAGACCCGCGTATGCCAGGTGGTAGACGCGGGTCGGCTCATGTTTGCTGCCGGCGCGGCGCGGGTCCTGGCGCAGCACCTCCGTCAGGCCGGGCAGCTTGCCGGCGGGCACTTCGGCCTGCAGGTGTTCGGGAAAGTCCACGTCAAGCTCGTGCCAGGGCGCGTCCTCGATCCATCCGCCGCACGCGTCGGGATGGCAGTCGGCGAAGGGGATGTAGGGTTTGATGTCGTAGATGGGCGTGCCGTCGCGCAGGTCAGCGCCCAGCACGTGGATGACGGGGCCGGCGTCCGTGAGCTCCACGCGGTCGAGCTTCACGCACGTCAACCCGATGGGGTTCGGACGGAACGGGCTGCGCGTGGCGAACACGCCCACGCGCTCGGCGCCGCCCAGCCGCGGCGGCCGCACGGTAGGCGACCAGCGCGCAGACTTGGGGGAGGCGGCGGCGCTGGCCCCGCTTCCGCCCGCGCCCGCTCGCGTGTTGCTGTCAATAACATTGGCAGTGGGCACATTTTCCCTTGCCGGGGCGGAAGTGGGCTCGATGGCGCTTCCGGTGCCATCGAGCCCGCCGGTGATTTCGGCGCCCGTCTCTGCTGTGACGTCGCCTTCGGTTTCCCGCTCGTTAGTTGCCGGATGCGAAAGGGTAGTGCTCTTGATGGCGCTTCTATCGGGCGTTTTCCTACTTGCCGTGCTACAGACGCCAGCCTTGTTTCCGCCCGCGGTCGCGCCCGCTCGCGCGCTATCGTCGGCGACGTCGGCGGCGCCTCCGCCGGGTTCGCCGTTCTCGAAACGCCAGAGCAGCCACAGGTGCGAGAAGCTGTCGATTCCGGCAACGGCGCTGTTCAGCGCGTATTCCGGCTCGAACACGATGCGCCCCTGCAGATGCGGGGCAAGGAAGCTGTTGCGGGGGATGCCGAACTTCTGCGGCAAATCGGTATGTATGTGAGCGATAGGTTTCATGCGCGCTATTGTATCGCGGCGCGCTGCGCCCGGCGGCGCCGCTCGCCGAAGGTTCTGCGGCATCTGCGATGGAATCCGCCGGCATTTACTACTATGAAAGTATCAAATGCGGCGCCCGGCGCCGCGCTCGGCGAAGGAGGCTTTCATGGCGGATTCGAAGCGGCTGTTGGCGGATGCGCTTACGGGCCTGATGGAATGCAAGCCGCTCGACCAGGTGCGCGTCGCCGAGATCGCCGCCGCTGCCGGCGTGAGCAAGCAGACGTTCTATCACCACTTCTCCGACAAGTATCACCTGATGGAGTGCTGTTTTCGCGATATGTTCGCCGCCCCCTTCGAGCGGATGGGGACGCTCGCGCCCTTCGACGAATGCTATATCGAGTTTCTGCAGCTGTGTCATCAGCGTAAGACGTTTTTGCGCAACGCCTTCACCTCTCAGGACGTGAACAGCCTGTATCGCGTGATGCACCATGCGCTGCGCGACGCGTTCGGCGCCCGCGTGCGTGTGCACGGCGTGCTCGATGAGGGGGAAACGGGGTTCTGTCTGGACTTCTTCTCGAAAGGTTGCGCAGGCTGCACGCGCCATTGGTTCGACCAAGGCATGGACTTCGAGGATGCCGAGCTGGTAGGTCTCATCCGCCAGTGCATCCCCGTAGGGGCCGCAAGGTTTTTCGAGTAGCTGGCTGCTAGGGGCGTGAACAGGGGACGGAGGTGTGTTCACGCTAGCCTTTTGGGAGCGCGGCGCATCGCCGTGAACACACCTCCGTCCCCTGTTCACGCGCACAGCCCATTCGCATGCGTTGTGTCGGGAATTCCTAGGGCGTAGTTGCCGCTACAGTTCGACTTCTGGGCTGTTTTGCAGGTTTTGGCCCTTGTTTTCGCCTTGAAATCTCACTTCTGGGCGGTTATCGCGCGTCATTTTCGCGTTCGTCAAATAAGCCGCAAGAAAACCCCTGGTCAGGAAAATCCCAATGATGCGCTTATGATTTCGCGGCCTGCAAAACCGCCCAGAAGTAACGGGGTCTTGGTAGACGGGGGCGTGAACACGCCCTCAGCACGAAATCACGTGGTGAACAAGTTGACGAATCGCGTAAAACGTAAAGTACACCCTTTACAAAACACTGTTTGGGTCCATTCCTCCCACAATTCACGCTTCCTATAATCCTCCTCGTAGGGTCGAGCGCGCATAGGGCGTTTGCTCGAGGCGCCCGCGAGGTTTAGCGCTTTCGCTGGGGCGTACGTTGCCCGCCTGCTCCGAAGGGGGCTGCGAACCGCCGCGCTGAATCGCGTCGGCGACGCGGCAAAGCAGCAGGCGGGCGCAAGCAAGAGGAAGGAACAACATGGACAAATCCGGAATCAGCCGTCGTAGCTTTCTGACCGGCGCCGCCGCCATCAGCGCGGCGCTTGCCGGCGCGGGCCTGACGGGCTGCGCTCCGAAGGTGGTCGGCGTAGCGGGCGGCGCCGCAGGCGCAGCCGGCTCGGGCAGCGGCCAGACGATGGGCTTCGACGGCACGGGCACCATGCCGTGGCTCGGTGAGGCGCCGTCCATCTCCGACAGCGACGTGGCCGAGACGCTTGACGCAGACGTCGTGGTCGTAGGCCTTGGCTGCGCGGGCGTCCCCGCAACGCGCGCGGCCGCCGAAGCCGGCGCGAAAGTCATCGCTATCGAAGCGTCCGCCCAGCTCAACAGCGTGGCCAGCGACATGGCCATCCTGGGCGGCGAGACCATGGCCAAGTGGGAGCGCGGCGACGGCTTCCTGGACAAGCACATGGTGGTCAACATGCACATGGAGGAGGGCAGCCACCACTCCAACTTCGGCATCATCAGCCGTTATTGCGACGAGTCGGGCAAGGCGTTCGACTGGTTCGTCAAGGGGTGCCCGGACATGTACATCGCGTCCGAAAGCTATGAGGAGGTCCCCGAGGCCAACCGCGCCCACTATCTGTTCCCGTACTTCTATCCCATGCTGGAGACGTACGACTACACGAAAGAGGACATGCCGTGCTACCCCACGTCCGTGGGCTTCTCCAGCCTGGCCACGGCCATGGCCGACAACCTCAAGCGCGCCCAGGAGGCCGGCGCCGAGGTTCGCTACAACACGAAGGGCGTGAAGCTCATCACGGCCGATGACGGCAGCATCGCGGGCATCTACGCGCAGGACACCAGCGCGGGCAAGTACCTGAAGATCAACGCGAAAAGCGTCATCCTGGCCACGGGCGACTACTTGGCCAACGAGGATATGATGAAGTACTTCGCCCCCGCGTGCGTCGAGAACGGCAACCAGATCCTGTCGCTGGACCTGGATGCGCAGGGCAATTACACCAACGTCGGCGACGGCCACAAGATGGGCGTGTGGGCCGGTGCGGCGGTGGAGCAGTGGCATGCGCCGATGATCCACCACATGGGCGGCGGTGCCGGCTCCGACGGCCGCGGCGTCATCGGCAACAACGGCTTTCTGTGGCTCAACCTCCACGGCAAGCGCTTCATGAACGAGGACGTGCCTGGTCAGCAGCTTGAGAACCAGGTGGAGCTCCAGCCGCAGCGCAAGGCCTACCAGTTCTTCGACAGCTCCTGGCCCGAGCAGCTCAAGTACTTCCCGGCCGCCCACGGCATCGCCTGCATCTACAAGGACGAGGCGCTGCCCGACTGGACGCCGGCTGGCCTGAGGATCAACGTGCGCTGCCCGGCCGATATCGAGGCCGCCGTCGCCGAGGGCCGCTGCCTGAAGGCCGACACCCTCGATGAGCTGCTGGCGAAGATCGACGGCATGAACGCCCAGGTGGCGAAGGAATCCATCGAGCGCTACAACCAGCTGGCGAAGGCGGGCTCCGACGAGGACTTCGGCAAGAGCAGCCAGCGCATGTTCGCTCTGGAGAACGGCCCGTTCTACGCTGCCGAGTGCGGCGTGGCGCTCACGCTGGCGAACCTGGGCGGCTTGGAGTCCGACAGCGACTGCCACGTGTACAACACCGAGCGCCAGGTGATCTCCGGCCTGTACGTGGCAGGAGCCCCGCAGGGCGGCCGCTTCAACGTGCAGTACCCCATCTCGCTCAAGGGCCTGTCCGCCGGCATGTGCATGGTGTTCGGAAAGATTGCCGGCGAGAACGCCGCGGCGGGCAAGTAGGAGGCTGCCATGACCGACGAGAACAAGGTTGCGGAAACCGTTTCCGCAGATGAGAAGGTTGATGGCGCGAGTGCGGGTGCGGCTGGCGCAGCGGGCGCGTTCCCGTCGCCCAAGCGCGGACGTCGCAAGGTGACGGCGGTCGTTGCCACCGTGGCCGTGGTGCTGGTGGCGGCGGGAGCGGGCTTCATGGTCTGGCATGATTCGCCCAGTTTCTGCAATGCGATCTGCCACACGCCCATGGACGGCTATCTGACCACCTACGAATCCACGCCAGGTGAGGCCGCCACGGACAAGTGGGGCAATCAGGTTGCCGACGCGTCCAGCATGCTGGCGCCGGTGCACGCCCAAGAGGGCATCACGTGCGTGGGCTGCCACGTGCCGCAGACGTCCGAGCAGGTCACCGAGGGTTTGGGCTGGCTGACCGGTAGCTACAGCGTTGTGCAGACCGCCGATGAGCGCTTCGTGCCCGAGGAGAAGTCGCTGTCCGACCTGACCGCGGCGCGCGGCATCGCCAGCGAGGCGTTCTGCCTGAACTCGGGTTGCCACGTCAACGACGACGGCTCCGCCATGACGCGCGACGACCTGGTGGAAAAGACCAGCTACATGAAGCGCAACCCGCACGTGCAGGAGCACGGCGAGGTCGCCTGCAGCGAGTGCCACAAGGCGCACCGCGCATCCACCGTGTACTGCAGCAAGTGCCACAGCGACGCCACCATTCCCGATGGCTGGATCAGCTACAAGGAAGCCGAGGCCCTCGAGCCCACGGCAGTCGAGTAGGGAAGGCGCGCGCCCGCGAGCGTGCTGTGAGCCCACCCCGCTTGCAAGCCCCTGCCTGGAATCCCAGCAGGGGCTTTTTGCTGCCAGGTGAACAGGGGGGGCGAGAACAGGGGACGGAGGTGTGTTCACGCTAGCCCTTTGGGAGCGCGGCGCATCGCCGTGAACACACCTCCGTCCCCTGTTCACGCGCGTTCATCTTTGCCACCTAATCGTTACCGTGAGCGTTGCGATTTCTCCGGTAAACGGCGTGCGGTAGCGGTACACTGACAATAGCTATAACGGTGCGGGCTTCGTCAGGGGAAACCGCAAAGTCCGCTCATGTGAAGGGGGTGCCGCCATGGCGGTCAATCGTTTCGTGCTCAACAACATCTCGTATCACGGTGCCGGTGCGATCGGGGAGATTCCCGGCGAAATCGCGCGCCGCGGCTTCGCGAAGGCGTTCGTGTGCTCCGACCCTGACCTGGTGAGATTCGGCGTCACGGGCAAGGTGACGGCTAAGCTCGACGAGGCAGGCATCCCGTGGGAGCTCTACGACCAGATCAAGCCCAACCCCACCATCAAAAACGTGCAGGACGGCGTGGCTGCGTTCAAGGCTTCCGGCGCCGACATGATCGTCGCCGTGGGCGGCGGTTCGGCTATGGATACCGCCAAGGGCATCGGCATCATCGCGGAGAACCCCGAGTTCGCCGACGTGGTCTCGCTTGAAGGCGTCGCGCCCACGAAGAACCACGCCACGTTCACCATCGCCGTCCCCACCACGGCGGGCACGGCAGCCGAGGTCACCATCAACTATGTGATCACCGACCCGGAAAAGGTGCGCAAGTTCGTGTGCGTCGACGTCAACGATATCCCCGACGTGGCGGTGGTCGACCCCGACATGATGGCCAGCATGCCGGCGGGCCTGACCGCGGCCACGGGCATGGACGCGCTCACGCACGCCATCGAGGGCTACACCACGAAGGGCGCGTGGGAGCTGTCCGACATGTTCCATCTGAAGGCCATCGAGCTGATCTCGAAGAACCTGCGCGCGGCATACGCCGAGGCGAAGTCGGGCAAGCCGGGCGCCGGCCGCGAGGGCATGGCGCTTGGCCAGTACGTCGCCGGCATGGGCTTCTCCAACGTCGGCCTGGGCATCGATCATGCCATGGCGCATACGCTGTCGGCGCACTACGACACGCCGCACGGCGTGGCGTGCGCAATGCTGTTGCCAGTGGCCATGGAGTTCAACAAGCCGGTGTGCGCCGAGCGTCTGGTTGACGTGGCGCGCGCTATGGGCGTCGACGTTGCGGGTATGAGCACGGAAGAGGCCGCCGATGCGGCCATCGCCGCCGTGCGCCAGCTGTCCGCTGACGTGGAGATTCCGCACACTTGCAACGGTTTGGTGGCGGAAGACCTCGAGCAGCTGGCAACCGACGCCATGGCCGACGCCTGCTTCCCGGGCAATCCCCGCGAAGCCGACCACGCCCAGGTGGTCGACCTGTTCCGCAAGGTGATGGCGTAAGGTTGCGTTTCCGGGTGCGGCCTCATGGATAAGACTGCGCGCGAAGGGTCGTAAACGCAGGAGAGCGTGAGTACGCCGCCAAAGGGCCAGCAGTTTGAGCGACGGTAAGGGCCAGCAACTCGTTTCGAGTTGCTGGCCCTTTTTTGGCGGCGAAGCGGTGTGGGCGCCGATGACGTCACGGTGGTGCGTCGGTGGGGTCGCCACGATGTGCTTGTTCGAGCTGCATGTTCGATATCGAGCTCGGTCTGGTGCTGCTTTGGGGTTTTGCGGCGCGGCGCGGGTTTCCGCTTTGCGGCCCAAGATGTCCTTTTCGCTATGGGGCGTGCCAATTACCAGGAGAAACCGTTCGTCGATGAAGTCATTTCGGCAATCTTGGGCATAGCTGTGCGTTTGCTATGCTGAAGCCCCCCAATTGAAGGAGGCGACATGCGCAAGAACGGCAACATGCTTGAATGGGCAATTGAGGTTGCGGTGGTCGTTGCAATCGTGCTCTTGCTGATGGGAGCATGCTTTTGGGTGGTTCCGCATCTTCAGAAAATGGATCGCTCAGCGTCGCCTACGTTCTCGGTCTTTGACGCCGAAGATGCACAATCGAAAAGGGGAAGCGTTCCGCAATCCGACGATATGGTTGGCGGTATCGACGATGTGGTCTTTCATGGTAAAGGGGTTGTGACGTCTTTGGACGCCGCCGCGCTCATTGCGTGCATTCGCATAACGTCAGAGGATTCTTATGGTCTTGAGCAAGGCGGAGAATATCGCTTCAATTTCGATGAGCGCTTCGAGCAAGTAAAGCTTACGCTCGATGGTATCGATGTTGGCAGCGTTGTGGATTTTCGCTATCGAGCCATTACCTGCGACAAGGAAGGAACCCTCGTGGGCGAGTTCATTACGCTGGCGCTATAGGCTGCGGAAGGGTTTCGCGGTGCCGCTTGTGTTTGGGTGAACAGGGTGGTGCGGCGCTTCCGGGGGTGTCTGCGGTGCTCGTGGCCGAAAATGCGAGAGATGCGCAACTGCGGGAGGGTTCGATAGGGTACCCGTGTGCAGTTGGGCAGCAAATGCGGCGTTCAAGGTCGATTTCGCCGCATCGAGACCCGGATTCGGCTCCAATCCGGGTCGTGTCGGTGCAACGCTCGGTTTTTTGTCCATCACGCGGTCTTTTACCAAGCGTGTTGCCCTCGAAGGGTCGCGTCCATCGGGCGAGATTTGCTTTGGGGTGCTCTTGCGTGCTTCAAAGCGCGGACAGCAAACGTGTCAGGCGAACGAGGGGCGTCGGGCGAACAGGGGACGGAGGTGTGTTCACGACAGCGCGTTGCGCTCCCGAAGGGTTAGCGTGAGCACACCTCCGTCCCCTGTTCGCCGTCTGCGGCAACCGACAGCCGGCAACTTGCAGCTTTGCGAAGCAGATCACGCCCAGGTGGTCGACCTGTTCCGCAAGGTCATGGCGTAAGGTTGTTGGCGCTAGCCCCGAGCCGAGGCGCTGGTGCAAGACCAGAATGGCTGCGATAAAGGCATAACCTACTAGGGGTCGGCCCCGGAAAAACTCCGGGGCCGACCCCTTCTCGTTAATGACTTCAGTCTGGCGCGCGCGTAGCCGCGCCAAGTAAACCGCCCGCTA
>ERZ1034984.2794-NODE-2794-length-13504-cov-4.884229_pt1 | contig 13504 bp, 10 predicted proteins | sample MGYA00520589_ERZ1034984 | MGnify/ENA primary metagenome ERZ1034984 (study PRJEB33766, sample SAMN09781790) | gut metagenome | biome: gut microbiome | host: Homo sapiens | place: Madagascar | study: EMG produced TPA metagenomics assembly of the PRJNA485056 data... | reverse complement strand
GAATATATATTAAGGAATGATTATTATGAAGAGAATAACAAAATTACGTGCAATTACATTCTTATTGATAGCGGGAACGCTTGCGGTTGCAGCAGGAACTGCAAGAGCAAAAGAATCGGATAACGATACAATATATGCCGGTGTATATCTGGATGGTGTATATGTCGGAGGTCTTACCAAAGAAGAGGCTATGGAAGAATATGACAAATATATAGATGGAATTGATGATCTTAAGATCACATTTGCAACAGATGTTGGAACCTGTTCTACAACGTTGAAAGATCTGGGTGTTTCGGTATCGGTTGAGGACGCAGTGGATAAAGCATATAACTATGGAAGACAGGGTAATATTCTAAGCCGGTACAAAGAGATCAAGGCACTGGAGGCAGAGAATGTTGTTCTTGTTCCGGAGAAAGAGTTCAACGAGGATTCTTTAAAAGAGTATTTAGAGAATGAGACAGGCGACATCACAAAAGATGCAAAGAATGCCTCTATTGATCGTGTAGATGGCGAGTTTGTTGTGTACAAAGGAGAAGTGGGAACTTCCATTGATGTAGACAAGACGGTGAAAAAGGTTGAGGATGTATTTGCAGCAGAGTGGGAACAGAAAGATATCAAGATTGATGCCGCAGTAGATGAGAAAGAACCACAGTATACGTCTAAGGATTTTTATAGTATTGATAGTGTATTGGGTCAGGGCTCAACAGAGTACAGTCAGGGCAACACGGAACGTTGTCAGAACCTTGCAACCGGTGCGAGTAAGATCAGCGGAACGGTATTGATGCCGGGCGAGAGTTTTTCTATGTTAGATACGGTATTGCCATTTACAGAAGAGAATGGTTATGCGAATGCCGGTCAGTACGAGAAAGATGACAAAGGTTCCATAACATTAGTAGATGGTCTTGGCGGAGGAATCTGTCAGGTATCTACGACATTGTATCTGGCGGTGCTGCGTGCAGAGCTGGATGTCAATGAGAGATATCCGCACACATTTCCTGCCAGCTATGTAAAACATGGAATGGATGCCGCTATTTCGGAAAATGCCAATATGAATTTCCGTTTTACCAATAACACGGAATATCCAATCTATATTGATGGATATGCAGGCGGGGGAACCATTTCTTTTGCAATCTACGGTCATGAGACAAGACCTTCAAACCGGACGATCGAGTTTGAATCAATTGATGTAGAGACTACCGATCCGGGTGATCCGGAAGAAGAAAAAGATTCGGAATTGGAAGAAGGTACTACAGTAACCGAGCGTGCAGCGCATACCGGATATTATGTTGAGCTTTGGAAACATGTATATGTAGACGGAGAAGAGACAGAGAAATATATTGTAGACTACGGTAGAAGCAATTATCAGGCACAGAAAGCATTAGTTAAGATTGGAACTAAGAAGGTAAAGAAGAAAGACAAAGATGATTCGGATAGCAAATCGAATTCATCCGGTAAAGACAAGAAGACAACAGAAGCAACAACGGAGGCACCGGCAACGGAAGCTCCGACTACAGAAACGCCTACCGAGCCGGTGGGAAATTCAAAGAAAGAGTCAGAAGAGTAAATAAATAGGAGATAACAACATGCGAACTGGTAAATTACCAGAGCATACATTAAAACGTTCCATACTCAACCCAATTCGATATCGCAGTAAAGAGATCGGGTTCCGGGCGGCAATTGGACATGATGGGGCAGTGTTTGGCAACATGGTAACATCCATGGCCACCACTGCCTTTTGTTATACAGGAAATGAAATGTATGCACTGGATAACGCAATTAACAACATCATAGCGGCAGGGGGCAAACCGTATGGGGTATCGGTTGCCATTTTGATGCCGGAACACAGTGAAGAGGCAACACTGCGGGCAATTATGGATCGTATTGCGCGCACAGCAGAGAAATATCAGATAGATGTTATGGCAGGACATACGGAACTTGTGCCATCCGTAAGCTATCCAACGATTACGGTAACAGCATATGGTACGGTATTGTGGAACAATCAGCATACAAAGGTAACGGAGAATATGGATATCGTTATGACAAAATGGGTCGGTCTATATGGTGGAGCAATTCTGGCACAGTTAAAGCAGGAGAAATTAGCAACACGATATCCGCTTAGTTATGTGAAAAAGGCAGCGGGATATATGGCAGATACGTCGCTTATGCCAGAACTCGCGGTTATGGAGGCTGCAGTCGCGGAGAATCCTGATTGCATTCTGGCAGCGCATGATGTATCCAATGGTGGAATATTTGGTGCGTTATGGCAGATGTTATCTGCATGCAATTGTGGAGCAAGACTGGAAGTTCACAAGATGCCTGTAAAACAGGAGATTATAGAAGTCAGTGAATTCTTTGACATCAATCCCTATATGATGAATGGACAGGGAAGTCTGTTGTTGGTAACAAAGAATGGACAGGAGCTTCGGGATGCATTTTTGCAAGCAGGAATCATGGCAGATGTAATTGGGATGACAACGAAACAAAAAGACCGGGTTGTAATGGTTGGCGAGGAAGAACGATTTTTGGTGCCACCAAAGGGAGACGCATTGAATGCGGTATTCTATGGACAACCAATTCCGGTGTAGAAGAGTGTTTTTGGCAATGATTTGGCAGAGAGTATTCTTACAATAACGAATTATGTATGAGATGAGCCAGATGAACAGGAAGGATAATAGAATATATGAAGAATATCAGAACGAAAATATTAAAATTATTAGAGAATAATTCCAAAATGGACACAAAGGATATTGCAGTTGTGCTTGGGATGGATGAATCAGTCGTGATCAATACGATTCAGGATATGGAGCAGGAACAGATCATTTGTGGATATAATACGATCATTAACTGGGATAAGACAGATGACGAGAGGGTAACTGCGTTGATTGAAGTGAAGGTTGCCCCACAGCGTGGAGAGGGCTTTGAGAGAGTGGCAGAGCGAATCTATAATTACGAGGAAGTTACTTCGTTATATCTGATGTCCGGTGGATTTGATATGACCGTGTTCATTGAAGGAAAGACAATGAAAGAAGTGGCACAGTTTGTTGCCAGAAAACTTGCACCAATGGAGGGAGTGCTCAGTACATCTACGCATTTTGTGTTGAAGAAATATAAGGAAAATGGTACGAAATTAGAGCAGGATAAGAAGGATGAGAGGCTGGTGGTTACAGCATGAGAAATCCATTATCAGACAAGGTGATTAAGATGAAACCATCCGGTATCCGTAAGTTTTTTGATATCGTAAGTGAGATGCCGGATGCAATCTCATTAGGTGTGGGTGAGCCGGATTTTGATACTCCGTGGAATATCCGGGAAGAAGGAATCTATTCGTTAGAGAAAGGCAGAACGTTCTATACATCCAATGCCGGTTTGTTGGAGCTTCGGGAAGCTATCTGTGAATATAATGAGAGACGTTTTCAGTTGATGTATGATCCGAAGAAAGAGGTCATGCTGACGGTTGGCGGTAGCGAAGGAATTGATGTGGCACTTCGTGCCATGCTGAATCCGGGGGATGAAGTGATCATTCCGGAGCCTTGCTATGTATCTTATCTTCCGTGTGTGCAGTTAGCAGATGGCGTGCCGGTAACGATCAGCTTAAAGAATGAGAACCAGTTCCGTTTGACAAAAGAAGAGTTGGAGGCAGCCATTACGGATAAGACCAAGATATTGGTAATGGCATTTCCGAACAATCCAACGGGTGCGATTATGACGAGAGAGGATCTGGAAGCGATTGCAGAGGTGATCATCAAACATGATCTGTATGTCATTTCCGATGAGATCTATGCAGAACTTACTTATAGCGGGAATCATGTCAGTATTGCATCTTTGCCGGGAATGAGAGAAAGAACGATTGTGATCGGCGGATTTTCCAAGGCATTTGCTATGACTGGCTGGAGATTAGGATATGCTATGGGACCTGCCATGATCATGGAGCAGATGATCAAGATCCACCAGTTTGCAATTATGTGTGCACCGACAACGAGCCAGTATGCAGCAATCGTTGCGATGCGGGATTGTGATAAAGATGTGGTACATATGAGAGAGGCATATGATCAGAGAAGACGATATATGCTCAATGCATTCAAAGAGATGGGACTTCCGTGCTTTGAACCGAAGGGGGCATTTTATCTGTTCCCGGATATTCGGGAGTTTGGTATTCCGTCAGAGGAATTTGCAACCAGATTGTTGAAAGCGAAGAAGTTAGCAGTTGTACCGGGAGATGCATTTGGTGACTGTGGCGAAGGCTTCCTTCGAATCTCGTATGCATATTCGTTAGAGGAATTGAAGACGGCAGTGGGAAGACTGGCTGAATTTGTGGAAGAGTTGCGGGCAGGACAGAAATAAAATACGCATGTTATGATCGAATAAGATAATACAGCGGATGGTGGTTATATTATGGTTAGGGTAGCGGTTGTAGATGATGAAGCGGAGATGCTGGAATATTTGGAAAACAGCATAGCAAAGGCATTTGAAGAGTTGAATGCGGAAGTGGAAATTTTCGCATTCGACAAGGGAAGTGAATTAGTCAGGCAACAGGGTGAAATGAAATTTGATATCATTTTTCTGGATCTGGAAATGCCGGAGATGGATGGATTTGAAGTTGCAAGACGAATTAGAACCACAGATTCTAAGGTGGTTCTGGTATTCGTCACTAACAGGGAAGACCTGGTATTTGATGCATTTCAGTATGATGTAACTGCATTTGTCCGAAAAAAATGTCTAAATGAAGAATGGATGGATGCAGTTGCAAAGGCATATAAAAAAGCAATATCAAGATTGTCCGTTCAGATATTCAAAACTGAAAAAGGCGAAATGTATCTCCGAACGAATGAAATCCTTTATTTTTCTTCACAAGGACATAATGTTACAATTCATCTTATAAATGGAGAATCTTTTCGCATTTATTACACGCTAGAACAGCTAGAGAGTATGTTTGTGTCAGGCGATTTTGTCAGGTGTCATTCAGGTATTCTTGTTAATTGTTCCCATATTTATTCGATTAATAAAGATAGCATAGTACTTACAGGCAATATATCTGTAGTACTTAGCAGACACCGGAAGAAGATGGTAAAAAATGCACTGCAAAGGAACTTGAGGAGTTTGTGATATGGAATTATTTTATCAGAGTTGTGAAATTGCAGCAACTATAGTGGAAACATTGATTATATTAGAATTTATCAGTAAACTTCTTGGGTGTAGGTTCCATGGGCTGAAAAGAAAGATAACATTCGTTGTGTCTTTTATTGTGATAAATAGTTATATGATCTTTACAGGGATTGTTTCTCCTCAATATTCCCCGGTAGCGGATATCGTAGTTTTGCTACTTTATCTGACATATGCGTTATATACTACACAGAGTAGTATCATCTATAAAATTATTACTCCTGTATTGACCATTTTTGCTATTATGATGATCAATATATCTGTTTATTTAGTGATGACTATTTCTTTTGGGCTTGAATCAGGAGAACTCATTACAGAACAGAGTAGTATTAGATTAGTTTCTCTGTTTATTACAAAGTTTGGTCTGTTCTTATTTACCCGTATTGTGTTGAAGATTGCAAAGCCTAAGACTGTCAGTATTGGTGCAAAAGAGCTTGTTGCAGTATCATTGATTTTTCTGTTAACTGTTGTATTAAGTGCTTTCTTTGCAAAAATGCAGTTTGCCAGTAAAGTAGAAAACATAGGTGTATTTTCACTTGTGTTTTTTATATGCATTATGGCGATTAATATTATTAATTTTATACTGCTTTCAACAATTGCAAAGAAGAATCAGGAGATTTTGTATCAGACTATGATAAAGACGCAACTTAAAGAGCAGTGTAAAATGTATGATTCAGTAGGAACAGTATATCGTAATCTGCGTATTTTACAGCATGATCTGAAAAACGAATTATTGTGTGTTCAGAACTACATAGAGCATGAACAGAATCAAAAAGCAGTTCAGTATATTGAAAAAATTACAAATACAAAACTTGGCATGTTTCATGAATATGTGAAAACGGGATCAGAGATACTGGATGCAATGATAAATATAAAACTGAACTATGCGAGAGAGCATGAAATTGAAATATATTGTAATATTGGCATAAGTTTAGATGGATATAATGAAAATGATATTGTAATGTTGTTTTCAAATGCGATGGATAATGCGATTGAATCATCCATTCAGCAGGTGAAAAAAAAGATAGTCGTTACAATGACAAATAAGCGGAATTATCTTTGTATAACAATAGAAAATGCTATTGATGCGTCAGTACTTAATAATAATGCAGAACTTTCTACTACGAAGACAGATAAGAATATGCATGGGTTAGGAACGCAGTCTATGCAGAACATTGTGGAACAGTATGATGGAATGATTGATTTTTATGAAAGAAACGGAATGTTTGTGGTTGATATAATGGTAAAACGTGAAGATAGGAGTACCAAATAGGAAACAGAAGATACCAAACGTGCAACGGATATTGAATTAATAAAAGGATATGCTATTATGTGAGCAAAAGTCGGGTGATTAGGTGATTATCGGACTTTTGTTCACATAATAGCATTTTTTATTGGAACAAAATGAATTGGAGGGAGTAAGTTATGAATAAAGTAAGATGGATTTTTTTGCACTGTATTTTTTTACTATTTTTGATGATGTTGACGGGATGTGGCGGTGGAAGTAAAAAAGTAGAAGAGAATATTCCATCTCTGGGGTTCAGTTCCCATGACTTAGGTTCTATTGAGGATATAGATAATATTTTAGGGGTTACCCATTATGGTAGTGATATAGTCGTGTTTGGTGGAATGGAGGGTGGAACTATTTATAAGTTCACATCATCAGATGGTACGACATGGGAGAAAAAAGAAGTATCAACCGGCATTGAAGAAGATAATGGAAGTGTCAATATTCAGTTTGTGGATTTGGATGAGAATGGCAGTATGGTTGGTGGGTACGAAGTTATCGGAAGTGATGGAGCAATGGTGTCTTGCAATATATGGAAGGAGGATACCAGAGAGAGTTTGGACTTAGATATTTCGGGAATAGAAGGCATGTCTTGTTGCAAGAGTAAGACCTATATTTATGATGGAGAAAAAATCATAGCTTACGGAAAGGATTTTCTATCGGAGTTATTTTCTATAAAAGTTTCGGGTATAGTGGATTTCTGCGTTGGTGAAAAAGAATTGATTGTCCTGGATGCAAATGGGATTACGATATACAGTACAGAGAACGGTGAAAAGACAAAAACGGATAGTACTTTTACGGAACATTACATAGACCAGATAAAAAAGACACAGCAAAGTCTGGATAGCGAAGCTTTAAGTTGCAGACAGATAATAAAATACATTAGTGAATCGAAAATTTGTCTTGCATTGGAAGATGGAATATATACTTATGATCTGACAAAAAAAGAGACAGAATGTCTGTTAAATAATACAGATGATGACTATAAGGCAGCATCGGATGTTCTCTACGGATATGTAGTAGAAGGAGAGGTAGATAATCCAGAAATTACGGCGATTTGTTCATCGGATGATGCGAAAAAAGTTGTTTTGTATTCGAATAAGAAAGATGGTACGGAGAATGTGAAGACTGCTACCGCTGAAGAACAGACCGGAATTACAATTTATTCCCTTTGGTATGCGGAGTGCATGGAGAATATAGTAGATATATTCCGGAAAAACAATCCGGATATAGCAGTTGATTATACATGGGGCATTGATGACACAGGTGGAATATCTGTAGCGGATGCAGTGAGTGCATTGAATACCCAGCTACTTGCAGGGGAAGGTCCGGATGTTATTGTAATGGATGGATTGAATATTAAAAAATATGGGGAGTCCGGTGTCCTGTTGGAATTGTCTGATATGATATCTGAAATAAAAGAAAAAGAGCCTGCTTGCCTTAAGCAGGTAATGTCGGCATATCAGACAGATGATGGCACTTATGCGATTCCGTCAAAGGTAAGTTTTACAGCGTTGATTGGTTCTTCTGGTGATATCAAAGACATAGATGATATGGATTCATTAATTTCCTATATACAAAGTAGCGATAAACCTGGTTATGGAAATGATTTGAATTTCTATGAATGGGAGGCTTTCTTTGATACATTATATCCGGTATATGCATCGAAGATTGTGAATGCTAATGGAGATTATGATAAAGATATGCTAAAGGAATTTCTGTTAAAATTCAAGGAGTTATATGATCTGGAGATGAGTAGAACTACACAGGAGGAGATAACGAATTGGATAACAGAATATGGAAAATATGAGCAGAATTACAAGAGAGTTCCGGCATGTATGAAGCCGCTTTATAACAGGGAATATTCCGGACAGAAAATAGCATTCGTAACTTCGGACAGTATACTAAATATTTGGGATTTTTATAGTATGAAGCACGATGTCTTATGTGGTGGAGGTGGAACGGATACAGGAACAGAAACCACAGCCAACCAAGATTATATCTATCATATATGGAAAAATGGGGATGAGAATGCTTATATTCCTACTATGATATTTTCTATAAATGCGAATAGTAAGGAGAAGAATAAGGCTAAGGAATTCGTAACATATATGTTTAGCACTGACGTACAGAAGCAATATATAAACAACCTTCATTTCAAACCGGGACATCCTGTTAATATAGATGCGGTAAAAGTATTAAATGGTGAGATGCTCGATATAGGTAATCCCGGAGGAGCTGTGGAAGTGGGAGGAACGAATTATTTGGGGTTGACCTATTTTACAAAAGATGAAGATATGAACGAATATATTGAAACATTGCAATCTTTGAAATCGCCAGTATATATAGATGCTAGTGTGGAAGAGATTATTAAAGAGCAGATTCCTGATTATGCCGATGGTAAAACGGGATTAGAGGACACATATAATGCCATTCACAACATGGTTGAGGTTTATTTGAGTGAGTGAGAGGTTACATAGGCGTAGATGAAAAGGAATGTATTTATTCTTAAAACAGCATTATGTACGGGTAAGTTTCAACTTTTCTTGATACTTGGAGTCAATCTAATACAGGGATTTGTATTATCATTAGAAATTTTGGTATGGCAACAGCTTGTTGACGGGATTGTGTATTGTCTGGATAATTTTTTTTTCGAAAGGATATTAATTCCTGTTGGTTGTTATATGGTGCTGGCATTTGTGAACATACTGCTTTTGCAGGTTTCAGGATTCTTAAATTGGAAGTATTCAGCACAGATTACAAATTATGTGAACAATGAGTTACTTCGTAAATGTACCCATATCAGTTACAGTGTTTATCATAATTCAAAATTCTATGATGAACTTATGCGTATCAATGAGGAAAGTGCAGCAAGTATTGTCCGGATTGTGACTGGAAGTGCAACACTGGTACAGTATGCCATGGCATACGTCAGTACATTTATTATTCTTGCTCAGTATAGCGTTCTGATTCCTGTGATTGTAAGTGTATTGATGATTCCCATGTTGTTGTATGAGTTATATTATTCGAAAAAGTTGTATGATGTCAAATGCATGAATACAGAAGAGAGTAGAATGACAGAAAAACTGAGTGATTTCTTTTTCTCATATAGAAACATCATGGAGATTCGTACATACGGAATTGCAGGATTGTTGACTGATAAGGTGGAGAAATTTCAGAGACACCAATATAATCTGGAAAGTAGAGTGCGAAAAAAACGACTAAAGGGGGAAATGTATATTAATTCCGGATATATTCTCTGCATATATTTGTTAAAATTATTTGCCATAGTGGTATCGGTACACAAGGCTTTTACCATAGGAGTTATCACGATGTATATAACCTCTATCGATCAAATATCAGGCGATTTACAGTCCATAATTTCTTCATTGTCTGAATGGAAAGTAGACAGACTGTATATAGAATCTTTGCAAGATTTTCTGCTTCGAGATGAAGAAATTTTCGGTCAGAAAAAAGTAGGGAAAATACATGAAATTCGATTTGAAAATGTAAGTTACCGATATCCTGGTGCTGAGAAAAACGTGTTGGAGAATGTATCCTTTTGTTTGCAGACCCCGGATAAATGTCTGATTCAAGGTCCCAATGGTTGTGGCAAATCTACATTGATCAAATTGTTGGCGGGATTTTATAGACCAAATGCTGGCAAAATCTATATTAACGGGATTGATATTAGGGAACTTGATCGTAAAGATTATTACAGCCATTTATGCATTATGTATCAAGAATATAACAGATATCCGCTGTCGATTCATGAGAATATAACGTTTCAGGATAATATCCGAAAGGAGGATATTCAGTCCTTGTTGGAAATGGTACGGATGAGCAGCGATATGGAAAAGTTAAAAAATGGTATAGAGACTATTGTGGATAATGAACAAAAAGATGGGACAGAGTTGTCCTTGGGTCAATGGCAAAAACTGGCATTCTGCCGTGCTATGTGCCATGGTGGAGATTTCTTTATATGTGACGAGCCGACGGCAGCGGTGGACGCGGTAACGTCTGAGATAATACGAGATGTGTTGTTAGATAAAAATAGAGATAAGCTAGTACTTTTTATTTCGCATGATGAAGTGGAGGATAACAATATTACACATAAAATGATTATACAAGATGGACATTTAGAGGTGGAGAAAAGAGGATGATGCAATGGAAAGGCATACGTTGGATTATTACATACCGGAGAAGGCTCTTAGTTGTCAGTGCCTGTACATACATTTAGGTTCTCTAGAAGGGGATGTTGATTATTCTGGTAGGACGCATTTATTAGAACATTTGTTGGTGGCATTTGATAAGCGCAGGACAGAGGAAGAGAGGCGGAGGTATATTATTCAGGCAAAGACTACATTTGATTATATGTGTTTTACTGTTTATTATAATCACTATATGGTATCTGATGCGGAGGTACATGATATTCTGTTTAGTATTAGGTCAGCACGTTCCATACAATCAAGAATGTTTGAAGAATGTAAAGAAGATGTAATACAAGAGATAAGAAAGTTCCGATCTAATAGGGAAAAAATATTTGTTAATATAGGAAATCCGATGTATGTGGAGAGACTGCCAGTTGGCAGGATTGAGGATGTATCTGCAATGACGTTGCCTATAATACAAAAATTTGTTCAGGAACAATATCGAAAAGCAGAGGCAGAGCTGGTACATATTACGGTTGGCAGACTGTATTATCAACTGAAAGAAAGTCGAAATATGATAGCATATAAGGTTGATTCTCAACGGGTATTAAATATGATTTTTTATGAGATTGTTTTTTTTAATTTCATAATTGGAATGGGTCTTTCTTTAGCTGAATTTCATATGACAATAATGAGCGGAAGATTGTTTGTAATGATTGTTGATTCATATGCGGTTGATGTGGAAGAAAAATTGAAAGACGTTAAGATTTTTAAAACAGGTCTTAGAGAAGTACGAAAAAGATACGCAAATGCAAACGAATTCAATTTAGAACAGCAAATACAGATTGCTGGAGAATGTCTGTGTGGACATGAAAGGATTCTACGACTAAAAAATGTGAGGTATATGTTAAAGATACAGAGTTGGCATAGGTTGTACAATGAATATAAAAGATACTTGAAGAACATGACAATATTAAGTGTGGACAGAAAGGAGATGCCGGAATGAACAAGACGAGTAAGAAGGATACAAGATCCTTTGTGATACCGGGCTTTATCGGGATTCTTATATTTGTTATTCTGCCTTTAGTTGATGTGGTCGGCAGATCATTTCGATTGGGCGGAATGGGGCGATTTGCAGGAATTGCAAATTATAAGATGGTACTTTTCAATGATGCATTCCGACTGGCAGCGGGGAATACGTTTCGGTTTGAGATAGTAAGTGTGCCACTCTTAATGCTGCTTTCTTTATTTGTATCTATCGAAGTGTACAATATGAAAAGTAATATCGTACGGTTTGCCTTTCTGATTCCGATGGTGATTCCGTCTAATGCGATGGCGGTCGTGTGGAAGATCCTTTTTGCGGATGCAGGGATTGTTAATAACATTTTAGTAAATGGACTGCATTGGGAACCGGTCAGTTTTTTTGAAGGAAAAGCCGTGTATGCTCTATTTGTTGGAACATTTGTATTCAAGAACATTGGATACAATATGCTCATCTGGATTGCGGGACTATCTGCAGTTCCACAGGAAATCTACGATGCTGCAAAAGTGGATGGAGCAGGCAGCTTTCAGACTGTCTGGCATATTACATTGCCGAATATAAGACGTCCGGCATTTATAGCGGCAGTTCTTTCTATGGTGAATTCCTTTAAGATATTCCGGGAACTGTATCTGATTGCAGGTAACTATCCGGATAAGACCGTTTATCAGCTTCAGCATGTATTCAATAACTGGTTTTCCAAATTAGACATCAGCAAGCTGACTGCCGGGGCAGTCTTTACGGCACTTGCTTTTTTTGGCACCATACTTATTATATGGGTGATGTTTCTTACAGAATGGAAGAGCAAGCTTAGACGTATATGGAATGGACGTAAGCAGAAAGGTCGCGGGGATAACCTTCCGGAGGAGTCAGAGGAGGAAGGAGAGCAATGCGGTGAAAAGAAGAAAAGGGTTGGAACAACACACTGGGTTCGTTATATCTTAAAAGGAATTGTGCTGGCAATGGCAATCCTTTCTGTACTTCCACTGGTAATACTAATCTGCGGTGCTTTTACAGGAGAAAATGAGCTGTACCAGATGTTAGGGGCGGTTATTGGAACAGAGGGTGGTTATGCAGGCTGGCATTTTATTCCGTTGTATCCGACATTGAAAAATATGATCGAATTGTTTTTTGATACACCGGAATATTATGTATTGTTCTGGAATTCGATAAAGATTGTAGGAATCATACTGGTAGGACAACTTGTTTTTGCAACTCCGGCGGCATGGGGACTGGCAAAGTGTAAAGGAAAGTGGGGCGGATGGGTATTTGGACTTTATATGTTCTGTATGATCCTTCCGTTTCAGGTAACCATGCTGTCGCAATATATTGTATTAAATGGGATGCATTTGATCAATACGCATTGGGCAATTATACTGCCTCTGTTGTTTTCGACCTTTCCAGTGTTTATTATGTATAGTTCCTTTGAAGAGATACCGGATTCAGTGGTGGAAGCGGCAAAGATGGATGGAGCTGGAAGCTTGTGCATTTTTCTTCGTATCGCAGTTCCTGTAGCGAAAAAAGGAATTGTAGCCGCTGTGATTCTGGGATTTTTAGAGTATTGGAATATTGTGGAACAACCAGTGGTGTTTTTGAAGGATAAGGCACTCTGGCCATTGTCCGTTTATCTGCCGGATATTGCACAGGGAAGTATTGGTCGAACTTTCACATTTGCCCTGTTTAGCTGTATTCCGCCATTAGTCGTATTCTATATGGGAAAGGATATTCTGGCAGATGGAATCTCCATTGGTTCGGCAGAAGATTAAAGATGAGGTGACAGAAAGAGCCATTTGCAATACAAATGGTTGATCTGCAAAGAAGAAAGGCGGTATATAAGTATGGAAAAAACATCAAAAAAGGAAAGAA
>ERZ1034984.2793-NODE-2793-length-13533-cov-21.866820_pt1 | contig 13533 bp, 6 predicted proteins | sample MGYA00520589_ERZ1034984 | MGnify/ENA primary metagenome ERZ1034984 (study PRJEB33766, sample SAMN09781790) | gut metagenome | biome: gut microbiome | host: Homo sapiens | place: Madagascar | study: EMG produced TPA metagenomics assembly of the PRJNA485056 data... | reverse complement strand
ACACGCGCGAGGAGGACGAGATGCCCGCGCGCGAACTGCTGTCGCGCTACAACGATGTCGACGTGGTGATCATTGAGGGCTACAAGACCGAGGGCTTCGACAACATCGTGGTCGCGCGCTCCGGTGTCGACCGCCTGCGCGGCAAGAGCTCGCTCGACCTGGTCGACGGTCACACGCTGGCCCTTGCCTGCAACGAGGCCCTGGCGCGTCAGGCCTTCGACGCAGGCTTTGCGACCCGAGCTATCAACATCAACGACGCCCGAGCCATCTGCGACCTGATCCAAGACCACCTTCAGGCTTGACACTGCGCCGGCCCCAAGCACCCCATCTCGCCCCTCAAGCCGTCGCTCGCGTACCAAAGTACGTGTCGCTCCTCTTTCGGGGCAACCTGGGGCACTTGGAACCGGCTCGCTACGCTGCCATATCATTGGGCCACCACAGGCAGGCGCCTTTGTGGTGGTTTTTGCTTTGGTAGATGTTTGGGACATGCCTTACAATCTACCAAGTAGTTCATGACGGGCGAAAAACGGAGAGAAGGGGCTTGATGTGTCCTTAATGTTTCATGCGGATAGATTGATTTGACAGACGGTGGCGAATGCCCGCCGTCCGCATTCGTGTGAAACAAGGAGCGCCCATGTCCCTATCTCTATTCTCAAAAACCCAACCATCGCTGTCCGCGCAGGCTAAGCGCCTGGTGGCAATGCGATTTCTCATCTACACCGGCTTTCAGACCAGTTATTTTATCGGCGTCATCGGAACGCTTACCTATGCGGATGACGCCTCGGTCGTCGCGACATCGCTGGCCGTCCTGTTCATGAACGTTTTCGTGATCTTGGGATCCTTTGCGGGCGGCGCGGCGCTCGACGCCTGGGGTCCGCGCCGCCATTTTCTGCTGAGCATCGTCGGCACGCTGGCAACGGGTGCAGCAATCATCGCCTTTGGCAGCGCGACCGGAACAGTCCTTGCCGGCGCGGTACTCTTGGGCTTTGTAATGGGGTTCGCCCAACCCATCGCCACGTCCTATCCGGCCTACCTCACCGACGACCCTGTCGAGCTCAAAGACATCAACTCCGCCATCGCCATGGTTTCAAACGTGAGTATCATCGTTGGCCCCACGCTGGGCGGCTTTGTCGCGGCGGCTGCGTCGTCGCGCGCGGTGTTCGTGCTCATGATGCTGTTCACCCTGCTTGCGTTCATTGCCGGCTGGGGGTTTAAGCCGCAAGCAGGTCGCGTCGCCGGACAGGTGGATGCCGATTCGGCAGAGGAGGGGAAGCGCGTGGGCCAAAGCTCCAACCCCAACACGTCCGCCCGCGCCACCTTCGCGACCAGCATCAAGACGGTCTTCACCAACAGCGTCCTTGCCCTGCTCTTCTGCATCATTTTTCTTTCGAACTTTGGTTACGGAGCCTTCGATCCGCTCGAGTCGTTTTTCTATCGCGATGTCCTACACGTCGGCGTTGAGTGGATGGGCTGGCTCTCGTCGGCCTGCGGTGTCGGCGCGGTGCTGGGTGCCATCCTGGCGCTCCGCTTGCCGCCGCACCTCGTCAGTCTTAAAACGCTGCTCGTGGCGCTTATGTCCGTAGGCCTGGGAAGCCTGCTCTACGTGGGCACGCCGTACGTGGGCGCGGCCCTTATTGGTCAGATCGCCCTGGGCGTGGCCTGGGGCGTCGTCAACCCGCTCCACAACACCATTGTGCAAACGACGGCTCCGCTCGAGCAACTCGGCCGTGTGAACTCGGTCATGGGCTTTGGCAACATGTTCGCCGGCGTGGCCCCGCTGGCGATCGCCCCGTGGCTGGCGGCAACAATTGGCGTGCAGCAGACGCTCGTGGGAGCGGGCTTGGTCGTAACGGCGGTCCCCGCAGCGCTGCTACTGTTTGGACGCCGGCATTTGGATCGTGCCGCAAGGCAGTAAAAACCATCACAACATTCGGTAAAAATCGCGATTTTGCCGAAAAACATCGAATGTTGTGATGAATTGCGCTGCGGATCCTGCCACCACAAAGGGGCCAGGCACCTTTGTGGCGGTCGGGCCCCAACGACCCGCGCCTTGGTATACCATGTACGCCACTCTCGATTACATCCCACACCGCCACGCAACCCAGAAAGGCCCCCATGGACGCCACCTTCAGCCACATCAAAGCCGTGTTCTGCGATATCGACGGTACGCTGCTCACGAGCCAGCACACGGTGTCCCCGCGCACCGTGGCGGCCATCCGCGCCCTGCGCGAGCGCGGCGTGCTCTTTGGCCTGTGCACCGGGCGCGACGCCCACGCGACCGAGGCCATGTACGAGCTCTGGGGCATCGAAGGCCTGGTGGACGTGCTCGTGGGCTGCGGTGGCGCCGAGGTCATCGACCGCGCGCACGACATTAACGAGCTAAGCTATCCACTGCCGGGCGAGACCATCGCGCGCATCTGCAAGCACATAGCGGACCTTCCGGCAACGCCCGTCTGCCCCCGAGACGGCGTGTTCTACGTGCCCGAGAGCAACGCGTGCGTCGAGCACCTGTCGCGCGTCGACGGCGTGCCCTACCAGGTGGTCGATTTTGCCGAGTTTTTGCGCGAGCCGCAGCCCAAGGTGATGTTTACCATGGCGCCCGAGGTGATGCCGCAGGTCATCGAGCGAGCATCGACGTTTGCCGATAACACTGTTAAGGCGGCGGCTCTGCAAACCACGCAGCGGCTCTACGAGTTCATGGATCCGCGCGTGTCCAAGACGCGCGGCCTGGTGCGCGTGGCGGAGCTCAACGACATGGAGCTCCAGGACATCTGCGTGTTTGGCGATGCCGATAACGACACCTGCATGGTGGCCGACGCCGGCGTGGGCGTGGCCATGGCAAATGGCAGCGACGCCACCCGCTCCGCCGCCGACTTTGTAACCGCGAGCAACGACAAAGACGGCATCGCGATCTTTATCGAGGAACATCTGCTGTAGCGCTGGGGGAGAGCCGCCACAATGGAGACAGGCGCCTTTGCGGTGGCCTCAGGCGATTTGGGCGAATTGATACCTAAAATCTGTGGGAAAATTCAAATATTGTTGTCTGAACATCATACTTCTAACCACCGATGGGTTTAAGATATTCTCATCAATTTGGTAGGATATTTATCCCGGTTAATGACCTACCGCTCACGGTCGATTTTCGACCGTTCACAGGATGTTTGCTCTTGAGCAAAATGTTGTGCAAATAAATCTAATGCCATTAAAATAATAATAGGCAACTAAATTACCAGCAGAAACAAATAATAGATAGCGAATAAACGAAGGCAAATCCGAGCAATTGTCAAGAGAATTGAGAACTCGCTACAAAACTATCGGTTTTTGTTGCTCAGATGTTTAAACAATCGTATAATTGCATTACTAAACGAGCGCAATTACAGATTGCGCAGATACGTTTGATGGTGAAAGAGCAAGATCGCGGTCTCTTGGGGAGGAGACATCGATGAAAGCGAATTCGGACAAATCTAAGCAGAGTAATAAAGCGACGCGCCGTGTGCTGGCAGGTGTTTTGTGCGGAGCCTCCGTTTTGAGCCTGGTACTGTCGCTCGTCATGCCTCCGATCTCGCAGGCCATTGCCAACGATGCCCAGACAGTTTCTACCGCGGAAACTGTAATGGGGGGGGTTCCTCAAGTGAGTCTACTGATGTAGGCAACACCAACAACGGGGATACCGAAAACCAGAATAGTGACGACGCTGAGGGTGGCGCGAGCGAAGACGCCGCTGCCGCAGGCCTGCCGTCCGACGACACGAAGGTCGAGGGTGACACGCAGCCTTCCGACGCACAACCTGCGGATGACGGTGCTAACGGCGAGGGCGCAATCTCACTTGCTGCAAATAATGAATTGACTTATACAATCAGCAGTGGGGCTGAACTCAGCACGAAGCTTCTTGACAAGAAACTTCGCGATGCATCCGGCTCAGCTATTTTTGAGCTCGTTAACGATATTGAATGCAACCAAGAGATTAGGTTTGAACAAACTGACAACAACCCTATCAATATCACCCTTAATCTAAACGGTCATAAGATCAAGTGCTTGAACACCGATAAGCCGTTATTTGATGTTGCTAATGGCGCAACACTTACAATTAAGGACGAAATTAAGGACTCCGCGCCGGTGACTGAGACGGTCAACGATGTCCAACAGCTGACTGATCAGGGGCAGAAGCTGAATCCCGATAATTATGGCAAGAAAGCCGTGCTAAATTACGTTGATGGCATTCCGTCTAATCTTACCTACTACGTGACCAAATCGACCCCGAGTGGTACAGGGACAATCGAGACGCTTGTCAGTCATAACGTCGATATTAAGGGTGCCATCGTGGCGTGCGGCGGCAACGCAAATCTAAAGCTCATCAATCTGTATAACAACAACGGCAAGGGCGGCACGTTTAACCTTGTGAGCGGCGTGATCACGCAAAAACAAGGTGGCAGCGTTAGCAGCTTGGTTTATGCCGAGAACGGCTCTACCGTCAACATGAGCGGCGGCTATGTGTGTGGTGCTTCCAGCTTGCGTGCGGGCGGCGGAATTGAAATATGCAACAATTCGAGCCTCAACATTTCCGGTGGCGTAATTGCCGGCAACAGCGCTTATAGTGGCGGTGGTGTGCATGCCAACGCTTCCACGGTCACCATAACTAATGGCGTAATCTCCGGCAACAGCACGCTTGATTCTGCTGGCTTTGGTGGCGGCATCATGGCCGAATATGGCGGCAGCGTTACTGTTTCCGGCGGTTACATTACGAACAATCGCTATGCCAAATTCTGCGGTAAAGATGGCGATGGTTGTCATGGCGGCGCTGGGCTTGCCGCCATAAAGGGCGCCGATGTCGCCATTTATGGCGGCCAGATTACTGGCAACTATTCCGAGGAAGCTGGCGGCGGCGTTTACGTTACCAATATTGGTCAACAAGATATGGGATGGCTCAAAGTTACGGGAGGAATTATTGCCTCTAACGTGAGCTACCGATCTGAAGGTGCCGGCATCCGAGTGGGCCAGAAGGTTGACGCGTTTATTAACGGCCCTAAAGAAAGTAACGGCACTAAAAAAAGTATAGTCTACATCACAAACAATCACTGCATGTCTCGCTTTGACTGGGGTGGCGGCGGCATCTTTGTTCAGGGTGATTCGAAAAACGCGGTTAACGCAGGCAGGCTGTTTGTATATAACTCGTATATAAGCAGCAATACCGCTGGCGGCTATGGTGGCGGCGTTGCGGTCTGCCCATCGGGTAAGACCTTGGTAACGAAGACTGAAGGCACGGCAATCTTTGGCAATAAGTCTGCCGGTAATGAGTTTCCTGGCGAAGATCATCCTAATCCTGCTTACAAGCAAGAGGGCAATTCCGGCAATGACAAAGCGCCCCATCTTTCTGCCGGCAACGACAGTAAGGATCAAGACAAAGCCGCCTATTTGAAAGATGTTTTTCGTGACAATGGTCATGCCGATTTCTTCCTCGCAGCGCATGATCACACAACGCCGATCGCAGTTGTGACTGGTGAGATGCTTGGTGGTGGAGACGCCCGGTACTCGGGAAGCATCGAACTTGAAAAAGCTATCAACATCCCCGCCAACGGTGCTGTTGGGGTAAAAAAAAGCATCGGCCTGACCTCGGGTGTTATGTCGGGTGTTACGGTCAGGGATAAGGCGGCGATTCAAGCGCGGGATGCTGCGCAGAATGAAGCGACAACTTTCATCACGGGCAACTATTCCTGGGACCATGGTGGCGGCATCATGTCGAATGGCGACTTGTACCTAGGCGTGCCTGCGGATGCGTACGTCTATCCGAGCCTTAAGTTGAAGGCAACCAAGGAGTTGGACGGCCGCGACCTCAAAGATGGGGAGTTCACCTTTACGGTTTATCGCAAGGACTCGGATACTGCGAAGGCGCCTTCTTGGGACAATAATGGTAATTTCAGCAATGGTGGCTGCGAGCTTGTCCAATCTGCCCAGAATAACGCTGGCAACATCGCCTTTGACCTTAGCAATGACCTTAGCAAGCAGCTCGGTGACTTCAGCAAGAAGACCTTAAGTGATACTGGCAAAATTACATACTCATACTATTTGGTCGAAAATGCGGGCAATATTCCCGGTATTGATTACGATCATGCTGTATACGAGATTAACGTGACAGTCAAATACAACAAGACTGTACTTATGTCTGTTCCGATAAAGAATGATTCGAGTGCGACTAAAAATCTTAATATCTATAACTTCACGATTGATCGTGTGGACGTGACTAAGAATCCCGGGAGTTCAGCTAACTCTCCGGAGACTGTGCCAGTAGATCCTGATGCTGACGGCTATTATTCGATTGTCAACCCCGATGGACCAAAGACCTTCACCAACACGTACACTCCGTACACCTCCAGCGGCTCTTGGACTCCCAAGGCGACTAAGGTCGTTGAGGGTGGCGAGATGAAGGAGTTTACGCTTCAACTTGCAACTGACAGCGAGTTTAAGACTATCGTTAGCAGCAAGTCCACCACTGCTGGTGGCGACAATCCTCTGACCCTGGGCTTCGACCCGATTGAGTACAAACTCGAACAACTCGACAAACTCGAGACTGACCCAACGGGTCGCGGTGCAAGCAAAACCTTTACTTATTACGTTCGCGAACAGCAGCCGACCACGCCGTTTACGAACTACAAGTACGACAAGTCGGTCTATCGATTTGATGTCACGATGACGGACCAAAAAGGCGGAAAAATTGAGCCCACGGAAGTAACCTACACCAAGATTAAGGACGTCGACGGCGAGGATATTGCCGAAAAGGAACAGGTCCCCGTCAACTTCGACAGTGCGAATCCCGAGGAGCGCGGCCCCACCTTTACCAACACCTACTCCACCTCTTTGCCCCTTTCTGGTATGTCGGGCGTCACTCTGACGTACCTTGCCGGCGCGGCGGTGCTTTGCGCTGCTGCGGCCTGGATGCACATTCGTCGCAAGGCGAATGCGAAGGGAGGTGAGCGTCGTGAATAAGAAGTTTAGCTCCTTCCCGATCTTGTTTGCGCTACTCGCCCTCTTGGTCGGCACCTGCGCGGTCGTGTTCCCCGCTTCCGCGCAGGCCGCGCCGACCTCGACCGGTTCTATCACGGTGAGCGGCACCGTGGCGAGCAGCTACGACTCCTATCAGATCTTTAGCGCCAACGTCGTCGACGGCGACAGCGACGCCAAGATCGCCACCGACCTCGCCTGGGCAAGCGACACCGTGCGCGACGCCGCGCTGCCCGTGCTGCACAGCGCCGGCATGCCCAATTCCCAGACCACCGCGCAGGAAGCTGCCGAGTGGCTCAACACCGATTCCCACCTTACGAGCGCGCTGAGCGCACAGCTCGCTCGTTCCCTCCAGAGCTCTGACACCGTGTCTGTGGCCCTTAACGCGGGCACGGCGGCCGAGCTGCCCTGCGGCTACTGGCTCATCGTTGCCGACGACGACGCCATTGCCCAGGGAGAGGCCGGCACCGCGCCGATCATGGCCCTGGTGGGCGGCAGCGCCGTCACCGTCAAGCCCAAGGCCGCGACGCCCAAGGTCGCCAAGCACGTGCTGGAGGACAGCGCCGCCGCCTGGCAGAAGGCCGCCGACGCCACGGTCGCCGACGACCTGTACTGGCGCCTCTCTGCCACGGTCCCGGCGGGGCTCACGGCCTACGACACCTATTCGGTGCGGTTCGTCGACACCATGAGCGCGGGGCTCGACCCCTCCAAGGTGGCCGCGAGCATGCGCGTGTACGTGGCGGCGGGTGCGGACGGCGGCTTTGACGCCGTCCAGACCGGTAAGGACGGCCGCGCCGGCACCGAGCCCGCCAAGGGCTGGACTGACATCACGGCCCAGTGCGCCACCAAGGTGGCCGCGGACGGAACCTTCACCGTGCGCACTGGCGACCTGATCGCCGCGCTCGGCGGGGCCGACGCCTTCACCGCGGGCGCCCGCGTGGTCGCCGTGTACAATGCGCCGCTCAACAGCGCGTGCAACCACGGCATCGCGAAGGGCAACCCCAACGAGGTCTACCTGCGCTACCCGCGCTCTCCCTTTGCCGACCAGTCCGGCGATGCCGGCTTCACCAGCACGCCGAGCGATGACGCGTGCGCCTACACCTGGGATCTCGCGCTCACCAAGCGTAGCAGCGACGGCGACAAGCCGCTTGCCGGGGCGGTCCTGAGCATCGCCGACGACCGCGGTCGCACACTGGCGGCCGACGGCACGTGGGATACAGAGGGCAAGGCCACCGTCACCACGGGCGAGGACGGCCGCGTGACCGTCTCGGGCGTGGACTCGGGCAAGCTGGAGGTCCGCGAGCTCAAGGCGCCCAAGGGCTACACCGCCTTCGAGGGCACGCGCTCCGTGACGGTCAAGGCCGAGGGCCTGGACGTCGACCAGGTGGCCGCCGCCAAGCCCAAGCTCACCATCACGGCCGAGTCGCCCCTGCGCGCCGACAGCGCGGACGGGTCGACGGGCAGCCTGGAGGCGTCGCTCATCAACACGCCCACCGGCACGCCCCCTAGCACTATCACCGGAGGCTTCATGCCCTCGACTGGCGATATGGCAATGTACGCCGCGGCCGCCGCAGCGGTCGCCGGAGCCGCGCTCATCGTGGTCGCGCTCCTGGTCAAGCGGGGAGGTGGCAGCCATAAAGAGTAGCTGGCAGCCCCACAGAGAGCGGGGCGAGACGTAGCGAAGCAGATGCTTAGACACAGACAGATGGTTTTAGATCAAATGGATTTCAAGCAGAAAGCAGAGGAAAAGAAGATGAGCATGAGCAAGAACATCGCCCGCCTGGCAGTGACGGCCGGCCTCACGGCAGCGCTGAGCTTTGGCGGAGTCATGGCGCCGGTGACCATGGCGTTTGCTGCAGATGCGGCGGCTGCCACGACCAATAGCATCACCATCAATAAGAACACTGAGAACGGCGATGTGAAGTACAAGGCCTACCAGATTTTCAAGGCCGATGTTGTGGATCCGACTGAGGAGGGGGCGACTGATAAGATCGTCTCCAACGTCGAGTGGGCAATTGATGGCCCTTCGACCCAGAACGCCATCATCGAGGCTATTAAAGAGGATTCAAAGTATAAGACTTCTGATCCCAAACCTGATATTGTTACCGCCCAGGACGTGGCCGATTGGTTGACTAAGAACGTTACCGGCACTACTCCTGAGACTGTTGTTAATAAGGATCACCTTCTCAACAAGATTGCCGCTATTGTTAAAAAGGACGTTGAAGCTACGGGCAATTCGTTCTCGGCAGGCGATAGTTTTACTGTGCCTAACGATGATAAAAATTCCCCCAAGACGGGTTACTACCTGTTCCTGACCGATGAGTCTTCCCTTAGCACTTCCGAAGCGGCAAAGAAGAACACGGGTACCTCGCCCATCTTCGCCGTTGTCGGCGGTAGCAGCGTGACCGTTACCGAGAAGACCAGCATTCCTACGGTCAATAAGCAGATTCTCGATGACACTAAGGGCAAGACGGCCAATAACGCTACAACGGATGACTGGAAGAACGTGGGCGACGCCTGGATTGGGCAGGTAATCGACTACAAGTTGACTGGTACTGTTGCGGCCAATATTGCCACGTATGATAAGTACCAGTATGAGTTCCAGGACCATCTCTCTGTTGGACTGAAGGCAGATCAGAGCTCTATTGTTGTTGCTATCAATGGCAAAAAGATTGACGCATCTGGCAATTACACCGCGACGGTTACGGATACTACGGACGACTCAAACAATAAGACAGGTCAAGATTTGAAGGTCTCCTTCGAGGATCTCAAGGCTGCTGCAAATTCCGTGGGTGAGACTCTTGATGGAACCTCCAAGGTCGTTGTGACCTATCGGGCTCAGCTCACCAGCGATGCCGAATACACGGCTGCCGGTAACACCAACAAGGTCAAACTTGTCTATTCCAACGATCCTATGTCGCCTAAGGGTACCGGCACTTCCGAATCAAAGGAAGTCACCGACTATGTCTTCGGCTTCAATATCACTAAGACCGATCCGAATGATTCGAGTGCAAATCTCGTTGCTGGCTTTAAGGTCAAAATGATCAAGGAAGGGGCGTCTAAAGAAGTCGCTAAATGGCTGAAGCAAGACGGCAGCTTCACCGATGACGAGAACAAAGCTTATACGTTTGAAACCACAGGAACGAATAACACGGTCTCTATTCCTGGCCTTGTTGCAGGCACATATCTGATTTCTGAGAGCAAGACGCCTACGGGCTACAACACCATCGCAGACTTCGAAATTACGGTGACGCCTACGTACGATCCGACAACCGGTAAACTGACGAATCTCAAGGTAACTGACACCTCTGATATGGTTACCACTGATCTCGATAAAAAAGTTGATTCGACCGAGATCCCCGTCACCGTCCAGAACAAGAAGGGCTCCGGCCTCCCGCTGACCGGTCTCAACGGTGTGACCTTCACTTGGATCGCTGGTGGCGCGGTGCTGTGCATCGGCGTGGCGCACCTCATCCGCAGCCGTAAGCAGGCTGAGGAGTCCGAGCAGGAGTAACGCTCACTCACCCATCCCTTTGGCAGGTGGGATGTGATGGCCATGAGACTTGCGGACACTTTTCTCGTCCATCGGCGTTCTTGCTTTGCCATTCTCTTTTCGGGGCAGACTTCGCGCTGGAGTTTGCCCCGTTTTTTTGGACAACGCAGGCAGCCTCCACCGTCCGGTGCGGACTCATCCGTCATCGCGTTTTTGACTCGTATGAGGTTCGGTTTAAGGTCCGTAGGCGCACGCGCGGTGCGGACGGTAGAAGGCATTTGCGCCGCGCGTGCAAATTAAAATGCCCGTGGTTCGGAGTCCGGACATTTAACAACACCGGAAACTGCTCGCTCGCGCTTTCGAACACTTACGCGGGGCGTGTCGTTTCCTGTAACGATTGTATCCCGAATCGCCCCGCCGATTCGGGACATTTGAAAACGCAAACACGTCGGGCAAACCCGGACAATGCGGCCAGGCTCCGCTGGACGAGGAGCCGTGTGTGTAACTATCGAACAAATGTTTGCAATTATTGCGTTTAGCAGCTGCGGGTGCATGCACTCGCAGTAAAAAACCCTTGCGACGCATCCCGTGCGCGGGCGGCCGACGACTCGATCGGAGGTCCCCAAATGCTGAAATTCCTTAACGCGCTCGCCGCCCTCGCGGCGGTGGGCTCGTTCGTCATCGCGTTTCTTGACTCGTATGAAGTTCGGTTTAAGGTCCGTAGGCGCACGCGCGGTGCGGACGGTGGACGGCATTTGCGCCGCAAGCGCAAACAAGAATGCCCGGGGGTCGGATCCCGGGCATTTAACAAAAACTGAAAACTAGGCCGCCCGCGCTCTCGTACACTTACGCGGGGTGCGTCGTTTCCTATTGACATTGTATCCCGAATCGCCCCACCGATTCGGGACATTTTGAAAACTCAAATGCGGGCCCATACTCGCGCTGTGCAATGCTGCCAGGCTGCGTTGTCCGGCGCATGAGCTAGCGAATCGGCTATTATTTGTTTAGACAACATGAGCTGTAAAGGAGTGACCGGCGATGGTGCAGGGCGCCAAACACATGAAGGGCGATAACGCCGTGGACAACGGTGGCTCAAGTCCCCAGCCCAAACCTCAACCAAAGCCTAAGCGTCGTCGCAAGCGGCTGCCGCGTTGGGCCGACCGGCTCATCACCATCGTCATCATCCTTATTGGCGTGGGCCTTATGACCTGGCCGTGGATCTTGGACCGGCTCGAGGCCTCGGGCGTGTTCAACCAGATCAGCACCGTGTCCAGCACCGTGGACGCGCTCTCCGAAGAGGAGCGCGAGCGCATTCTACTGCAGGCGCGCTCCTTTAACGAGCAGCTTGCCGGCGAGGCCACCGAGCTTCCCGCCGACCAGATCGAGCCCTACGATCAGCAGCTTATCTTTGACCGCGACCCCATGATGAGTTGGGTCGAGATCCCCTCCATCGACGTGAGCATGCCCATCTACCACGGCACGAGCGAGGAAGTCCTTATGGCGGGCGTCGGCCACCTGGAGGGCACGAGCCTGCCGGTGGGCGGCAGCTCGACGCATTGCGTGCTCACCGCGCACTCGGGCATGCGCAACCTGAGCATGTTCGACGACATCCACTCGCTGGAGCCCGGCGACCTGGTGCTGCTACACACCATGAACAAGACGCTCGCCTACAAGATGGTCGACTCCGAGGTCGTGCTGCCCGAGGAGATGGAGTCGCTGACCATCGAGCCCGGCGCCGACAAAGTGACGCTCGTCACCTGCACGCCCTATGGCGTGAACGACCATCGCCTGCTGGTGCATTGCGTGCGCACCAAGTACAACAAGAAGGACGTCGACAAGCAAAAGTCGCTTGCCGGCCGCCACTGGGGCAAGCGCGAGTTTGCCGTGCTCATCGTGGTTGTGGCCATTGTGCTGTTGCTGCTGGACATCGTCATCCACGCGATCCGAAAACGCCTCAAGGCCAAGGCCTCGGCATAGCCATTGTTCGGAACCACCACAATGGGGACAGGCACCTTTTGTGGTGGTCGGGGCTTCCAAACCGTCCCAACATTCGATGAAAATCGCGATTTTGGCGAAAAACGTCGAATGTTGGGACGGTTTTGGTTGTGGGCGGGACGGTTTTCGCTACAGAACCGTCGAACCGCGCCCTGCCAACCCGCCGTCCTCGTTACGTTTTCGCTGCATTTAGGTAAAGCGCCTGCTCCAAGCGGCGTTGCCTTGTATACTAGAGCGGTTTATCTGTTATGCGGAAGGGAGCGCCTATGGCACTCAGCGAGAAAGACGTGCGCGGCATCGCCGAGTACGCAAAGATCGCACTGACCGATGACGAGCTCACCCAGATGACGTCCTACATGAACGACGCCGTCCAGATGCTCGAGCCCGTCTTGCAATATGACTTGCCCGACGTGGAGCCCACGTTCCATCCCATCGGAAGCCTGTCCAACGTGATGGGCGACGACCTGCGCGAGCCCGAGCGCGACCTGCCGCTCGACGTTGCGCTCGAAAACGCCGGCAGCGCGCGCGACCGCTACTTCCGCGTGCCGTCCATTTTGGGAGAGGGGGAGAGCGAGTAATGGCGCAGAGCTTCGATTCCCTTACCGCCGCCCAGATCGCCGCGGGCGTTGCCGCCGGCGACTTTACCGCTACCGAGGTGGCCCAGGCCTCCCTTGCCGCCATCGAGGCGCGCGAGGGCGGGGTCCAGGCATTCCTGCAGGTATCGCCCGAGCTTGCGCTCGAGGCCGCCGCGCGCGTGGATGCCGACCGTGCTGCAGGCAAGCCGCTGCCCCCGCTCGCGGGCGTGCCGCTGGCCATCAAGGACAACATGAACCTCGTGGGCACGCGCACCACCTGCGCTTCCCGCATGCTCGCGGACTACCGGAGCGTTTACACCGCCACCTGCGTCCAGCGCATGCTCGATGCCGGCTGCCTGCCCATGGGCAAGGCCAACATGGACGAGTTTGCCTTTGGCAGCTCCACCGAGAGCTCGGCGTTCCACCGCACCAACAACCCCTGGGATACCGAGCGCGTGCCCGGCGGCTCCTCGG
>ERZ1034984.2789-NODE-2789-length-13550-cov-4.115154_pt1 | contig 13550 bp, 12 predicted proteins | sample MGYA00520589_ERZ1034984 | MGnify/ENA primary metagenome ERZ1034984 (study PRJEB33766, sample SAMN09781790) | gut metagenome | biome: gut microbiome | host: Homo sapiens | place: Madagascar | study: EMG produced TPA metagenomics assembly of the PRJNA485056 data... | reverse complement strand
ACAACGCTGGAACGCTGCTGGTTCCCACCATGCTTGCAAATATGGTCAACGTGGGCATCACATCGGGATCGACCGAGTACATCCTGCGCAACGGCCTGCTCATGCTGGGCGCCACCGCCATGGCATCGGGTGGTGCGGTGACCGGCTCTTACCTCACTGCGCGCCTGGCCTCGCGGGTTGCCTGTGACATCCGCTGTGCGATCTATCGTAAATCCCTGGAGTTTTCGGCGAGCGATTTCGAACGTTTTGGAACCGGTGCCATGATTACGCGCACGCTGGGCGATATCAACGTGATTCAGCAGGCGATTAATCATGACCCGCCAGATGGTGCTGCCTATGCCGGTGCTCGCCGTCGTCGGTATCATCCTTGCTTTTAGGATTGACTACCAGATGGGCCTCATGTTGCTGATCGCCGTGGCTATCGTGATGGTGCTTGCAGTGATTACGGTGGCAAAGACGGCGCCGATCTTTATTCGCTTGCAGAGTTTTGTCGATCGCATGAATGTAGTGCTGCGCGAGAACATCGTCGGCGCGCGCGTGATTCGCGCGTTTGGCCGGGAGCAGCGCGAGGAGCAGCGCGAAGGGCGCGTATTCGAGGATTATGCGCAAAACGCCATCCGCGTGAACTACGTGTTCTCGGGTCTCGATTGCTCGTGTTTCTTTGTAATGAATATGGTTGAGGTATGCGTTATCTGGCTTGGAGGCAATCGCGTGGGTGCGCATGCCATGCAGATTGCCAGCATTTCGGCGGTGTTGGAGTATGCCATCCTCATCCTCTTCTTCATCATGATGGCGCAGATGGTAATGGTGACCATGCCGCGCGCCAAGGCGTGCCTCGATCGCGCGCGCGAGGTGCTGGAGCTCGAGCCTTCCATTGTGGACAGTGCGGATGCCAAGGTGCCTTTGGCTGTGGCGGCGCCTGCGCGTGCGCTTGCGGGCGAACGGGATGTGGTGGCGCGCTTTGACCACGCGAGCTTCCGTTTTGCCGATGCTGACGAAGATACGCTTCATGACCTTACTTTTAGCTGTCGACGTGGGCAAACCACGGCGATTATCGGATCGACGGGATCGGGTAAATCGACGGTGGCAAAGCTTTTGCTGCGCCTTCACGACATTACGCGCGGGCGCGTGCTTTTGGGCGAGCGCGATGTGCGCGATATCACGCAGCGTGAACTGCGTGCGCGCGTCTCGTATGTGCCGCAAAAGGCATGGCTCTTCTCGGGCACCGTGGCGAGTAATCTGCGAGACGGCTTGCCCGATGCGACAGAGGAGCAGATGCGCCATGCGCTCGACGTTGCCCAAAGCCAGTTTGTCTACAATCTCGAACGCGGGCTCGATGCGGCGGTTGCCCAGGGGGGAACGAACTTCTCGGGCGGTCAGCGCCAGCGTTTGGCCATCGCGCGTGCGATTATCAAGCCCGCGGACCTTTATATCTTTGACGACAGCTTTTCGGCGCTCGATTTTAAGACCGATGCCGCCCTGCGCGCCGCGTTGACGCAGGAGATGCGCGGCTCTGCGCTTCTCATCATCGCCCAGCGCATCTCGACCATCCTACACGCTGATCAGATCATCGTGCTCAAGGACGGCGAGGTTGTGGGCCAGGGGCGCCACGAGGAGCTTATGGAAACGTGCGAGGTATATCGCGCTATCGCCGAATCGCAGATGAGGGGAGGTGAGGCGCATGAGTGAGCAGAAGAAGTATCTTTCTGCCGAGGAGATTTTTGCCGAGGAAGAGCAGGAGGAGCTGAGGCGCGAGCAAAAGCGCTTGGCCGATCTGCGCGATTCGGAGGAGGGGGAGCTTGAAGACCTCAAGCCCCGCAACACCTGGGCGACGGTACGTCGTCTATGGGATGAGGCGGCAGACCAGCGCTGGCGGTTTGTGGTCGTAGTCATCGCCATCGTTTTCTATACGGTGTGCTCGATTGCAGCGCCCGCCTACTCCGCGCATCTCATCGACTACATCTGGACGCAGGTTCAAGCGGCCGATGCTGCCGGCAGGCAGTTCTCGATCGGCTGGGGGACGGGCGGCGAGAAGATTCTTTTTTACCTGGGAATCTGGACTGTGGCGCTTGTTTTCTATTCGACGCAGAGCCTGTGTATGGCGAGTTTTGCGGAGCGCCTTAACCTTAATTTGCGCAATCGCTTGGCGGCAAAGCTTAACCGTTTGCCGTTGAAGTTCTACGACGGGCACAAGCCCGGTGAGATTGTGAGCCGTGCTACAAACGACCTGGACAAGATGAGCGAAGTGCTGCAGCGTGGCGTGCTCACGCTGCTTACTGCGATAGGCAGTATCATCGGCTCGGTAATCATGATGCTTACGTATAGCGTTGAGCTCACCGTGATTTTCCTGGTCTTTTCGGCAATCTCCCTTGGCATTACCGCTTGGGTTTCCAAGGCAACTCTTGGCGCTGCGGCGCGGCGACAGGAGCTTTTGGGAACCTTGACCGGGGCAGTTGAGGAGGCCTACAGCGGACGTTTGGTGATTCGTTCGTTTTGCCGCGAGAAGGCCAGTGCCGACGAAGTCTGCTCGCAGGCCGCAGAACTTGCTGACGCCAACTGCAAGGCGGATTTCTACACCAATGCGGTGGGACCGTCAATTCGTTTCCTAAGCAGGCTCTCGCAGATTATCATCGCCGTCGTGGGTTGCAATATGCTTGTTGCCGGCCGTATGACCGTCGGTATATTCCAGGCGTTTTTCCAGTACATCTATACGGCAGGCGAGCCCATAACGCAGCTGAGCTACACCATCAACTCGATGCAAAGTGCGCTGGCGAGTGTGGAGCGCGTGTTCGATGTACTTGATGAGCCCGAAATCGAGCCCGACCCGGCGCCAGGGCTGGCGGCGCATGTGCCTCAGCCTATGCGGGGGCGCGTCTCGTTCGAGCACGTGAGGTTTGGCTATACGCCCGAGAAGACCCTTATGCAGGACGTATCCTTTACGGCGGAACCCGGCCAGAAGATCGCGATTGTGGGTACGACGGGCGCGGGCAAGACCACTCTCGTTAACTTGCTCATGCGTTTTTACGAGATTGATGGGGGCCGCATCACGCTTGATGGTGTGGACACGCGCACCATGACCCGAGCGGAGCTGCGTTCGAACTTTGGCATGGTGCTGCAGGATGCATGGCTATTTGACGGCACCATTGCCGAGAATATCGCGTACGGATGCGACGGCGCTTCGCGCGAAGAGATCGTTGCCGCGGCCCGCGCTGCGCAGGTTGACTTCTTTGTGCGCACCATGCCTGCCGGCTATGACACGCAGGTGGCAAACGACGCGGAGAATATCAGCCAAGGTCAGCGCCAGCTGCTCACCATTGCGCGCGTCTTGCTGGCAAATCCCAAGATCTTGATTTTGGACGAGGCGACGTCGAGCGTGGACACGCGTACCGAGCGCGCTATCGACCATGCGATGACGGCGCTTATGCAGGGTCGTACGAGCTTTGTGATCGCGCATCGGCTGTCGACGATCGTGGATGCCGACTTGATTTTGGTCATGCACGCGGGCAACATCATCGAGCAAGGAACGCACGAGGAGCTGCTCGAACGGGGCGGCGCGTATGCGACGCTCTATCAGAGCCAGTTTGCGTAACGGCATTGCAAAATCAGTACGCAAAAGGCGAGGCGCCAGGGACTTGGTGTCTCGCCTTTTTGTTGAATGTGGCGTGGGGTGATGTCGTGAGGGCGGACCTACTGCTCGGATGCGTGTTCGGTGAGTTTCTTCACGAGGGCGGTGAGCTTGGCAACTTCCGCCTCGAGCTCGGTGACGCGGCGAGCGTTTTCGGCGATACTCGCGCGGTTGCGAGCCGATGCCTCCTCGCCGGGGTCGGGCATGAACTCGCGGTGACGCTTGGCGTCGAAGGTTTCCTCAAAGACGCGGCATCCGTTGCGCTTGACGATGCGCCCCGGTACGCCTACCACGGTGCAGTTGGCCGGGACGTCTTTGACCACCACGGAGTTGCCGCCGATCTTCACGTTGTCACCGATGGTGATGTTTCCCAGTACCTTGGCGCCGCAGCCAACGGTTACGTTGTTGCCCAGCGTGGGGTGGCGCTTGCCTGTCTCATTGCCGGTGCCGCCCAGGGTGACGCCCTGGTAGAGCGTGCAGTTATCGCCAATGATCGTGGTCTCGCCAATAATGACGCCCATGGCGTGGTCGATGAAGAAGTGTTTACCGATATGCGCTGCAGGGTGAATTTCGACGCCGGTTATATGGCGGGTTATCTGCGACATGATGCGCGCGAGGCTTTTGCAACCGTGGTTCCACAGCCAATGCTCGGGCACGTGATTCCATTTTGCGTGAAGGCCGGGATAGGTGAGAAAGATGACAAGGCCGTTTTGCGCGGCAGGGTCTTCCCGTTTGACGTTGGCGATATCCTCGCGAATTGTCGTGATAAAGCTCATCTTCGGCACCCCTCCCGTGCAAACGATGCGCTTAAGTATAGCGAACTACTAGGATTAATGAGTCCCGGGAGAAAAGAAAGAATAATACGTTTCGCGAAGTTCGATTGGTTTGACCGGAAGGCTATTTACTGTATATTTACTGTAAATATGATACTACGCTGAAAGGAGCTGTCATGCCAGCCGTTGCATCGCTTTCGGAGTTCAATCGCAATCAAACAGCCCTTATCGATACATTGGAAAAAACCCAAGAGCCTATTTATCTAACGCGCAACGGAAAAGCGAGCGTGGTGGTGATGGACGCTGCGGCTTTTGACCGGATGGTGTCGGCCAAGGAGCGCGCGCAAAAACGTGAGATGGATGTTTACCAAGGCTTGATGCGTGGCTATGCCGACGTCCTTGATGGAAAGACGTTGGACGCAAAGGGCGCCCTTGGAGCCATTCGCGAAAAAAAGGGCTGGTAGCGTGGGCTATAAAGTTGAGATTACCGATTACGCTGCCGATTTTATCGAACAGAATGTGGCGTTGGAATCGGTCTTGAGGCGCTTTGAGTGGGCGATCGAGATGCTGCCGGCGTTTCCGTCCCTGGGTCTCGTCTACGATCCTGAGTACATAGCGGCTCGACCGCCGTTTCCCTGTAGATATTTGCCGCTTCCCGATACGCCTTTTACGCTTTACTACACGGTGGATGAAGCGGCCCTTCGCGTGACGATTGTCGATATCGAGTGGTCTGCCGGAGATCCTCGAAAGCGTTTCCCGGGATTGTAGAACGGTGCACGCCCGGGCGTCGTGCACGACGGCTACACCTGTTACTTATGCATAGTTGCTGCTAATCGCGTTGGGCTTTTGTTGCGCGGTGCCGCCGCACGTATACTTTTTTGCTTGGACGTATTCTGCGCCCACAGCAGAGAGGTTTTACTCCATGGATTTCATCAATACGATCGTCGAGCTGCTTAAAGACCCACGTACGGCGATTTCTGCCTGGATCGCAGCGGGCCCGCTCACGGCATATGGCTTTATCTTCTTGATTATCTTCATCGAGACCGGCGTGGTCTTCATGCCCTTCTTGCCCGGCGATTCGCTGCTGTTTGCAAGCGGCTGCTTTGCCGCCGATGGCAGCTTCAATATCTTCACGCTGCTCGCGGTGGCATGGTGCGCAGCGATTTTGGGCGACCAGTGCAATTTCATGATCGGCCACTTCTTTGGCAAGAAGATCATCGCTTCGGGCAAGGTCAAGGTCATGACGCCCGAGCGTATCGAAAAGTCCGAGGCGTTCCTCGACAAGTGGGGCCATCTGGCCATCTTCTTGGGTCGTTTTTTCCCGTTCATCCGCACGTTCGTGCCGTTTCTCGCCGGCGTAGGCGGTATGAAGTGGCACTCCTTCGTTCTCTTCAACGTATTGGGCGGCATCACTTGGTCTACGGTCTTCACGCTGCTGGGATTTTTCTTTGGCGGCATTCCTTTTGTACAGGAGCATTTTGAGCTGCTGATCGTAGGTATCGTTGCTGTCTCGGTTGTCCCAACGGTTGTGGGCCTGCTCAAGGCAAAGTTTGGCAAGAAGAAAGAGGCTTAAGGCGACGTTTGTGCCTGCGCGCCTGCGGTGCTGTTCTGCATGTCGCCTCAGGCTTAGCGCGCCTATCGCGATTTTTCAATCTATATATGCAGCGAGCCGCCCCTCGGCGCACCTCGAGCTGCCCCCGTTTCCCGGATAAGGGGAACGGGGGCCTTTTTCTGCGTGCGAGCAACGCTTCGACATTGGACTATCACAGAAACGTTACGTTCGTATTACGGCTATTGCCGTGCGCGTGAAATTTGGCTCATGCATTGGTGGTGGGAGTAGAATGCCCAACATGCGACCGTCTTGGCGAGAAGCCCACACATGTGCTGCAGGCATGCGTGGTCCAAATGCCGACGCGGCGCGTGGACTATTGCAAGAGAAGGAGCACAGTATGACCGTTGAGAAGAAGGATCTGGATTGGGGCAACATCGGCTTCAATTACATGCAGACCGACTACAGCTACGAGGCACATTGGAAGGATGGCGAGTGGGACGAGGGCGGCCTGACGTCCGACCACACCCTGCATGTTTCCGAGTGCGGCGGCATTTTCCATTACTGCCAGGAGGTCTTCGAGGGCCTCAAGGCATATACCACTCAGGACGGCAGCGTCGTGTGCTTCCGCCCCGACCAGAACGCACAGCGCATGTATGACTCTGCCCAGCGCCTCGAGATGCCCCCGTTCCCTGTTGACCGCTTTGTCGAGGCCGTCAAGCAGGTTGTTACCGCTAATGCCGCGTGGGTTCCGCCCTTTGGCTCGGGCGCTACGCTCTATGTCCGCCCGTTTATGATCGGTTCCGGCAACGTGATCGGTGTCGCTCCTGCTCCTGAGTACACGTTCCGCATCCTCGTCACGCCGGTTGGCCCGTACTACAAGGGTGGCCTCAAGGCCGTCAAGCTGCGTATTTCCGATTACGACCGTGCTGCACCCCACGGCACCGGCAACATCAAGGCCGGCCTCAACTACGCTATGAGCCTCAAGCCTTCCGTCGAGGCTCACGCTCAGGGTTACGCCGACAACTTGTATCTCGATTCCGAGTCCCGTACCTATGTTGAGGAGACCGGCGGCGCCAACGTGCTGTTTGTCGACGGCAACACCCTTGTGGTTCCCAAGAGCCACACCAACTCCATCTTGCCCTCCATCACCCGTCGCTCCCTTGTGCAGGTGGCCCAGGACTTGGGCATGACGGTGGACGAGCGTCCGGTGGAGTGGGCCGAGGTTGCCTCGGGCAAGTTCTCCGAGTGCGGCATGTGCGGTACCGCAGCTGTTATCTCCCCGGTTGGCGAGATCGACAACAAGGTCTATGGCGCCGACGAGACGGTCGTTTTCCCCGCTGGCCACACCGAGTGCGGCCCGGTGATGAAGAAGCTGCGTGAGACGCTCACCGGCATCCAGGATGGTGCCGTTGAGGATAAGCACAACTGGGTCTTCAAGGTCTGCTAAGGTAGATTTACCAATAGCGTTTGCATGCTCGACCTCCGCCGGCGCAGGCCTGCGGGGGTCGTTTTGTTGAAAGGACAGCAATGAAGATCGATCGCAACGAGGTGGTTCGGCTGCTCGAGCGCCTCTCCAATGCCAAGGGTCCTTCGGGTTTTGAGGATGAGGTCATCGACGTGGTCCGCGACTTTTGCGACGGATGGGCCACGGTGGAAGAAAACACGCTGCGTGATGGCTTGATTGTGCCGAACGGCACGGGGCTTGATGACAATCGTGCTCGTCCGCGCGTGATGATGGATGCCCATGGCGACGAGGTGGGCGGCATGGTGCGCACCATTCGCGCAAATGGAACTATGGGTTTTGTGACGCTGGGGCGTTTTCCCGAAGGGGCCCTTTGCGGCCAAGATGTGCTGGTGCGCAATGCCCGTGGCGAATGGCTGCACGGTACCATTGGCGTCAAGCCGCCGCATTTTACCAGTGCTGCCGAGAAAGCCGCCCATGTAGCGCCCGAGATGATTCTCGACGTGGGCGCGACAAGTGCCGAGGAGGCACGCGAGCGCTTTTTCCTGCGCATCGGCGAGCCTTTTGTCGTGGCGACGCAGTTCACCTTTGATGTCGAGCGCGGCATCGCGGTGGGCAAGGCGTTTGACTGCCGCGCGGGCGTGGCAGCGATGCTGATCGCCCTGCGCGAGCTCGCTTCTCGCGATGACCTGTCCGTCGACGTAGTCGCATCCGTTTCCGCACAGGAGGAAGTGGGGGAGCGCGGCGTGGCGGCAGCGGCGCGGACGCTTGATCCAGATGTTGCGTATATGTTCGAGGGCTGTCCTGCAGACGATACCTTCTTGGCTCCCGATGAGGTGCAGACGGCGCTTCACGGCGGTCCTATGTTCAGACATTTCGACCGTTGCATGATCACGAATCCTCGCTATCAGCGCTTTGTGTTGGATGCCGCCGAGGCAGCGGGGCTGCGCGTGCAGGAGAGCGTGCGCGAGGGCGGTGGCACCGATGGCGGTCCCGTGCATCTTATGGATGTGCCGTGCGTGGTTTCGGGCGTGCCCTGCCGATATATCCACACGGCTACCTCGATTTGCGCCATCGACGACGTGATCGAGTCGGCCCGTGTTGCCGTCGAGGTCATTTCGCGTATGACTCCCGAGGTTATTTGCGGCTTTTAAGATCTCGCTTTGTTGGCGTGCGGCGCGCAGAAGGTATAAATGCATCCTTTACCTGCGCCGCATGCTGACAGGGGATTGCAAAAACAGGCGAGATTCAACATACTAGATATACCTCTTGCGCTCTGACGCAATCGCACATCAAATGAACCCATCCCCGCAAAAGGGGACGCAGAACCAGGGAGGAACCATGAAGCCTAAGCATCAGGCTATCGTTGCCGGACTCGCACTTTCGCTCACGCTGGGCGTGGCGGCACCTATTCCCATGTTTGCGCAGACCGATACCGTCCAACAGCAGGATATCGCCGGCAATGCCAACGCCGATCCCATCACCGATGTCGATGCAAAGCAGCCCGCTCCCTCGGATTACGATCCCGCCGATGAGTATTCGGAAGCCGTGGACCCTTCGTCTCTTATGACGCTCTCCTTCAATTCGATCATGGCGACAAGCTCCTCGAGCCTGCAGCCCAAGGCGCTTTCCTCTGAGATGAAGTACTTTGCCCAAAACGAGAGCGGCAGCAATTACAATCTGGGCTTTAGCTATGGCGACGGCTATCATGCCATGGGTTTCTACCAGTTTGATCGTCGCTATGCGCTCGTCGACTTCATGCAGGAGTGCTACAACTACAATCCTCAGAAGTACGGCATGTTCAAGGCGGTCATCGATCGCGGCAGCGAACTTAAGCGCGACGTCGATGACGTGATTTACGACGAAAAGACTCACAAGCTTACCGAGCTGGGCCAGCTTGCCGAGGATGCCTGGCATGCCGCGTATGCTGCCGATCCACAAGAGTTCTCGGCGCTCCAGGATGCATATGGATATCAGGAGTATTACCTGCCGGTTGAGCGCATCGTGCGCAAGTACGGGCTTGACCTTTCGGGCCGTGCCGACTGCCTCAAGGGCTTGTGCTGGGGCATGAATAACCTGTTTGGATCGGGTGGCTGCCAGAAGTTCTTCAAGATGGCCAATCTTTCCAACGATATGTCTGACGAGCAGGCCGTGACTGCTATCTGCGATGCGTTGATCGATTACATGACCAACACGTCGACCAATCAGTATGCCGCAAGCTATGCGAATCGCTACACGCGCGAAAAGAAGACGTGCCTGACATATCTGGCCCAACACAAGACCGAAAACGATGCGAATAAGGATACTGCGGGCTCCGGCTCCGATGCGGGTTCGGACTCTGGCAATGGCTCCACTTCTGACACCGGCACGGATTCTGGCAATGGCACGGGCTCCGGCACGGGCTCCGATAGCGGTACGGGTTCTGGCTCGGGCTCTACCGATCAGCCGTCTCAGGGCGCGGGCAGCGTTGGCGGTGGTTCTTCTGCTGCCGGCGGTGCCATCACAACGCCTGCGGGTGGCAGCGCGACGGGCTCTCCGAACGCTCCTTCTACCGATACGGGCGCGGGGTCCACTTCCTCGCCAGATGCGGGTAACGGTGCAGATTCCGGCAACGGCTCGACATCGGGCGGTAGCTCGAGCTCGGACGCCTCGAGCAGCGCTCCGTCGGGTGGCACGACGGGTTCGAACGGTTCCGTGGACGCCGGTGGAAACTCTGGCGGCGAGGCCGGGGACGCCAATGGCGGCGCGGCGAGCGGAGATGCCTCTGGCAACGGAAGTCCCTCCAATGCAGATGCACCGGGTTCGGGCTCCACTTCGCTGCCGAGCACGGACGCAAAGTCGGATGGCGGTAAAGACGGCACCGATTCGAAAGACGATGGCGGCAAAGGCCAGGGCGACAAGAGCGTCAAGGCCAAGGCCAAGGCCGGCTCCGACAAGGCCGACACGAAGTCGGGCGAGGTCGAGAAGCTTCCCGCGACGGCGGATGCTAGCACGATCGGTCTTGTGGTCTCTGCAGCGCTCTCGCTTTCGGGCGTTGGCGCCGTGGTGGTAGGCAAGCGCCGTTCGGCCGAGAAGGTTCCCTTTGAAGATGGCTTTAGAGGCTAACGTATTTATCTTGTAACAATCGAGCAGAAGCGGGGCTGCAGCGTTGAGCTGCGGCCCCGCTGGTTTTTTAACGCCGCGTGTCGTTTTTTCTCCACTCGACTAAAGTAAGTCCTTGCGTCTTACACTCTACTAGGCTAAAGTGAAACGCGTTACAAGAGAGGCCGACGGTTTTGCGCGGGAAGCGCGAAGTTGCCGGCATTGCGATGAGATTGAGGATTACCCATGAACAAGAAGCGCTTTATGGCTTTTGTTGCATGCGCGTTTGCGCTTGTTGCCGCCTTTGCTCTGGTTGGCTGCGGTGGCACGTCTGCCCAGACGGCGGGCTCCGCTGCTGGCTCCGCTTCTGCCGGCAGCGATGATTCCGCAGACATCAAGACCCTGACGGTTGGCTTTGACCAGTCCTATCCTCCCTATGGCTTTGTGGGCGATGACGGCGAGTTCACCGGTTTCGATATCGAGCTTGCCACGGAGGTTGCCAAGCGTTGCGGCTGGGAGCTTAAGCTCGAGCCCATCGACTGGGATGCCAAGGACAGCCTGCTTAACTCCGGTGCCATTAACTGCATTTGGAACGGCTTTACCATGGAGGGCCGCGAGGACGACTATACCTTCTCCGATCCCTATATGCTCAACGGCCAGGTGATCGTGGTCAAGAAGGATAGCGGCATCAAGAGCCTGGACGACCTTTCCGGCAAGACCGTCATTACCCAGACCGATTCTGCTGCAGAGGACGTTTTGAGCGGCGATAAGGCCGACCTTGCCGCCACCTTTGCATCCCTCGAGACCATCGGCGACTACAACACGGCTTTCATGCAGCTTGAGTCCGGTGCCGTCGACGCGGTTGCCTGCGACCTCTCGATTGCTCAGTATCAGCTTGCCGCAAAGCCCGACGAGTACGCGCAGCTCGACGAGATGCTCTCCGAAGAGCACTATGCCGTGGGCTTCAAGAAGGGTGACGACGCCCTTGCCTCCAAGGTCACCGAGACCCTGAAGGAAATGGACAAGGACGGCTTTGTCAAAGACCTGTGCGAGAAATACGCGGATTACGGCATTAGCTACGATAACTGGGTGCTTAAGTAAGGATTGCTTCATTCGGGGCGCTCGTCCGGGTGCCTCGCAATGGGTGGACTGTGCTCCCGATGCCGGCTGGTCGGCATCGGGAGTTGCGTGTCTATAGAAAGGTAGAGCATGGATATCACAACGATGTCGGGAATGTTGCTCTCGGGTTTTGGTACGACACTGCAGATCTTTGTGTTGACGCTCGTGGGATCGATTCCCTTGGCGGTGCCCGTGGCGCTTGCGCGTATGAGCAAGATTCGCCCGCTCGCGCTTCTTGCGCGCATCTACATCTCCGTTATGCGCGGCACGCCGCTGATGTTGCAGATGTTTGCTATCTATTTTGCGCCCTACTACGTTTTTGGTATCCGCTTAACGCCGGATTCCAAGTGGTACGCGTGCATCGTCGCTTTTATCATCAACTACGCTGCGTATTTTGCCGAGATTTACCGTTCGGGCATTCAGTCCATTCCGCGTGGCCAGTATGAGGCGGCTGAAGTTTTGGGCTATACCAAGGTGCAGACGTTTTTCCGCATCGTGCTGCCCCAGGTGATCAAGCGCATCCTGCCGGCTATGGGCAACGAGGTAATTACGCTCGTCAAGGACACGTCGCTTGCCTTCGCAATTGGCGTGGCCGAGATGTTCTCGACTGCAAAGGCGCTTGTCGCCTCGCAGGTGAGCATGGTGCCCTTTGCCATTTCTGCAGCGTTCTACTGGGGCTTCAACTTCTTGGTCGAGGTCGCTATGGGCGCGCTGGAGAAAAAGCTCGATTATTACCACGACTGATAGGGGGCAACGATGACCGATTCCAATCGCTGTGCGGCTCCTGTCTTCTCGATGGAGCACGTGAGCAAATCCTTTGGCAAGACTTGCGTTTTGCGCGATATCTCGCTTTCCGTACGTCCTGGTGAGGCCGTGGCCATTATCGGGCCTTCGGGTGGCGGCAAATCGACGCTGTTGCGCTGTGCTACCACGCTCGAGACCATCGATGCGGGGTCGCTGCGCTATGGTGACCTGACGGTCGCTTCTTCGGAGGGCGGTACGGTTACCTATGCCAAGGGCGCCGATCTTCGCGCGGCAAAGAGCCGCTTTGGTCTGGTGTTTCAGGGCTACAATCTCTTCCCGCACATGACGGTGATGCGCAATATCTGTGACGCTCCCATTGCCGTGCAAAAGCGTTCGCGTGCAGAGGTGGAGGCGCAGGCCCGGGCGCTTATCGCCAAGATGGGCCTTGAAGGCTGTGAAAACAAGGTCCCCTGCCAGCTTTCCGGCGGCCAGCAGCAGCGTGCAAGCATCGCACGCGCCCTGTGTCTCAATCCCGACATTCTCTTTTTTGACGAGCCTACCAGTGCGCTTGACCCCGAGCTGACGGGCGAGGTACTCAAGGTGATTCGTCAGCTTGCAGACGAGGACACGACGATGATCATCGTCACGCACGAGATGGCTTTTGCCCGCGACGTTGCCGACCGCGTGGTCTTTATGGATGGCGGCTTGATCGTGGAAGAGGGCTCACCTGCCCAGGTGCTGGGCTCTCCGCAGCATGAGCGCACCCGTGCGTTTCTTTCGCGCTATAGCGGATAACACGCGGTTTGTGAGATAAGGACCAAGGCGGGGCGGTGACGTTAAATGTTACCGCCCTTTCGTTTCACGTCACCTTGTCTCAAATGCGGCCCGCTCGCTGTCGTTGCCAAAACATCGGCACTCCCGTTGCTGGCAAGGGGCGGCACTTGGGGACGTTCTTAAATGAGTGGCAGTTGGGGACACTCCTTGCCGAGCTAGAGGCCGCGCGTGCCCCTTCTGGGTCATGCGGCTCAAAATCGCGGCGTCATGCGGACAGCTGAGGTCGAATTTACAGCATTTCGAGCTCGGCTTCGATATTGAGATTGGTTCTTTATTAAAATAGGTCTCCAGACAATTGGGCGGCCGGGGGTTAACCATGAGGGGCATGGGGGACACAACCGCATATTTGCGTCCGGGCAT
>ERZ1034984.2787-NODE-2787-length-13553-cov-6.430953_pt1 | contig 13553 bp, 9 predicted proteins | sample MGYA00520589_ERZ1034984 | MGnify/ENA primary metagenome ERZ1034984 (study PRJEB33766, sample SAMN09781790) | gut metagenome | biome: gut microbiome | host: Homo sapiens | place: Madagascar | study: EMG produced TPA metagenomics assembly of the PRJNA485056 data... | reverse complement strand
GGAAGGAATTGAATACCCCCTCACCCCTGCCCTCTCCCGCAAGCGGGAGAGGGAGTCAAGCACAAGCGGCAAAGCACAGATAAAAAATATCAACCCAATCAACCTCTAAGGCTTATCCAGCATGCGCTAGCAGCTATAAAAATATGTAATAAAAAAGGCAACCCGAAGGTTGCCTTTGTTGCTTTGCAGCACTTTCTCAGAAAGTGCGCTTAACGCCGTGCCGGTGGCACATCCGTGCAGCTGCCATGCGCCACTTCTGCCGCCATGCCAATGCTTTCGCCCAGCGTGGGGTGGGGGTGGATGGTCTTGCCGATATCCACGCTGTCTGCGCCCATTTCAATGGCCAGCGCAATCTCGCCAATCATGTCGCCTGCGTGCGTGCCGACGATGCCGCCGCCCAGGATGCGGTGGGTTTCTTCATCAAACAGCAGCTTGGTAAAGCCTTCGTCGCGGCCATTGGCAATGGCGCGGCCGGAGGCGGCCCAGGGGAACAGACCCTTTTTGACCTTGATGCCTTGTGCCTTGGCCTGGTCTTCGGTCAGGCCCACCCATGCCACTTCGGGGTCGGTGTAAGCCACGCTAGGAATCACGCGGGCGTTGAACGCGGCAGATGCCAGCTCCTTGTTGCCCTGCAATTCACCGGCGATAACTTCTGCGGCCACGTGTGCCTCATGCACCGCCTTGTGCGCCAGCATGGGCTGACCCACGATGTCGCCAATGGCAAAGATGTGCGGCACGTTGGTGCGCATCTGGATATCGACGTTGATAAAGCCGCGATCCGTCACGCTCACGCCTGCGGCTTCTGCGCCAATCTTCTTGCCATTGGGCGTGCGGCCCACAGCTTGCAAGACCAGATCGTAAGTCTGGGGCTCAGGCACGGTGACGCCGTTCTTGGCAGGCTCAAAGCTCACCTTGATGCCTTCGGGCGTTGCTTCGGCCGCCACGGTCTTGGTGTTGACCATGATGTTGTCAAAGCGGTGGGCATTCATCTTCTGCCAGACCTTGACCAAATCACGGTCAGCGCCTTGCATCAGGCCGTCCATCATTTCCACCACGTCCAGGCGTGCGCCGAGGGTCGAGTAGACCGTGCCCATTTCCAGGCCGATGATGCCGCCGCCCAGAATCAGCATGCGCTTGGGCACTTCCTTGAGCGCCAGCGCGCCGGTGGAGTCCACAATGCGCTCGTCCTTGGGCAGGAATGGCAGGTGTACGGCCTCAGAGCCAGCGGCAATGATGGCGTTCTTGAACTGCACCACCTTCTTGCTGCCAGCCAGTTCTTTGCCTTCGCCGGTGGTTTCCTGCACTTCAATGTGGTGCGAGCCAACGAAGGCCGCCACGCCACGCACGATGGTGACTTTGCGCATCTTGGCCATCTGGCCCAGGCCGCCGGTCAGCTTGCCAATGACTTTTTCCTTGTGCGCACGCAGCTGGTCAATCGACACCTCAGGCGCGCCGAACTTGACGCCGGCCACTTCCAGGTGCTTGACCTCATCCATCACCGCCGCCACATGCAGCAGCGCCTTCGATGGGATGCAGCCCACGTTCAGGCACACGCCGCCCAGCGTCTTGTAACGCTCAACCAGCACAACCTTCAGGCCCAGATCAGCCGCGCGGAAGGCGGCAGAGTAGCCGCCAGGGCCGCCGCCGATGACGACGACGTCTGCTTCCAGGTCCACATGACCTGCGTAGCTGCTTGCTACAGGTGCAGGAGCTGCTGGCGCTGGCGCAGACTGGCTTTGCGATGCATTTGGCGCGGAAACGCTTGCAGGCTGTGCACTAGCTGCTTGCACTTCAGGAGCAGCAGCAGGTGCAGCAGGTGCTGCTGCAGCCTCGCCAGCGGCTTCCAGCGTCAGGATGACGGAGCCTTCAGCGACCTTGTCGCCCAGCTTCACTTTCAATTCCTTCACAACACCAGCGTGGCTGGAAGGAATTTCCATGGAAGCCTTGTCCGACTCCACGGTGATGAGCGACTGGTCCACGGTGACGGTGTCACCGGGCTGCACCAGCAGTTCGATCACGCCGACTTCGGCGAAGTCGCCAATGTCGGGCACTTTGATATCGATGATTGCCATAGGTAGCAGCCCTTTCGTTACAGCAAGATGCGGCGGTAGTCCGCCAGCACTTGGCCCAGGAAGGCGTTAAAGCGTGCAGCGGCTGCGCCGTCGATGACGCGGTGGTCGTACGACAGGCTCAAAGGCAGCATCAGGCGCGGCACAAACTTTTCCTTCTCTTCGTTCCACACAGGCTGCATGGACGAGCGCGACAGGCCCAGAATGGCCACTTCAGGCGCATTCACGATAGGCGTGAAGTTGGTGCCGCCAATGCCGCCCAGCGAGCTGATGGAGAAGCAGCCGCCCTGCATGTCTGCAGCGCCCAGCTTGCCGTCACGGGCCTTCTTGGCCAGCTCACCCATCTCTTTGCTGATCTGCAGAATGCCCTTCTTGTCAGCGTCCTTGAGCACAGGCACCACCAGACCGTTGGGCGTATCTGCCGCAAAGCCGATGTTGTAGTACTGCTTGTAGACCAGGGTGTCGCCATCGAGCGAGGCGTTGAACTCTGGGAATTTCTTCAGCGCAGCGACCACGGCCTTGATGACGAAGGCCAGCATGGTGACCTTGACATCGCTCTTGGCCTTGGCCTGCTCGGCGTTGGTCTGCACGCGGAAGGCTTCCAGCTCGGTGATGTCGGCCACATCGTTGTTGGTGACGTGGGGAATCATCACCCAGTTGCGGTGCAGGTTGGCGCCCGAGATCTTCTTGATGCGCGACAGATCCTTGCGCTCCACAGGGCCGAACTTGGCAAAGTCCACCTTGGGCCAGGGCAGCAGGTCCAGACCTGCGCCACCACCGGCAGCAGGTGCGGCCTTGGGGGCAGCAGCCTGCTGGGCCAGTGTCTGCACCGCGCCCGCCATGACGGACTTGGTGAAGGCCATCACGTCTTCCTGCGTGATGCGACCCTTTTGGCCGGAGCCCTTGACTTCTTCCAGCGGCACGCCCAACTCACGCGCAAACTTGCGCACGGAAGGCGAGGCATGGGGCAGCTTGCCCGAAGGTGCCACGGTGGGGTTGTGGGCAGCTTCGCCCCCTCTCCCGCTTGCGGGAGAGGGTTGGGGTGAGGGCTGGCTGTTGGCAACTGCAGGTGCAGGTGCTGGCACAGAGGCCGTCGCACCCTCACCCCTGCCCTCTCCCGCTGAAGCGGGCGAGGGAGTAGCAGCCACAGGAGCAGGTGCTGCAGCGCCCTGCACTGTCATGGCGCCCACCACGTCACCCACGTTGACCTTGTCACCGAGCTTGAGGCTCAAGGCGGTGATAGTGCCAGCGGCGGGCGATGGGATTTCCATGGAAGCCTTGTCAGACTCCACGGTGAACAGCGACTGCTCTGCCTCTACGGTGTCGCCCACCTTGACCAGCACTTCAATGACGGCCACGTCCTTGAAGTCACCAATGTCAGGAATGGCGATATTCATAGAGCTTGCTGCAGCTACAGGAGCAGCTTGCGCTGGTGTAGCGGGCACTTCAGCTGCTTTTTGCTCTGAAACTGGCGCAGGAGCCGTGCTGGCAGCTACAGCTTCTGCAGCAGGGGCTGCAGCGGGTGCTGGTGCAGGGGCTGCGTCTGCCGTTTCAATCACGGCAATCACTGCGCCTTCAGCGACCTTGTCGCCGAGCTTGACGCGCAGTTCCTTGAGCACGCCTGCGTGGCTGGAAGGAATCTCCATGGAGGCCTTGTCGGACTCCACGGTGATCAGGGATTGCTCAACCTTGATGGTGTCGCCCACGTTGACCAGCACTTCAATCACGCCGACGCTGTCGAAGTCGCCGATGTCCGGGACCTTGATTTCTGTCAATGCCATATCTATGTCTCCGGTGCTCTATCAGGCGTACAGGGGGTTGATCTTGTCGGCCTTGATGCCGTACTTGACAATCGCTTCGGCCACCTTGGTCACAGGCAGCTTGCCTTCTTCGGCCAGCGCCTTCAGTGCAGCGACCACGATGAAGTGGCGATCCACCTCGAAGTGCTCGCGCAGCTTGCGGCGGAAGTCCGAGCGGCCAAAACCGTCTGTGCCCAGCACCTTGTAGTTGCGGCCCTTGGGGATGTAAGGGCGGATTTGCTCGGCGTAGGCCTTCATGTAGTCGGTAGACGCAATGACGGGGCCTTGTGTGCCTTGCAGCTGCTGCGTCACAAAGGGCACCTTGGCGGTTTCCAGCGGATGCAGCATGTTGTGGCGTTCGCAGTTCTGACCGTCGCGGGTCAGTTCGTTGAACGATGGGCAGCTCCACACGTCCGCAGCGATCTGCCAGTCTTTTTCCAGCAGCTCCTGTGCAAACAGGGACTCGCGCAGGATGGTGCCGGAGCCCAGCAGCTGCACGCGCAGGCCGGACTGGGGCACCTTCTGACCAGGCTTGCACTGGTACATGCCCTTGATGATCTGCTGCTCCGTGCCCGGCTGCAGGCCGGGCATGGCGTAGTTTTCGTTGAGCAGCGTGATGTAGTAGAAGACGTTTTCCTGGTTCTGCACCATGCGGCGCAGGCCGTCCTGCATGATGACTGCCACTTCGTGTGCGAAGGTGGGGTCGTAGCTCACGCAGTTAGGAATGGTGTTGGCCAGGATGTGGCTGTGACCGTCTTCGTGCTGCAGGCCTTCGCCGTTCAGTGTGGTACGGCCCGATGTGCCGCCCAGCAGGAAGCCGCGCGCCTGCATGTCGCCCGCTGCCCATGCCAGGTCGCCAATGCGCTGGAAACCGAACATGGAGTAGTAGACGTAGAAAGGAATCATGATGCGGTTGGACGTGCTGTAGCTCGTCGCAGCCGCAATCCACGATGCCATACCACCGGCTTCGTTGATGCCTTCCTGCAGAATCTGGCCGGCCTTGTCTTCGCGGTAGTACATGACCTGGTCTTTGTCGACAGGGGTGTACTTCTGGCCGTGGGGGTTGTAGATACCGATCTGGCGGAACAGGCCTTCCATACCAAAGGTACGGGCTTCGTCCACCAGGATGGGCACCACGCGGGGGCCAATGTTCTTGTCACGCAGCAGCTGCGTGAGGAAACGCACGTAGGCTTGCGTAGTGGAGATTTCGCGGCCTTCGGGTGTGGGCTCCAGAATGGCCTTGAAGGTATCCAGCGAAGGCGCGGTAAAGGCTTCGTCGGCCTTTTCGCGGCGGTGAGGCAGGTAGCCGCCGAGGGCCTTGCGGCGCTCGTGCAGGTACTTCATCTCAGGGGTGTCGTCCGCTGGCTTGTAGAAAGGCAGATCGGCGACCTGGCTGTCAGGAATTGGGATGTTGAAGCGGTCGCGGAAGGCCTTGACGTCTTCATCGCTGAGCTTCTTGGTCTGGTGTACGGTGTTCTTGCCTTCACCGACCTTGCCCATGCCAAAGCCCTTGACGGTCTTGACCAGCAGCACAGTGGGCTGACCCTTGTGGTTGTTGGCAGCGTGGAAAGCGGCGTAGACCTTCTGCGCATCGTGACCACCACGGCGCAGATTCCAGATTTCGTCGTCGCTCATGTGCTCGACCATCTTCAGCGCGCGGGGGTCGCGGCCGAAGAAGTGCTTGCGCACGTAGGCACCATCGTTGGCCTTGAAGGCCTGATAGTCGCCGTCGTTGCACTCCATCATGATCTTCTTGAGCACGCCGTCCTTGTCCTTGGCCAGCAGTTCGTCCCAGCCCTTGCCCCACAACAGCTTGATGACGTTCCAGCCAGAGCCGCGGAATTCGCCTTCCAGCTCCTGAATGATCTTGCCATTGCCGCGCACGGGGCCGTCCAGACGCTGCAGGTTGCAGTTGATCACGAAGATCAGGTTGTCCAGGTTCTCACGTGCGGCCAGGCCGATCGCGCCCAGGGATTCGGGCTCGTCCATTTCACCGTCGCCACAGAACACCCAGACCTTGCGGTTTTCGGTGTTGGCAATGCCACGTGCGTGCAGGTACTTCAGGAAGCGCGCCTGGTAGATGGCCATCAGCGGGCCCAGGCCCATGGACACCGTGGGGAACTGCCAGAAGTTGGGCATCAGCTTGGGGTGGGGGTAGCTGGACAGGCCCTTGCCATCCACTTCCTGGCGGAAGTTCAGCAGTTGCTCTTCGCTCAGGCGGCCTTCCAGATAGGCGCGTGCGTACACGCCGGGCGATACGTGGCCCTGGAAGTAGATGCAGTCACCGCCGTGGTTTTCGCTCTCGGCGTGCCAGAAGTGGTTAAAGCCTGCGCCAAACATGTTGGCCAGCGAGGCAAAGGAGCCAATGTGGCCGCCCAGATCACCACCTTCGGGTGGGTTGTGGCGGTTTGCCTTCACCACCATGGCCATGGCGTTCCAGCGCATGTAGGCGCGCAGGCGGCCTTCGATTTCCAGGTTGCCGGGGCACTTGGCTTCCTGCGAAGGCTCGATGGTGTTCACATAACCGGTCTGTGCAGAGAAAGGCATGTCCACGCTGTTCTGGCGGGCATGCTCCAGCACTTCTTCGATCAGCTGGTGCGCGTACTGCGCACCTTCGCGGTCGATGACGGCGGACAGCGCGTCCATCCACTCGCGGGTTTCCTGGGGGTCAAGGCTGGGCTTTACGTTAGCGCCGGCCTGAGGGTCGGTCTGAGCTGTCATTGTCTGTCTCCTGTTCAAGAGGCTGCAGGTACGCGGTCAGGGATGTAATGCGTGCCATCTACTTTGCTTCCCTAAGACCGCAATGCTCTGAGCTTACTCAGTGGACCACGACTTGTTAGAGAGACAAAGACGCGCAATACGTTGACCATTTCAACTTGCAGTTTCGCACATTTTCTACAGATTTCAAATGATGCACCATCATTTCTTATTGCGAAAAATTGCTGCAAGCGCACATACTCTGAAACACCGCAAAACCACATGCAAACTCAGTGAAATCACTAGGATTCCCCTACACTGCGTACATGGTTTTATTCAGAAAAAAGAACACAGAGACAAAGACAGCCAGCAGCTTTTCCAGCGCCGATCCCACGCAGTGGTGGCGTTCCTGGTGGCGCAGCCTCTCCCCCACCCGACAGGACCGTCTGGCCGCACTGGCACCGCTGGTTTCCGTTGCCCTTTTCATGGCTGCAATCGTGGCCGCTTTCTGGTATTTGCGCTCGGAGGAAATCGACCGCGACAACCAGGCCCTGCAGCGCGATGTGGAATACGCCCAGCAGCGCATGCGCCTGCGTCTGCTGGAACGCCAGGAACAGGTCATGCTGCTGGCCCGTGACCTGGCTGCCGGAGACATTGGCACTTCCGAGTTCACCAACCGCGCAGAAGTGCTGACCACCCAGTACCCAGAGCTGCAGAGCCTGACCTGGGTGGACCGCGATGGCCGCGTCATTACCAGCTACGCCACGCCTTCCGTGTCCAGCGAACGCCTGCGCATGCCTTCGGAAAAACTGCAGGACGACGCAGCAGCGCACAGCTTTGAGCAGGTCAAGACCACACACCTGCCTGTGTACACCCAGCCACTGGCCAAGCCTGGTGACTACCCGCCAATGCTGCAGTTTCAGACTCCCGTGCTGGGCATCAGCAGCTTTGGCGGCACCGTCATGGCGGAGTTTTCGCCCGACAGCCTGATGCGCTATGCCACCCCCAGCGAGCTGCTGGCGCATTACGCCATGACGCTGACCGATGGTCAGGGCACGGTGATTGCTGGCACGCCACTGACGCTGTCCAAGGCCGACAGGAAGTGGTACGACATCAACACCCCCAAGTCCACGGAATACAGCATGCCGATTGCGCCCGTGGGGGAGGCACTCAATCTCAAGGTGCAGGCATACCGCACCTCCATGAGCATGATTGGCAATGGCATGTTCTGGCTGGTGGCGACGCTGAGCATGCTCACTGCCTGGCTGCTGGTAGCCACCTGGCGCCATACCCGCAAGCGCCTGCGCACACAGGAAGCGCTGGTGGCGGAAACCAATTTCCGCCGCGCTATGGAAAACTCGCTGCTCACCGGCATGCGTGCGCTGGACATGCAGGGCCGTATCACCTATGTGAACGCTGCGTTCTGCCAGATGACGGGCTGGGATGAGCAGGAGCTGGTAGGCCAGACGCCGCCCTACTCCTACTGGCCTGCGGCTGACTACGAAATTCTGCAGAGCAAGCTCAACGAAGAGCTCAGCGGCAAGAGCTCGCCCGGCGGCTTTCAGGTGCGGGTGCAGCGCAAGAACGGCTCTATCTTTGATGCGCGCCTGTATATCTCGCCGCTCATCGATGCCCATGGCAACCAGACAGGCTGGATGTCGTCCATGACGGACATTACGGAATCCAAGCGCATCCGCGATCAGCTTTCAGCCTCTCATGCGCGTTTTACCATTGTGCTGGAAGCGCTGGATGCTTCAGTTTCCGTAGCACCACTGGGTAGTGCAGAACTGCTGTTTGCCAACAAGCTCTACCGCCAGTGGTTTGGCTCACAGACCGAAGGACACCTGCAGCTGGTGCAGCAAGGCGGCCTGCCCAGCAAGCGCAATGAGTCGGTAGACGATGAAGACGGGCTCATGGGCCTGCCCACCGACAGCTTGACCAGCGCTGGCAGCAATAACGCCGAAATCTATGTGGCGGAACTGGGCAAGTGGCTGGAAGTGCGCTCCCGCTACCTGAGCTGGGTGGACGGCCGCCTGGCGCAGATGGTGATTGCCACCGACATCACCGCCCGCCGCCATGCCGAAGAGCAGGCAGCCCGCCAGGCCGAGCAGGCGCAAACCGCCAGCCGCCTGATCACCATGGGCGAGATGGCCTCCAGCGTTGCGCATGAGCTGAACCAGCCACTGACCGCCATCAGCAACTACTGCAGCGGCATGTTGACGCGCCTCGATAGTGGATCGCTGTCCGAATCGCAAATGCGTTTTGCGCTGGAAAAGACCGCCCACCAGGCCCAGCGCGCGGGCCAGATCATTCAGCGCATTCGCTCCTTTGTGAAGCGCAGCGAGCCCAACCGCACCCTGGCGCACGTGGAAACCATGGTGGAAGAAGCACTGGAGCTGGCCAATATTGAAATGCGCCGGCGCAATGTGCGCCTGACGCACTGGGTGGCTCCGGCCATTCCGCCGGTCATGGCGGACACCATCTTGATTGAGCAGGTCATGATCAACCTGATCAAGAACGCTGGCGAAGCCATTGAGCAGGCCCAGCGCCCACCCTCACAGCGTCATGTGGAGCTGCGCGTAGAGCCCAAGGAGTCCACAGGGCTCAAGGGCGTGGAGTTCTCCGTGCAGGATTCAGGCAAAGGCCTGCCGCCCGAAGTGCAGGAACGCTTGTTCGAAGCCTTTTTTTCCACTAAAAACGAAGGCATGGGCATTGGTCTGAACCTGTGCCGATCCATTGTCGAGTCACATCAGGGTCGCATGGCTGCTGAGAACATCTACAATGGTTCCGAAGTGGTTGGCTGCCGGTTCTCCTTCTGGATACCTCTGGCCAGCACTTAGAGTGGTTTACACAAGTCTTACGCCCAGGCTTCTTAAAGATGGCTCCAAGGCTTGTGTGAGCAGCTCAGGAAAAGGAGACAACCTTTCTTCGGCGATAAATCCAAATACAAGGAAACCTGCATGAGCTTGACACCCAAAAAAGGCACAGTCTACGTAGTCGATGACGATGAAGCCGTACGCGATTCGCTGCAATGGCTGCTGGAGGGCAAAGACTATCGCGTACGCTGCTTTGACTCCGCCGAGTCATTCCTCTCGCGCTATGACCCCCGCGAAGTGGCCTGCCTGATTGCCGATATCCGCATGGGAGGAATGACAGGTCTGGAGCTGCAAGACAAGCTGCTGGAACGCAAATCCCCCCTGCCCGTCGTGTTCATCACCGGTCACGGCGACGTGCCCATGGCGGTGAACACCATGAAAAAAGGCGCGCTGGACTTTATCCAGAAGCCTTTTAACGAAAATGACTTGCTGAGTGTGGTGGAGCGCATGCTCGAACGCGCACAGGAAGCATTTACTGACCACCAGCAGGCAGCCAGCCGTGAAGCGCTGCTGTCCAAGCTCACTGGCCGCGAATCGCAGGTGCTCGAGCGCATCGTCGCCGGTCGCCTGAACAAGCAAATCGCAGACGATCTGGGCATCAGTATCAAGACTGTGGAAGCACACCGCGCCAACATCATGGAAAAGCTGGGAGCCAACACCGTGGCTGATCTGCTCAAGATTGCACTGGGTTCATCTTCAGCATCCAAAGTCCCGGCATAAAATTCGGGGCTTACCCTCAAAGGCTGCCAGCGCCTGTACAGGTCCGGCAGCTTTTTCTTTTGATGTCTTTCCTCCTCCAGCATCACCATGACAGCCCAAATCATTGACGGCAAAGCCCTTTCCGCCCAACTGCGTTCCGAAGTCGCCCAGCGTGCAGCAGCCTTGACAGCCCAAGGTACCAAACCTGGTCTGGCTGTGATTCTGGTGGGCGACAACCAGGCCTCTCAGGTGTACGTGCGCAACAAGGTCAAGGCCTGCGAAGACGTGGGTTTCCACTCCGTGCTGGAAAAGTACGATGCGTCGATGACCGAAGCAGAGCTGCTGGCACGCGTGGAAGCGCTGAACAACGACCCCAGCATCCACGGCATTCTGGTGCAGCTGCCCCTGCCCAAGCACATTGACGACCACAAGGTCATCGAGACCATTTCTCCTTCCAAGGACGTCGATGGCTTCCACGTTGCCAGTGCCGGTGCGCTGATGGTCGGTGAAGTGGGCTTCAAGGCCTGCACACCCTACGGCTGCATGAAGATGCTGGAATCCATTGGCATGAAAGATCTGCGCGGCAAGCACGCCGTAGTCATCGGCCGCTCCAATATTGTGGGCAAGCCCATGGCCATGATGCTGCTGGCTGCCAACGCCACTGTGACCATCTGCCACAGCGGCACTGCTGATCTGGCCGCCATGACCCGCCAGGCTGACATCGTGGTCGCTGCCGTAGGCAAGCGCAATGTGCTGACCGCCGACATGGTCAAGCCCGGTGCCGTAGTGATTGACGTGGGCATGAACCGCGATGACGAAGGCAAGCTGTGCGGTGACGTGGACTACAACGGCTGCAAGGACGTGGCTGGCTACATCACCCCCGTACCCGGCGGCGTGGGCCCCATGACCATCACCATGCTGCTGGTCAACACCATGGAAGCCGCTGAGCGCACGGCTGCGGCCAAGTAATCAGCCCATAGCTGCAAGGCTGAACATTGAACAACCTCCGCAGGCTGCCAAAGTCTGTGGAGGTTTTGTTTTTTCAGCGGCTTTTGGGGATGCGCCCCATCAGGTAGAACTCCGGGTTAGGCTGCATGCCACTGAAGCTGGCCATGCGATTGGACAGGCCAAAGAACGCAGTGATGGCGGCAATGTCCCAGATGTCTTCATCATCAAAGCCATGTGCGTGCAGCAGCTCAAAGTCACGGTCTTCAATTTCGTGGCTGCGCTGGCTGACCTTCATCGCAAAGTCCAGCATGGCACGCTGGCGCGGCGTGATGTCGGCCTTGCGATAGTTCACCGCAACCTGGTCCGCCACCATCGGCTTTTTCTCGTAAATGCGCAGGATGGCTCCGTGGGCCACCACGCAATACAGGCACTGGTTGGCTGCGCTGGTGGCAGTGACGATCATTTCGCGCTCTCCCTTGGTCAGGCTGCCCCCTTCCTTGAGCATCAGTGCGTCGTGATAGGCAAAGAATGCGCGCCACTCGGCCGGGCGGCGCGCCAGCGCCAGAAACACGTTGGGAATAAAGCCTGCCTTTTCCTGCACCTCCAGAATGCGGGCACGGATGTCTTCAGGCAAAACATTCAGATCAGGGAAGGGATAACGCGCTTTCAAGGTTTGTCTCCTCACAGTTTTTCCCAAGCATAGTCAAATGCCTGCACCAAGATCGTCATGTGACGGACAATGCAGGCAATGACAAACACCATGGATAGGGAATGAGCGATACACAAGCAAGCACCGACTGGGCGGCCTGGAGCCGTGAAGCCGTAGAGAACATGCTGGCCCAAAATGCACAATGGCCACAGCAGTTTGGTTTGCATGCCCCGCTGAAATGCCGCTGGGATCTGGAACGTGCACTGCTGGCCTTCGAAGGCCCTTTGCACGAGGTTGTGGCAACAGTGTGTCTGGTTGGTACCAGCAGCAACAAAGACGGCACGTTCGTATGGAGCTGGGGCAATGAAGCCATTCCTGTTCAGCACGCCCAGGCCCTCGAAGTGGTCTATGACTTTGGCCGAGAACATCAGCTGGCACTGCTGACCACGCCCTGCATCCAGGGCGGCCGCCCAGAAGCCACGGAGTGTCTGGCAATTGCTGCACGGCTGCAGCGAGCACTGGGCACCTATGTGGACCAGCAAGGCGATGTATCGCTGTACTTCAGCATCTTGCATCTGCAGGTAGCTGTACCCAATGATCAGCTACCCAGCTAAAGCCATACCCAGGATCTACAGCGCTCGCCAGAGCGCTTTTTTTACGTCTTGCAGCCATCCCCAAGATGGCATAAAAAAGCGCCCCGAAGGGCGCTTGAAATGACCGTTTTCAGTCGTTTCAGCAACAGGCTGGTGGTGAACACCAGCCCTCGCTGCATTACTTCTTCAGGTCGAAGCGGTCCAGCTCCATGACCTTGACCCAGGCAGCCACAAAGTCCTGGTAGAACTTGTGCTCGTTACCGACTTCGGCATAGACCTCAGCCAGTGCACGCAGGATGGAGTTCGAGCCGAACACCAGGTCCACGCGGGTGCCAGTCCAGCGCTTTTCGCCAGTCTTGCGATCCACGCCTTCGTAGTTGCCGTTGTCCAGAGGCTTCCACTGGGTGCTCATGTCCAGCAGGTTCACGAAGAAGTCGTTGGTCAGCTTGCCAGGCGTCTTGGTCAACACGCCGGTGTTGCTGCCGTCGGTGTTGATGTTGATGGCACGCAGACCACCGATCAGCACGGTCATTTCAGGGGCTGTCAGCGTCAGCAGCTGGGCCTTGTCGATCAACATGGCTTCAGCAGGCACCGCAAACTTGGCCTTCTGGAAGTTACGGAAGCCGTCAGCCTGAGGCTCCAGCACCGAGAACGATTCCACATCGGTCTGCTCTGCAGAGGCATCGCTGCGACCAGGCGTGAAAGGCACGGTGATCTGCACGCCTGCGTCTGCTGCTGCCTTCTCGATACCCACACCACCGGCCAGCACGATCAGGTCAGCCAACGAGATCTTGAACTCAGCCTGGATGCTTTCCAGTGTTGCCAGCACCTTGGCCAGCTGGGCAGGGTTGTTCGCAGCCCAGTCCTTTTGAGGAGCCAGGCGGATGCGAGCACCGTTGGCACCACCGCGCTTGTCGGAACCACGGAAGGTGGATGCCGAAGCCCAGGCTGTACCCACCAGTTCTTGCACACTCAGGCCGGAAGCCAGGATCTTGGCCTTGATGGCTGCAATTTCTGCTTCGCCCACAGGAGCGTAGAAAGGTGCAGGAATCACGTCTTGCCAGATCAGCTCTTCCTTTGGCACTTCGGGGCCGAGGTAACGCGAGCGGGGGCCCATGTCACGGTGGGTCAGCTTGAACCATGCACGGGCAAAAGCTTCAGCAAATGCCTGTGGGTTTTCCAGGAAGCGGCGAGAAATCTTCTCGTAAGCAGGGTCCATGCGC
>ERZ1034984.2781-NODE-2781-length-13580-cov-4.346026_pt1 | contig 13580 bp, 4 predicted proteins | sample MGYA00520589_ERZ1034984 | MGnify/ENA primary metagenome ERZ1034984 (study PRJEB33766, sample SAMN09781790) | gut metagenome | biome: gut microbiome | host: Homo sapiens | place: Madagascar | study: EMG produced TPA metagenomics assembly of the PRJNA485056 data... | reverse complement strand
GTACGCTGCGGCTGCGGTAAGAAACCAAGTCATTTACGGTACAGATTCTGTGACATTCGGTGTGGGTATGCCGATTACACGGCAGGATTTGTGTGTGGTACTTTGGCGTGCGCTGGGCAGTGAAGAAATTGAGGATGGAACGAATTTTACAGACAGTGAAGCGATCAGTGATTATGCGTCTGAGGCAGTAACGTATATGTCGGCATTCGGCATTATCAACGGCTATGATGACGGAACGTTCCGCCCGAAAGATTACTGCACAAGAGCGCAGTGCGCAAAAATCTTATGTACCATTCTGAATATGAAAGGATTATCACAATGATGAAAAAAGCAATTGCTCTATTGATGGGTATCATAATACTGGCGTCAATGATTGTTCCTGTTACGGCAGAAGAAACCGAGCTTTCGATGCCGGAGCGGTTTGCGCTGAATGCAGGATTTATCAGTTCAACGGACTATCATTCCGATGATGAGGTAACGCGCGCGGAGTTTGCAGGTGTACTGGTTCGTATGCTGGGGCTTGCAGATCCGGACTATGATTATCAGAAATGGCAGGATCATGCCGCAGGCAATCCGGATGACACTTTAAGCTTTTTTGAAGATGTGGATGAATCCCATCCGTATTATTATGAAATTCAGCTTGTACGGCAAAAAATGCTGATGGTCGGAATATCGGATACGTTGTTCGCGCCGGAGTTCAGTATTACCGAGCGCGAGGCGGCAAAGGTATTGCTCGATCGTCTTGGTTGGGGGATTATTGCCGAAAAGAACGGCGGTTATCCCAAAGGCTATGAAACGGCTGCTGCATCAAGCGGACTTTTAAAAAGCGCAAATTACAGCGCGGCATTAAGCAAGAAAAACCTTGCAAAAATGCTTTATGATATGCTGGACATCAAGCTTGTCGAGGTTTCGGACTATTCGCGCGGCGAATATAAAATCAGCGATGATACGTTTCTGACCGGTGCACTCAACGGAGGACATATAAAAGGGATTTTAAGCGACAACGGCTTTACGGCAATTGACGGAGCAAGTAAAATTTCGGTTAATGCGATTAAGGTAGGCAGCGTTGAAGCAAAGCTACCGAATGACATGTCTTACGTAAAGGATTATCTCGGCAGACAGGTGGAGATGTATTATATCAATGATGATTCCGACGAGAGTACGGTTTTGTATATCGAGCAGAAAGATAATGATGAGATTATCTTTGATATTAAGGACTTTGAAAGCTATCATGATGGGGTTATCCGGTATAAAAAGGACAGAGCGAGAAAGGCCAAAATTCTGGATAAGAACGTTGATATGATTATCAATAACGAGTTCGTTTCCGGGTTTGATGAAAGCGCCTTTGATTTTGATTCCGGTGATGTTACGCTTTTGAAAGATTCCGATGGCAAATATTCGCTGATTGTTGTGAACCGCTATGAGTTTGCTTTGGTCAGCAGCATCAATACAAATACAAAGTGTGTGTATAATAAAATCAAGGGCAGCAATGTTGCGGGAGTATACGACTTTTCCGAGGAGGATTCCAACAACACACGTTTCTTTGTACACGATGCGGAGGGTAATAAGCTGAGTTTTTCCGATATTAAGGTAAATGATGTACTGAATATCCGGAAATCAGCGTCCTATACCGATGTGGTACGAACAAATGATGTAGTTTCGGATTTCACCATCAACAGAACGGCAAGCAATGAATCCATCGGAACAGATCTGGTTGGTACAGAGGGCAGATACAGACTTACGACAACCTATGAAAATGCAAGCAATAAGGTTGTGTATTATCTCGGTAAGCCTTATATGCTGTATTTGACGATGTTCGGGGATGTTTTGTGGATTGATAACAACACCGCAAGCCAAAAGGGAGAGCATATCGGTGTATTGGCAAGAGCCAGAAAAGTGGAGGATGCACCGCGTGAGGAAGAATCCCGTTATATCCGTATCTTTGGTGATGACGGAAAGCTGACACGCTTTTGGATAGGTGAAAGAATCGTATACAACAACAGCGGTACAAAATTCGATAATGTTGTGGATAAGCTGATGGCGGCAGAGGGTAGCTTAGTGCGTTACACGGTTGATGATAATGCGCAGCTTACGGGAATTTGTACGGCGAATGAGTTCGGCTCGTTGGAACAGACCGGATGGTATCGTCTTGCTCCGACCGGTAAATATTATTACGGCGGACAGGGCGGCGATTTGGAGAATCTGTACTATGTCAACAAGAATACGACATTGTGCTTCACCGCTCCGGAGGATGGCGAGGACTATAATAATGAAAGCAATTTCTCCGTAAATGCTATTTCGCTGGTAGATAATAAAGAATACACGATGGAGGCTTATGCAAAAAAACGCACAAGCGTTACGGCAGACGCGATTGTACTTCGGCAAAAAGCAGCGTCGGCAGGAACAATCAAAGAGGGTGAGGCGTTCTTCATTCAAAAGATTGTGGAAACGATTAATGCTGAGGGTGATGCAGTGCCGATGTTTATGGGCTATGCCTTTTGTTTCAACGGCACAAAGGCAGCGGAATATCGTGAATATGTAATTTCTGAGGACGCGATTATGATCGGCTTTGGCGGAACTGCTGCGGAGGTGCCGCAGGACGGCGATATTAACGAGGTCGGGCCGCGTACTTATAAGGAGCTTTCGGCAGGAGATATTATCTATTATGATACCAATATCAAAAACGAGATTGACAGTATCCGAATCGCTTATGATTACAGTACCGGCAAGGCGTTTGACGGCGGTCGCGGAAGTGACCATTATGCTCCCGAAAATGCCGGAAAGCGTGCGGTTGCGGTAAATTCCACCTGGGCAGGCGGAGCGGTATCGGTTGAGGACAATGGATTGAAAATTGCCGTATGCGGCGATCCGTCCAATGTGGATTTCAGCAATTTTGATTCGGTAAAGAAGAATGTCAAAGCATTTGTGCTGAAAAATACCGGAGCAATTTTGGTTGCCGATATGGGCGGCGGAAGTGTCGGCGTTAAAAACGGCACACCGGAGGATATTGTGGCGTATGAAAATTCCGGGGCCTATGATAATGTAGTCGTTATGACCTACTGGTCATCGGGACATTACGGAACGGTAATTTATAAAGAATAGCGGACGCGGAAAGGAATAGTCAGATGATTCAATTAAAAACGATGGCGGCTCTTTTATGCGTATCGGCGTTGGCAGTATTCGGGATCAATATGCCGAAAGGGCACGCCGCGGAGCATACCGTTGTATATGTTGCGGTCAACGGAAATGACAGTGCCGCAGGAACACTTGACGCACCGCTTGCAACGCTTTCAGCAGCAAAAGCCAGAGTTCGCGATGTTCTGAAATCCGGCGGCAGTGCGGAGGTGGTATTCCGTGAGGGCGAATACCCGATCTTATCCACCTGTAATTTTACGGCAGAGGACAGCGGCAGTGCGGACAATCCGGTGATTTATCGTGCGATGGAGAATGAGCGCGTGGTGTTCAAAGGCTCAAAAAGCTTTGCGTCAACGGAAATGAAACCGGTAGAGGATGAAGCAATGCTTGCAAGAATCCAGGAAAAGGTACGCGACAGAATTGTTGTATATGACATTTCAAAAGCCGGATTTACGCAAAATGAAATTAAACAGAATCAGAATATCGGTGCAGGAACCGGAAAGCTTCGCGGTGCTGAAGCCAACATGCTATATGTGGACGGTAAGGAGCAGACAATTGCTCAATGGCCCAACGGCGATGGCGTATATGCGCATTGGGACGCGGCGGAGGATGGCAGAACCATTCATTTTACCGAGAGCGCGCCGTGCCGCTGGACAGCCGCAAAAGATTGGTGGATCGGCGGTTATCAGGATTATGATTTCCGTTACTCACGCGTTTCGGGAGTCAGCGTAGACCCTGAAAAGCGAACGCTTACGGCGTACAATCAAAATAACAATTTTCAGTTTATCAGCTATCAGTCCAGGCGGTGGAAAGCGTTTAATCTGATTGAGGAGTTAGACCTCCCCGGTGAGTTTTATATTGACCGCGATCAGATGAAATTATATTTTTATCCGCCGCAGGGCATGAATAATGCAAAACTGGAGCTTTCGGTTATCGGCGATAATATGATCGACATCACCAACAGTCAGAATATCACTTTCCGCGGGATTACATTTTCAAGAACGCGCGGCGATGCGGTGGTTTTGACGGATGTCAGCAATATTGATTTTATCGGCTGTACGTTTTCCGATATTTCACAGATGGGTATTTATGCGAAAGGCTCCAAGAATGCAGTGACCGACGCGGCATATTGGCAGTTTCAGCAGATAGACGGTTCGTATGGCTGCGATATCCGGCAATGCCGGTTTGAAAATATCGGAGGCAGTGCGATTGATATTTCCGGCGGAAATGTCGATACGCTGAAAAAATCGAATAACGTGATTGATGATAATATATTTTATCGGTGCAGTCAGATCAACAAGAATAATAACGCAATTGCACTAAGGGGCTGTGGCAATGTGTTTACGCATAACAATATCAGCCGCTGTGCATTCCAGGGCGTTTATTATATCGGAAACGATCATACCATCATGTACAACGAAATTTATGACGTAATCCAGGAAACAGACGACTGCGGAGCGATTTACTGCGGCAGAAATGTGCTGCATCAGGGGACAGTAATTGCCTATAATTATCTGCATGATCTGTTTTCAACCGAAGTGCTGCCGTTCGGACATCAGACCGCAATTTACTGGGATGACGCGCATTGCGGCAATACGGCGTACAACAATATCATCAAGAATGTGCGTAAAAATATCTATACAAACGGAATTGACAACACTTTCCGCGATAATGTTTCGATCAATCTGACCGCAGCCAGTATGGATATTAAGAACGGCGGTGCGGCAACGAATAATAATGCCGGCGGCAGCAGCTTTGGCAGCGTGATTGCGGATGAAAAGCTTTATTTTTCGCATTATAAAAACCTTGAGAAAATCATTATGTCAAAAGACAGCCGGGATCCGAAGCTGGCGCGGTTTAATACGATGAGCGGCAACTTGGATGTGAATTCGCCGGAGCAGATTATCGGTACTTATACGATGCAATACGGCAAAGTGGTAAATAATGTTAATCTGGAACAGTGCAATGATTTTGTCGATCCGGAAAAACAGGATTACCGGCTTAAGAGTGGTTCCGAAACGGCAAAGCGTTTGCCGGGACTTTTGACGGATAGCTTTGATATTGAACAAATCGGTATGCAGGAGAACGCGGTTCAAAACGGGGAGTTCAAAAAAATCTATCCGCAAAACGGCGCGCGTGCGGTTGCTGTGGCAGGAATGGAGTTTAAATGGGAAAATGCATTCGGAGCCAGCAAGTATCGGTTAGTGATTGCGACCGATCCTGAAATGAAGAATATTGTCTATGATGAAATTGCAGATTACAATATTCAGTCGGTTGACGGTTTGGAAAAGAATAAGACCTATTATTGGACGGTTTATGCCATCAGCCATTCGCGTGAATTAGGCGGAAACTGGGAAAGCACCGATGGGGTGTATAGCTTTAAGACAGCAATCTATGAAAAGCTGGATACGGATTATTTCCAAAAGACGGTATCGGAGATCAGCGAAAAAACAAAGACGATTGTTGAGAGTGAAGAACCCGGAGAATATCCGGTCGGAACAAAAGCGGCGTTGGAGGCATTGATCGACCGCTCCTATGTTGTGGCAAATTCACGTTTGGGAATGTTTACGCAAAAGGGCTTTGACGCGCTTGCCGAAAGAATAGCCGGATTTTTCTCCAAGCAGGGAATGGTGAATACCGGAGCAATTGATTTTGGCAAATATATTGAGGATCAGAATATTTGGAGCGGCGACATGGAGTTTTCGGACAAAGCGGTGACACTGCGCGGAGATTCGTCACGAAGTACAGGCACAAGCATGGCAGGTGTGAAGAATCTGGAGCGAATGACCGGCAGCGTTTTGTATTGCTTTGACGCGCAGATGAAGATCGAGAAGAATTTCGTTGTAATCGGGCTGAACAAGTTTATTGACGCACCCCAGTTCCAACCGGCAAATACCGGCTATTGTCTGGTAATCAAGCCGGACTGCATAGAGCTGCAATACAGCACCGGTACGGCACATGGGATTCTCACAACGGCGGATTATGCCGTGGGCAGTGAAAAGCACAGCTTTGAGTTTGGCTTTGTGAATATCGGCGTGGGAAATGCTGTTGTTTTAAACATCGACGGTGAAAATATCATAACGTATAACGATGTGGTGGACACCAAAGTCAATGCACTCTGCAATTTGTCACTTTTGGTATATAACAATACCGAAAACAGCGTTACGCTGACGCGGTCGGAAAAAATCATGACCGGTGAGAGCTTTGATAAGATGGTGACGGATAGCCTTTATAAGAGCGCAAAGCCTTTGATTGACAGCATTGATTCGGGTTATAACGAGCGCGAGGACTTTGTGATCTTCAAATCAGGCTCCAAAAAAGTTCTGACGGAAAATAAAGCGGTGGATATTTCCGATTCACCTTGTACGCTGATTGATAACGAATTTTATGTTCCGGCGGCACGGCTGGGAGATATGCTCGGAATCGAGGTTCAATTGAGTGGCGATGAGTGCAGAATTACCGCCGGAGAAAAGACCGCTGCGGTAAAATGCCGCGACAATATGGTTTCCGTTGAGGCGGTATTAAAAGCAATCGGCAGAGGATATGTTCGTGATGATACAACGCAATTGCTTGTAGTGGGAAATATCGTTACCATGAATAATATCCGCACACTGTCGGGATTGTCCGAGCTGATGAGCCGTTTGGATTCACTGGACGATCATATAGACGTTAATTATTAAATGAATAAAACTTGAAAGGGGATGAAACGGCTATGAAGAAATTTTTATCCGTACTTCTTGCTTTTGCCATGACTCAGACTATCCTGTCATCGCCGTGGCTTATGGCATATGATAAAGGCATGACTTCGGCGGCGGCTGAAAATCTTTCATCATTTGAAGACCGGAACGGCACGATGCCGGATAATCTGATTCCGAAAGATAAGGAGTCAAGCGCACGTTATTTTGTCAATCAAGGCAGAAATAGCGGGAGCGTCAATTCCGGGTATTCATCGGATTGGTCGAGCGAGTCCAATACACGTTCTTATGCAGTGATTACTGCAAATGAGGATATTTCAGAAAGAATATGGAGTGCATTTTGCGGAAAGACAGTTCCGATTCAGCAGCCGCTGACGAGGAAAAGCTATGTTATAAAAATGAATGTGAAAAAGACCACGGATGTCGGGGCAAAGGTTGCAGTATCATTGAATAATGATACCGCAGCTTCGGTTTCGGTCAGTGACCGGTATGCGAAAAACGGAATGGAGCTGACGGATGCGTATCAGCAATTTGCCGATACGATTATCCCGGTTGCCGGGTATAGCAGCACATCGGAAAAGCAGTATTTGACGGTCGGTTTGCCGGCAGGTGTGCAGCAGGGAGCCGGGATAGCGATTGATACATCGACTCCCGATGCGGTATATCTGGCGGAGGAGATTCCGTATGAAATTACACTCACCGCTGAAAAAGATATATTGCAGCAGGGCGAAAGCTGCAATATTACCGCAAGTGTGCTGAACCAGATAGGAATCAAGGGGAATGTTTCACAAGAGATTCGCTATTCGGTTATGAATGAGGATCGAACCGAAACAGATGATAATTTAAGCGTAGAAAACGGTAAAATTATTGCAAAACCCGATGCGACAAGCGGAACCTATACCATTGTCGCTATGACGGCGGACGGCAGTGTGGTTAAGGGCGTTTCTGTTTCGGTTATCGGACGGGAGCGAGTTTCTGACTGCACCATGACGCAATCCGGAAATGACGTTATCGCGAATGCATCGGTTAGTGATACCACTGCCGAAAAAGTGATATGGCTTCTCGGCGAATATAGCGGAAAGCTGCTAAAGCAGATTACTTGTACAACGGCTGTTCCGACAAACGGCAAGGCAAGCGCTGCGCTTACGCTTCACAATGCAGAGGCAGGAGATACCGTCAAGCTGTTTGTATGGGAGTACCCCTCGCTTCGTCCGATTTCCGATACAGATGGAATCGGAAAGAGTATGACGGTTCAATCTTTTGAATCGCTTTACGGAGATACGATTTCCGACAGCTCCTTAGAAGCGGCACAACCGACAAAATTTTACAAGAATAAGGCAGCGGCGGTTTCCGTAACCTTTGACGACTCCATTTATTCTGCCGCATGTTACTATAATTCGCTTTTTGAAAGCTATAACATGCGCGGTACGGCAATGCTGGTTGCCGATTGGGTCAAGGAAACGGAAAAGGACGGATGGCAGCAACTTTTTGACGGCGGACACATGGATATGGGAAACCATTCGTTAGCGCATGCAATCAAGTATACGGACGCGTCTACCACTTCTGAAATGATAGAGCAGGATATAACGGGAGGTTATCAGAAATTATCTGAGCTGTTCCCGACGGAAAAGATTCTTACGTTTGCTTCACCGTGGACGCAGAGAAACGATCTTGTTGACAGTGAGGTTGCAAAGCATCATTTTGCCAACCGAAACGGCGGCAGAGGTTTTGTCAGCGCTTATCCGGATCAACAGACGCTTTTCAATCTTCCGGCGTATGTGGTAATGCATACGGACACTGCGGCTGAATTAAACGCAAAAATTGATACGGCGGCGGAAAACGGACAATGGTTCATCCACCTCATGCATGGCGTAGGGGAGGGAACTTATAATATTGACAAAGAAGTTTGCCGGGAGCATTTTGCTTATATCGGCAGCAAAGACGATGTTTGGGCAGGATCGCTGAATGATGTGCTGATGTACATCTATGAGCGTGACGCAGCAAAGATTGCGACTTTGTGGACGAGAGAAAAAGGAATGTGCATCAGCGTGACAACGCCCGATTTGGACAGCAAATTATTTAATTTTCCGCTGACGATAAAGGTCAATGTTCCGTCCGACTGGAAGAATATTCGTGTCAATCAAGCCGGCAAGATTCAAAATGTCAGTGCGGCAGATGGCTATGCATACATTAATATTGTACCTAATGGCGGCGACGTCATTATAGATAGCATGTCTTAAATCTATATGAGACTTGCAGCTTGTGCCATTGGCACGGAAAGGAAGGAGAACAAGAATGAAAAAACTATTGTCACTGTTCATGGCTGTAGCGATTGTGCTGAGCAGTCTTGGCGGCGCGTATGTGCTGGCGGACGAAACGGAGCAAACCTATGGCTATGACAACCTGAACGATGCGGCAGGGGATTTGAAGGTAGCGTTTTTGGGCGGCTCCATCACCCAGGGGGCAGGAGATACCACCAACCGAACCCAGGAGCGTTACAGCAGTCTTTTGGTAAACAACTACTTCAAGACAAAGTTCCCGAACAAAACCGTTACTGAAATCAATGCCGGAATCGGCGGAACACCGTCTGAGTACGGCGTATTCAGAACGGCAAAGGATGTCAGCGCATTTGCGCCGGACGTTGTGTTTGTTGAGTTTGCGGTCAATGATTCCGGTAAGGCTCAAACCACAGCAGGACAAACGGAAGTGAAAGCCAGTATGGAGGGAATTGTAAGACAGCTTACCTCTCTGCCCAAAGTACCGACAATCATATTCCTCTATACCCATACGTATACCAATCCAAGCTGGCTGGAAAGGTCAATCAAAGCACAGCAGCAGATTGCAGACTACTATGGAATCGGTTCTGTGAATCTTCATGAGTACATAAAGTCTGAGGAAGAAAGCGGTAATATCACATGGTATGATCCCGATAAGGCAACAGAGGGCGTTCTGAGCGGAGATGGCACACATCCGAATACGGCAGGCTATGCGCTTTATGAAAGCTATCTTGAAAAGTGCTTCAATAAATCCTATTCAAGCTACTTCAAAAAGCCGAAAATCAGAAAGACTCCGCTTGTAAGTGCGGAACAGACCTTCGGTAATCCGCATACGGTAGCTTACACGGACAGCAGCATACAGTATACCGGCGATTGGACACCGTCAACTGAACTGGATGTTTATGATTGGGTAAAGAATCCGGAGAATCTGAACGGCACATTCTATCAGGCGCAAAAAGGCGGTGAAACTGTTACCTATACGGCAACCTGCCGCAGTCTGGGACTGGCATTCGGAAATATATTTAACGGAAACAAAACGATTAAGTGGGTTCTGGATGAGGGAACCGATAATGAAAAGAGCGGTACGATCAGTGAATATACCGATGGGATTCGTTACTTCCAGCGTTATGTGATGTTCGGACGTGATATGGAATTAAAAGAGCATACCGTAAAGATCACGAATGAAGTGAATACGGCAGAGGGCGAAGAAAATAATACAAATTTTGCTTTCTCACACTTCTTGGTAGATGACGCAAATCCGGTTATTGAACCGGACGATACTCCGGCATATGATGACTATATTCCGGCGGATACAAAACCGGCAAATATGATTCCGGTCGGCACTTATAAATCCAACATGCGTTTTGTAGACGCGGCAGGAAGAAACAGCGGTGATGTAAGAACTGACGGCGGCAGCGGCGACTGGGTGAACGATCTGGGCGGATATAGTCAGAAAACAGTTTGGACAGAAGCGCAAACCTCAGAGAGTAATGAAGGTTTCAATGGATTTATCATTAAAAATAAGAGCAGTGACAATACCGAAATTCTTTATCCGAATTTCAAATTCGACGGCGGAAAGTCATATGTTGTATCGGCACGCTTTAAGCAAACAGAAGGTGATCCGGCAAGCTTTGGTATTTCTATCACCAAGGGCAGAGCAAAGACCACCACATTTACAAAAGAATATGGCAAAGATGGTATGGCGCTGACAAGCGAGTATCAGAATTTTGCCGGTACAATTCGACTGGATTCAAGCTATGATGAAGATGATTCCACATTACATCAGGTGACGTTTGGTTTCCCGGCAGGCACACCGGCAGGGGCAAATGTTTCTGTTGATACTTCTTATGCAGACGCGGTATATATCGCAGAGGAAACCCCGTATGACATCACCAACACTATAGTTTCGGGTTCGGAAAGCGTGATGGTGGGTTCGGATGTTAAATTAAAGGCAGCAGTTGTAAACCAAATCGGTATTCCGGGAAATCTTGCACAAAACTTCACATGGTATGTGATGAACGAAGATAAGACGGAAGAAGCACAAGGCTTTACAATCAACACCAACGGCGCTGAGGCAACTGTAAGCGTTGCGGAAGATGCAGCTACAGGCGTATATTCGGTAGTGGCAGTGTCCAACGATTACAATAAGATGATAAAAACACAGAAAATTACGGTTGTCAATAAGCCGAATTATCAAGATTGGGAAAAGGGTGAAAAGCCCGAAAATCTGATTCCGGAATTGAGCGGTTCGAGAGCACGCCGTATAGCAACGCCATCCAGAAACAGTGGAGATGTGCAGGTTGCGGTTGCTGCTGAATGGAGCGAAGGATCGCCGAGTTATCTGACAATTGAAGCATCAAATGATATAACGGCAGAGAGAGCAGCAAGTTCTTTCCACGGAAGAAGTGCAGTTCTTGAGGGCGTTCAGCTTAACAAAGCAAAGAATTATGTTTTCAGCATGAAAGCAAAGAGCCTATCGGATGTAGCGGCAAATGTTGGTGTGTCACTGAACAACGACTCAAATGCAAATTCCGTTTCGGTTACAAATGAATACCAAAAGAGCGGAATGGCATTAGAGCAGGGTGAATATCAGACCTTTGCGGCAACGATTCAGCTGGTTTCAGGCTTTGATACGGCAAAGAGCAATGTTTTGACGATCGGTTTACCGAAAGACACCAAACAAGGAGCGAAGATTCAGATTGATACCTCGACCAATGACGCGGTATATCTTGCAGAAGAAGCTCCGTATGACATTACACTGACAAAAACAGCCGGAGAGGAAAAGCTGTTTGGCGACGGAAGCATGACATTTAAAGCGGAAGTACAGAATCAGATCGGCACAACCGGAAATCTGGAGCAGCACTTTACATGGTATGCAATGAAGCCGGGCAGAGAGAAAATGGCAGACGGAATTATCATTACGCCGAGCAGCGATACACGCACAGCAACAGTTAAAATGAGCAGCACAGCGACATCGGGTAAGTATGATATAGTTGCAATTTCCGATGATTACAGCATGGCAAAAGGCGCAACCATCAAGGTAGTGGGCAATGACTACTATCAGGATTATAAGCCGGGCACCAAGAATGAAAATCTTTATAGGAGCGTTACAGGCGCACAGAATGCACATGAAATTTTCTCAAGAAGCTTCGCACGTACAACAGGAGCCGTAACAACGCAGGATGCCACCGACAGTAATGGTAATGTAATCGGAATGGACATTAATGTAGGCAGTGCTATTGAATCGTCCACACTGAATCCGATTCCGGGATTTGTTACAACGAAAGTCTATAACGGAAACACAGCTCTTTGGCAGGAGAATTTTGACGGTTTCAAAAAGGGAACCTCCTATGTATTCAAAATCCGCGCAAAGGATACTGCACAGCTTGCAGGAGAGCCGGCAAAGATTAACATTGCAATGCACAATGAGTCCAATAATAAAGCGTCAATTTCCTATGCAGATCAATATAACGGTCAGAATGAGGGTATGACGCTGACAGGAGAATATCAAGACTTCATTGCAACGATTACTCCGGCGGCAGGCTATAATGAAAGCTCCGCTAATCAATTCCTGAGTTTTGGTTTTGCAAACGGTACGGTTGCAGGAACGCAAATCAGAGTTGACGCTGCGGACGATAGCATTTATCTTGCTCCGGAACAGGTTTATGACATTGAGAACACCATTACAGGTGACACCAATCTTGTCAACAGCGGTTCCTCTCTGTCACTTTCGGCAAAGGTTGTGAATCAGCTTGATGTAGTCGGGAGTCTGGATCAGAGTTTTGAATGGGCAGCAATGGATACCGGAAGAAGCACCTTTATTGACGGTATCACCGTCACACCGTCAGCCGATACCAAGACCGCTACCGTTACGGTAAGCGATCAGGTTGCAGAGGGTGAATATGATATTGTTGCGGTTTCAAAGGCATATGACATCGTAAAGGGTGTAAGAATTAAGGTTGTACCGAGATCAGAATTAATTTCTTCCTTTGAAATGATTGAAGACGCAGGTTATCTGGAGTTAAAGGCAGAGGTTACGGACAGTGAGGTTGATCAGGTTATGTTTGTAATTGCGCAGTATGCCGCAGATAACAGCTGCAAGGGCGTACGGTGCGAAACAGTCAACACCGTAAACGGCAGCGCTTCAACCGATATTTATTTCGATGATGCGTTGGAGAACGGAACAAAGGTAAGAGCATTTATTTGGGATGCAAAAACGCTGCGTCCGATTGCGAATACAAAAGGCTTTGTTATGGAAACAACAATAACGACAGCCCAATAAATTTCAGACGGAACTGCTGCATACCGCGGCAGTTCTGTCCTTATATAAGGAGAATATCAGTGAAGAATTTTGCAAAATTACATGAAATCAGACTTTCCGGAGTCAAGCCGTTAGGATGGCTTCGAGGATTTTTAGAGGGAGAGAAAACCGGTATGCCGGGCAATCTGCATCGGATCGGCTATCCTTTTGATA
>ERZ1034984.2774-NODE-2774-length-13624-cov-9.094333_pt1 | contig 13624 bp, 10 predicted proteins | sample MGYA00520589_ERZ1034984 | MGnify/ENA primary metagenome ERZ1034984 (study PRJEB33766, sample SAMN09781790) | gut metagenome | biome: gut microbiome | host: Homo sapiens | place: Madagascar | study: EMG produced TPA metagenomics assembly of the PRJNA485056 data... | reverse complement strand
TAATAGTGCCAGGGATTGCACTTTTTCCATAAGGAAATTATAATGATAAATAGTGTTCCTAGAAGATAGGAAGAGGATAAAGGAGAATTATAATGGCAAAAGAATTATTAAAAAGAGAACAGGTAGCAGTAGAAGATACCTGGGCAGTAGAAGATATTTATGCAACAGAGGAAGCATTTTTAGCAGATGCAGATAGTGTAGAAAAGAAACTGAAGGAAGAACTTACCAAGTATGATGAAAAGTACTTAAATGAGAGTGGTGCACATCTGTTAGAGTATTATAAGAATTTAGAAGAGGTTATGCTGATTTTAGATAAGGTATTAAATTATTCTGAAAGAAATGCAGATGTAGATACTTCGAATACTCATTATCAGGCATTAAGAGGTAAAGCAGAAAATCTGTACTATAAATTAGCAGAAGTAACTGCTACGATTGGAAGTTATATTGTAGCAATGGATGATGCAAAGATAAATCAGTATTTTAAAGAAGTACCGGAGTTAGAAGAATATAGAGTAAGCATTGAGGATTTAAGAAGATTAAAACCACATATGCTATCTTCAGAAGCAGAAGCTTTGTTAGCAGCATCTAACGACATGGGAAGTGCAGTAGATAAAGTATATAGCTTATTGGAAAATGCAGATTTTGAAAATCCAACAGTAAAAGATGAAAACGGGGAAATGGTGAAGGTAAGCAGCGGAAGATTTGTTCCAATGTTAGAGAGTAAGGACGTGCGTGTTCGCCGTGAGACATTCCAGGCATATTATGCAAGATATGAACAGTACAAGAATACATTTGCATCCTTATATGAAGGAAAAGCAAAGGCTAACTTTTTCTATGCAAAAGCAAGAAAATACAGTTCTTCTATGGAAGCAGCAGTAGATGCAAACAATGTGCCAAAGGAAGTATATTACAACTTAATTGAAGCTGTAAATGAAAACATGGACTATATGCATCAGTATATGAAGCTGAGAAAGAAATTATTAGGTGTAGAAGAACTTCATATGTATGACTTATATACACCAATGGTAGAGCAGGAAGAGGAAGAAATCACTTATCCAATGGCTCAGAAGGAAATTGCAGAAGCATTACAGGTACTTGGTGATGATTATGTAAGTGTATTAAAGCGTGGATTTGAAAATCGTTGGATTGATAAATATGAAAACGAAGGAAAGAGAAGTGGAGCTTATTCTGCCGGAAACTACGGAGTACATCCATATGTATTGATGAATTATCAGTATAACTTAGATTCCGAATTTACTTTGGCACATGAAATGGGACATGCGCTTCATTCCTATTATTCTTCCAAGAATAATAATATTTTTGATAGTGAGTATAAAATATTTGTGGCAGAGGTAGCATCTACCTGTAACGAAGCATTGTTAATGGATTATTTGTTAAAACGTACAAACGACAAGAAGAAAAAAGCATACTTAATCAACCATTTCTTAGAGCAGTTCCGTACAACCTTGTATCGTCAGACGATGTTTGCAGAATTTGAACTTCGTACTCATGAAATGGTAGAGCGTGGGGAAGCACTCACAGCAGAAGCTTTGAAAAAAGTATATTATGACTTAAATGTAAAATATTACGGAAATGATATCGTAGTGGATGATGAAATTGCAATTGAATGGGCAAGAATCCCACATTTTTATTACAATTTCTATGTATATCAATATGCAACCAGTTTTTCTGCATCTATGGTACTCAGCAAGAAGATTTTAGAAGAAGGAAAACCGGCAGTAGATAAATACCTGGAATTCTTAAGTGGTGGTTGTACAAAGTCCCCAATTGAGTTATTAAAAGGTGCAGGTGTGGATATGACAACAAAGAAACCAATTAGCGAAGCACTTAAGACATTCGGTGAATTAATAAAAGAACTGGATGAAATGTATGCATAAGTAGGGAAAGAACAGTGATAAGGGAATAGAAAGCGAGGACATTTTTTTGGCAGATTTACAAAAAGAAATAGAAAAACGTAGAACGTTTGCGATTATTTCTCATCCGGATGCGGGAAAAACAACTTTAACAGAAAAGTTTTTGTTATATGGTGGAGCTATTAATTTAGCCGGTTCTGTAAAAGGAAAAGCTACAGCAAGACATGCGGTATCTGACTGGATGGAAATAGAAAAGGAGAGAGGTATTTCTGTCACCTCCTCTGTATTGCAGTTTAATTATGGCGGATACTGTATCAATATTTTGGATACTCCGGGACATCAGGATTTCTCAGAGGATACCTATCGTACCTTGATGGCAGCAGATTCTGCCGTCATGGTAATTGATGGTTCTAAGGGTGTAGAGGCACAGACCAGAAAATTATTTAAGGTATGTGTTATGCGCCATATTCCAATTTTTACATTTATCAATAAGATGGATAGAGATGCTAACGATACCTTTGATTTGTTAGACGAGATTGAAAAAGAGCTGGGAATAGCAACTTGTCCAATTAACTGGCCAATTGGTTCCGGAAAGAATTTTAAAGGTGTGTATGATCGTAATACAAGAAAAGTAAAAATCTTTGAAGATACTTTAAAGGGAACAAAAGAAGGAACAGAACGTGACTTTGATATTGATGATCCGGCATTGGGAGAATTCGTAGGTGAAGACCAAAAAGCACAGCTTTTAGAAGAAATTGAGCTTTTGGATGGAGCAAGTGCTGAATTTGATATGGAATTAGTATCAAAGGGAGAATTATCTCCAGTGTTTTTCGGTTCTGCTTTGACAAACTTTGGTGTAGAGACATTCTTGCAGCATTTCTTACAGATGACATCTTCACCGTTGCCGAGAAAAGCAGATATTGGAGAAATTGATCCGTTTTCAGAAGATTTCTCTGCGTTTGTATTTAAGATTCAGGCAAATATGAATAAGGCGCATCGTGACCGTATCGCATTTATGCGTATATGTTCCGGAAAGTTTGAAGCAGGGATGGAAGTAACCCATATTCAGGGTGGAAATAAAAAGATACGTTTATCTCAGCCACAGCAGATGATGGCACAGGAGCGTAAGATTGTAGAAGAAGCATATGCAGGTGATATTATTGGTGTGTTTGATCCAGGTATTTTCTCTATTGGTGACACGATTACCAATGCCAATGAAAAGTTTGCATTTGAAGGAATTCCTACATTTGCACCGGAACATTTTGCGAGAGTACGCCAGCTAGATACCATGAAGCGTAAGCAGTTCGTAAAAGGTATCAGCCAGATTGCACAGGAAGGTGCGATTCAGATATTCCAGGAATATAATACCGGTATGGAAGAGATTATCGTAGGTGTGGTAGGAGAACTTCAGTTTGATGTATTGAAGTATCGTCTGGAGAATGAATACAATGTAGAAATTCGCTTAGAAAAACTGCCATATGAGCATATTCGCTGGATTGAGAATAAAGAAATTGATATGGATAAGTTGATAGGAACCTCTGATATGAAGAAGATTCAGGACTTAAAGGGAAATCCATTACTGTTGTTTATCAATAGTTGGAGTGTGGGAATGACCTTAGATAGAAACGAAGGGCTGGAATTATCTGAGTTCGGAAGAGACTAGAGATATATCTAAAAATGAGATATAAAGAAAAAAAGGATGATAACTGATAATCGTTCAGTTATCATCCTTTTTGTATGTTGTTTATTACTCAAGGTTTACTTTCCTGCGTATAATCAACCGCGTAATAAGATAGAATATAACACCAAGAATTAGGTTAAATATACAGGTTGCAGGGAGAAAAGAACTGTATATTCTTCGGGTAAGTGTCAAAGAATCCATTTCTGTTCCCAGCAAAGTGTTAAGGTTAATCACAATCATAAGAATACTGGAAAGTATTTGTGTAACTATGTAAAATGCAATATAAAATCCAATAGAAGATGCTAATTTATGACGTTCCATCAACTGACCCAGTGCAATAGCAAGGTATCCCATAGTTAATGAAAAGAAGCAGCCAATAATAAGTGACAGGCAACATATCCCCAGAAGTTGTAATGGTCCATATCCAAATATATCCTGGAAAGAAGCAGTGGTTTGGGCACCACCTGACAAGGCGGAAACAAAACCGGAAAGAAATGCGCTTTTTTCATTGGCAGAATCAGCATGTGCAATTGCTTAATAACTACTGGAAAAACTTATAGCAAAGATAGAACCTACGGTAAGTAATACATTAAAACAATTCCAGAGAAATGCCACAATTAATTTGGAGTTTAAAAGTTGTGTGTGTGTAACCGGAAGAGTAAACATTAAATACCCTTCTGAGGTAAACAAATTTTTGTAAAATCGAACCATTGAATAAATATAGGCTGCAAGTGTAAGTACAATCATTGAGAGTGCATATAAAATAATCAATAAAATCACTAATGGCAGTGAAGTATCACGTTGCAAAATATCGGTACATAGAATAAGACAACCTACAACGGTAATAAGAACAATGGTAAGATTCAGTGGAAGTAAAATTCTACGAGTTGCTTCAAATTCATGTTTCATTAATTTTTTTAACATTTGAATACCTCCCGGAATAATGTATCTATGGACTTATTCTCGTTTTCTCTGATGTCATCTACCGAGGTTTGCATACGGATTTGACCATTTTGAATAAAAATGACTTCATCTAAGATATTCTCAATATCCGAAATTAAATGAGTGGAAATGAGAATGGAAGCATTTTCATCATAATTAGAGATAATCGTATTTAAAATATAATCTCGGGCTGCAGGGTCTACGCCGGCAATGGGTTCATCTAATAAGTATAAATCTGCCTTACGACTCATTACTAAAATAAGCTGTACTTTTTCTTTGGTGCCTTTGGAAAGGGTTTTTAACTTGCTGTTTGGATCAATATTCAACTTAGCCAGCATGTCATAAGCACGTTCCGTTTCAAAATCTTCATAGAAATCAGCAAAGAAACCAATGATTTCTTTTACCTTCATCCAGTCATTTAAGTAGGTATGGTCCGGCAAATAAGAAATCATTTTTTTACTTTCGATTCCAATCGGTTCTTCCTTAAGATAGATTTCACCGGAAGAAGGAGTAAGAAGACCGGCAATTAATTTTATGAAAGTTGTTTTTCCGCTTCCGTTTGGTCCAAGCAGACCGATAATGTGTCCACCATCAATTTGCAGATTGATATTGGAAAGGGCAGGGTAGCGTCCATATTGTTTGCTCAAATTTTTACATTCTAATAAAGTCATTTTGCATCCCCCTCAATTGTTTGTTTCATAAGAGATACGGTTTCGTCTTTCTGGAAACCTAATTTTTGCATATTTTCAAGAAATTGAGAAATAATTTCCCGTGCCATTTCTGACTTTATATCATCAATCATCTTTGTATCCTCCGTAATAAATCGTCCACTGGTTCGCTGGGAATAAACAAGACCTGTCCGTTCTAATTCGGAAAGTGCCTTTTGCATGGTGTTTGGGTTTACAGAAGCCTCAGCTGCAAGCTCCCGCACAGAGGGAAGCTTATCCCCGGGCTTGTATACACCGGAAATAATATCCATTTGAATTTTTTCAATAATCTGTATAAAAATTGGTCTATCGGAATCTAAGTTCCATGGCATAATATCACCTCGTTTTCAATGTATTATTGTACTATCTGAGTAATACATTAAATGCTTTTGGCAAAAAAGTCAAGGATTTTTCGTGTTTCTCAAGTTATCGCATTAAGCATTCTAAAAGTTTATCGTTCATTTCCGGATTCATGAAACAGAAACGGATGTATTTATTGTCCAGAAACGGGAAAGTAGAACAGTCACGAATCATCATTTTTTCACGAATTGCACGGTCAAATAAAAGTTCGGAAGTAAGAGTATCGTCCATAAGACGTACTAACATAAAATTGCCACTGGGCTTGTATACCTTAAATCTGGAATCCTTAGAAAAAGCATCATACATTCTGGCACGTTCGGAAGAAATCAGCTGACGTGTTTTTTGAATATAATCAGTGTCTTTGAACATGATTTCTCCGGCAATTACAGCAAGTGAGTTAATGGTCCATGGATTTTTGCGTGTATTGATTGCCTTGATTAAATCCCGGTTACCGGTAATGGCATAGCCAAGGCGCAGTCCCGGTGCTGCAAAAAACTTAGAAGTTCCTCGCAGGATTACAATATTATTATAAAAAGCAGTCAACGGAATGGAATCAATTTCATCATAATTATCTGCAAATTCCACATAGGTTTCATCCACCATGACAAAAATGTCGTATTGCTTACAGATGTCTAAAATCGTACGCATATCCTTTTGGGTAATGGCAGTAGAAGTTGGGTTATTTGGATTACAGATAACCAATAAGTCAATGTTTTCATTTAACTGAGAAGTAAAGTGTGTAACATCCAGACAAAAGCCCTGTTCTTCCTTCAATGGGTAGTAGAGACAAGTGCCGCCTCCCAGAGAAATTTCACGTTCATACTCAGAATAGGTAGGACCAAGTATCAAAGCCTTTTTCGGGTGTTCAATCTGAATGAAGAGAGAAATCAGTTCAGTGGAACCATTTCCCATGATAATGTTTTCGTAATCAGTATTGACGTAATCTGCAATACACTTTCGAAGCGAGGTATACTCTCGATCAGGATAAGTGGTAATAGCATCAATATGATTAGCAAGCGTTGTTTTTAAAAGCGGGGAAACTCCAAGTGGGTTTACGTTTGCACTGAAACTTGTAATTTCTTCCTTTTTAATACCATAGATTTGTTCTATTTTTTCCAGGTCGCTGCCATGGAAATGATCTTTATGTTGTAACATGTTTATGCCTCCAAACTTTTCATTTACACCTTCGTGGAAATCGTTTATACTTAATTATAACGAATAATGACAAAAAAGCAACTAAAAGCAGGTGACGATTTGCGAAAGAAAATACAGGAATTGGCAGCAGGAAAATGTGATAAAAAGTGTCCTATTGTGGAATTTTCAGAAGAAGAATTAAAAGTAACCGTATTAGAGGAACAGACGTTACATGGAAAGTTTACCATAACCAGTGTGAATGAAGTGCCGATGCGTGGCATTATCTATTCTTCCAATCCACGAATGGAATGTCTGGAATCCCAGTTTCAGGGAACACAAGTAACCATAGAATATGAATTTCACAGTGAAGGCATGGTAGAAGGAGATTCTTCCAAGGGTAACTTTTATGTTATCTGTAATGAAGGAGAATATGACCTTCCTTTTTTGGTATCTGTTTCTAAGGGATATCCCCAAAGTTCCATGGGAATGATTGATAGTATTTTTAGTTTTGCCAATCTTGCCCAGAAGTCTTATGAAGAGGCAGTAGAGGTATTTGGAAAGCCGGAATTTATCAATATTTTTAAAGACAGAGAACAAGAAGAACGGTTGGGATATTTAGGTTTATTAAAGAAGCCGTGTACCATGGCGCAGGTAGAAGAATTTCTTATTTTAACAAAAAAGAAAAAACGAATTACTTTTTCCATCGAAGAAAGTCAGACACAGATAGATGGAATTGGACAAAATGAGAAGCAGCATATCATCCTGAAAAAGGATAACCGGGGCTATGCCACAATTGAAGTAAAAAGCGATGCAGCGTGTGTTGAACCGGTGAAAAAAGTGATTACTACCGAGGATTTTATAGGAAACAGAGCGGTTGCAGAGTATGTAATTTTAGAGGACAAGTTACATGCAGGGAACAACTATGTAAGGCTCACCTTTGAAAATCAGTTTCAACAAGAGAGCATAGAACTTTGTATTATAAAAGACAAAAGGCAGGAAGAAAAGGAAAAAACTTATTTAGAAATTCAAAAACACAGAGAATCCCTACTAAAATGTTATGTGGCATTTCGCCTGAATCAAATGGTAACAGGGGTATGGGCAAAAAGAACCTGTGAAGAATTAGATTTTTTGATGAATATCGAGCCGGAGAATAAGTGGTGTGCTTTATATAAGGCGCAGGCACTTTTAATCAATCGGCAAAAGCAGGAAGCGCAGTGGTTATTGGATGCCTTTCGTAGAGAAAATAAGGAAAAAGATACACCATTATATGCATATTATTTGTATTTATGTACCTTAGCAGATCCGGAGCCGGCATATGTGAATCAATTAACAAGCCAAATAGAAGAAATCTATCATTGCAATCAGGAAAATGCTCTATTGTTGTGGATTTTACTATACATAGATGAAGAGTTAAATTACAGTAGCAATCGTAAATTAGAGACCGTTGCAAGACAGATAGAGAGAGGATGCAATAGTCCGATTCTCTATGTTGAGGCATATTATCTGTTAAGTCAGGAGCCATATCTAATTCATAAGGGCGATAAGCTGGAGCGAAAGATTTTAGGATGGGCTGCTAAGAAAAACATTTTGACTGCAAAAATGGCAGAACAGGTGAAACAGTTAATTCCACAGTTGAATTCCTTTCACTTAGGATGGTATCGGATTATGGAAGCATGTTATGAGAAGTTTCCCTCTAATGAATTATTGCAGGAAATTTGTAGTTACTGTATACGAGCAGGACGTTACGGAAAACAGTTTTTCACATGGTATGATGCAGGGGTTCGTGAAGAGTTGCGAATCGGTGGGCTTTATGAGGCATGGATGTTGTCGGCAGAGCCGGAACAGTTGCAGAAAATTCCAAAGTTAGTAACCATGTATTTTCAGTATCACAGTAACTTGGCATATCAGCAGAGAGCTATGCTATATAGTGCAATCATAAGTAATAAGCAAAGCATGAAGCAGGTATACCAAGGATATCAAAAGGCTATTGAGGAATTTGCTTTAGAACAGGTAAGAGCCGGAAGGATAGATAAAAATCTGGCAGTGATTTATAAGGAAGTGCTGACACCGGCAATGATTAATAAAGAATCGGCACAGTGGCTTTCAAATGTAATTTTCTCCAAACAGATTATCTGCAAAGAGGAAAAAGCAGTGCGGGTGATTGTCAGACAGTATCAATTACAACAGGAGCAGGCAGTTCCAGTGATAAATCACAGTGCGTATGTAAATATTTACGGAACAGAGTATAGTATTCTGTTAGAGGATGCAAAGGGAAATCGTTTCTTGCCAAAAGAAGATATCATAATAAAGCCGTTTATGAATATTGCTCCGTTTCTCAGAAAAGGAATGGAATATGCCAATGATAAATTGAGCTATATGTTAAGTTATTTTGACCGGAAAAAGATATGGCAGACCTATGAAGAGGAGGACTTACCATATTTAAAGAAATTAATGGAGTCCGAAAAAATCAGCAAGGAATATGAAGAGGAAATTCGACTTCAGTTGATTGCATATTATTATGACAATTATCGGGGAGATACCTTAGACGAGTTTTTGCTGAATTTGTCCTTTGAACGTTTAGAACGCAATATCAGAGGAAAACTTATGGAACTTTTGGTAGCAAGAGGACATTACCATAAGGCATATGAACTGGTGTTGGCATATGGAAGTGAAAACCTTTCCGCTGCGAAGTTGTTGTCTGTAATCTGTAATCGAATACGGGAAATAGAGGAGGAGCCGGATGACTTCTTAATTGGAATGTGTAGAAGTGTATTTTTGCGAGGAAAGTACAATGATTTAGTATTACATTACATGTGCCAGTATTTTTGCGGAAATTTAAAAGAAATGACCGGACTTTGGCAGGTGGCAAAAGATTTTGAAATGGAATGCCATGATTTGGAAGAACGTTGTGTAGTACAGTTTTTGTATACCGGAAGTTATGCAAGATGTATGGAAGATATTTTTGAAAGTTATGAGAAGAATGGTGGAAGAAAATTAATTGTGCTTGCTTACCTTTCTCAAATGGCACATAAGTATCTGACAACGGATATGGAAGTTTCGGATTATGTATTTGAAAAAATCTTAGAGTTACTGGAAGAAGGAGACGAATTAAACGAACCGTGTCGTCTTGGATTTTTAAAATGGTGTGCTAAGATTGGAACATTGACAGAAAAACAAAAGAAACAGGCAGAAGTGATTCTGCAATGGGCAATTGGAGAGAAGAAGTATTTTCCTTTTTATACAAAGCTGCCGGCAGAATTTGCGGAAAAGTATATGTATTATGATAAAACATTCCTGGAGTATCGAACCGTACCGGATACCAGAGTGGTAATCAGCTTTGGAAAATGGGAAAGTGAGGAGTTTCAGGAATGCGAAATGACAAGGATGTACAGTGGCATATTTGTTAAACCGTTTGTGCTGTTTTTTGGGGAGGAAATTCCTTATTATATTAAAGAAGAGAAAAAAGGCGAAATGGTAGTAACGGAAAGTGGTCATATACGAGGTGGCGAACAGTGTCCTGCCACGGAAGAAAATCGATATCAGTTATTGAATGATATGATTACCAGTTGGCATATGAAGGATGAAAAGACACTGAAAAAACTTTTAGAGCAGTATGGAGAAATGAATCAGTTAGTACAGGAGAAGTTTACAGTAATATAAAGGTGGTGATAAGGGATGCAACCGTTAAAAGAGGAATGGTATATCGGAATTGAAATAGGACGGAAATGGACGATGGTCAGTTACTATACCGAAGGGATGAAAGAACCGGAGACGAAAGGATTGGTGAATGGAAGTCAGAGTTACCGAATCAGTACAGGACTTGGGAAAAAAGAGGGGATGAACCAGTGGTATCTGACAGAACAACCTAAGCAGCTTGTAGTGGAAGACTTATTGGATAAGGCGGTAAAGGGAGAAATAGTAGAAGCAGAGGAAAGTTATTATGCCCAAGAATTATTTAGCGTGTTTTTGCGAAAAGTAATTCGAATGGTATTACCAACAAAGGGATTGGCAGGAGTTACAAAGTGTGTGTTAAGCCTAGAACAGCTTTCCAAAGAAGTGGTAGAATTGCTGACAAAATGGGCGGTAGAAGTGGGCATGAAGCCAGAACAATTTCTGATTCAGGATAATAAGGAGAGCTTTTATGCCTATACGGTTAATCAGCAACCGGAGTTATGGATGTATGAGGCAGCCCTGTTTTCCTGTGATAAAAATGAAGTTAGTTATTACACTATGAACCATGACCGAAAAACGAAACCACAGGTATCCAAGGTAACAAAGCAATACATTGGGGAATTACCGGAGGAAAGGGAAGAACGAGATTTGGAATTTGCCAAAATATTGGAAAAGACATTAAATGGAAGACTGATTTCTTCGGTATACCTTATAGGAGACGGTTTTGAAGGGGACTGGATGAAGACTTCATTGCAGGTGGTATGTCGAGGGCACAGAGCCTTTCAAGGGAAAAATCTTTATACCAAGGGAGCATGTTATTCCGGTATGTTAGAAGAACATGCCCAGGATATGGAAACGGTATATTTTTGTGAGTATAAGACAAAGAAGAATATATTTTTAAAGGCATCTTATCAGGAACGAGAATATATGTATCCGCTGGTGGAGGCAGGAAAGAACAGACATCAGGTGCAGCAGGATTGTACCATTTTATTGGAAGGAGAACCTTCTTTGGATATATGGGTACAGCCTTTAGGGAAAAAAGAGGCTGTTATTGAAAGTCTGGAACTTTCCGGATGGAAACCAATGGAGGCCCAAAGAAGTCGTCTAAAACTTCAGGTAGTAGGAACTTTAGACGAAGGCATGAAACTTCAGATAAAAGATATTGGCTTAGGAGAACTTTTACCGGGAAGTAATCAGGAATGGGAATACGAAATAGGGTAAGGAGAAGACCATGAGTAAAGTATGGATATGTCAGAATAAAACAGCAGGTATTCCTTTGTATCTCACACAGCAGCAGATAAATGTATATTCTTTAGAAGAATTGTGCTATTATTTATATCAAAATGCCGAGGTAATCGAAGAAACATTTTTTGATGAAAAGCTATTGCTTTGGTTAGAAAAGGAACTGGGGCTTGCAAATTTGTGTGAGAAATTGCGAACAGGGTTAGCACAAGGTAAAGATGGATTTTGGTGTATGTTAGTTCTTCTTTGGGAAAGCGGATATTATACCAAAGAAGAACTGAAAAAAGTAGAAACCATTATTACACAAATTATAAAAGCAAAGCCGGAAGAACGTAAGAAATTGCAGGCAGACCGGATGTTTCAAGAGGGAAGATATAAAGGAGCAATGTGGGAATACTTACAACTGTTAAATCTGAGTACAGATAAAATGTTTGAAAGTAAACTATGGCATAATATGGGAACCGCTTATGCAAAACAGTTTTTATTTCAGCGTGCGGCACAATGTTACAAGAAAGCGTATGAATTAGGGGATAATGAGGAAAGTCGTCAACAGTATTTGCTGGCAACTGCTTACGCGGAAGGACAGAAACTGGAAGAAAACCGTGTGCCATTTCGAGAGGAACAGTTGCGGCAGGTGAGGGAGCAGGAAGATATTTGGCGTTATGAAAAAGAAGTATATCAAAGATTAGAACAGCTAGTAGAAGAATATATGAGAAGCGAGTGAGAAAATGGGATTATTTAAGAGAAAGAGAAAAAAGTATATTGCAGAAGCAATGGTGGAAAATGGGGAATTTGTCCAAACAGAGAAGAAGGAGTCACGTCATGTGGCAATGGAATACTGCGAGCAGATTATGGAGGCAGCAAAAGACTTAGAAGAGACAAAGCGAGAATATCGAGTTGTGACCGATTATCTGACGGATATACAGATGATAGAAGAACTTCCGGAACCGGATATGAAAAAGATACAGGAGTCCGCACAACAGGTACAAAATTTAAGTGAAACAAAAGATATTTATCGAGCAAAAGAAAAGACGATTTCGGATGCACAATTTGTACAGATGGATCAGTTGCAGGATGAAATACCCGATGCCATTGGAAGATTAAAGGCGAATGAGGCTTATCAGGCAGCTATAAAGAGGGATATGCAATATTTGGAAGGAGAAAAAAATGAATGGCATATTCATCAGGAAAGCCGTTCAAAAGAGTATCAGATATTGCAGCGTGTATTGTATGGAATGGTGGCATTATTTGTCATAGCAGTAATTGCCATTGTAGTACTTTCAAAGGTAATTCGATTGGATGTGCAAATGTGGCTTTTCGGTGCAGTGTTAGTAACAGGCGGTGTATGTGGCGGAGTGCTTTTGCGCATGCAGAATGATGAAAGAGAGGTAAAAAAATCTCAAGCAAGTATCAATCGGGCAATTACGTTGTTAAATGGTGTAAAATTAAAATACGTTAATATTACCAATGCAGTGGATTATGCCTGTGAGAAATATCATGTACACAATGCAAATGAATTAAATTATATTTGGGAACAGTATTTAGAAGCGGTAAAAGAACGTGAAAAGTTCCAGCGTACTAATGAAGATTTAGAGTATTTTAGTAGCAGATTGATACGAGATTTGCATGCATATCATTTGTATGATGCAAAAATATGGGTACACCAGACAAAAGCATTGCTAGATAAAAAGGAAATGGTAGAAGTAAAACATGAGCTTTTGATAAGAAGACAGAAACTGCGTGATAGAATTGATATGCAGATTGATAGTATTCAGGGAGCAAAAAGTGAGATAGAAAAACTCATAAAAGATTATAGTCAACATGAGGGAGAAATTCGAGAGATATTGAATTCTCTTGATAAGATATGTGGAGTGTCTTAATTAGAAATTACATATAACAATAAAAGGAAAAGACTCTGGTAGAAAAGAAAAACATATATTTCTTTTTTACCGGAGTTTTTTAGGCTCTATGTCAAGTGTTGGGGTGTGATTCTTTGAATCACGCCCCCTTAC
>ERZ1034984.2772-NODE-2772-length-13634-cov-22.439281_pt1 | contig 13634 bp, 9 predicted proteins | sample MGYA00520589_ERZ1034984 | MGnify/ENA primary metagenome ERZ1034984 (study PRJEB33766, sample SAMN09781790) | gut metagenome | biome: gut microbiome | host: Homo sapiens | place: Madagascar | study: EMG produced TPA metagenomics assembly of the PRJNA485056 data... | reverse complement strand
ACTCAACAAGCTGATCGATCAGGCACTCGCGTAGGTGCGGAATATGACAAAGCGGTAGTCCCTTTGTCATATCGGGCGGCTGTAAAAGGACGAGATCCCCGGTATTTGCCGCGTTTACCACGAGCTCGCCCGAAGCCCGCCCGCGCGATAGAGCGCCGACAGCCAGAACGAGAGGAGCACGGCGAGGGCTACGAACGCAAGAAACGGGGTCGTCTCCCTCCCGGCGCCCTGCGTGAACCACAGCGGCAGATGCCACAGGCCCCAAATCGCCCCGGTGGCAAGACAGGCCGCGAAAAAGGGAATTCTTCGCTCAAGCTCAGGCTCCAGGACCGCTCGCCAACCCAGTTCCTCGTTACCGCCGCTCACCATGAGGGCAGCAAGGAAGACCCCCATGGCGGAGATTGGGCAGGACATGCGCGCCGGCATCCAGCGGCTGGCGGCGATCGCGGCCGCCGACTTCGGGCGCGACCCCATGGACGGCGCGCTGTACTGCTTCGTGAGCCGCGACTGCGAGAAGGCCAAGCTTTTGCGCTTCGACGTCAACGGCTGGTGCATGCACTATGCGCGGCTCGCGGAAGGCGGCTTCAAGTGGCGCCACGCCGAGGGCGGCGAGCTGCTGCCGCAGGTCGAGCGCAGGCAGCTGCCGTGGCGCTCGCCGCCAGAAGACGCATCGACGGCCAAGGCCGGCGGCCTGAACCCGCGCAAGTACCTGGAATGGCTGCTGACCGAGATGCCCAGCGCCGCCGACCCCGGCGACCCGGCCTACCTGGATTCCCTGATGCCGTGGTCGGATTCCGTGCCGGAGGGGATCAGGCTGACGCCGGCAGCCGCGGCCGAGGCCGCCAAGATGGCCGACGACCCCATAATCGGCATCGACCCGTCGGCCTTCTCCGAAGACGGGAAATAGGAAGCCTCTCAGAGTTTTCTCGAAACGAAATGGGAAAACTCTGAGAGGCTTCTCGGTCTATGCGGTAGTTTTGACGCTTACGAACCGACATCACCGGCAACACCTCCGCCCATGCGAAAGAGCACATGAAGGCCGGTGAAGGATCCGGTCATCATAGCGAAACCCGTCAGAAAATCATCGGCTACAACACGGTAAGTCATTCCGAAGAAGGCCATTGGGAAACAAAGGCTGTCGGCGGTCATTGGGAATAGACGTTAGGCAGGGGTCATTAAGGATGCGCTTGATATTACTATCAAGCCCTGATAGACGATTTGTCCGTTTATCAGCCACAGTTGCTTAGATGCCGGCAGAGCATGAAACATATTCTGCCAGTAGGCGTCATTTCGCGTTGCGCATCTTTTATATTCAATAGGCTGCATGGATACCGCTAACCCACACAGCCTATTGACACCCAATCTCTTTTACGTCTTTATCTACGACCATTGAGTCTTTTGCGACGAACATAGAGCAGCAAAGAAACCAGTCCTATAGCAGAAGCGCAAAAGAGAATCAGCGCAATACGCACAGGCAAGCCTAAGCTGTCACTTGTTTCTGCCAAAAAGCCTAAAGAGCTAGCAGGCTTATCAGTATCAGTGACGGAGTTCGCGTTATCTGTCTGACCCGAATTGGTTTCCTGGTTGCCTCCTGATGCCTCAGGTGCATCCGAACCACCGTTATTCCCTTGGCCACCGTTCATGCTTCCGCTATTGCCCTGATTGGTTCCACCGTTGTCTCCGCCTCCCTGCTCACCATCGCCTGACGGTTCAGACTCATCCTCAGTTGTGGTTATAGTAAGGTTCAGCCGCTCACTATATTCATCAAATGGCATACCTTCCTTATATGCAGCAATGCGGTACTTTGTATCTTTTGTTACATCGATAGGCCCAGTGTAGATCTGTCGTGTCCCGTTCGCATTGCAGGGGCAGGTATCATCAGTGGTGTAGTAGATCGTCGCGCCTTCGGTGGTGGTCGATAAAGTAAGCTTCGATCCCTTTACGACCGTCACGTTGTTCTCCTTCGGAGACAGCGCGCCGAAGGTGGCTTCACCGATGCTCGCCGTGGGGCGCGCGGGCTGCGCCGCATCCGATGTGGTGCGCACCGCCAGTTCCTTGGAAAGGGATGTGTCACTGGCCGCAAGGGTGAGCGTCGTCATGCCGGGGAGATCGCCTTTGAGAGCAAACGAGACTTTGCCCTGGGAGTCCGTCGTGCCCTCTGCGGCGGCAGCACCAGAGGCATCTGTAACGCTTATGCCGTCGAGCGCCGCGATGCTGGGCGCCTCTACCCGTGCCGTCACCAGTTGGTTCGCAACAGGCGTGCCATCCGCATAGCGCACATACGCCACCACCTGTACAGGGTCAGCAGCATCGCTTTGCAAAACGATCGCGTTCTCGTAGTTCGCAACGAGCTGCGCCGGGTGCTTCTTGACGGTGAGCGTCTGCGACCATTTCCCGAATAGATCGCCCAATGCTTTGTCCGTGTAGCTCTTCGCGCCGCTCAACTCCAGCGAGACGTTAGCCCCTTCAGGCAGGGTCTTTTGCGGGTAGATGCGCAGAACCTTCGAGAGCGCTCCTCCTCCATCGGCGTCGCTCGCATCTGTCGGATCGACCCATTCAAGACGCGTATTTTCGCCATCTATAGAAGCACTTGTCCCAATCCCTTCGGCGGCTTTCATGTATTGGCTGAACTCGAGCTCGATGTAATCGGCATAGGCATGCGCATTCGCAACGCTCGGCGCCTGCGTCGATTTCAGCCCCACCTTCAGCCCGGTCCGGATGGGGAGCACCGAGAGCCAGTCCGTCTCGGCACTGGCATAGCCGTCTTTTGAAACCCTCACCTGATAGAAGCCTGTTGGGGTGTCCCACTGGAAGGCGCCGTCTGCACCTGTGATCTGCGTTGCTTCTTGCTCGTAGTCGGATGCGTTCCATGGCCGCGCATTGCGCCCGCTCGCATCATCTGCCACATAGATGGACGCCTGCGCTCCTTCCACCGGGTTGCTCTCGAGTGCCTCATAGACAATGCCCGATGGATCGAGGATTACCTTGGATCCGAGCCCGTAGAACCTATTCCAATCGATGGTGCCTCTGTAATCTTCAGCGTCGGCGCCTCCATCGCTTCCGCCCTTCTTCGGAACCTCCTTGCACACGGTCTGCCGGTAGGCGGCCGCCATATCGTAGGCATACTTGGCCTTATCCAGATAGTGGGCTCGCATCAGGTGGATCGAGGTGGAGAGCCCGTCGGTTGCCAACGAGGCCTTGCCCGTCACGTTGCCAAAGGTGCCTGCAGCGTTTGCCACCGAGCCGCTCCCCTTCGAGGCGACGAAGGTCATGAGCGATATCGCCGTATTCCAATGGCTAGTGAGCACGTCAGAGTAGTTGTGATCGTCTTCGGCGTGCATGAGTTCCAGGTATTCTTCGGCCGCATCACGCTCGGCATAGAGGGCTTTCAGGCAGTTCTGGCAGGCGCCGTCGCAGGGATTGCGCTTCTTGTAATAGAGGATCCACTGGTTGATGGACTCGATATCGGCTTCAAGGACTCCGATGGCATCCATGGTGTCCAGCCATGAATCCATGGCGAACTTCTCTCCCACGCCATTCAAGATGACGCCGATGCCTCCCATTGCGCTGCAAGCCTTCTCGCACTTGCTGATGGTACGAGCCACCTCGTCGGATTCCTGAGCCCACATCTGGGTCTTCCCCCATGCTTTCATCAGAGGCGTGATCTGATCCGGCGGAACATTCTTGAGAATGCGGCGTTGCAGCACGTTGTCGAGCACTTCCTTCGAGCCCTTTTCCAGGTAGCCGCTCACCAAATCCATTCCCACTCCGGGGATGGTCAGTCCCACGGTCTTGAGCGCATCCACCTTGGCAGAGCGCATATGGTCGTCGGTCTCCTTATGTTTGGAGAGATCGACCTTGTAGGTGCTCTGCTTCTTGGCCTGCGGATCCGCGGCACCTGCAGGCGCGCTTTCGGTAACCACACACGAATAGCCCGAATAGACGCCTTCCACCTTGCCATCAGCACCGTTCTTCTGCGAATCGGTGACAAAGAGGCTGGCTTCAAACCGCCCATCTTGCAAGGTCTGGACAAAATCGCCCTTCGCGCTGTCGCCATCTGTGATCTTGAGGATATCGCCTACCTTGCCCTCAAGGCACCTGTCCGCCAATGCTTGCGCAGAGCCTGATGTGCTCACCTTGCCCACGCCTGTGCCTTCGCCCATGGCATCAAGGTTGTTCCTTATGGCGCGGTTCGTCAGTTTTGCGCTCGTATAGTTGGTGTTGATAGAATCCTTCATCGTGCGGAAGAAGGCCTTCACCTCACCAATCGTTGCATCGTCTTCGCCCGCATACCACTGCTCTATCTGCGTATCAGTCGGAATCGAGTACTCACCGATATCCGGGTCTTCTCCCGTGAAATAGGGGACGTCGATCGTGGCGGTCCAGGTGTCATCCGTCGGCACAAGGAGGGCGGTAGGGTATTGGAAATCTGGGAGCAGCGCCTCTATCTCTGCCAAAGATGCCTGTGCCTCCTCTTCGGCGAGGCCTCCCTCTTGGACGCGCTGCTCTATCTCTTCTTTGAACAGTCGCAGGGATTCGTCGATCCCGCTCATGGTTTCGCTCAGCTCAGCGTCATCCAGCGACACATTCCCGAACAAAGCCTCCAAGAAAGCATACCTATCCTTAGCCTCTTGCTCGGCGCGTTCCTTGATGCGCTTCTTGAAGTCCTCGTCGTCCAAGTTCGACGCGTAGGCCAGCGCGAAGCTGTTGAATGCGTAGGTCTGCGGAATGAAGAGATCCTGCCCGTCCAGTTCGGAGATGCCGAACAGGGTCGTGTCGGGATAAGCCGCGAGCAGCTGCAGATAGGCCTCGTCCACATACTCGCCGACGAAACGCGCGTATTCCCCGTCGCTCGACTTCTTGGTAAGCGGAATGGCAACCGTCCTACCATCCTGCATGACCGCATACATCAATAGGGTGTTGCCAGCGTTGATCTCGTTGCCGGCATTCTTTACGGTGACGTCGAACGTCCAGTAAGCGCACGACTTCTTGGCAAGCTGGTGATGGACGGTCAGACATTTGTCGCTTTCCTTGCCATCGATGATGCGACGCTGTGTCTGTCCCTCGTTCGTCACCTTGAACGACCAGATCTGCGCCGAAGGCCGGTAGGTGCAGTCCGCATATGCGGAGAAGGTGGTCCCGCCTTCGGTCTGGGCCGTTGCATCCAGCTTCACGCGGTCTCCATAAAGGAGCGAATCCGTGATGCTTTCCGGAAGGTCGAACTCTATGGTAGCCTTGCCATAGCTGTTCGTGGTGGCCGGTGTGCCGACGTTCTGGCCGCCAACGGAGAGCTGCACCGTTGAATTCGGTTCCGCATAGACCGCGGCTTCGTTGCCCCGCTGACCCACATAGCCGGTTGGCACATTCACGCTTGTCCCTAAGGATGCGAACGACAGATTGCCTGCAGGCATCGTGTTCCCTCCAGTCGCAAGGGAGAAGGGCATCGAATATACCTGCTTCTTCGTTGGCGTTAGCGCGATGGATATCACCCCGGACGTAGCACCAGAGGGGATCTTCACCGTGAGAGCATTCGCGCTTGAAGAGCAGTCAAGACTTTCGCCGGTGCTCAGCGCAGCTGAAGCATAGCGGTAGTCGCCCTGGGGAATGTCGAACGTGAGCGTGGCGTCCATGGGGCGCTTGAACTCATAGCTGATCTGGAAGATGGCCTCACAGCCGACAACGATGGTGCTTCGAGGCACCTTCGCGGTAATGAACTTCACGCCGATAGCAGCCAGGGCATCCTCCGCCTTGAAGTCGGGCACATCCATGGTAAGTTCGCGCGTGGTTTCGTCGTCGATGCGCATGGTCTCGCTTGCATAAGGAAGCGAAAGCCGCTTGATCACGCCCAAGTTGGAAACGTTCACATCAAGCGCTGGCTTGAACGCCACTACCGTGTAATCTCCCGCTTTCAGCTGGCCGGTGTCGAAATGCCAGGTGGGGTCCTTCTGCCCATCGGGCCAATATACCTTCGCATAACCATCTTGGATGCACCGAGCATTGCTTGCAGTGCCATCGAACACTAGCACGCGGCTCGCGCCTTCGAAGGCAGGGGAAAGCGAGATGCTCACTTCGCCCCAGCGTGGAAGGACGGCGGCGAACTCTTCCGCGTCTTCGTCGAAGAGCGCCGTTGCGCCAGAGAGCGCAAGCGACTCGCCAGGAGTCACTTCGAGGGAAAGCTCGGAAAGGACGCTAGAGTCGTTGGCGAGCGATTCGGACAGGATGAGCTGGCCGCGCTGGATCAGGTAGTCGTCGGTGGCTCCCTCGCCCGCCAAGTTGCCTCCAGACGCAAGCTCTACGCCATTGCGCGTGAGAGTGAACGACAGGCTGTCCCAATCGGATATGGGCGCATATTCGGGATTGCCGTCGGCATCCACGCCACCCGTCTTATAGCTCAGGCTTATGGGATAGGCCCGCTGGGATGGCAACTTCGCGAAGCCCGTTATCGTGCCGATGTTCCAATCGCCCGTCATCTGGCCGGCGGTGCGCAGTAGCTCTTTTGTGCAATATCCCGGAATCTCAATGGTGACGAGCGTTTCCGTGGCAGACATTACGCCTTGCACCGTGAAGTTTCCGTCGTTCTCCACGTTGGCGTTGTGGACAAAGGCGCCCTGCTGCACGCTCACCTTCACGTCGGCTGCCGGGACGTCTTCGGGAAGCTCGATCGTGCCAGCAACGTTCACGGCGTTCGCATTATCATCGAGCCAGACCCAGTTGATCCCGTTGCCTTCCTCTTGCGAGAGCTTCCAAGGGTCGGATTCCGTTCCGTCCGTGCGCTTCTTGTAGGCATAGACGGTGGACCCGGCATCGCAGGGCGCATACACGTTGCCTTCGTAGTAAACATCGTCATGGGCCAGGCGTACGTCCGGGTTGTCGATGCGAAGCGTTACCGCACCGCATGAGTCGAATGCGTCGCCGAGGTACTGAAGCGATGCAGGAAGCACGATCAGATCTTGCGAGGCGAGGCCCTCGCAATTGGAGAATGCGCTGTCGCAGATGCGCTGTATCCCGTCGCCCTTGGCATCCGTCTCGAAGGTGATGCTCGTGAGATAGTCGTTCAGATAGTCTTCGTTGAAGGCACGGGTCTCGATCTCCTTCACGAAGCTGGGGAACGTGATGCTTTGAAGATGTTGGTAATCGAATGCTCCCACAGGGATGTAGACGTCGTAGCTCCCGTCCAGCACAGCCGCTATGTCCACTGACGTAAGGCCGCCGTCTCCGTAAAGTTTGACCACGTCGCGGGCTTGCCCGTCGACCGTGTTCGTGAAGCCCTTGTCCAGATAGGCGTACATCTCGGCGTCATGCAGCGGGTTCGGTGCCTCCCATCCGCATTCGAAGTTCCATCCCGGCTCGTTCCAATAGCCGTTGTCCTGTACGAGCGTCCCTATCCACATCTTCTTGCCGGAGCAGGAGACGGACGTCTTCCACAAAAGCGATTTGTCCAGTTCGGGATAGTTCTCGCATTCGTAGTTGTCCAGCGAGGCAAGGTTTTGGGCATCCACGCCGCTCTTGAACGGGTTGGGGCCTGGTTCCGTAGACGCTTCTGTGGCTGACCGAGCATCTTCGGCATCGTCTACCGAATCCGTATCAGCTGAAGAGACAACGAGCCCATCCGAAGCATCCTCATCCGATACTTCGTCGTCGGAAACGGACGCGTCGTCGGACACGATACCGCCTACAGCATCACCGGCAGCATTGTCGACAGCATCGCCAAGCGAAAGGTTGCTGGAAATCGAAATGGCATCGTTGGGCGCATCAAGGTGCGAATCACTCGCAGAGAGCTGCTCCACCTGGGTATTTCCAACTATGCCTGTGTCCGTCTGACCTGAATCTTCCGCGAAGCCAACAATCGGGCACATGGTTACAACCAAGGCGAGAGAGAGAATTATGGCGCAAGCTTTCGCAAAGGCTGATGTTGCTGTCTTGTGTTTTCTAGGCATGGCATTTTCTGTCTTTCACTTGATGACGGATCCCGTTCATTCTCTTCCCGTTCATTCTCTGAAACTAGAAAACGGGAAACAACAGAGTTGCCAGGTTCGGCAATTGCCAAAATGGTAATCGCACGCTTAAGGGCGCATTTCCTGAGTATCATAGTTATTAAAACCTGCAAACAACGAGAAAGCGCGAAATGAAGTTTCACGAACAACTGAATGCGTATATCGAACAGCTCGACTGCATGGCGAAAGAGGTGAGCGAGCTGTCGGGAATATCCGCCGCCACTCTGAGTCGGTATCGTACGGGGTCGAGGGTTCCCGATGCGGAATCCGATGCCTTTTTGAATCTCTGTTCTGCGATCACCGAGCTGGCAGAGCGTAAGCGGCTTGCCGGCATCACCGCGGAGTCCGTGCGCGGGCAATTCATGCAAACGTCCGACCTGCGCTCTCGCAATGTCGATCGACTCCTTGGGAACTTCGACCTCCTCCTCGCAACGCTCGATGTGGGCATTGGCAGACTCTGCCGTCACATAAACTACGATGCCTCGACGGTGTCCCGGTTTCGCAACGGCTCGCGTCGCCCATCGGATCCCGAGAAGTTCGCATCGTCCGTTGCGGAATACGTGGCGCGCGAATGGGATTCTGTTCGCGACAGAGCTGCGCTGGCGCATCTAATCGGCTGCGCAGAAGACGAGCTTGCGGATAGCTCCGTTCGGTACGAAAGGCTGATGTCGTGGCTGTTCGGCGATCGCGACCACAGGAACCATCCCGTGTCGGATTTCCTGTTCAAACTCGACGAGTTCAACTTGAACGACTACATCAAGGTCATCCACTTCGATGATCTGAAGGTTCCTTCCGCGCCATTCCAGATACCCAACTCGAAGACGTACTTCGGCCTTGATCAGATGATGGAAAGCGAGCTTGATTTCCTGAAGGCTACCGTACTCTCAAAATCAGCCGAGCCTGTGATCATGTACAGCGACATGCCCATGGCCGAGATGGCCAAAGACCCCGAGTTTCCGAAGAAGTGGATGTTCGGCATGGCCATGATGCTGAAAAAGGGGCTTCATCTCAATCAGATCCATGACCTGAACCGGTCCTTCGAGGATATGATGCTGGGACTTGAGAGCTGGATCCCCATGTACATGACGGGTCAGGTCTCCCCGTTCTATCTCAAGGAGCCGTCGAACAGCGTGTTTCTGCACCTTCTGAAGGTTTCCGGAGCTGCCGCCCTTTGCGGCGAGGCCATTGCCGGCCACCATGCCGAAGGAAGATACTATTTGACCAAATCGAAGAAAGAACTGGGATACTACACGGCGCGCGCCCAAGAGCTGCTGGGCGCTGCGCGCCCCTTGATGGATATCTACCGCGTCGGAAACAGGAACAAATTCGACGCGTTCCTGCTGGCGGATTCAGAGGCTGCCGGGAAACGCAGAAGCATCCTCTCGTCATTGCCGCTCTATACGATAGATGCGCTTCTTCTGGAGGAAATGCTTGCGCAAAACGGGTTTGCCGTTGAAGAGATATCCCGCATCGCCGACGTCGCCAACTCGGCGCGTCGGCGCATCCTTCATATCCTTGAGACGAGCGAGATCCAGGTCAAGATACCGGTGCTTACCAGAGAGGAGTTCGAGGCCTATCCGTTGAACCTCGACCTTTCGAACGCGTTCTGCGAGAAGAGCGTCGCATACACGTACGGGCAGTACCTTGCGCACATGGAGGATACTGACCGTTTCGCAGCGGATCATCCTCGTTATCAGGTAGAGAAGACTTCTTCGCAAACGTTCAGGAACCTACAGATCAGCATTCACGAAGGCAGGTGGGCTATGGTGTCGAAAGAGTCTGTACCATCAATACACTTTGTCATACAGCACCCAAAACTACGACGCGCCATAGAGGAATTCATTCCACCTGTGATCGAGAATTGATCTCTACCGCAGCTGCCTGGAGTGAATCGAACAAATTGCTGGTGGACTTGCCATCATATTCATCGACCATGAAACTATCTTCCTTTCGCCATGTTGCTTCAATCTTGCTATTGATTGCGTCCAAATCATTAGGGTCAGGAGCCTGAAAACCTGGGAGCTTGGAAGTTTGCACGAGGTCGACGATGTCCTCCCAGCTATCTTCCAGAATAGTAAGCGTCAAAACTACCGCGTAGAACGAGAAACCTCTCAGGGTTTTCCCATTTCGTTTTGAGAAAACTTTGAGAGGTTTCCTATTCCTCGTCTTCGGAGAAGGCCGACGGGTCGATGCCGATTATGGGGTCGTCCGCCATCTTGGCCGCCTCGGCCGCCGCGGCCGGCGTCAGCTTGATTTCTTCCGGCACGGAATCAAACCACGGCATCAGGGAGTCCAGGTGCACAGCCAGCCCGACCAGCCGCGCAGGAAGTCCTCGGCCACCTTGCCGCTCCGGGTCGGGCTGTATTCGTAGATGTAGATCGGCCTTGCGCACGCGGGCGCCGCGAACAGCCACATGCGCGACTTGCGCACGGCTTCGCGCCCGGGCTCCTTGAGCACCTGGACCTCGGTCTCGTCGGCGTGGACTATGCCGCCGGCCAACAGCAGCTCCTTCATCCTCGCCCGCAGCCTGGACAGCCACAGCTCCCAGGCCCTCATCGTCCAATTGGCCATGTTCTGGCGCGATATCGGCGCGCCCGGGCACTTGAGGTCGTATTCCATCCGGTTGAATTGTTACTTGATTTGCCACAATCCAAGCATGAAAGTAATTGAAGCCATACGGAAACCCAGCGATATCGCCTTCTCGCAAAGGGGTCTGTTCACGACGGCGCAGGCGCAACATGCGGGCGTGGAGCGTTATGCGGTCTCACGGCTTGAGAAACTGCCTCCGATCGTTTTTCATCCACGGATGCCGCCTTGAGGTCGGCTAGGTCAATGCACCTATAACCCCAGCTGTTCCTCACCCCAGGTTTTCATCGCAACGAGGATGGGGACGAAACTTTCGCCCTGCTTGGTGAGCACGTACTCCACGTTGGGAGGCACCTGGCCGTGGTCGATGCGCTCGAGCATGCCGTCGGCCACAAGCTCGCGCAGCTGCTTGGAAAGCGTCGACTCGCTGATGGTGCCGATGCAGCGACGCAGCTCGCCAAAATGCCGCACATCGCGCAGCGCTATGTAGAACAGGATCTCTATCTTCCACTTCCCGCCGATCATGCGCTGGATGGTCGAAACCGCGCGGCAGCGTTCGACCTCTTGCCCCGTTCGCCTTGCCAAAGCCCACTCCCCTGTTCGTCAGCCAGGTACTCCAGAAAAAGACAGTACTTCAATTCGGAAATCTTCTTTTGCATGATACCAGCCAACAAGAAGCAAGGCGCAACACAGCGCCGCCCGCTTCGCACGACCCGATTGGAGGCATCATGCACTACACCGGTACCATATGGCGACCGCCCTACGAATGGGATTCCCTTTTGCTCGAAGCGGCCGCCGGCTGTACCCACCGCGCATGCAAGTTCTGCACGCTTTACGATGAGCTGCCCTTCAAGTTCCGCGGACCCGATATGGGCGCCATCGAGTCCGACCTGCTGGAAGTGCAAACGCTGCGCATGAGTCCCGATGCCCCCATGATGGCGCGCCTGCTCGGCCAAGCGCGGCCGGAAGGCATCAGGCGCGTATTCCTCACGGGAGCGAACCCGTTTGCACTACCCGCGGGAAAACTGCTGGAAATCGCCGGCATGATCCACCGCTACCTGCCCAGCGTCGAGACCATCGGCTGCTTTGCGCGCATCACCGACTCGCTGCGCAAAACTGACGGCGACCTCAAGCGTTTGCGCGAAGCGGGCTTCACCAGGCTCACCATCGGCGTCGAGACCGGCGACGATGATGCGCTGCGCTTCATGCGCAAGGGCTACACCTCGCGCGACATCCTGGAGCAATGCCGCCGCCTCGAGGCGGCGGGCATCGACTACGCGTTTTTCTACCTCGTGGGAATCCACGGCAAAGGGCGCGGCATCGCGGGTGCGAAAACGTCGGCCGCCGTGTTCAATCAGCTGCACCCGTTCCTCATTGGTCCCAACATGCTCACCGTGTTCCCAAATTCGGAGCTGGCGCGGGAAATCGAGTGCGACGCTTGGCGGGAATGCAGCGAACACGAGAAGTACCGCGAGATCCGTGCGCTCGTGGAGCAGCTTGACATTCCCACCCAGATTGCCCTCATGGGCGCGTCGAACGCCTTCTTTCTGGAAGGCAAGTTGCCCGACGACAAAGCCCGCCTGCTCTCCGAGCTCGACGATATCCTGCAAAGGTGCGATGAGAACGACCTGCGCCGCTACCGCGAGAATTTGCCCTCGCTCTGACGTGCGCGCGGCGTGAGGGGCTGCGCCGCGTGACCTTGAGGTCCGGAAAAACGCCTGGTGTCCTCGATGGCTAAAGCTGTTCTCAAGACCATCCCTGACTATGATTCGTGCGCTTTTATCATTTCCTCTAAGAATTGCTCGGGATGCTCTCCCGCCAAACCGCCATGACCGAGCTCGGTGAATATCTTGTATTTGAACGGGTAACCTTGTGCTGCTAACGCTTCGAGTTGCAATGAAAGCTTTTTATCTACCGTTCCTTTGATGCCATACCAAAGGTGCATATCCGTTCTTTTGAATCTTTCTTGGCTGACATTATCCCACCGCATCGCACCTGCCGCCATATCGTGCAGCGGTTAAGACAAGCCCGAGGATTAGACGATGGAGATGCCACGGCTGCGTCGCGAATCGCGGTATCGATTCAACTCATAAGCAAGCCACCTGAGACTACTCGCTTTGTTTACCGACAACGAAGTCCTATGACCTGGGATTTTGCAAACGGTGCGCGAGCCGCCCGCGTTGATTCGCCTACGATTGCAGCTGGCGGCTTGCACGCTAAAGGGCGGTTGAGTTTCGAAACGCACCTTTTCGGCGCTATTGGCCCTCAAAAGACTGCCGCCCGTGCCCTTTGGGACATAATTCGAAAACTCATCGCCCCGAGTTTGAAATGAGTTTTTGAAGTTGTCCCAGCTTTTGTCCCCGAAGCCGACGAAACGCGACATGGCGTTACCTGGCGGCACTCGGCTCGAGACGGAACCGAAAACTGGGTGCAACTGGAATGACCGGGCAGCAAAACCAAAGCCATCGAGTGAGAATAGTTATCGATACAAAAAACGTATCGGTTTATGACAAAATGACGCCCTCTGAAAACACCAGTTCAGGGGGCGTTTTCTTATGTGCTGTGAATGGAAACAGCTACGTTTACGTATCAATGACTTCGATTTTCGAGAAGTCAGAAAATGGCTCATTTAGGACGACTCGCGGGTGTGCTCGCCGTTCTCGAAGCCGCCCTCGCCGTACTCGGTTGCGGTGACGTCGATGAAGACCAGGGCGGCCTCGTCGTCGGCGATCAGGTCGATGACGGTCCCCTCGGGGGAAGTCCAACCGGTCTCGAGGAGCTCGAAGCCCTTGCGCTCGATGAAGCGGGTGGCTGCCTTGACTGCCTTCTCCTGAAGTTCGAAATTGCTCATGATGACCTCCGTTTGTCCGTGGCCGGCCCCTTTGGCCTGCCTTGTGATCCGGAAGCCGCGCAGGTTCCGGCCGAGGGCAAGGGGGAAAGCGAAAACCCGGAAGGGCCCGAGTTTTGCGCAACAAAAGTTTTTCGCGCCTTGCCTGACGAGCCTGGTTCTGAGCGAGCGTGGCGGAGCCAAGGAAGGCGAAGGAGGACGTCCCG
>ERZ1034984.2769-NODE-2769-length-13650-cov-11.598602_pt1 | contig 13650 bp, 8 predicted proteins | sample MGYA00520589_ERZ1034984 | MGnify/ENA primary metagenome ERZ1034984 (study PRJEB33766, sample SAMN09781790) | gut metagenome | biome: gut microbiome | host: Homo sapiens | place: Madagascar | study: EMG produced TPA metagenomics assembly of the PRJNA485056 data... | reverse complement strand
GTACATAAGAGGGTGGATAGGCTATTATCACCTTGCAGAAATGCGACGTTTGCTTTCTGAGACAGACGAGTGGTTACGGCGTAGAATACGTATGTGTATATGGAAAGCTTGGAAGAAAGTCAAGACGAGAGTAACAAATCTCATTCGTTGTGGAATACCACAGTATCAAGCCTACCAATGGGGTAACACTCGCAAGAGCTATTGGCGAACAGCGGGAAGTTACATATTAAGTAGGGCAATCACCAATGAGAACTTGCGAAGAGCAGGATATGTTACTTTAATGGGTGAATATCTCGAATGGCACCCAAAATAGGAACCGCCGTATGCCGAACGGCACGTACGGTGGTGTGAGAGGTCGGTAAACATGAAAGTAGGAGATAAACACCTATGATTAGTGTTTACCTCCTACTCGATTCATGTTTACCGACCTCTCACATAGGGTTTCCTTTTCGCACTTTGTTCGTTTATCATGTGCGCATACTTCGCCACTTGCTATTTGGCTCAAAACCGCGCAGAGATTTTTTTAGTTTTTGCCCCGCCCCAACGCTCTCCCTAACAGATCGTGTGTATAACACAAACCATCAACGGACCGGCTTGCTTGCTAAAAGTAAGTCGGTCCGTTGCGCTTTACCATTCCACGTTATAAACGCGAGTTCGGGATAAGGATTGCGTTAAGGGTGGTTCTATAAATTCTGAGATTTATGGTACCCAATTCAGATGTGCGATTTGCATGGTCTTGAAAGCGTCTTTCTGATAGTAAAATCAGTCACATAGCCCGCTATGCTCCTTCATTTACTATCAAAAATACACTCCCAATACCATACAAATCCCATCATCAGAATTTATAGAACCACCCTTAATACTTAAAATTTCATTTTCAGATCCATTCCTAACATGCGAGGCGCTCCATACTGAGCAAAGCGATTGCCCATGCTATCGAAGGCGAAGGTGGCGTAACGCGAAGCCGTGAGGTTGCGTGCCCAAAGTTCTATGCTGATGCCATGCACGAGTTCTGCGCCAAGACGAGCAGAGAGGGTGGCATAGAAAGGCTGGGAAAAAGAGTTTGCCTCGTCCCACATCACTCGGCCTGCCCCATTGACAGCCATGCCCACCGACCATGCTTTTACAAAGTCGGCTTTCTCCGTCTTGTCAATAGGCTGACGAAAATCTACGGAGAAGTTCATCGTATGCTGAGGCACGAAGGGCACGCGATTGCCCGTATAGTCTACACGCTCTCCACCTTGTGAGGCTCCCAAGTCGTAGGCAGTAAACTCTGCCTGCGTCAGTCCATAACCCGCGCTTAGATTTAAACGGTCGGCAAGGAGCTGCGAGCGAAGTCCCACCTCTACTCCGTAGCTGCGACTTCGTCCTGCATTCACCATGATACGTCCCATGCCACTTTCGGCAAATCGGGCAAGCTGCTGATCACGCGTTTTCATATAGAAGCCTGATAGGTCGAGCTGCAAGGCACGTTCTGCCAAGTTGTGATGGATGCCCAGTTCGTAACTCCAAGTATATTCGGGCTTATAGTAGAGTTGACTCACAGATGGCTCATTGGGCGTAATGCCATCGAGCACGGAGGAAAGTCCAGCCAAGGCACCTTGCTTCATGGCGTCGGGCAGGGGGAGGTTGTTAATCGTCTGAACGCTATAATCCTTCACACTCAAGAGCATTGAGCGGCGAAGTTGTTGCTGCGACAGGTCGGAGTACGACTGAATATTATAGCCTCCCGAACGATAGCCTTTAGCTACGGAGAAATATACATTTCCCAGTCCGCGCGGAAGTGTATAGTTGAGTGCCCCTTTGGGCAATACCTGCCAATCGTCGTGCTTGAGTACTCCCGTGAGTGAAGGATTGGCCTCTAACTGCGTGTTGAAGTGCATGGTCGGTCCCATTGCCATCTGAAAGCGGAAGGGAACGGCTGCACCACTTTCTGTGCCCGAAAGCAAATGAAGTTCGCGGTGGTCGTAGTCGAGACGTAGCCCCAGTGTGAGCGAGAGTCCGCCTACGAGGTGCACCGTACTCTGATGAAATACTGCAGCGTTGAGCGAAGGCGTGCGCAGATGGGCAGAGAAGGGAATTTCACTTCCTGAAAAACTTACACCCACGGCAGGGCGCTGAGGCATATTGGCTGCAATCTGACGATTGAGATAGCTCACGCCTTCCCCATAGAAAGTCACGGGACAATCCGTTGATAGCCATTGGTACATGGCAAATGCTCCCGTGGTCCAGGTCCAACGGGGCATGGAGCCTTGAGAAGGTTTGCTCTTTACAGAAATTTCTTCGCTAAGCGTGCTCATCTGTTGGCGTTGGCAGAGTGAGAAGATGTCGCTGCTCGAGAAGTCCTGATCCATAAAGAGACGATCGTTGAGATGCTGAAACGAAGTAATCGAACTCAGCACAAGGCGAGGTAACTGATGCTCCACGCCCAGTCCCGTGTTGAACAGGCTACGGCGATACTTGCTCGGTCGGTTTTGATTCAATGTGCCCCAGTCTCGATTGTCGCCGCCCGAAGTCTCAAAGCCTTTATCAAATGAGGAAGTCTGCCCCAATAGATAGTAAGGACATGCCCCTTCGTTGCTATGTTCGTAAGAGGCCGTCCAGTCCATCTTCACAACGTCGGTAGGCTTCCACGTCCAGCGTATGCGTCCTCCGCCAGCTTCTGAGTTGTCTTGCTTCTTGCTGTTGGTAAGATTCATAAAGTAACCGTCTCGGCCTTGATAGTAACCGCTGAGACTGAGTCCCATTCCCTTTCGAGGATGCAGATAAGTGGTCAGCGAAGCATGGCGCGTCATGGCTCGTTCGCCCCATCCTGTACCGATGCCAGCTTGCAAGTCGGTGCCATAATGTGTCAAAGGGTCGGCGGTGAAAATACGTACGAGCCCTCCCATCGTGTTGCGTCCATAGAGCGTGCCCTGCGGACCGCGAAGCACGTCGACACGTGTCACGTCTTGAAAAGTAAAATCGTAGGCCGACTTGTCTACATACGGCACATTGTCAACGTAGAGCCCTACGGCAGGAGTGTTGATGCGCGAACCAATGCCGCGGATATACACCGCTGAAGTGAGGCGACTGCCATAGTCGGGCATAAAAAAGTTTGGGGCGAGTGTCGAGAGTTGCTTCATGCTCTCCACTTGTCGCTGTTGCAGCGACGTAGCGTCAAATAGTGATACGCTGAGCGGTTGTTGACGCAATTGTCGAGTCTCTTTAGGCTGTGCCACGACCACAGCTTCTTCTATGTCAAAATTCTTGAGTGAATCTGCCGCAAGAGGCAGAGAAATGAGTAGGGGTAGAAACACTTTTCTTTTAAGTAATAAGTAATACAAATAGGGGCGGGAAGATGCTGCCGCTGCGTAGTGTGTTGGTTGCAGAGCGGTGAAGTTCCTCTCCCCCCTTTCAACTCGGGTGCAAAGTTACACCGATATTTCTGCCTACGTAATCCTTATTTATAAGGAGATTTTACGCATTACGGGCTTGCTCAGCCATTGCCAAGCAAGCCCGTAATGCGTTTCTGTATGATAGAGATTATTTGCGAATGACTTCCGAAGTATCTTCTTCGTCTAGTCTCTTTTCCCAAAGATAATGCCTTGTTTCCTTCACCACCACGCCCGAGAGCAATAGAAGAGAAATAATATTGGGAATGGCCATCAGCGCATTACAAGTATCGCCAAGATTCCACACAAGGTTGATTGCCGTGACAGACCCCACGAATGTGCTTGCTATCCACATCACACGATAGACATAGCGCGCACGTCGGCCAAAGAGATACTCAAGTGCCTTCTCGCCCAAATAGCTCCACCCCAAGATGGTACTAAACGAGAATGTAACAATTCCCATCGTCAGCACAAATGGGCCAAACGTTGGAATCTGTCCGAAAGCTACCTTTGTCAGCGTGGCTCCTGCCGTAGAGTCGATGTCGGGATTGGCCATAATGGAACTTACGAGGACCAATCCCGTGATAGCACATATCACCACTGTGTCCCAAAAAGGCGAAGTAGAGCTAACCAATGCTTGGCGCACGGGATTCTTCGTTCGCGCTGCGGCTGCCACGATAGGTGCACTGCCCAGTCCGCTCTCGTTTGAGAAAAGCCCGCGAGCAATACCATAGCGCATGGCAATCATCATGCTTGCTCCCACAAAACCGCCCGTAGCAGCCTGCGGACTGAAAGCGTCTGTCACGATGAGCCTTAGCGCAGGCCACACGTAAGCATGGTTTACACCCAAGAGCCAAAGGCATCCGCCCACGTAGAACACTGCCATAAACGGTACCAACCCCTCGCATACGCGGGCGATACCCTTTACACCAAACATAATCACGGCACATGTCAGCAGCGCTATCGTAACGCCCGTGGTAAAGGGCGGAATGTGGTAGCCCTCTTCGAGGAGCATCGAAATGGAGTTGCACTGAATCATGTTGCCTATAAAGAAGGAGGCCAATATGGTGCAGAAGGCAAATGCCCATCCTAACCAGCGGCACCCTAGACCGCGCTCGAGCGCATACATTGGGCCGCCTAGCATCTTGCCATCTTCCGTCTGTACGCGATACTTCACGGCTAGTAGTCCCTCAGCATATTTTGTGGCAATGCCCAGTACGCCCGTCATCCAGCACCAAAAGACGGCTCCTGGACCGCCCATTGTCACCGCTGTGGCCACACCGATAATGTTGCCCGTGCCGATGGTGCCTGCAAGACTTGTGGCAAGAGCCGAAAATTGGCTTACGTCGCCCGTTGAACCCTTGTCGCGTTTCACACTTAGGCGAATGGCCTTAAATATGTAGCGCTGAGGAAACTTCAGTCGGATGGTGAGATAAAGGTGCGTGCCTAGTAGGAGCACAAGCATCGGCACACCCCATAGGTAGCCGTTGATATGGGTCAGAAGGTCGTTGAGTCCTGTCATGTCGCTTATTATATGGATGGTATAGTTGGTAAGCAAGTGAGGAAGCTAATTTGTTTCAAGGCGATTCTATTCATTCCGAAATGAAATATTTTATTTCTCAGAATGAATAGAACCATCCTATAACCTTGATAGTGGCTCTCTTGTCTGCCATGTTACGATGGCAAAAGTACAAATTTTCTCTTTTTTAAACAACATTCGTGTTGCTTTAACATGCTTATTGCTCACATAATGTCAGTTTTTAGGTTCGTGTCTCTAACCTAAAGTTCCTAAAAAAGTGGATTATTCCTCTCTCTCCCCTTTGCCAAACAGAATATGCTTTGTATTTTTGTCGCCCATACAAATATATATATATCACAGTTATGAAAAAAGTAATCCTCTTGGTGCCTGCTGCGCTTTGCCTGGCATTCACCATCCCCGTACAAGGACATAGCAACGCCGGCCGTATGGCCGAGGAACCTGACACTGTTGTCGTGGTCGATTCCGCCATGACCGACTCTATCGACGACGATTACTTTGAAGATTCCGATTGGGCGGGAGGTGATGTGCCCGATGACTCCGTTGCCGTAGATTCTCTCGATGAAGGCTTTTGTTCTTACAACGATGAGCTACTCAGCGAATTTAGTACTAAAAACGCCGACTATTCGCTGCAAAACCCTGCTGATGCCAATGCTGGCGCAACGTTTAGTGCCACGCTCTTCACTCCCGATGCCGACAAGAATGGCGAAGTGCAAAAGGGCTCGGGATATAGCATCATGACCAGTCGCATACTCACTGCCATGCTCCCCGCCGAAGACCGTTTGAAGTGGAAGCTCAACTCGCTTGGCAAGATGCTCGAAATGAAATGGGAAAGTGTGAAGCGTGGTTACCAAGCCGACCAAGCCGACATGCAGAAGGCTGCGCAAGAAGAACACTTCGAATATCATCCCTCGAGTTATTCTTACCGCACAAGTATTACTCCTGTGTGGCAATGGAAAAATCGCGGCTTGACCACCTATAGTATAGAGGACGAAGCCTATACCGGCGGTGCCCATGGCATCTTATTCCACTACTATTTCACGCTCAACGAGCGGACGGACTCTCTGCTCTCGCTTACTGATATCTTTAAGCCCGAGGCTCTTCCGCAAGTGTTCTCGCTCGTGGGTGAAAAGCTCAAGACCGGACCGCAGGCCGCCAACGACGAGGAAACTTGGCCCTCTGTAGCCGAGGTTATTCCAGCTCCTACGCCCGACGATTATAGTGTCGTAAGTCATCAGATGGAACAGTATCAAGGCAAGTGGTATCCACGTCCTGCTCTCACAGAGTGTGGCATTGTGTTTACTTATCCTCCTTACGTAAAGAATTGTTACGCTGCTGGCACTATCCATATTCTCATTACCTACGATGAGGCTGCTGAATGGCTAAAGAAGTAGTGTGCTTCCGTTAAGAAGTAAGGAACTGAAAGGCGTAATAATATTTAGTCGCCTGTGCTAAGAATGCACGTTGTGAATCAATATTTTTTTGATGACGCAAGGTTATTCCTTTCTCATCAACTATCTAAAAGAGTATACGATTTGTATACTCTTTTTTTATGCTCTCTCACTTACTCTCTCATTTGCTTTCACGTCCACACACCTGCACTTACTCCCGTACGAATCACCATCGTCTCCCTTTTCTTTCCGTGCTTTGTTTGTTCATCCTATCTTATTACTTTCCTTGTCCTTACTTTTACATGATTGTTCCCATTTCTCAATAAAAATTGTCACTATTAAATAAGATTAACAAATCGGGGGGGATTTTATCATCACTTTCATAAATTTGCAACCGAAAGATGTAATGATGCTTTGGGATATTGCATCTAAGTTTTTCATCTTTTTCCTGTGAAGATGAAGATGTGAAAACAACATGAGATGAACAATCAAGATTTAATCTAATATAAACTAAACATTATGAGAAAAACTACCATGTTGGTGTCATTCGCACTCGGCCTTTCAGCCATCTCGGCAACGGCTCAAAGCTATGACGCATCGAAGGTGTACTCCTTCCAAAATGTAGGTAATAGCAAGCGTGCTGCTGCGTTTCCGAAAACTGGACTGATGGCTGCAACTGAAAAATCTACTGCCCTGTCTTTGGCCAACTTGTTTGTCTTAACCCCCGTAGTAGAAGGTGAAACTACTTACTACACAATTCAGCCTTATGTTGATCGTACGAAGTATGTGTACTACATTAACACCAATGATGCCGATGCTAATATAGGTTTGACTTCGGATGCAAGCAAAGCCAATATCAAATGGCTCATCTCTGGCAACAACATTAAGCCAGGCAATGGCAAAGGAAGTAGTTGGAATGTACGCGGTACAAACTCCGATTGGAGTCTCAGTGCGCTCGGCCAATGGGTTGGTCATGATAGCGATAACTCTAATAAATGGACGATTTCAGAAGTCGGATCAGACGATGTGACTGCAGCTATTTCTGCTTATAAATCACAATTTATCGCTCCGCTTGCAACTGTCGATGTGACAAGTGAAGCGAACGAGAAGGTGGGCTTCCCCCTTTATAGTGTGGTCTCTGCAGCAGTTGCCGCCAATACGGCTACAGATGTATCAAAAATCTACTCAGGAGCTATTCCTACATCGGCTATAACGCTGAAAACTCCGACCTCTGCCTCAGGCTTGTTCAAAATTAAGAATGTAGGAACAAGCAAATATCTCTTCCAAGAGGAGAATACCAAGAATGTAACCTTTATGAATGATGGTGGCGATAATGCTAAGTATTATTGGAAGGTTTCTTTCGATGGCAATAATGCTACTGTCACTGGTGCTATGGGTAAGGCTCCGGCAAAGGGCGCGGAAGGAAAGGTGTACAATGATGTAGTTGCTGATTACTTGACCACTATCAATCTCAGAGGAGCTTCTACTAGTAGCGGAAAATACACAGAGAATAACTTCTTGTGGCCTAATGTTCATAGTACGATTCAAACATACTATACTAAGAACAATGCAGCTTATAACTCTGCTAATAATCCTTTGTTCCTCACCACATACCCTGCGGAGGGCGTTGCCAATCAGTATACATTTGAAGCTGTAACCCTCACTGGTGAAGAGAAATTATATAATGTAAGCTTCGAGGGTGTTCCCGATGGGACTACTGCATCTGTGACCATTAACGACGAATCGTATGCAGGTTGTCCTACTGTATATAACGGTGGCTTTTTTGTGCTTTCAGATGCTTCTACAAAAACATTTACGGCAAGTACCATCCGTGCTACCAATTCTACTGTAGCTGTAGATGGTCAGACTATAAAGGTGGTTTATACAACCGACTACAATGTGCTTCTTGCTGACGAAGTGATTGTAGCAAAGGCTCTCCTTGCTAAGACTGGTATCGGCACGCCTGGAAGTGAGGCTCGTACAAACCTGCAAGCAGCCATTACGACTGCAGAGGGAAAAACTACAGGAGCTACGGAAACTGACCTTAATACACTCAAGGCAGCCGAAGCTACTTATAGTGCCGCCGAACTGCAGCTTCCTGAAGATGGTAAGGCTTACAAGCCCTATGTGCTTCTGAGCAATGGTAACAAGGTATATGCTAATACAAATGGCAACCAAGTATTCGTTGTTCAGAAAGTAAATGATACTTATCGCTTGGTTAGCTCATTGGGCAATGGTAATGTTGTGAGTGAAAACAACAAAACAGAATTTACAATTGGTACAACAAATCGTTTGGAGTTTGGTGCACTCACGCTGACTTATAATAGTAACGTCGCTGTGTGTATCAATGCTGCAGGAACAAGTTATAACCACTACACTGGTAGTGGTCATAAGGGTACGGATTGGTCTACCGAATGGTACTTTGAGCCCGCAGAGTTCGCTGGTCATGCTGTCACCTTTACAGCAAGCAATGATGGCCAAAACTATGCTACCGTAAAACTTCCCTATGCGGCTACTCTTCCTACTGGTGTAACTGCTTACAAAGGAACTGTTTCTGGCAATGAAGTAACTCTTACTGCATACAAGCAAGCAGGTGAAGTGCTTCCCGCTAATACCCCCGTGTTGCTCACAGCAAATGATGCTACTTCTTACAACTTTGCTCCTGCCGCTTACCAAGCAGCTGAAGAGACTGGCTTCCAGGGTACGCTTGCCGCTACAGCCGTGACCGACAATGCTTATATCTTAGCTAAGAAAGGCGAAGAAGTAAAGTTCTATCTCCTCAATTCAGAAAGCAATACGGTGAATGCCAATAAGGCTTACATCGTGGTAAGTGGAGGTAAAGCTCAGGCTCTTAGCTTCAACTTTGGCACTACCACGGGCATCCACGCTGCTACAGCCGATGCTGCAACCGATGCTCCTGTGTTCGATCTCAGCGGTCGTCGCGTAGTGAAAGTTGTGAAGGGTGGTCTCTACATCCAAAATGGTAAGAAATTCATTGTAAAGTAATCCACGTAAAAGAAATGCACACAGATATGAAAAAGATATATATTGCCCCCGCATCCACCGTGGTAACCTTGTATGCTGATGAGGATGTAATGCTTGCTCTTAGCGGAACAAAGGCTGATGGAACGGAAGCTCTTTCAAATGGAAAAGAAGGGTGGAACAGCACCGAATGGGATTCCACCGACGATGAGGAATAATTCCTCACGACAGATTGATAAATAATGAATGAAGGAGGCTGCGCGAAGTGATTCACGCAGCCTCTTGCTTGTGTATGCCTCACACTAAAAGAATAGAGTCACTCCATGTCTGAATTAGCGCATGGAATGACTCTTCTTCTTACAAACATTAAATTATTTTTTCAAGGGAAATGTTGCCTATCTGCTGAGACGATAGGTTATTGTCCCACTCGTTGGAGCAGATTGTCAACTGGTTTCTTGTCTTCGTTTACCACACGAAGCAATATATTTGCTTCGTCGGCTCCGCGTCCTTGTATGCCTTCGATGACAATGTTGAGCGGTCCTCCTTGATGGTAAAATGATCCTGTTCGCGTAAGCGACCATTTGTCTACTTCTTCGCGTTGATGCAGTAGCCACCAAGAGTTGCTCAGTGTATCGGGGAAAATTTTGAGTTTCGCAGCGGCGTCGTATTCCAGTTGTGAAAGGTTGCCCTTTCTGTTGATGTTGTTTGATACAAGACTAATCGTATACTGTATTGATGGTATACTCATAAACACTCCCGTACCATCAATTGACGTAAGCGCGTCAACGTGGTAGTGGCCTTTCGGTAGTACCACCTGCTTCACGGCGTGGAATTTCATATCGCGGCTTTCATCGTCCTTTTGAAAATAGAGAAATGCCTCTTCCTTGCTATCAGTCATGGTGAAATCGTCGGTAGTAGTCATGAAGTCGCCATCCTTGTTGCAATTGTCAGCTTGCTGAATTGTCCATCCCTCAAGCGAGAGGGCATTGGCCGATGAGTCTTCAATGTAAATGCCGTTTACCATGCCCGAAGCCTGCTTGATGGAGCGCTTAGTCTGCTTTATGTTCACTCCCGTCATTACGCTGCATACGATGCTTGCTGCTAGGGATAGCAGACAGATGATGGCCAGCGTAATGGCTGTGCCCGAGTGAAGAGAGTGCGTGGTTTTCGTTTTAAGCAGCGAACGCAAGGCAATATAAAACAGGATGCCAAAGCATACGAAGCCCGAGATAAGTCCGCCCCATCCCCACCAAGCAATGATGGGCGACTGATGGATAATCATTGCCCAATTGTCGTCCAAAGGCTGCTCCACACATCCCGCCATAAGAAGTATGGAGAGGATGGTGAGCGTGATAAGAATGGCTCCCAAAAGGAAGATGCACAATAGTTTGAAACAGAACACTAGAATGCTGAGTAGCGTAGAGGCAAAGCTGCGAGCCCCCTGACGGAAGGAGGGCGACTTTATATAATCGGTGGCCTTCGTAGTGTAGTTCATTAGTTCCTCATTGATGGTCTCGGGATTGACGGGCTTGCCTTTCATTTGAAGACGCTCTTCTGCTGTTTTTGCGGCGGGAACGAGAGCCCAAGCCAACAAGTAGATGATGCCCATTAAGGAGAATGAACTTAGGGCAAGAAGCACCATGAGAATGCGCCAGGGCAGTGGATCAGTGCCTCCAAAGTAGTGGCACACGCCCGACATTACGCCGCCGAGCATCTGATCTTGCGGGTCGCGATAGAGCTTGCGCTTGCCTAGCCACGATTTGCGCTTGCCCGTTGTTCCCTCGCTCGTGCCTGTGGCTTCACTCCCGTTGGGTGATTGCGTATTTTCAGCATGGGAGGTTGATGCTTCATCGTTGGCACTAGCAATATCCGCTTCACTGTCCATCTCTTCAGGATTGCCAATGCGGTGGATGATGTTCTGCACATGTTCTATGGAGATGGCTTGTGTGCCTTGTTCTTTTAATTCGCTGAAGAGCTCTGCTACGCGGTGCTCAATGTCGTCGGCAATCTCGTCGCCGCCCTCGCGCTTACTGAAGTAGCTGCGCATATTGTCGAGATACTGCTCTAAAAGTTTGCAGGCATCTTCGTCGATGTCGTAGAGCAGACCGAAAAGGTTGATTGTAATATTCTTTTTCATTAGGGTAAGGTTTTTGAGTTCGTGAAAAGTGAAGCGTCTGTGGCATAGGGCATGTGTGTCATGCCCTATCGCAAGTGGACTTTTGTCTTCTCCTCCTTAGCGAGTTGGGGAATACTAGAGAGGTAGAGGCGATTCTTCTTGTTGGTTGGGAAGTTGCGGAGCCATGTTCTTTAGCAGCATTACGGTGCGGGCAAGTTCGTTCCACGCATCGTCCAAACCATTGAGAAACGATCGTCCTTCATCTGTCAGTGCATAGTACTTTCGAGGCGGTCCTTGGCGTGATTCTCGCCATTCGTACGATAGCAGTCCGTCTTTTTTCAATCGAGTGAGCAGCGGATAGAGCGTGCCTTCTACCACGATGAGCTCAGCTTGTTTTAGACGCACGATAATATCGTTGGCATAACTGGCCTCCCGACTTAGCAATAGAAGCACGCAATACTCGAGCATGCCCTTGCGCATTTGTGATTTTGCATTGTCTACATTCATAATGTCGAGAATTAATGTTTTCGTTTTCGTCTGCAAAAGTATGTATTACTTTGGTACTATGCAAGACATAGTACTATAAAAATTTGGTTTTATGCCCAATAACATCTTTCTTGGAAGGCGAATCAAGGTAACAATTCAGAATGGATAGAACCACCCTTCAGTCAAGAATGGGGGAATGGACAAAGGTATACACTTTCCTTTTTCGTAGGAAATGCCTACCTTTGCATGTATGCACATACTTTATCTCTTCAATCCCTCCCATGATGAGGCCCTAGCCTCTGGTAGTCCTTACTATTGTCCTTCAAAGACCGCTCGTAGAGTGTCTGCTCAGTGGGCAACGCTCCCCGCGTTGTGGGCTTCGAGCGAAGATTATGTGTGTTTGCCCGATGAGGTGGAACTCTCCACAGAAGAGCTTGCGGCAGCAACTTGTAAGTTTGTTCGTTGGCGCGACCTCAAACCTTCCTTTTGGCAGCAGATAGCGAGTGTAGAGCCATGGGGTTGGGATCCGCTTGTGGCTCATTCGCTTGCTCGCAAAGCTTGTCCCGCGAGTCTTTTGCCTACTGATGCTTCGCTTCAGAAGATACGTCAATTGAGTAGTCGTGAGAGTTGCACACAGTTGCTTCCCGCCCTACGCTTGGCTTTGGCGGATGAGGGATTCGCTACGGTGGGCGAAAGTTTTATTTTTCGCGAAGCGTCCGCTCTTTCTCTCTTGATGCAGCGCTATGGTCGCATGGTGCTCAAAAGTTTATGGTCGTGCAGTGGTCGCGGTGTGTTCAGCGTAGCTAGTCCTCTTTCGCCCTCTGAAGAAGGTCGCGTAAACAAACTTCTTCGTGAGCAGGGTGGGGTGGAGGCAGAGCCTTACTATGAGGGCGTGCTCGACTTTGCTTTGGAATTTCAAGTCCTAGCCGATGGCAGCGTCGTTCCTCTTGGCATCTCCATGTTTCATACGAGTGAGACAGGCGGTTATCTCGGCAATGCCATAGCTCCGCAATCTGTGCTTGAAACGCTTATTCTCTCGCAGTGGAAAATGAATAAATCTCCTAAAGAAATAGCACAGCTCCGCTCCAACATTGAAAGTTTGCGGGAGACAGCCGACGATATGATAGGCAATTTGCAGCGCGTCTGCAGCAAAGTAATATCCACCTTTCTCGCTGGTCGCTATGTGGGCATGCTAGGTATTGATATGATGTTAGTAAAGACGACGGCGGGCATTATGCTACATCCTTGCATAGAACTCAACTTGCGTCGCACTATGGGGCATGTAGCCATTGCTTTACAAAAGCAAAATTATCCCTCTAACAAACTTCCCCAATGTTTTCGAGGGCTGTTCTCTTGGATATAAGCATTCCTTAGGAATGGCCTTCTATCTCTAAATTTGTGATTGTTGGGCATAAAAAAGGAAATCTTTCCCTCTTTCGTTTTGTTTCGCTTTCGTTTTGACTAGTCTTTGCCATCACAAGATGAGCAGTAGTAGCTTTACTGGACGGCAGTGGTAGCTTTACCGGACGGCAGCGGCAGCTCTACCGGACGGCAGCGGTAGAGCTCCTAATCATGATTTTCAAAACGCAAGGTGTACAATGGAATATAAGATAATTAAAGTTTCGGATTTAGTTCCAAACGGGCTGAATTATCGTGCAAGGCGAATGCAATCAAGCTTGCTTGAATTGCTGAGGTGCAGCCGATAATGCACGGGCTGAATCATCGTGCAAGGCGAATGCAATCAAGCTTGCTTGAATTGCTGAG
>ERZ1034984.2768-NODE-2768-length-13653-cov-31.841006_pt1 | contig 13653 bp, 14 predicted proteins | sample MGYA00520589_ERZ1034984 | MGnify/ENA primary metagenome ERZ1034984 (study PRJEB33766, sample SAMN09781790) | gut metagenome | biome: gut microbiome | host: Homo sapiens | place: Madagascar | study: EMG produced TPA metagenomics assembly of the PRJNA485056 data... | reverse complement strand
GGCAGGTCATCCTGTACCGGCAAGGGAGCAGAATTTGGACCCGGCACCGCCAGCTGCCAGCCCTTTGCACCGGGTGCGCCAAGGCGGTAATAATGCGGCAGGCGCTCGGCCTGCCAGCCCAAAAAGTGGTACAGCACACAGGTGTTGGCGCGGATGTTGTTGCAGGCAACCACGCAGGCATTCAAAAGCCCGGACAGGGCGTCCATCAGCTCCAGCCCCACACCATTATGGCCCTTTGCGGCAACCCAAACTGAAACCCAGATGTCCGGCGTTTCGCTCTGGTTGGCCAGAACGTACCCGGCGGCGCACAGAATTTCGCCGTCCTGCTCCGCCAGCGCAAACTGCGGGGCAGCACCGGGTGTGTGGGCATAATAGAACTGGTAAAAATCGGCCCGGTTGATCAGCGGCAGGCGCATGTCAAAATTCTGGTTGATGAAATCCGCAATGCGGGCATCCTCGCCGGGGCGGGCTAAACGCAGCACAAGGTCAGACAATGGCGGAACCTCCCGTGACCGGCAGGGTAACGCCGGTGATAAAGCGGGCTTCCTCGCTCAACAGGAACGCCATGGCCGGGGCAACATCCTCCGGCGTGGCGTTGCGGCCCATTGGGTTGTCTGCCGCTGCGGCCTGCACGATCAGGTCCGGCGTATCCTTCAAAAAGTGGGTCTCCATCATGCTGGGGGCCACGCAGTTTACCGTTATGCCAAAGCGGGCGTATTCCACAGCCAGGCTTTTTACCAGCCCGCCGATAGCGCTCTTGTTCATTACATAGGCAGCTGTGTTTTTGGGCGGGCAGCCAATGGTGTAGCTGGTCTGGATAAACAACACCCGGCCAAACTTCGCCTTACTCATGGCGGGCAACACCGCCTTGCACAGCTTGACGGCGGAATGTACCTGAATCTCCCAGTCCATCTGGAACCGGGCTTCATCAAACGCTTTGAACTTGGCGTTCACCACCGGCAGGGCCGGCAGGTGTACAAAATGGGTGGGGCAGGGCAAATCTTTGCCAAAGCGGGCGCACAGGGCATCCACCGCTTCGGGGCTGGAAAGGTCCGCGTCAAACGTGACAATTTGGCCGGGGAACTGCTGTACCAGAGCATCCAGCCGGGCCAGATCGCCGCAGCCCTGTGCCAGAATGGTGCGGTCCTCGCCGGGGGCTTCGGTCAGCAGGCGGCGAATCAGTGCGGCACCCACATCGCTGGTGGCGCCGGTGATGAGATATGTATATGCCATAGATGCTACCCTCACTTTTATTTGGCCAGCCCGGCTTTGATGATGCCGCGCGTGACCCGTTTGCCGTCCTGGTTGGTGATAACAGCCTTGATCTCCGCTTCGGCCACGGCTTCACTCACGTTCACCACGGTGCCGGTAATGGTCAAAGTATCCCCAATGAAAACCGGCTTGGCGAACTTGCACTCCACGCCGTGCAGCAGGCAGTGTTCGCCCGGCAGGTAAACGCCCGCCAGGGTGGAGAAAAAGCTGGCACCCAGCATGCCGTATACCACGCGGCCGGGGTAGCCGCGCTTTTGGGCGTATTCGGCATCCATGTGGATGGGGGAAACATCCCCGGTGATGGCTTCAAACCGGGCCATCATCTCTTCCGTTACGGTAACGGTAAAGCTTTCGCTCAGGCCGGGGGTCATCTCGGCCAGTGTGTAGTGATTCATCTTAACCCACCATGCGGGCAACCAGGTCCAGCAGGTCGCCAACGTTTTTCAGGTTGCGCACATCGGCCAGCTTGAATTTGATGTTGAACTTTTTCTCAATGGCGGTCAGCAGGTTGATCTGCTCCAGGCTGTCCCAATCCTCAATGTCATCAGCGCAGGTGGCGCGGGTGATTTCCAGGGTATCATCGTCAAAATTATCGCGGAAAATTTCCTGTACAGCTTCCAGAATTGCCTGTTCGGTCATAGTTAGAACACTCCTTACAAAAATAAACACATTATATAATGACAGCAATCATTCAAGATGGCGGCTTGCCGCAGGGGACACTACCACATCTTATTAAATAGAAGTGTACCATAAAATGCCCGGCAACACAAGCGCAGACAGGGTAAAAGGGGGCTACAGGCCGTAATCTTCCAGTTTTTGCTGCAATTCGGCTTCGGTATAAATGCTCACGCCCTGCTGCAATGCCAGGCAGTCCGGCTCCGGCAGCAGGCGGGTGTATACATCGTACTGCGCCAGGGGACCGGTGCCGTCCGGGGTATACAGGGCCAGCCGCCCGGCGTTATCTTTTAACAAATATTGCGCCTGCGGCTGTTGTTTTTGCACCGGAACAAAAAACACTGTTACGGCTACGGCAATGCACAGCAGCGCCAGCATGGCCAGCCCCAGCAGGTAGCGGCGATAGCCCCGCGGCAGTTGGTAACGCATGGGCAAAAACCTCCCTCTATTTTGTGGTATTCGCAAATTTCACAAATCAAATAGTACGCTCCTGCAAGCAGTATGCCCGGTTTGGCGGCACCCAAACCGTAAAAAAGTGAAAATTGTCTGCCTGCTACTGTACTTTTGGCAATACTTTGTGATATAATTCATTCTATGGCTTTATGCCCATCTGCGTGACCGCGCTGTGCGGCCGCGTATCAGTGCAGGCGCAGGCAGGCCCCGCGCCTGCCGCAATTATCCCAAAGGAGGCGGTCCCCATAGACCCCAAACAGGAACGGCACATTTCCATGCAAAGTGCAAAAAGCCCGGAAACAGCCGCAACTTCCGCCCAAAAGAAAAACGGAAAAAAGAAAAAAAATAAGCCGCGCCGCAGTATATTCGGCACCATCATGCGGTTCATTGGCTGCCTGCTGTGCGTTTGCGTCATGGCGGCCAGCGCCGGTGCGGTGCTGCTTTCGCTGTATGTGGTGCAGGTGACCGAGGACCCGGACGGCAAGCTGGACCTGGATGAGCAGAAGCTCAAACAGACCTCCATTGTGTATGACCGTGACGGCAACGAGGTGAACACCTTTGCTGGCGAAAATAACCGCATCTGGCGCGAAATTTCGGCCATGCCGGAAGACCTGCAGAACGCGGTCATCGCCGTTGAGGATAAGGATTTTCGCAGCGAGCCCGGCATCAACGTCAAGCGCACCATTGCCGCTGCCCTGAACGAGTTTACCGGAAACGCGCTGCTTGGCTCCAAGCAGGGCGCTTCCACGCTGGAGCAGCAGCTGGTCAAAAACCTGACCGGTGATAGTGAACAGGACGTTCTGCGTAAGGTGCGCGAGATTTTCCGCGCGTTGGGCCTTTGCAACCGCTACAGCAAGGAAACCATCCTGGAAGCTTACCTCAATACCATCCCGCTGACCGGCACCATCTATGGCATGGAAGCCGGCGCGCAGGAGTATTTTGGCAAGAGCGTGGAGGAATTGAGCCTGGCCGAATGCGCCGAGCTGGCTTCCATCACCAAGAATCCCAAGAGCTTTAACCCGGCCACCAACCCGGAAAATCTGCTCAAGCGCCGCAACCATGTTCTGGCTTTGATGCGCAACCAGGGATATATTACTGATGAAGAGTGCACTGCTGCACAGGCGGAACCCATCACCCTGGCCGAGAGCAAATCGGCCACCGAAAAGGTCACCCGTACTTCCCGCAACTCTTATTTCGACGACGCTTTGTTTGCGGATGTCACCCAGGCAATCATGGAGCAGGAAAGCTGCACCCGTGCCGAAGCACAGGATAAGATCTTCTCCGATGGCCTGCGCATCTACTCTACCCTGGACCAGAAAGCACAGTCTGCCATGGAGCAGGTCATGCTGAACGAGGACACCGGCGACGGCGAGCTGTTCCCGGCCCTGTGGCACGAGGAAGAGGTTTCTTCCAGTATCCCGGCGGACAGCGAGATTACCTATGACGAGAGCGGCCTGCCGCTGAACCCGGACGGCTCTTCTGTGTTCACGGACGATGATGTGCCGGTCTATGCCGATAAGGAAAACACCACCCTGAAAACCAGCCAGGATGACAACGGCAACCTGATCTTCTATGAAAGCGTGCGCACCCAGGCGGCTATGGCGTCCATCAGCATGGAGGATGGCCACCGCGGCGAGATCGTTGCCCTGGTTGGCGGCCTGGGCGAAAAGAAAGTAGACCGCGGCACCAACCGCGCCACGCTGCCCCACCAGACCGGTTCCACCATGAAACCCATTGCTGCTTATTGCCTGGCAGTGGACAGCAAGATCATCAACTATTCTTCGCCCATGGCGGATACGCCGTATTACCTCAAGAGCGACCATCAGGTGCTGGATACCGACCGCTGCCTGAAGCTTGGCCTTTCTACTGACAAGTATAATGCGGTCAACCAGTCCCGCGATGATGTGTGGCGCGACTGGCCCACCAACTATGGCGGTGCAGGCGGCGATGGTGCCACCATGCTGGTGTATGATGCACTGCGCCGCTCTTACAACACCATTGCGGTCTGGATCGGTTCCTATGTCGGTGCGGAAGAGATGTTCAGCTTTGCGCATGATACCCTCAACTGCACCTATCTGGATCCCGAACATGACGTTGACCTGGCGCCTCTGGTGCTGGGCTCCCAGAGTCAGGGCCTGACGGCTGTAGAACTGGCCGGTGCTTACTCCATCTTCAATGATGGCAAGTTCACCACCCCGCACTACTGGACCGAGATCTATGACTCGGACGGCAACCTGTACCTGGATAACAGCAAGCGCGTTACCACCGTGCAGGCCATTGACCCTGCAGCCGCTACCATCATGAACCGTCTGCTGAGCAACGTGTGGAAAACGCCCGGTACGGCAAACGGCATGAAGCCGGAAACCGAGGGCATTGATACCATCGGCAAGACCGGTACGACCAGCGACTTTAAGGACTATACCTTCGCCGGTGTTTCGCCATACTATTCCACCGCTGTGTGGTGGGGCTATGATAAGCCTTACAGCATGTGGGGTGTGGATGGCACCCTGGGCAACAACGGTAAACCGACCCAGCGCGCCTTTAAGCGGTATATGGAAGCTGCCCAGGCCGATAAGCCTGCCAAGGACTTCTATTATGATGACTCCGTTGTGCAGAAGCAGTTCAGCACCTCCACCGGTGCGATCGTATCCGGCGGTGGTGAGACCGGCTACTATACTGAGGACAACCTGCCGGATGACAGCTATTCCACCTTGACCGACCCCAGCGTGAACACTCTGGACCCGGCGGCAGGCTGATCGAGTAAAGTTCCAATAGTCTGAAAATTCAATAAGCCAGATCGGGCACAGCAGTTTACAAAGCTGCTGTGCCCGTTTGTTGTATTGGAATGGAGGACATGCTATAATGGCAGCAGCGAGAACCATGCGCGAGAACCATGCGGATGAGGAGAAAATGCACTGCCTTTTTGCGGCCTTAATAAGGAGGGCAGAAGCGTATCAAATGTACGTGCACGAATGAAAGACACACTTCCACCGCATAAAAACAGATAAAAGCACGGGAAGATTCCACCGCACCAACAGGCCAGTTGTGCATCATGCTCAAATACACAACATTTTTTCTAAAATGCTTGCAAGCCGCGCACACTTGTGGTATGATTATCCCCGTTGTGAATACACATGTACATAGGAGGGAAACAACATGGGCGAGCGCCGTTTTTTGTTGGTAGATAGCTCCGCTTTGCCGGATGTGTTCCTTAAGGTACTGCAGGCCAAGGAGCTTTTGGCTTCCGGCAGCGTGAGCAATATTTCCACGGCAGCGCGTCAGGCGGGCATTTCCCGCAGTGCGTTCTATAAGTACAAGGACTATGTGTTTGACGCCGAAACCGGCCGCGAGGCCATTACCGTGATCGCCACCCTGCTGGACAAAACCGGCGCTTTGCAAAGCCTGCTTTCCGGTATTTCGGCAGCGGGTGCATCGGTTGTTACCATCACCCAGTCCCGGCCGGAAAATGGTACTGCGCAGGTGGAAGTTACCGTGCGCACCGGAACCATGCAGATGACCGTTGAGGAAATGCTGACCCGGCTGGCCCGTCAGTCGTTTGTGGTGGAAGTGCACCGCGGAACCTGAAAGTGAACACACGCCGCCAAGGCGCACAGAACGGAATACCGGATGCGGGCAGCCGCATAAGGAACAAGGGGAGTATAGTATGGCTAAAATTGCAATCATGGGATTCGGCACCGTTGGCAGCGGTGTGCTGGAAGTCTGCCGCCGCAACGCCGCATCCATTGCCCGCCGCGCGGGTGAGCCGGTGGAGGTTAAGTACATCCTGGATGTGCGTGATTTTTCTGATTCTCCGGACGCAGCGCTGTTTGTGAAAGATATCAATGTGATCCTGAACGATCCGGAAGTCAAGGTCGTTGTGGAAACCATCGGCGGCACCCGCTTTGCTTATCCGTATGTGCGCCAGTGCCTGGAAAGCGGCCGCAGCGTGTGTACCTCCAACAAGGAGATGGTTGCCACCTATGGCGCAGAACTGCTGGCTCTTGCACGGGAGCATAAAGCAGCGTTCCTGTTTGAAGCCAGCGTGGGTGGCGGTACCCCCATCATTACTCCCATGCACCAGTGCCTTGCCGCAAACCAGATCAGCCAGATTCAGGGCATTGTGAACGGAACCACCAACTTTATGCTGACCAAGATGAAGCGCGAAAGCATGGGCTTTGATGCCGCGCTGAAAATTGCCCAGCAGCTGGGCTATGCCGAAACCAAGGATCCCGGCGACGATGTGGATGGCCGTGATGCCTGCCGCAAGATCGCCATCCTGAGCAGCCTGGCCTGCGGGCATCATGTTTACCCGGATAACATCCCCGCCCGCGGCATCCGCGATGTGACCGTTGAGGATGTAAAAGCTGCCGAGCAGCTGGACTGCGCCATCAAGCTGATCGCCTGGTACCATGAAAACCCTGAAGGCGCAGCCGATGCCTTCAGCGCCGGTGTGGAGCCGATGCTGGTGCCGGAGTCCAACCAGCTGGCGGGCGTGAACGATGTGTTTAACGCTGTGCTGATGCAGGGTGATATGCTGGGCGATGTTGTGTTCTATGGCAAGGGCGCCGGCAAGCTGCCCACCGCCAGCGCCGTTGTGGCCGATGTGATCGATGCCCTGAAGGACGGCAGCAAGATCCATGACAGTCTGTTCTGGAAGCCCGCCGAAAAGCTGGATCACCAGCTGGTGGATACCGCCAAGTATTCTTATTACATCCGCACCGCGGGCGTGCCCGCCGCCGCGCTGCCCAATGTGGCCGGCCCCGGCAAGCTGGTGTTTGACTATGGCGATTCCGCCGCGTACCTGATTGAAGCTGCCACGGCTGCGGACTTGGAGGCTGTGGCAGCCAAGCTGGAAGTTCTGGGCGGCCGCCTGGCGCTTGTGCTGAAAAAGCTGCCGGAATAAGCCCCGGCAGGGAAGGGAGCACATAACATGATTACCGTAACTGTACCGGCAACCAGCGCCAATGTCGGCGCCGGGTTTGACAGTCTTGGCCTTGCGCTTTCCATGCACAACGTGTTTACCTTTGAGGAATGTGACCGCATCCGCATTTCTTCGGTGGATGGCACCCATGTGCCGACCGGGGCAAACAACCTGGTCTACCGCAGCGCCCGCGCTGTGTATGACCAGCTGGGCATTCCGCTGCGCGGCCTGCGCATTACCCAGCGCAATGATATTCCCATGGCGCGCGGCCTGGGTTCCAGCTCTGCCTGCATTGTGGCGGGCATTTTGGGTGCCAACGCTTTGCTGGGCAACAAGCTGACCAGCCGCCAGATGCTGACCCTTGCCACCGCCATTGAGGGCCACCCCGATAACGTGGCCCCCGCCATGCTGGGCGGCTTTGTTACCAGTGTGTATGACGAAGGCCAGGTTTACAGCGTAAAAAAGAACATCGATGAACAGCTGGCATTTGCCGCTTTTGTACCGGATTTCCGCCTGCTGACCTCCAAGGCGCGCGCCGCGCTGCCGGATATGGTCAGCCATAAGGACGCCGTGTATAATCTGTCCCGCGCCGCGCTGGCTACCGCCGCGTTCTGCGATGGCGATTACAGCCTGCTTGGCGTGGCAACCAAGGATTCCCTGCACCAGAAATACCGCCTGCCCCTGATCGACGGCGGGGACGAAATGTTTGAACTGGCGCAGGACCTGGGCGCGCTGGCTGTTTATATTTCTGGCGCGGGTCCCACCATTATGGCGGTTGTCCCGCGTGACGATCAGGAATTCTTTGCCCGCGCGCAGGAAGCTCTGCCGCAGAGCGAAAAGCTAAAGCATTTTACCGTTTACCGCCTGCTGCCCGATAACACAGGCGCAACGGTGGAATAAGGGAACAGGGAGGAAGAGGTCTTTATGGGTCTTATCGTACAAAAGTTCGGCGGTACCTCGGTCAAGGACCGTGACCGCATCTTTAATGTTGCGCGCATTGTGGCCAACACCCGCAACCAGGGCAACGATGTTGTTGTTGTTGTTTCTGCCCAGGGGGATACCACCGATGACTTGATCACCAAAGCGGCCGAGATCACCAGTGATCCGTCCCACCGCGAAATGGATATGCTGCTGGCCACCGGCGAGCAGATTTCCATCTCGCTGCTGGCCATGGCGCTGCAGGAAATCGGTGTTCCGTCCGTCAGCCTGACCGGCTGGCAGGCCGGCTTCAACACCGATCGCGCTTACACCAAAGCCCGCATTAAGCGCCTGAACACCGAGCGTGTGGAAAGTGAGCTGGCCCGCAACCGCGTGGTAGTTGTAGCTGGTTTCCAGGGACTGAACCGTTCGGATGATATCACCACCCTGGGCCGCGGCGGCAGCGATACTTCCGCCGTTGCCTTGGCAGCCGCTCTGCATGCAGACCGCTGCCAGATCTATACCGATGTGGAAGGTGTGTATACTGCCGACCCGCGCAAGATTCCTAAGGCTACCCGCCTGAAGGAGATCACCTTTGACGAGATGCTGGAACTGGCATCCCTGGGTGCACAGGTGCTCAACAACCGCAGTGTAGAACTTGCCAAAAAGTATGGCGTCGAGCTGGAAGTTCTGTCCAGCATCAATCCGGTGCCCGGCACCGTTGTTAAGGAGGAAACCAAAGTGGAAGGTATGCTGATCAAAGGCGTTGCAAAAGATGAGGACGTCGCTGTTGTTTCGATCCTGGAAGTTCCCGATGTGCCGGGTATGTCCTTCAAGGTGTTCAGCCTGCTGGCACAGAAAAACATCAACGTGGATATCATTCTGCAGTCTTCCGGCAGCGCTGGCTGCAAGGATGTGATCTTTACCTGCTCCAAGGGCGAAGCTGAAACCGCTCGTGCAGTGCTGGAATCCAACAAGACCCGCTTTGGCACTGATAAGATCACCGTCAACAATGACTGCGCCAAGGTCAGCATTGTCGGTGCCGGTATGCAGAGCCACCCTGGCACGGCTTCCACCATGTTTGAAGCTCTCTACAGCCAGAACATCAACATCCATATGATCTCTACCAGCGAGATCAAGATCAGCGTGATCATTGATAAAGCCGATGCTGACCGTGCTGTTGCCGCCATCCATGATGCTTTCATCCAGTAAGCGGTAATATCCATCTGGTGTAAAAAGTTTACAAGTTTCAGCCCCTGCCGCCCGGCGGGGGCTGTTGCCATATCCGGTACGGAATGGTATAATCAAACGCACAGCCGGGTGGGAATCATTCCCGCAAGCCCGGTTGTGCCCAATGTATTCTGCTGCAAAGGAGGTAACATATGGAATATATGGACGAAACCACCCTTGCCCACAAACACACCAGCCCGTGGCTGATTGCGTTCCGGATCATCTTTACCATTGCGCTGGTCTGGTGCATTCTGTTTATCTTTCATAACTCGCTGGAAACCAGCGCCATCTCGTCGGCCCGCAGCCATGAGGTCATGCAAAAAATCAATGCCATCCTGGCACATCTCAATATCGGCCCGCTGAGCGAACATGTTGTGCGCAAGCTGGCGCATTTTTCAGAGTTCACGCTGGAAGGCTTCCTGCTTATGCTCTGCCTGCGGGTTTATACCCGCCGTTTTGTGCGCCATGTCAGCTGGCCCATGCTGGGCGGCATGGCGACCGCGCTGCTGGATGAAACCATCCAGCTGTATGTGCCGGGCCGCACTTCGTCCGTGCGGGATGTGTGGATCGACTTCGGCGGTGTGATTGCCGGTTTGTTCGTGGCCCTGCTGTTGCTGCTCATCGTGCGCGGGCTGACCTCTTTCCATGCCATGAAAAAAGAAAACCGCCGCCTGCGTGCCGAACGGGCCGAGCTGCTGCGCCAGCAGCGCGCCGACCGGATCAACACAGCGGATGACCGTCCCGAAAGCCCAGATAGGAGAGAATATTTATGACAGAACAACAGGCGATTGAAGCCCTGCACGCCCTGCCGCGCCTGCCCCGCAGCGGCGCATCCCTGGAGCGTATGCAGGCACTGCTGGACCACCTTGGAAACCCGGAAAAGCAGTTTAAGTGCATCCATATTGCGGGCACCAACGGCAAGGGGACCCTTGCCGCTATGACATCTTCTATCCTGACCCATGCGGGCTACAAAACGGGCCTTACCATCAGTCCGTATGTTCTCAATTTTCGGGAGCGTTTTCAGATCAATGGACAGATGATGTCCCCGCGCACCCTGGCCAGCCTGACCCGGAAAGTGCTGGATGCTGCCGATGCCATCATCGCTGAGGGCGGCGAGGGCCCCGTGGAGTTTGAGGCGGTCACCGCCATTGCCTTCCTCTGGTTTGCACGCCAGAAGTGTGATTTTGCCGTGGTGGAAACCGGCCTTGGCGGCCGCTATGACGCCACCAATGTCATCCCCGCGCCGCTGGTTGCGGCCATTACCCGCATCGGCATGGATCATACCGAAATTTTGGGCGATACCCTTGCCGAGATTGCCACCGAAAAAGCCGGTATCATCAAAGAGGGCAGCGTGGTTGTCTGCTACCCCGAGCAGCCGGAGGAGGCCATGGGCCCGCTGCTGACCGCCGCGGCCAACGCGCATACCTCGCTGGTGGTGCCGGATACCGCCGATTTGCAGCAGCTCAAGTGCCGCCCGCTGGAAAACTATGTTGATTACGGCGGCTATCGTGCTCTGCTGCAATTCCCCGGCAAGCATCAGGCCAACCATGCCGCTATGGCGGTGGAAATTGCCCTGGCCCTCTGGCGGGAATACCATTACGAGATCCCCGATGAAGCGATTGAAGCCGGTCTGCGGGATGCCAAAATGCCCGCACGGATCGAGGTCGTGCGCCGCCACCCGTTGCTGCTGCTGGATGGCTGCCACAATGCCGATGGTACCGCAGCCCTTGCTGCAACTCTGAAAGAAGCCGGATATGACGGCAACCTTGTGGCGGTCCTTGGCCTGCTGAAAGATAAGGATCACAGCAAAATGCTGGAAAACCTGGCCCCCTGCTTTGAGAAGGTCTTTACCGTCACGCCGGATAGCCCCCGCGCCATGACGGCAGAAGAACTGGAGGAGGAAGCCAAGTACCATATGGATGCTGAAGCCGCCCCCAGCGTGGCAAAGGCCATCCGCCTTGCGGTGGATTACGCCGATGAAAACAACCTGGCTGGTGTGGTGGTGTGCGGCAGCCTTTACCTTGCTGCTCAAGCCCGTCCGCTGCTGCTCAAAGAAGCGGAAAAGTAACCCCAATTCCAACAAAATATGCGCACAGCGCCCTGTATACTGGGAACATACCCCAGCAGCAGGGCGCTTTTTGCTGCTATTACCAAAAATGAAAGAGGTGGACAACCCCCTTGGCGAAAGTTTGTTTTGTTCCGGCGCAGGGAACATTGGCGGCTTACCTGACCGGTGAGATCGACCACCATGCCGCGCAGGCCCTGCGGCGTGAAATTGATGCGCAGATCGATGCCCGCATGCCGGAATTGCTGACGATGGATTTTTCCGGCGTTACTTTTATGGATTCCTCCGGTGTGGGGCTGATTCTGGGCCGCGGGCGCCAGATGTCCGGCCTGGGTGGGCGGCTTGTTGTGCAAAACGCACCGGATACCGTGCGCCGCATGCTGGACCTGGCGCATATCCATTACGTTTGATCGTGGGGGAGGTCACATCATGAAAATGCTGAATCAGGTCAAAATGACCTTTGCCAGCCGCAGCGTCAACGAAAGTTTTTCCCGTGCGGCACTTGCGGCGTTTCTGGCCCAGGCAGACCCGACCGTGCCGCAGCTGGCAGATATCAAAACGGCCGTGTCAGAAGCTGTCACCAACTGCATCGTCCATGCCTATCCGGATACCGTCGGCCCCATTACGATGACGGCTGTTTTGTATGAGGGCGGCAATGTGCGCATTACCATATCGGATAAAGGCGTTGGTATCCCGGACGTTGCCAAGGCAATGGAGCCAATGTATACCACCGGCAACCCGGACGAGCGCGCGGGCCTGGGTTTTGCGGTAATGCAGAGCTTTATGGATCGGGTCCATGTATCCTCTGCGCCGGGACGGGGAACACGCGTTACCATGAGCCGTCACCTGGATTCCCGGTGAGTTTTGGCGTGTGCGCTCCTACATAGGGCAGAATCAGCCAGTACAGCAGAGTGGAATCTGTTGACCGTTGCGGATATGCCCGCTAAAACCGGAACGAATCAACGCCTGGTGGCAGGGCAGACGTTCGTTCCCGATTGCAGGGAGGCAGCTGATATGACAACCGCAAATCCCACCGCACTTTTTACCACATTACCGCGCGCGGAGTTCATCCAGAAAAACCTTGGCCTTGTACATTCCTGTGCTGGCCGCTTTACAGGCCGCGGCATCGAATACGAAGAATTGTATTCGGCAGGCTGTCTGGGGCTTGTCAAAGCGTGCGATGGGTTTGACCCGGACCGCGGGGTCTGTTTCTCCACCTATGCGGTGCCGGTCATCTTGGGTGAGATCAAAAAGCTGTTCCGGGACGGGGGAACTGTTAAGGTCAGCCGTTCGATCAAAGAACTTGGATTAAAAGTGACAGCGGAACGGGAACGCCTGATGAAGATGACCGGCGCAGAGCCAACCGTGGCACAGCTGGCACAAAACCTGGGGGCAACGCCGGAGCAGGTGGCGGTATCCATTCAGGCTGCTATGCCGGTTGTCTCCCTGACCCCGGCGGATGATGAGGACGGAACAAGAGAATGGGATATCCCGGTGGATTCACCGGAAGAAGTATTGGCGGAACGGATCAGTTTGGCGGAAATATTGAAACGACTGAATGAATCCGACCGGCAGCTCATCTGCCTGCGCTTTTATGCGGGCAAAACCCAAAGTGAAACGGCACAAATCCTTGGTACTACCCAGGTACAGATATCGCGCCGCGAACGAAAGATTTTGAAATGGATGCGCAAAGAGCTGACAAGCGAATAAGAAAACACAAAATGATGGCTGTTTTTCCAATTCAGAGCCATAAAAACTGTGCGATTCGACAAAAGTATGACTTCTGCACGTTTTGCCCTTGACGATGACACTTGCATGTGCTAAAATAACACCACTTTGAATAGCACAGGCGATATCCAATAGGGGGCGCCTGGCTGGACAAAGCAGCATCAGAAAATTTGGAAAAACCTTAAAAAAGCTGTTGACAAATCAAACCTGATGTGGTATCCTAATAAAGCTGTCCGAAAGACAGCGGCTGATTGAAAAGATTGTTTAAGAAAATTTCAAAAAAGTACTTGACAAACAGGACTTGATGAAGTAAAATGAACAAGCTGTTTCAAACAGCGCAGGACCTTGAAAATTGAACAATACTGAAACTTGTGGAACCTTAAACGTGATG
>ERZ1034984.2767-NODE-2767-length-13655-cov-23.099044_pt1 | contig 13655 bp, 11 predicted proteins | sample MGYA00520589_ERZ1034984 | MGnify/ENA primary metagenome ERZ1034984 (study PRJEB33766, sample SAMN09781790) | gut metagenome | biome: gut microbiome | host: Homo sapiens | place: Madagascar | study: EMG produced TPA metagenomics assembly of the PRJNA485056 data... | reverse complement strand
TCATACATATATACATAGAAATAGTCTCCAAATTTAAATATATCTGGTTCTAAGAATGTGTTATCAAAGTTTGTTCCATCACTTAGAATAAATTTGATATTATAGCCAATCTTATAATTATCTATATCAGTATAGTCATTGTAGTATTTATTCCATATATCTTTAAAGGATGTTCCTGACAAAACTTTATCATTAGTATAATAGACTTCGAAGGATCCTAAATCTACACCATTAGTAAATGTTGTATAGTAAGCGTCTTCGATAAGTTTCTTATTAGAATAACTATCACTACTTGAATATAAACCTAGTTTTATTGGATTATCGTCTTGATACTCTTCCTTCTCTACTACTTCTTCTTTCGTAGTTTTGGTTTCTTTTTGTTCTTTTTTGTTACTTTCTTTAGAGCAACCTACTAGTAGAACTACTAATAATATTAATAATACTTTTTTCATATATACACTTTCCTATCTGTAATAATTATAACATACTTTTATTAAATATCTATACTTAATCATTAATATTTTAAAATCATTTATTTTTGAGACTTCAAGGCTCAAAAATACCCCGTAAGACAAGCAGGGCTTACGGGGATAAGTATATATAATACATAACGATGGTGCCCTAACGGGTGACATTTGGAAATTTCTATTTAGGTCAATTTCTAATATGATTATATTACATATTTTGTAAAATGGAACAAAAAATGTTTCAAAGTACAAAAAGTATGTTAAAATTATACTAGAGAGGAGTGAATAAAAAGTGGATAATCCAAAAAATAATAAAGGATTATATATTGTTGTTGGAGTTTTATGCGTATTAGTATTATTATTAGGAGGTTATATTGTTTATGATAAAGTATTATCTAATTCTTCTAATGATGGCAATACTTCTACAATAAATGATAATAATCAATCTAATGGTAATGTAACTGACAATACAAGTGAAGATACAACCAATAGTGTCAAAACAAAAGAAAATTTAACAAGTTCAGAACTTACTGAATTAAATACATATTTTAATGAAATTGTTAATAGTCAAATGGCATTTGTAATATTTGATAATCCTAGCAAGTTATTAGAAAAGGATAATGGTCATAATTATAGTTATTTAACTTATATTATTTCAAGAAGTAAATATGCTGAAGATTTAAAACAAGAGCATGTTCCTAGTTATTCTATAACACTATCTGGAATAAAAAGCATATTAAAAGATTTAACAAATTATGATTATAGTGAAGATGAAATAAAGAATTACTTTAGTTCTTCATATAATGCTGAAAAAGATGCTTATGTAATTCTTGGTGGTGGTGCTGGAATGGTAGGTACAATTACAAATAGTTATAAAATAGGCAATAATTATTACATTACTCTTTCAAATAAATCAAATGTTGTATTAGAGAAAATAAATGGTAGTTATTACTTTTATTCAAGTACTGGCACAGGAGAATAGTTAATTTAAAAAACATAATTTTGCTTGGCAATTGCCTTGCTTAATTATGTTTTTTATTGGGTTTCAAAAGGTACTCCTTACAATGGTGCCGATTGGCAGAATTGAACTGCCCTCTGAAGTTTACCATACTTCTGTACTACCACTGTACTAAATCGGCAAGAGAGTACTCTTTGTACTCGTCTTAAAATATTATTAATTTTACTAAAACGATTATCGCTAATATTACTCTATAAAAGGCAAATATAGAAAAATCGTGTTTTTTAATATATCTTAGAAGGAATTTAATAGCTATTATTCCTGTAGCAAAAGAAGTTATTATACCTACTATTACTTCTTTTGTTAGAGCTAAGTCCCCTACTTTTAGTATTGTAGCACCACATATTACTGGTACTGAAAGTAAGAAAGTAAACTTAGTTATAGCTTCTTTTGATATACCTTGAAGTCTACCTGCTAGTATTGTAGTTCCGCTTCTAGAGAAACCTGGTATTACTGCAAAGGCCTGTGATATACCAACTATTAGAGCTTGCTTTAAAGTAATATCTTCAAACTCTGTCTCTTTTTTATAATGTTTGCTAGCCCACTTATCTCCAACATAAATAAGTAGTCCCATTATAGCTAGAGCTAGAGCTATTATCCATACTTTATTTCTTATTACGTCTTCTATTACATTATCTAAAAGTACTCCTGCTAAGGCTGCTGGTATAGTAGCTATTATTAAATACCAGAACATCTTACCATTAGTAGTCTTTTTCTTTTCTTTTACATCTTTTATGGCACCAACAAATAAGTTCCACCAATCTTTAAAGAATATTAGTATTACTGCCATCATTGTACCAAAATGAAGTGCCACATCAAAAGCTAAACCAGATTCTTCCCAACCAAATAGATATGGAAAGATTATTAGGTGAGCTGATGATGATATTGGCAAGAACTCCGCAATCCCCTGAATAATTCCAAGAATTATTGCTCTAAATATAGTCATATGACACCTCTTAATTATTTTCTTTTAATACTTCTACTGCTTTTTGCATAGCTAAATCATATTTAAGGACTTCTAAAGTTCCAAGTTCTTTTAATATTTCTTCTTCTGGTGTTTTGTATGTTTCACTCATTTTCTTTAACTCTGCTTTAGCTTCTTTATCTGTTATTTTTATTTTTTCTTCTTTAGTAATTGCCTCTAGTAAGTAACGATATTTTACTCTCTTTTCAGCTTCTTCTTCCATTTGTTTAGTTACATCTTCTTTTTTTACACCAGCATATGCATAGTATAATTCTTCACTTATTCCTTGCATTTCTAATCTTTTTACGAATTGTTTATGCATTCTTTCTACTTCAGCATCTACTATTTCTTTATCTAGATCTATTGTCATATTCTTAGTAGCAGCTTCTAATAAGTCTTCGATAAATTTATTATCAGCATCTGCTTCTTTTTGAGTAATTAATTCTTCTTCTACTAGTTTTTCTAGTTCTTCTTTATTACTTACTCCTTCCATATCTAGATCTTTAAAGAATTCTTCATCTAGTTCTGGAATAACTCTCTTTTTGATATCGTGTACTGTTACATTAAATACTACTTCTTTTCCTCTTAAGTCTTCAGCCATATAGTCTTCTGGGAAAGTTAAAGTAATATCTTTATTTTCTTCTTTTTTCATACCTATTACGCCCTCTTCAAAACCTGGTATGAATGAGTGACTTCCTATTACTAGTGAATAGTTCTCAGCACTTCCTCCTTCGAAGGCTTCGCCATCTTTAAATCCTTTGAAGTCTATGATAGCAGTATCTCCTTCTTCTACAGCACCATCTTTTGATACTAATTCAGCATATCTATCTAAAATATGTCCTACTTCGTGTTCTATTTCTTCTTTAGATACTTTTACTTTATCTTTCTTTACTTTTAATTCTTTATATTTTCCTAGTTTTACTTCTGGATCTAGAATAAATGTTATATTTACTTCAAAACCGTTATCGTCTGCTGATACTATTTCTAGTTTTGGTTCTACTACTGGTACTAGCTTTTCATTTACTACTGTTTCAGTATACTTTTTATCAATCATATCTTCCATAGCAGTACTGATTATATCTCCTGTACCATATTTCTTTTCAAATACTTGTCTAGGTACTTTACCTTGTCTAAAACCATCTACTTTTACTTTCTTTACTATTTTAGCAAATGCTTTATCCTTTGCCTCTTTCCATTCTTCTCCTGTTACTTTGTAATTTATTTGTTTTTTCATAATTTACCTCCCTAACAAATTTCTACAACTTCTACTTCATATTCTCCATTAGGAGATGCTACTTTCTTTATGTCTCCAACTTTAGCATTCATTATTGCTTTAGCTATTGGGCTTTCATTTGATATCTTGTTGTTTGATGGATCTGCTTCATTAGAACCTACGATACGATATTCATCTATTTCATCATCTTCGATGTATTTTATTTTTACTGTTGTTCCTAATGATACTTTATCTGTGCTTCCTTTTTCGATGATATGAGCGTTTTCAATTATTTTTTCTAACTCTTGAATACGTCCTTCTACTTGAGCTTGTTCTGCTCTAGCAGCATCGTAGTCGGCATTCTCAGATAAGTCTCCTAATGCTCTCGCTTCCTTTAATGCTTTTATAACCTCTGGTCTTTTCACATTTTTTAATTCTTGTAATTCTTCTTCTAACTCTAGAAATCCTTCATCAGTTAGATATACTTTATTATCTTTCATTTTTATTTCACCTCAATTTATTTTTTTAGTTTTTTCTTTGTTTTACAATTCAAAATTGTACTAAATTTTTACTATTTTGTCAAGCATAATATTGCTTTTAATATTATATTCTTAGATTATTAAAATTTTAACTTATTTTTGCTCTAATTATGTCATTTTTATAGACTTTTTTATCTAGTTTAAATGTTAATATTTCTTCAGGATGTCTTGCTATGTTTACTTTTTCACCAGCACTATTATAGATATCTGGTACTGTAAAAGTAAATGGTTTTATATTAGGTCCAAAGACTTCGACTTGATCTCCTGTCTTAAAATAGTTTCTTTCAGTTATAGTTACAGTTTTTGTTTTATCATTATAGTCTGTTACTATTCCTAAAAAGTCTTGATTAGATACTTCATTTCTACCTAGATAGTACTGTTCTTCTACTCCTGGTAATTTATTGAAGAACTGAGGAGTGGCTTCTCTATTTGCTACTCGCTCTAATATTTTTATATAATAATTTAATTTATCATCTGTCAGTATACCATCATAGTAGTCATCAATTATATTACGATATGTATTTATAACAGTAGCTACATAATAGTTACTACGCATTCTTCCTTCTACTTTTAATGAACTTATTCCAGTTTCAATTATTTCTTTTATATGAGCTGCTAACATTAAGTCTTTAGAAGATGCTGTAAACTTAGTTTTTGATTGAATAATATTATCATTGCTATCTATTAGAGGAAATTCCCAACGACATATTTGAGCACAGCCTCCTCTATTGGCATCTCTTAATGTAAAATAGTTTGATAGTACACATCTACCAGAGTATGAGCTACACATTGCTCCGTGAATGAATACTTCTATTTCAATTCCTGTTTTATCTATTATTTCTTTTATTTCTTCTTTAGATAATTCACGAGCTAATACTATTCTTTCTACTCCTAGTGATTTATAGAAAGAAGCTGCTTCATAGTTTAGTGTAGACTCTTGAGTAGATATATGAATATTTAAATTAATATTATTTTCTTTTACTATATCTATTATTAATGGATCTGATACAATGATAGCATCTACTTTAGCGAGAGCTAATTCTTTTAGATAAGAAATAATATTCTTAGTGTCTTCTTGATGAAAGACGATATTTACTGTTACATATACTTTCTTATCTAGACTATGAGCATAAGAAGTTGCTTCTTTTATTTCTTCAATACTAAAGTTTTTAGCATTAGCTCGAAGTGAATAATTCTTACCTCCTATATAGCAGGCATCAGCGCCATATAGATAAGCAAACTTTAATTTTTCTAGACTTCCCGCGGGAGCTAGTAATTCTATTTTCTTCATATTTTCACTTCCTTATTCGTCTTTTAATTTATATACTGTCTTAGTATTGAAAAAGCCTTTATAAGTATTATTTATTACTTCTTTATTTATATATTTATCAATTATACTAATATCATCTGTATATGATAAATCTATTATTAGAGTATTTATTTCTTCTAGATCTTTAACTTCATTTATTAAGTTTACTAATGGACTATATATAATAGTTCCATAGTTGTATTCTTTTAACATATATCTTTGATTATTATTTTCTATATAGTAGGTATTATCTTTCTTGTCTTCTTTTATATATTTAAAATAATTAGTAATAAGATATCTTCTAGAATAGAAGATAGGAAGATAGCCATATACAGTGTAATAGATACTGATTTTAGAATTATTATTTACTTCCAGTAACTCTTCTTTAGTTATATCAGAAGTTATTAAAGAAGAAGATACTCCTTTATCGTAATAGAAGTTATTACTTAAAATACTAGCATTTAGATGTTCTTTACTTATTATTAATTCTTTATTTATATCTAATTTATGACATAGATTAAGTACTCCTATATCGTAGAAGATAATTCCTTTAATATTAGTATTTTTAATCTTATTTAAGACTTCTTCTACTAAAGGGATATCTTTATTATGAAGCATTCTATTTAGAGCAATAATAATATTTTTATTAGTACTAGAAGATATTTCTAATATTTCTTCAATAGTTAATTCTAATGGATAGATAGATAGATCTTTTACTCCTATAATTAGAGACTTTATATCTTTATTTAGAATATCTTTTATAGTATCTTTAGTATTTGGAATTACAGCATAATTAGTCATTACTATCTCTCCTTTTAGATATAGCTATAGTATCTCCTACTTTAGTATAAGTAGTAGTAAATTCTTTATTAGTATCTAAAAATTCTATATAACTTTTAATTTTATTTACTATACCTCTTTGATTCTTTGTTTTTACTAGACGAGGATCTTCTACTAGACCGTGGAAAGATAAATTATCTGTAATAATAGTTCCTTGATTACTTAAATTATCTTTAAATTTATTAAAGAATAAAGTGTTTTTACCTTTTGCAGCATCTATAAATATTAGATCATATTTATCACTTAAATTAATATCTACAGCATCAGCATTTATTATATTTATTTGATTATCTAGTTCTTGCTTTTTTATGTTAGAGACTGCTAGGGTATATCTTTCTAGATCTTTTTCAATAGTAGTTACTTTTATATCTTTACTTACTTTTGCCATCATTATAGCAGAGTAACCTATAGCACTACCTATTTCTAGTATATTTTTTATATTATTTTCTTTTATATAATTACATAAATATAATATTCCATCTTTTTGCATAATTGGAATATTATATTCTTTTGCATAATCTTCTAATTCTTTCACTTTTTCACCTTTTTCTACAATAATTATATATCATTTATAATTATTATGCAATAATACATAACAGAAAAAGAACTATCTAGTTCTTCTCTTTACTCTATGATTTATGTAGTCATATGATTTTTCTACTTCTAGATTATATTTTTCTGCCATATTGAAGCTATAGTTTAATAGTGTTCCTTCTATTCCTATACCGTTACTTCTTCTTTTCATACGTAAATCATCTATTGTTATTGATTTTATATTTTGTAATAGTATTTGTCCTTTTCCATCTGGATAGTAAGCTATTAGTTTAGAATCTGTTACTGTTAGATCTTTTATGAATGGACCATCTTCGTTCTTTAATCCTAAGCCTTGATTACTAATACATACTACATTGAATATGTATTCATCATCTGTGTTATCAGTTACTTGTATATAGTCACAAAATACTATTTCTTTTACTTTTTTTACTTCTGAGTCTATATTACTCATTTTTTATCCCCTCTCCTTAGGCCTAATTAGAATATCATATTTTGGCATTTAAGTCAAATGTTTTTTATTTATTCTACATTTTTTCTTTATTCCAGAAAAGCCTAAGGTCTTTTCTGGTAATTTATAGCCTTATTAAGTCTATAAATTAAAAGCTTTTTTTATATTTTATTCTATTAATAACAAAATAAAAACTTAAGATTACTTCTTAAGCTTAATATTTATTTGGTACCAGCCAAGGGACTTGAACCCTCACACCATTTCTGGTAGTAGATTTTGAGTCTACCGCGTCTACCATTCCGCCAGGCTGGCATTACTACTAAATTATATAATAAATTTAGTAGATTGTAAATACTTTTTTAGTATTATTTATGAAGAAACATTGCATCTCCGAATGAGAAAAAACGATATTTATTTTTTACAGCATAATTATAAGCATCTAGTATTATTTCTTTACTAGAGAATGCTGATACTAACATTATTAAAGTAGATTTGGGTAAGTGAAAGTTTGTAATTAAGCAGTCTACCCCTTTAAAAGTATAACCTGGATAAATGAATATATCTGTCCAACCACTACACTCTTTAAAGGTATTATATTTAGTCATAATTGTTTCTAATGTTCTTGTGGTAGTTGTACCTACTGCGACGATATTTCTGTTTTCTTCTTTAGCTTTATTTAGAATATCCGCGGTTTCTTTAGTGATACTATAGTATTCACTATGCATTTTATGTTTTGTTACATCTTCTACATTTACTGGTCTAAAGGTACCAAGACCTACGTGTAATGTTACATAGCAAACAGTTATTCCTTTAGCTTCTATTTCTTTTAATAGTTCTTTAGTAAAATGTAAGCCTGCTGTTGGAGCAGCAGCACTTCCAATATTCTTGGCATATACTGTTTGATATCTACTCTGATCTTCTAATTTTGTTTTAATATATGGAGGAAGAGGCATTGTTCCTAATTTATCTAATATTTCATAGAATATTCCTTCATATAAGAAGGTAAATTTTCTTATTCCTTCTTGTTCTTCTCCTATACATTTTGCTTTTAAAAGTCCATCTCCAAAAGTAATTATTGTTCCTACTTTTATTCTTTTCGCAGGCTTTACTAAACACTCCCAATCGTTATCTTTAATATTTTTTAATAATAATACTTCAATTACTGCTCCTGTCTCTTCTTTGGTTCCAATTAATCTTGCAGGCATTACTTTAGTATCATTAAGTACTAATACATCACCTTTATTTAGATAATTTATTATATTATAAAATTTATCATCTTTTCTCTCGCCTGTATTTTTATCTACTACAAGTAGTCTTGATTGAGTTCTATCTTCTAATGGTACTTGGGCAATTAATTCTTCGGGTAATTCATAATCAAAATCATCTGTTTTCATATATTATGCACCTCATTTCTAGATAATTATACAATAAAATATAGAAAAAGAAAAGACTAATTTTCATTAGTCATTAAAATCCTTGTACTACATAGTCATAAGCATTTATTATATCAAGTGGAATTTCAGTTATTTTTTCTTTTTTAGTTTTTCCGACTTTTAAATCAGGAATTACATAATTGAGTGAATATATTAGATCACCATTTTTATCTTTAAAATCGATAAAGACTGTATAACTTTCTGCTTTAGCATCATTAGATATATTAGTAACAGTAAACTCTAAAGCACTAGTTCCTTCGTTTGAATATATTTTCATATTATCAAAACTATATTTTTCGTAATTATGTTCTTTCTTTACTTCTTTTGATATGTTATATTTTTTATTGTTTTTTACTTTAGCATTCTCTAGTTTATCCATTTCTATAAAACCATTACTAGTTATTGTGTTTTTGTTATTGTCTCCTCTAGTTAGAAGGTACAATAGTGTACCTCCTACTAGAAGTATTACTACTATTATTATAGTTATTATTATCTTTTTTTTCTTTGACATATTATCACTCCTAAATATTAACTCTTTCTATATGAGTATTTACTTGTAGTAATTGATTGTGTTCCATTACTGAATGAATAACTTGTACTTGTATTTTGTGTAGCAAATGAACCTGTTACTGTTATGGAGTGACCTGTTGTATTATAGAAGGCTGAGTTAACACTATTGCTATGATGTAGTCTTCCACCTCTTAAGTTAAATGTGCCATTATTGTATACTGGTTGTGGAGCTGATACTGATGATGATTTTCCGGTATAACAGTATGTTCCAACATTATAGTTTGTTGTACCAGCATTATTAGCAACAGCATATCCATTATAAGAAGCTATAGTAATTCTCTTTGCACTTGATGTACTACTTCCACTACCTAGTGTTAATGTTCCACTATTCTGTACTGCGGAAGATGTTCCTAAAGCTTCAAATACTCCTCCAGTTATTGTATATGTTGAGTTAGTATCTTGGAATGATACAGCATTACCGCTCGATCTAAATGTACCTCCAGATATTGTTACATTACAAGTTGATGAAGTATTGTTACCACAAAACACTGGTGCAGATGAGGTATTTCCATTTGTTATTAGAGTACCATTAGTTACTTTTATTGTTGAATTGCCTGTACTAGATGGTCCTTTTGAAATACCATAATATTTTGCATTAATAGTACCACCATTAATATTTATGTTTCCTCCATAAACCCAAACAGCAACAGAGTTATTATTGGTTATATTACCTGAACTAGTTAGTGTTGTACTATCGTGCATTTCCAAAGTAATAAGGGATGCTGAATTCATATGTATGCCAGAAGCTACTGTTATGCCTCCAGTACCTGTTGATTTTATACCAGCAGTTTCTTGATTGCTACAATTACGACATAGGTTTAGAGTACCACTACCAGTGAGCTTTAATGTAGTGTTGCTTATAGTAAAGCCTTTATAGATATTTAATGTTTTACCATTCATAGCAATTTCATTAGTAGTGTGACCGGTTGGAGTACCATTTGGAACTCCATATGTGTAGTTATTATTTAAGACTTTAATATAATCGCCATCAGACCAAGCATCTCTAAAGTTATCATAGTATAGTTTTGTTCCTGTTGTACTATTTTCGACATAAAAGTTTACTTCTGGAGATATAGTAACTGCTTGACTACTTGTGTTTCCAGCGCCATCTTTAACCCAGATACGATCTCCTACTACACTGGCAGAAGAATCACTATTTGAATAATCTGGTGATAGTATTCTATTCATTTTATAAGTTGTTGTTCCATTTATTGTAGTAGTTATCCAACCACTAGTTGGTGCTGTTGAAGTTGAACTTGAAGCATCAGCATTTATTTGATAACTATTTAGTTTTGAATGACTATCACTAAAACTAGCATAGATATATTTTGAACCTCCTATTCCTGGTGAGGAATTATTATTACATACTATATCAATATAATTTATTTTATAGGTTACACCAGAAGTTGTTCCTAGGTCAAATCTTAATGATGTATAATTTCCTCCAGGTAATGTTACTTCGATTACTGATTCAGTATTTGCTGTTAAACTTACTGTAGTGGTTGCTGAATTTGCTTCAGAGAATGATGTTCCACTAGTAGCATAGAATACTTGTAATGGGAAACTACTTACTGATGTATTTGGTGTTACACTAATTATTGCTTTCTTTACAGTAGATAGTGTTCCCATACCACTAAAGATCATATATGGATCGTTTCCTGTAGTAGTTGCAGTTATATAACCTTTATCTATATAGTCATTAGTATTTCCTAATGTTATTTGGTTTGTTCTATCTACTCCTCCATAAGATGGTAGTAGATTTGCTGCTACAAAGTAATTTGATATTGTAGGAGCGGTATTATCGAATTTAAATGTTCCTGTAGATATTGTATTTGTGGTATTAGCATTGCCTGCAGTATCTTTTAGTGTTACAGGAACTACCCATAGGTAATAACTTCCTGTTAGGCCACTACCAGAAGCTGTAAATGATACTTCACTGGTTGTTCCATTTGTATAACTTAAACCTGATATTGTTGTATAACTGGATGGAGCTGTTGTTCTTGAAGTACTCCAACCATATTTTAGTGAAGCTCCTGTAGCTAGTCCACTTTGTGTATCTCTTAGTTTTACTGTCACACTCTTTGTTTTAGTATATGTTGAATCAGAATTAGAAGCAAGTGTTATAGTTGGGGCTGTTCCATCAGTGATGGCCCAGCTATACGTCTTTCTGGTTGTAGTACTATCACTCCAACAATAGTTAGCTTTTGGTGTTGCATAACCAGTGTAATTTCCTACTGAAGTAGCAGATAGTGTTCCACTTAATGTTACATTTGTTCCACCAGATATTCCGACTTGAGTGCTACCAGTATATTTTTTATTTGTTACTGTAGGTTCAGTAGCAGTAGGACTACAAGTTACTATCATTGTTCTAGCGGTTGTTTCACTTTTATAGTTTGTTGTTTCTGATACATTTACAGTTATACTAGCATTTCCTATTGATACTGGAGTTACTGTTACTGTCTTTGTACTTGTATTTACAGAACAAGTTGCTATTGATGTACTAGATGAACTACAAGTAGCTGTACCTGTTCCTGTATAACTATATGTCACAGCAAGTGATTTACCATAAATTGAACTTAGGGAATCAGAAGCTGAAATTGATTGACCTGAAACGGATAGTTTTAAGTTTGGTGTTGCTTTTGTTATTGTAATAGCAGCACAGTTACTTTCAGTGGCTGAATAATTGCCATAGGCAGCAACTTTAGCTTTTACTGAGTAGCTTCCAGCATTTATTGGTTTACTACTTAGTGCTGTACCAGAACAAGATGCACCACTATAATATGAATATGTTACACTACTACTTGGTATTGTTCCTCCATCTGGTGTTGTTACTGTAGCAGTATTTGATGTTACTTCTGATCCTGTATAGGTTACTGTTTTATCTGCTATAGTGGCAGTAGGTTTACTTGAACCTATAGACCAATTATATTCTTTTTTAGTTGTAGAATAATCAGACCAACAATAGTTAGCTTTTGGAGTTGCATATGCTTTATAGTCTCCTACTTCGACAGCAGTTGTTACTCCTGATAAATCAATATTTGTTCCACCTGATACACCAGTTATTTCTGAACCAGTATATGCTGAATTAGTTATAGTTGGAGCAGTTGCACTATTGTTACAAGATATTGATAATGTTCCTGTAGCAAAAGTAAAACTATAGTTATTTGTTACATCTTCACCACTATTTGTTATTACAGGAGCACTTGGTGTTATAGTTCCTGTTCCTACTTTATTAGTGTCTGTAGATAAATGAATTGAACTTAGTGTGTCGCCGGTTGCTAGACCAGTTATTGATATTTTATCTACTTCACTACTTATATCAGTTCCATAGACTACACTTTGATTACTAGCGGTTATTGTTACACTCTTTGGAGCAATACTACATTTTAGTACTTTATCTTCAGTTGTGTCATCAGACCATTTGTAGTTATCACCATTTAATGATACTGTTACAGCATAATCACCAGCATTCTTTCCATCGCCATTTTCAATTTTATAAGCACTTCCAGGACTTACTAAAGTTTGCGTAGAACCATTATATGTAAGAGTGTTACAAGTTGGAATATCTGTTCTTGTATAAGTACATATTCCTTCTTCTCCTGTTTGTCTAACTAAATCTTTAGTAGCTTCTGTTGAAGCTTCTATTTTTATATTTGTACTAAGATGTTTTCCTAGATATTTACTTTGATCTTGAGAAGAAGTACAAGCAGATAAATCATCTCCTGTACAAGCTTCACTTATCCATAATAGGAAAGTATACTCTGTCTCAGTAGTTGTTAGACTTTGCTGAGTTGGTGTTAATACCATTCTTCCATTTTCCATTGTGTCAAATGTTGGTGAGAAGTTTCCTTCTGATAAAAGAGTTCCATCTTTATATAGTTGCCATTTTAAATCTTTTGTACGAAGATCACAGTCAATATCAGTATCTCTTAAGGCAACATCATATATAGTATTTTTTGGATTACTATCTACTCCACTTACTTTGAATTTAACTTTTACTACTCTATCATCTGTTATATTAGCACCAGCAGTAGTTACAGTACTATCTTCAATAGGAAGCATTTTATCTGTACTTACTACACTAGAAGTATTAGATGAACTATCATAAGTTATATTAGCTGCTATTGGGGTAGTAGTTGTATTTACTCCAATATTTTTAAATGGACCTACCTTTAAAGCATAAGTTATTCCGAATAGGCCTAATACTATTATTAATATCATTACGATAATTATTTTTATATTATCTTTCAGTAATTTACCCTGTTTCACACTGTTCTCCTCCTATACTCTCATATAATA
>ERZ1034984.2761-NODE-2761-length-13681-cov-17.698297_pt1 | contig 13681 bp, 9 predicted proteins | sample MGYA00520589_ERZ1034984 | MGnify/ENA primary metagenome ERZ1034984 (study PRJEB33766, sample SAMN09781790) | gut metagenome | biome: gut microbiome | host: Homo sapiens | place: Madagascar | study: EMG produced TPA metagenomics assembly of the PRJNA485056 data... | reverse complement strand
TGAAGATCAGCACGATCATCGTGACGATATACGGCAGCATCTGGTAGAAGTTGGAAATTTCCTTGACACCCTCAAACTTCGGCAGGAAGCTCAAGGTGGAGTTCAGTGCGGCAATGACCTTGAACAGCGCGAAGAACAGCGACGCGCCCAGGATCGGCAGCGGTTTCCAGTTGCCGAAAATCATAACGGCCAACGCCAGGAAACCGTAGCCGCCGACGTCGGAGTTGAAGCCGGAACCGGCTGCCACCGTGTAGGCCAGGCCGCCGATGCCGCCCAGGAGGCCGGAAATCAGCACACCTGCATAGCGCATCTTGTAAACGTTAATGCCGACGGAATCCGCCGCCTGGGGATGCTCGCCGCAGGCGCGCAGACGCAGGCCAAAGCGAGTCTTGTACAGCACGATGTAGGCTGCGATGAACAGGACGATGGCGACCGGAGTCGTCAGGTAGAAATACTTGAAGATCAAGTTGTTCCAGAAGCTGGGGCCGTCCACCGGGGCAAGGCCGAAGGTCTCGCGGGTGATGCGCACCCAGTTGGGAATGAAGATGGTGGTCAGGCCCTGGCCCTGGATGGCCCAGGTCATGACGACCGCGAAGGCGGGGGCAAACTGGTTCAGCGCTGTGCCGCCGATGGTCTGGTCTGCCTTCAGGTTGATGGCCGCGAACGCCAGGAACAGCGAGAAGATCATGCCGGTGATGCCCGCCACCAGAATGGCAATGAACATCGACAGCTGCGGGTGCGCGGGGCCGAAACCGCTCTGGTCCAGGCCCTGCAGCGTAAAGCAGGCAAACAGTGCGCCAATGATCATCATGCCTTCCAGCGCGATGTTGATAACGCCGGAATGTTCACTGAACATACCGCCCATAGCGACGAGCAGCAGCGGCACTGCGAACAGGATTGTCATACTGATAATGTTAGCAGCGATCATCATTTCGCAGCACCTCCCTTTTCTTTACGGCCGGAGACCGCCTTGGCAATGACGCCGCGCATCAGCAGGGCGAAAGCCGCCAGGTAGATGATAACGGCAATGACGATATCGATCGTCTCGGAGGAGTATGCAGGCTGCATGGCGGCACCGCCGACCTGAATGTAGCTGATGAACAGCGCGGCAAAAATCGTGCCGATGGGGTTGGAGCTGGCCAGCAGGGCGACCGGGATGCCGTTGAAGCCCATGCCGAGGATGGATTTTTCCAGCACGTACTGGCCGGTACCGGCCAGGTAGTAGATACCGCCGCCAATGCCGGACAGCGCACCGGAAATGACCATGGAAAGCACGATGTTACGCTTGGAATTGATACCCGCATACTGGGCGGCATCACGGCTGAGGCCGCAGGCTTTCAACTCATAGCCGAAGGTCGTCTTTTGCAAGATGACCCAGACGAGGATGGCAAAAAGAATCGTGATAATGATGGAAATGTTGATCCAGCTGGAATTGCCGAACAGCGCGGCAAACGGCCCCTTGGGCAGGATAGCCCCTGGGTTGGCGGCGCTCAGCGCGGCGGTACGGTCCGAGTTGGACGCGCCCCAGCCGGAAGCCAGCATATTGGGCATATTCGCCAGCAGCAGGTTCACCAGATACATACCGATCCAGTTGAACATGATGGCGGTGATGACCTCATTGACGTTGAAATACGCCTTGAACAGGCCCGGGAAAACGCCCCAGATGGCACCGCCCACAGCGCCCGCCAGCAGGCAGACGTACCACGGCATCTGGAACTGAATGGCGCACAGCAGCGAGAAAAATGCACCCATGGTGTACTGACCGGAAGCGCCGATGTTGAACAGGCCGGTCTTGAAGGCAAAGCCGACGGACAGGCCGCACATCATCAACGGCGCTGCCTGATACAGCATCTTGCCCAGCTTGTCCATGCTGGAAAAACCAGTGGTCAGCATGGCTTTCATGCCGCCCAGGGATGCCGAGGGATTCAGCACGACCAGCAGCACAAAGCCCAGCACCAGACCGATGACGATGGACAAAAGGCTTGCCAGTACGCCTACGACGGCGGGACGCTGCAAAAGCGGCTGTTTATTTTGTTTGCTCATGCTTTCGCCTCCCCTTGCTTTTTGGCGCCTGCCATGTACAGACCCAATTCTTCCACGGTGGTCTTGCGCGGGTCAAACTCGCCCACGATCTCGCCTTCATAAATGACCAGGATGCGGTCAGACAGGTTCATGACCTCGTCCAGTTCGAGACTGACGAGCAGGACCGCGCGGCCCTTGTCGCGCTCGGCCACGATCTGCTTGTGGATATACTCGATCGCGCCGACGTCCAGGCCACGGGTGGGCTGGACTGCGACCAGCAGCTCCGGCTCCTTATCGACCTCGCGGGCGATGATGGCCTTCTGCTGGTTGCCGCCGGACATACTGCGGGCGATGGTGGCAGGGCCTTGGCCGCTGCGCACGTCATACTGCTTGATAAGGCGCTCGGCGTATTCCTGCACGGCGGCCTTTTTGATGAAGCCGTGGTTCTGGAACTCGGGCTGCCAATAGCGCTGCAAAACCATATTGTCCGCCAACGTGTAATCCAGCACCAGGCCGTGCTTGTGGCGGTCCTCCGGGATATGGCTCATACCCGCCTTGCTGCGCTCGCGGATGGGGGCGTTGGTGATGTCCTTGCCTTCCAGCTTGATGGTGCCGGAGGTGGGCTTTTCCAGACCGGTAATGCCGTAGATCAGTTCACTCTGGCCGTTGCCGTCGATACCGGCGACGCAGACGATCTCGCCCGCGCGGACATTGAAGCTGACGCCGCGCACGGCGTTGTTCTTGTGTACCTTGCTGGGCACAACGAGGTTTTCCACTTCCAGAATCGGCTTGCCCGGCTCGCAGGGCTTTTTCTCGACGGCAAACTGCACGTCGCGGCCGACCATCATCTTGGACAGTTCCTCTTTGGTGGTGTCCTTGATATCCACCGTGCCGATGTACTTGCCCTTGCGCAGGACCGTGCAGCGGTCGGAAACGGCCATGATCTCGTTGAGCTTGTGGGTGATGAACAGGATGCTCTTGCCCTCGGCCTTGAAGCCGCGCATGATATCCATGAGCTCGTCGATCTCCTGCGGAGTAAGAACTGCCGTAGGTTCGTCGAAAATCAAGATTTCATTGTCACGGTACAGCATCTTCAGGATCTCGACACGCTGCTGCATACCGACGGAAATGTCGCTGACCAGCGCGTCCGGGTCGACCTTCAGGCCGTACTTTTCGCTCAGGGCCATGACCTTTTTGCGGGCCTCGTCCTTCTGCAAAAAGCCGTGCTTCGTATCCTCGACGCCGAGGATGATGTTATCGAGCACCGTGAAGCACTCGACCAGTTTGAAGTGCTGATGCACCATGCCTATGCCCAGTGCGTTGGCATCGTTCGGGTTGTTGATCTTGACTTCTTTTCCGTTTTTCTTGATCGTACCCTGCTCCGGCTGGTACAGACCAAAGAGCACGCTCATCAAGGTAGATTTACCGGCGCCGTTTTCGCCCAGCAGGGCATGGATCTCGCCCTTGCGCAGCTGCAGGGTGATATCGTCGTTGGCTTTGATACCCGGGAATTCCTTGGTGATGTGCAGCATTTCGATGACATAATTATCTGCCAATCGTTGCACGCCCCTTTCAATGTGTACGGGCTTGTACACAAATTCTTACTCTATATTATACAGAAAAACTCTGCTGTGCACAAGAGAATCTGCGCAAAAAGTCGTCAAAATTTGTAGAAAACCAACAAAAACCACCCTGCGCGGGGTGCGCAGGGTGGTCAAAAGTCATGCCTTTAAAGCATCTGCCGTATCAGATCAGCTCTGGTAGTCCACGGTGATGGTGGTGACAGCGGGCTTGACATCAGCATCGAAGCTGTCGTCGATGGCCAGAGAGCCGTCCACGATAGCAGCGTACATGGTGTCGTACTGCTCCTGGGTGAAGCTGGTGAACTTGCTGGTCGCCATGGGCAGACCAACACAGTTCTCAGCAGCGCCGAGCTTGGTCTCCTTGCCGGAGTAGGTCTCACTGAACTTCCAGCCGTTGTTCAGGGCATCGGTCAGGGCCTCGTTGACAGATTCGGCCAGGCCCTTCATGGCGGAGGTGATAACGGTGTCGAACTGACCGGACTGGTCAACGTCAACGCCGATCATCTTGCCGCCGTTGGCCTGAGCAGCAGCGTCGCAGCTCTGGCAGACAGGGCCGCCGCAGGCAAAGACGACCTCGGTACCCTCAGAGTACCAGCCATCCATCTTGTTCTTGACTTCATCGGTAGCAGCGAAGCCGCCGGAGTACCAGTACTTGATGTTGACATCCGTAGCACCGATCTCCTTGGCAGCAGCGTCAGCGCCCTGCACGAAGCCGTAGCCGTAACGGATAACAGCGGGAACGGCCATGCCGCCCAGGAAGCCCAGCTCCTTGTAGCCGTCGTAAACAGCGGCGTAGCCGGCCAGGTAACCAGCCTGCTCTTCCTTATAGGTGATCAGAGCGGTGTTGGCCGTGGGGGTCTTGTCGCCCAGGTCGGCGGTGGAAACGTCCAGGGCCAGGAACTGCACATCGGGGTACTTCTCCTGAGCCTCGGCGATGGCGGAACCGAACAGGTAGCCAGCCACGACGATGGACTTAGCGCCGTCGTTGACAGCGTTGTCCATCTGCTCCAGACGGGCAGCGTCAGAGTCCTCAGTGGGACGGTAGTAGTTGGCGCTCAGGTTGTTTGCAGAGCAGAAGTCCTGCACACCCTGCCAAGTGTACTGGTTGAAGGACTGGTCATCGATGTTGCCAACGTCGGTAACGAAGGCGACATCGGTCTTGCTGCCGGAAGTGCTGGCAGAAGCGGCCTCAGAGGTAGCCTCCGTCGTGGTGCTGGCCGTGGAGCTTGCGGGGGTAGAACCGACGCAGGCAGCCAGAGAGAGCGCCATGCTGGCAGCCATTACAAAAGCAAGAAACTTTTTCATGGTTTTGATCTCCTTAGGTTGTTTTTCAGTTGCGCAGCGGGGCGAGTTCCCCGCCGCAGTACCTTCAGTATACCGCATCTGCGGCGGCAATTCAATGAAAAAAGATAACAAAAAGAATTACAAAAGCATAACAAAGGGTTTACATGGTCCGATTCACCGTCACATTGGGGGTGTCGGGCAGGGTGTCCAGGTCGGCGTAGGCATCCACTTTGCGCACGCTGGTACGCAGATCTTCGTACAGTTTTCGGTAATCGTCCTGGGTGAAGGTGTCAAACCGCCAAGGCGCACCCGCTTCCAGCGCGACCTCGCCGGTGGTGTAGCCGACCTTCTCGGTCTGGCCCGCGCTCTGGGTGTCCCAGCTGCCATTCGTGAAGAAGCTGTACAGCTCCCGCTGGACGGCGGCGTTATAGCACTTGACCGCGCTTGCCAGCACGCGGTCGCTCAGGGCGGTGTTGTCCACATCGGTGGTGACAGCCTTACCGCCGGTCTGGTTGACTGCGGAGACCGCACCCTCGTACAGGTTGCCGCCGCTGACCATAATGAGCGCTGTACCGTTATTGTACCAGTCCACCATACGCTGGGTGATGGCATCGCTGTTCTCGTCGGTGTCAGTGAACCAGGTCTGTAAGGTCACGTCCTCGCCCTGTAATTCTGCGGCGGCCTCTGCCCCCTGCAAAAAGCCGGTGGCGTACCGCACAATGCCGGGCACCTCCCGCGTGCCAATGAAGCCGAGGGCGGTGTACCCTTCGGTCACGACAGCGTAGCCCGCCAGATACCCGGCCTGTTCTTCCTGGAAGAGGACGCAGTGGACGAGTTCGGCAGTCTTGTAGGCGCTGTAATCGGCGTTGTGGGGTTCATCGTCGAACAGCAGGTAGTGTACATCGGGGTAGTTGTCCTGGATGCGGTAGAGTGCTTTGCCCGCAGCCTCGCCCTGGCAGACGACAAGCCTTGCGCCGCTCTCGGCGGCGGCACGCAGGGCAGTCTCGGCATCATCGGCCGTATTGCCCGCGGCGGCATAGGTGTCGGCGGTGTAGCCGTACGTGTTGGCGAAGGTCTGCACGCCCTGCCACAGCATGGCGTCTGCCCCGTTCTCTGTGCCGGAGGGGCCTGTCACCAGTGCAATGGTCTGTCCGCCTGCCGGGATCAGCGTCGGGTCATCGGGCTGGTAGACGAACGTTGCGTCGTTGGTGGGGGCGGTCACGGTATTCTGTTCCTGCGCCGGGTCGGCGGCGTCAGCCGCCTTGCAGGCGGTCAGCCCCGCCAGCAGTACCAGCGTCAGGAACAGTGCTAAGAATTTCTTCATGGGTTAAGGGAACTCCTTTGGTTTTCTGAAAAGCCGCCCCTCAAAGGGGAGCCAAAGAATTTTCACTCCAGATTCGCCGGGCCGAAGCCGTAGGGCAGCAGGTCGCCGAGGGTGGTCACGATGTAATCGTTCTCGTCTTTCGCCATAATGACGGTCAGTTTCGGCCCGCCGAACTCATAGAGCGCCTGGCGGCAGACACCGCAGGGGCCAGTGACGAGGGTGTTCTTCTCCCCAACTTTGCTGCCCACAATGGCGATAGCGTCAAACTCGCGCACCCCCTCGCTGACTGCCTTGAACAGGGCCGTGCGCTCGGCGCAGTTCGTGGGGGTGTAACCTGCGTTCTCGATGTTGCAGCCCTTGAACACGCGGCCATCCCTGGCCCGCAGCGCCGCGCCCACATGGAAGCGGGAGTACGGCACATAGGCAAACTTCTGGCCCTCAAAGGCTTCGCGGATCAGGGCCTGGATCTCAGCTTTTTCCATCTTACTTCTCCAAAAAGGCGTCCACGCCCAGCGCGACCTTCATCATGGCGGTAAAGCTGGTCTGGCGCTGTTCGGCGGTGGTGATCTCCGGCGAGACAAAGCTGTCGGAGATGGTCAGCAGGCAGGCCGCGCGCTTGCCCAGCACCTTCGCGTTGTGGAACAGCGCGAAGCTTTCCATCTCAACGGCCAGGCAGCCCTTTTCGTCGCGCAGTTTTTCCCAGTAGGCGGGCTTGGCGTCGCTGGGCTGGCGGTAGAACACGTCGGAAGAATGGATGTTGCCCTCGATGAGAGGGATGCCCGCAGCCTTGGCGCTGGCACGCAGGGCGTCGTTCAGCTCGGCGCTGGGGGTCTGGATATCGTCGGTGTCGCCGCTCTGGGTCACGGCGTAGTTGCTCTCGGAGTAAGCACCGGTAGCCAGCACAACGTCAAACAGCTTGGCCTTGTCGGTGTAGGAGCCTGCGGAACCGATGCGGATGATGTTCTCAACGCCGTACTGGCTGAACAGCTCATAAGAATAAATACCGATGGACGGCATACCCATACCGCTGCCCATCACGCTGATGGGGCGGCCCTGGTAGGTACCGGTATAGCCGAGCATACCGCGCACATCGGTGACGACGCGCGGGTTCTCGAGGAAAGTCTCGGCAATGAATTTAGCGCGCAGCGGGTCGCCGGGCATCAGCACGGTCTTGGCAAAATCGCCCTTTTCAGCGCGGTTATGAGGGGTAGACATAAGAGCACACTCCTTTATTTTAGGTTATTTGTAGGTATAGTATACCACACTTTCGCGGTTTGTGGTAAAATTAAATGAAAGATTTTTGTGAAAGAGGGATTCTTATGCAGCTGCCGCACCATTGCACCCTTTGCCCCCGGGCCTGCGGGGCCGACCGCGCCGCCGGGCAGCGGGGCCTTTGCGGGGCCGACGATACCCTGCGGGTAGCCCGCGCCGCCCTGCACCACTGGGAAGAGCCGTGCTTAAGCGGCGACCCCAGCGCCGAGACCGGCAGCGGCACGGTATTTTTCAGCGGGTGTACGCTGCGGTGCTGCTACTGCCAGAACTACCCCATCAGCCAGGGCGAGGTTGGCAAGGAGATTTCCGTAGAGCGGCTGGCCGAGATTTTTATGAATCTGCAAAACGGCGGGGCGAAAAATTTGAACCTCGTCACGGCATCGCAATACCTGCCCTGGGTCACAGCGGCGCTGGATCAGGCAAGGACCGCCGGATTCTGCCTGCCAGTCGTTTACAACACCGGCGGGTATGAGACGGTGGAGGCTGTCAAGGCGCTGGCCGGGTATGTGGATATCTGGCTGGCGGACTACAAGTATGCGGACGGTGCGCTGGCTGCCGAGCTTTCCGCCGCGCAGAACTACCCTGCCGTGGCCGACGCCGCCCTTCGCCAGATGCTTTTGCAGACCGGTGCGCCGGTGTACGATGCGGACGGCTATTTACAGAGGGGTGTCATTGTGCGGCATCTGGCGCTGCCCGGCCATGCGGCGGACAGCAAGGCCGTTTTGCAGCGGCTGGCCGCACTGCGGGCGGAAACGGGCGTCGCATTTATCCCGAGTTTGATGAGCCAGTTTACCCCTTTTTATAAGGCGGCCGAGCACGGTTTAGGGCGGCGCATCACGACCTATGAGTACCGACAGGTCATTGACGAGGCCGTGCGCCTGGGCCTGACCGACGGCTATATGCAGGAAAAAAGCAGCGCCCGCGAGGAATACACGCCGCCGTTTGATTTGGAAGGAGTGTAAAGATGCTGCTTTCGATTCTCTATCTTGCTTTATTCATATGCGTTGGCCTGCTCTTGGCCCGCCGGGCGGTGCCGGATGGGAGCGCTGCCATTATTCTGCCGCTGGGCTGCGGGTTTGGCGTGTCGCTGCTGGCGGTGCTGCCTGCGGTGCTTGCGCTGGCGCTGGGCTTCACGCTGCCCGCCGTTCTGCTGGCGGCTGCAGCCACAGGCGTTCTGGGCGGCGTGCTGCTGCGCCGGGGTGTGCGGCTGCGCGGCATGGCAAAAGATGCCGATTGCGGCGCACTGTGGGCCTGCATCCTGCCGGTCGCGCTCATCACGCTGTACCTGCTGCACACCCATGTGCTGCACATGGTAAACGGCGCGTACCACACCGGGCAGAGCTGCTACGGCGATATGCCGATGCACCTGGGGTTCATTAAATATATCGCGCAGAGTGGTGAATTTTTACCGTGCTATCCCCTATTGGGCGGCGAGCACCGGTTCGGGTATCCGTTCTTGTGCGAGACTGTCTCCAGCGTATTTTGGGTGCTGGGGGCGGACCTGCGCACGGCGTATCTTCTGCCGATGCTTCCCGCATTTTTGTCGGTGTACGGTATGTTCTGGCAGCTGGCCCACCGGATGACGGGCAGCGCCGCCAAGGCAAGCCTTGCGTTTTACCTGTTCTTTATGGGCAGCGGGTTCGGCTTTGTGTATTTTCTCGGCAGTGCTGAAAAGTTTGCGGGCATCTTCACCGGGTTCTACACCACACCGACGAATTTTGTGGAGCAAAACATCGAGTGGGTCAACCCCATCGTCGATCTGCTTATCCCCCAGCGGGCAACGCTGTTCGGCTGGTGCGTGCTCTTTCCCGCCGTGTACCTGCTGTGGCGGTTCTGCTATGAGGGCAAGCGCCGCCTTTGGCCGTGGCTGGCCCTGCTGGCACTGCCCCTGCCGCTTTTGCATACCCACAGTGCGCTGGCGCTGGTGCTTTTGTGCCTTGTGGGCGGCGTATACACTCTGGCGCAGGGTGCACGGCGGGAGACGCTTTTGCCCTGGCTGGGGCTGGCGGCGGTGTGCGGCGCGGCGTGGCTGGCGCAGATGCTGCCCACCGTGCTGGCCCAAAGCCTGGACGGTCAGCACATGCTGCGGCTGCACTTCAACTGGATCAACGGCCAGGACAACGGCACGCTGAAGGACAATTATTTCTGGTTTTACATCAAAAACATCGGGCTTGTGTATCTGCTGCTGGTTCCGGCGTTTATCCACGCCAAGCCCAAACAGCGGTGGCTCTACGGCGGCGGGCTGGCAATTTTGGCGCTGGCGGAGTTTGTTGTGTTCCAGCCCAACAATTACGACAATAACAAACTGCTTTACGTCTGGCATATGCTGGGGTGCATTTTAGCGGCGCAGCTGTTGGTCGATTTGTTTGCCAAGGTCCGTGCCCTGCCCTGGCGGGCGTTGGGGCTGGCGGCGGGCTGTTTTGCGGCCATGTTCGGCAGTGTGCTGACCGTCGGGCGGGAGATTTTCAGCGACTACCAGCATTGGAGCGCGAATGACATTGCACTGGCCGACTATATTGATGCGAACGCCGAGAGCGACGCGCTGTTTTTGACAAGCGACAGCCATGTCACGCCGGTATTTGCGCTGGCCGGGCGGCGGATACTCTGCGGGTCGGGCAGTTATGTCTATTACCACGGCATGGATTACGCCGACGAGTACAGCGCCATGGCAGCGCTGTACGAGCATCCCAACGAGAGCACACTGGCGGCGTGGGATGTGGGGTATGTGCTGTTTGATTCCTCCGTCTACGGCAAATTTGCCGATGCAGACGAGAGATGGTACGCCGCGCGGTATCCGGTGTGGTACGAGAATGATGGATGCCGGGTGTATAAGATAAAGTAAGTGGCCTCGGCACGCGGGCAAAGCCCCTCCGGGCATCGCTTTTGCTCGCCCACCTCCCCTGTGAGGGGAGGCTTTACTCCGCGGGCTTTGCCCGCCAGCCTTTGTAATAAACCTTCCCTTTCCCACATAGGATTTGACAGAAATTCCTATGTGAGGAGGTCAGGCTATGAAGGGCGACCCTGAGGAGCGCGCGGCGGCGGTGGGACGGTATATCGCGGAGAGCGGCGCAACCGTGCGGGCGGCGGCAGCCGTGTTCGGCGTGAGCAAATCCACGATCTGGAAGGACCAGCACCGGCTGCGCCGCCAGAACCCCGGCTTGTGGGCCGAGGTGCAGGCCGTCGTGCAGAAAAACAAGGCCGAGCGTCACCTGCGCGGCGGCGAGGCCACGCGGCGGAAATATTTGCGCGAACCATCTTGCACCGCGCCGCACGGCACAGTATAATAAAGAAAAAGCCAAAAGGACGGTGTACCTATGAAACGGCAGGATTACATCAGCTGGGATGAATATTTTATGGGCATTGCCCTGCTTTCGGCCATGCGGTCGAAGGACAACAACAGCCAGGTCGGCGCTTGTATCGTCAGCCCCGAGAATAAGATTTTGTCTTTGGGCTACAACGGTATGCCCATCGGCTGCAGCGACGACGATATGCCGTGGGAGCGCGAGGGCGAGGATCTGGACACAAAATATATGTATGTCTGCCACTCGGAGCTGAACGCAATTTTGAACAGTCCCAACCACGATTTGCGCGGTTCGCGGATGTATGTGACGCTCTTTCCCTGCAACGAGTGCGCCAAGGCCATCATCCAGAGCGGCATCAAGGAATTGATCTATTTATCGGATAAATATCACGACACACACGCCAGTATTGCCAGCCGTCGTATGTTCAACATGACCGGCGTGAAATACCGCGCGTATCAGCCCACCGGGCGCGAGATCAAATTGGACGTATAAGGAGCTGTGGATATGAAAACCATCATCATCGGCATTGCAGGCGGCACCGGCAGCGGCAAGACGACCCTGACCGAGAAGCTGCGGGATCATTTCGGTGCGAACGAGGTCAGCGTCATCAACCATGACAGTTACTACAAGCGCCACGACGAACTCCCCTACGAGGAGCGCTGCAAGCTGAACTACGACCACCCGGACAGCTTTGACACGCCGCTGATGGTCGCCCACCTGCGGGAGCTGCGCGCCGGCCACCCGGTGCAGGTGCCGGTGTATGACTACACCATCCACAACCGCAGCGACAAGGTCGTTCTCGTGCAGCCCGCGCCGGTCATCATTGTCGAGGGTATTTTGATCTTCGACTCCCCCGAGCTGTGCGACTTGATGGATATGAAGGTGTTCGTGGACACCGACGCTGATGTGCGCATTCTGCGCCGCATCGTCCGCGACGTCAAGGAGCGCGGCCGCACGCTGGACAGCGTGGTCAACCAGTATTTGACCACCGTCAAGCCGATGCACGAGCAGTTCGTCGAGCCGAGCAAGCGCAAAGCCGATTTGATTGTGCCCGAGGGCGGGCACAACCTGGTGGCGCTGGAGCTGCTGATCAAATGGGTGGACAATCATCTGCATAATGCAGAATAAAAAATGAAAAGGCAGGCGCAAAGCAGCGTCTGCCTTTTTTAGTTCCTCTTTGATGGGATTTCCCACCGCAGCGGGTGGGGGTGGGCCGCAGCCTCGCGGTATAAACAGTCAGTTCCCGGCCGCCGCTCCCCCTTCTGGCGCTATGCGCCACCTCCCCCGTATCGGGGGAGGCTGTCCTCAAAGGGGAGGCTTTTACTCGAATTACGTCTTTGCCTGGCTCGGATGCGGGACGGGCGGCATTTTTGTAAACAGGGCTTTCAGCGCCAGCGGTGTGGCGACGCTGGACACAACGATCAGCAGGATGACCGCCGTAAAGTAGACCGGGTCAACGACTCCGACTTCCAGGCCCTTCTGGGCAACAATCAGCGCGACCTCACCGCGGGTCATCATGCCGACACCGACCTTGAGAGCATCGCCCCAATTAAAGCGGCAGATTTTGGCCGCCAGGCCGCAGCCGATAATCTTGGTTGCCAGCGCCACAATGACAAAGCAGACGCAGAACAGGAAGATTTCCGGCGTAAGGCCGCTGATATCGGTTTTCAGGCCGATGGACGCAAAGAACACCGGTGCAAAGATGACATAGTTGCTGATGTCCACGCGGCGCTCGACGTAGGAGGCATCGTTCATCGTGCACAGGACGATGCCCGCAATGTACGCGCCGGTGATATCGGCAATGCCGAAGTACTGCTCGGCAATGTAAGCCATAGCGAAGCAGAACGCCAGGCTGACGACGGTGATGCGCTGGGTATGGGGGTTGCGGGCGTCCAGCCACTTCATGGCGTAGTGGATGATGACGCCCACACCGATGGCGACAAGGAAGAACAGCACAGTCTGGATCAGCACGCCGCTGATGCCGGTGCCCTCGCCGGAGCTGGCACCCAGCACGCAGGTCAATACGATGATACCGATGACGTCATCGATGACCGCCGCGCTGACGATGGTCGTGCCGAGGAAGCTCTTCAAGTGACCAAGCTCCTGCAGCGTTGCCACTGTGATGGAAACGCTGGTGGCTGTCATGATGGTGCCGATGAACAGCGCACGGTAAAACTCCGGGCTGCCCACTGCCGCAAAGCCGTAGAACGCGCCATACAGCAGCGTGCCGCCCACCAGCGGCACAAACACGCCCACGCAGGCGATCAGCGTAGCGATGGGGCCGGCGCGCATCAGTTCTTTCAGATTCGTGCCCAGGCCGGTGGTAAACATCAGCAGCACGACGCCGATTTCGGCGAAGGTGGAAATGGAATCGTTGGTCTGCACCAAGTTCAGCAGGCACGGCCCGATGAGCAGACCGGCGATGATCTCGCCCACGACCTGCGGGGCCTTGCACTTGCGGGCGACCAGCGCAAAGAATTTGGCGCTCAGAATAATGATCGCCAGGTCACGAAAAATGGAATACATGAAATATCCTCTCCTTTTGTCCGGGTGACATCGTGCACCCACAGAAATTGGGAAGTCGTACATCCCCGATGCACGCATTTTTGATCTGCAGGGGGGCGCAATGCCCGGAAGATGTTTCACACCTATATAGTTTTAGCACCTTGCACGGCGGTTTGCAAGAGGATAAAACGTACAAAATATGCAGTTCGAGCGCATATTTTGCGTGCATTTCGCCCATCGGGAAAATTTTCGAGAATTTTCTGCAATTTTTGCTTGACATTTGCCGCACCGATTGCTATAATAGCTCATGCAGTCAGGCGCTGCACAACTGAATATGTGGAAAGATGGCTGAGCTGGTCTAAGGCGCACGACTGGAAATCGTGTAGGGC
>ERZ1034984.2749-NODE-2749-length-13712-cov-3.819799_pt1 | contig 13712 bp, 10 predicted proteins | sample MGYA00520589_ERZ1034984 | MGnify/ENA primary metagenome ERZ1034984 (study PRJEB33766, sample SAMN09781790) | gut metagenome | biome: gut microbiome | host: Homo sapiens | place: Madagascar | study: EMG produced TPA metagenomics assembly of the PRJNA485056 data... | reverse complement strand
TCTCACAACACCGCGGAATGGAACGGATTCAAAATCTGCCGCGAACAGGCGATTCCGATCAGCGGCGCCACCGGCATTGCCGATATCGAAGCTCTCGTCGCAAAAAATGAATGGCCGAAGCCGGAGCGGACCGGAACCATATCCGCTTACGATATCGCAAAGGAATACGGGGCGTTTCTCCGTTCCCACGCAAAAATGGACCGCAAGCTCAAAGTCGTCGTGGACTATGCCAACGCCATGGGGTCTTATGAAATCGCGGGTATCGAAGACCTGTTCGAGATCATTCCCCTTTATAAGAAACTGGACGGAACTTTCCCGAATCATGAGGCAAATCCGCTTCATACGGATACTCTGAATGCCCTTCGCGCCAAAGTCGTGGAAGTCGGCGCGGATTTCGGCGCAGGGTTCGACGGCGACGCCGACCGCTGCGGATTCGTAGACGACAAGGGCGAGATCATTCCGATGGACCTGTTCACCGCCTTGATTGCGCAGGACATCCTTTCCGAAAAGGGACAGGGCACCGTTCCGATTCTGTATGACCTCCGCAGCAGTTGGGCGGTCAGGGAATGCATTCAGGAAAACGGAGGCAAACCGATCATGTCCCGCGTCGGACACGCTTTCATCAAAGCGCAGATGCGGGAATACGGCGCCGTTTTCGCGGGTGAACTTTCCGGTCACTACTACTTCAAGGAAAATTATGTGGCGGAGTCTCAGGGACTCGCCATGATCAAGCTGGCAAATCTCATCTGCCGCAAGAAAAAACCGGTCAGCGAACTGGTCGCACCTCTCCGCAAGTATTTCTCCAGCGGAGAGATCAATTCCAAAGTCGCTGACGTGAAACCGATTCTCGAACGCATCAAAACCAAATATTCAGACGGGCACATGTTCGAACTCGACGGCATTTCCGTGGAATATTCCAACTGGTGGTTCAATGTCCGCTCCTCCAATACGGAGCCGCTCCTCCGCCTCATTGTCGAAGCCAAGGACAAGGAGACGATGGAAGAAAAGCGTGATGAACTTCTGAAAATCATCAGAGGCTGATCCGCCATGACGCCGGAACTGGCGCGGCACCCGGAATTTTTTGCGGGTGTCTCGCGTTTTGAACATACATCCGCAGGGCTCGTCCCATGCCGGTTCCGCCCGGAAAACAACTGGGCGAAGGATGCCGCGTTCATGACTTCATGCCCTGCGGGAGTCAGACTCCGTTTTCATACCGACTCCTCTTTTGTCGGCATGAGGGTCCTTCTGGGAGAATCCCCGTTTGCTTTTGAACACGGATTCTTTTCCGTCACAGTCAATCGCGCGGAGCCGGTCACATTCGATCCGCCTGCGCCTTACGTATCCGGTCAGTCCTATACATGGAAGCTCGATCTGCCGGCGGGAGAGAAAGAGCTTGAAATCCATCTGCCCTCCTACCGCAAGGTGACGATTCAGGCGATGGAGTTTTCCGACGGTGCGGTTCTGCTTCCCCTGCCCTCACGCAAAAGGACACTGTTCATCGGTGATTCCATTACACAGGGATATGCGGCATATCCGGCGTTCTCCTATGCCGCAAGGCTTTCCCGGAAGCGCAACCGCGATTTTCTGAATCTCGCCATCGGCGGGGCGCAGATGCCCCTTTCCCTGCCGGACAAGCTTCTGGAAGAAATTTTTGATGAAGCAGTCATCGCATTCGGCACCAATGACGCCAACCGTCTCAGAAAAACGGAAGACTTCGAGTCCGCACTCAATGATACACTGGCTTTTTTCCGGAAAAAACCGGGAATCAACCTGATTGTGCTGTCGCCGGTTTATTTTCCGAATGCGGTAAATACGGAGAAAGAGACCTGTCTGCTTCATTATGCGGAAATACTGAAGCGGACGGCGCCGGAATACGGTGCACACTTCGTAAACGGCGGCGAACTGATTCCGCATGACTCCGCTCTGTTCTTCGACGGATGCCATCCGACAAATGAGGGCATGAGGCATTTTGCGGAAAATCTGTTCAGGCAACTGCAAACAGCCGGACTGTAATCCATTTTTTCAGTCCACTCCGCCCTGTTTCCTGTAATCGGCGGGGGTAAAGCCCGTCACTTTCCGTATCAGGCGGCAGAAGTAGCTGGCATGGGGCATTCCGCACTCCGAGGCGATTGCCTTGATCGGGAGTTCGGTTTCACGCAGAAGCGACAGCGCATGTTGAATCCGGAGTTCCTGAAGATAACTGCCGGGCGTCATTCCCATTTCCTGAAGAAAAATGCGGTTGAGCGTAGTCCGATGCACGCCGAGCTCCTTTGCCAGATAAATCGCACTGAGACGGGTATCCGAGGCGGATTCCTGCGCAATCTCAATAAAACGCCTGACCACATCCTGCCCCGCCCTGCCCGTAAACCTGCCTCCGGCAAGCGCAAGAATCTCCGTGGCGGCGGAGATGGCGTGTCTCTGCGCATAGGGGGTGCGTTCCCGGAGCAGGAGTTCCAGTTCCAGAAAGAGTTTGACCGGACACTCTCCCGCGTAGCGTGAATCGCGTCCGTAGCCATAGGACGTGATAAAATCCGCCGCGCCCGCGCCGTCAAACGTGAACCAGTAATAGTGCCATTGTTTCCCCAGCGTCCTGTGACGGTGATCTTCCCCCGGAAGATGATAGAAAACCTCTCCCTCCCGCGTAATGATCTTACGGTCCGGAAGCGTGATCTCGCCGCTGCCTTTCAGGGTCCAGAAGACCTGTACAAAGAGCTTTTTCCCGCCGGGGACATATTCGCACCAGCCGCAGTCGCTCTCGTTGCAGCCGACGGAGCGCACATGAAACGGCAACTGGAAATCCGGCAGTCTGTTCGGGTCCGGTCGGCTGATGATCTTGATTTTTCCCATGATTTCCTTTCATTTGCATCAATTGTGATAAAAATGCATCAGAAGTGTTATTTCTGTTTTTAAAATACGCGCCTATAATATAATTGCAACAGGATAATTCACATCCTTGCAGAAAAAATAAATGAAAGGGCAACAGTATGAACCGTTCCGAAGAAGTAAGAAGAATTTTGAGTCTGTCCGTGGAAGAACTTGTCAGAGAATCCAGGGGTCAGCTCAAAGTCATGGAAACGCTGGACGAAGTCTACGAGTTTCTCGCGGACGAAATGGTCAAGGAGTTCCGGAAAGCCGCCGCGGGCGATAAAATTGTATCATTCATCATGCCGGTCGGTCCGACGCAGCCCTACCGTATCATGGCGGAGAAGATCAACTATCTGAATCTCAATCTGAAAAACGTCCGCTTTTTCTTCATGGATGAATACTGCGACGACAACGATCAACTCATTCCGGCAACACATCCGCTGAGCTTCCGCGGGCAGATCGGTCCACTGCTCTTCAACCGCATCCGCCCCGACCTTCTCATGCCGGCGGACCAGATCATCTTCCCCACGCCGGAAAATCTCAAGGACCTTCCGAAAATGATTGAAGACGCCGGCGGAATCGAAGTCTGCTACGGCGGAATCGGCATCCACGGGCATGTCGCATTCAATGAACCGGAACCGGGCGTCAAGGATTCCGATCCGCGCATTCTCACGATCAATGAGTTCACGCGTACAATCGACTCGACGCGCCACAAAGGAGTCGGCGGAAACCTTGAAAACTTCCCGCGCCGCGCAATCACAATGGGGATGAAACAGTGTCTCGCCGCGCGCCGCATGCTGCTCATGACACGCAACGAATCGCAGGAATTCTTCTGGGCGAATACGATCCTCCGCATCTCGGCGCTCGGACAGCCCAGCGACGACTATCCGGTCACACACGCAAGAAACCATAAAAACCTGCTGATCGTCACCGACGTCAAGACCGCCACGGCGCCGAAGTTCAATATCTGACGGAGCATCCGATGAAATTCATTGATGCACATGCACATCTGACGCACAATGCAACCGGGATCGACAGGATTGTCGAATCCGGCGTGTTCGAGCAGGTCTGGCTGATGGATCTTTCCGGCGTGGGCAGCCTCGGCGATGTCTGTTTCGCGGAACAGAAGGAACTTCTGGAAACGGTCAGACGCTACGACGGCTTTTTCCTCGCGTTCGGGTTCATCGACCTCGACCGCGACACGCCGGATCAGATCAACCGTCTCCGCGACCTGGGATTCGTCGGTCTGAAGCCTTACAAGCAGCTTCAGCCGTACAATCACGAAAAATATTATCCGCTCTATGAGCGGGCGCAGGAACTCGGCATGCCGGTTCTCTTTCATACCGGACTGATCGCAAAGGGTTCTCCATACGATCCGGCGCACCCCCATGCCTTCGGACCGGAAAACATGCGCCCGATCCATCTTGCCGGAATCGCGGAAGCGTTTCCGGAATTGCAGATCATCGGCGGGCACCAGGGCTATCCCTTCCTGGAAGAAGTGCAGCACAATCTGTATTATTACAAGAACATCCGCGGCGACGTCAGCGGCTATCTGCGCTCCGTGGATACGCTCCGGGAGCTGCTGGACCGCCGTGCGCATGACGGAACGGAACGGTTCTTCAATGACAAAATCCATTTCGCAACCGACGAGTTCTACGGCATTGAAGCGTCCAATGAACGAGCCCTGCGCCTGGCGGAATTCTGGAAACTCTACTTCGAGTTCGTCGGCGGGTTGTATTACCGCTGGGGGCTGCCGGAGGAGCAGGAAAAGTTTTTCCGGGGAAACGCCATCACGCTCCGCACTCAATTTATGCAAAAACAAGGAAACAAGGTATGAAGAAAACCGGTATCGGATTAATCGGTGCGGATTTTTCTCTGCGCGCCGCACTCATTGAATACAACTATCCGCGGGAAAAAGCGGAAATGGCGGCGGTCTGCGACCGCAATCCCGCCATGCTGGAACTTTACCGCAGGGAACATCCGGATACGAAAGCGCATCTCTATGCGACATATCAGGAGCTGATTGCCGATCCGGACGTCGATGCCGTCTGCGTAATGGTGCGCGACCAGTATCACGAGGAGATCGCCGTCGCCGCGCTTGAGGCGGGAAAAGCGGTTTATCTGGAAAAGCCGATGGCGCTTTCCATCGAAGGCTGCGACCGGATTCTGGAAACTGCCTTCCGGACGGGCTCCAAGCTGTTTGTCGGGCATAATATGCGCTATGTGCCGTCCATCCTCAAGATGAAAGAGGTCATCGACTCCGGCGTCATCGGAGAAATTCAGTGTGTCTGGGTGCGTCACTTCATCAACTACGGAAGCTGTTACTTCCGCCACTGGTGCGCGCGCAAAGAGACCTGCAACGGGCTTCTGCTCCAGAAGGGCGCGCATGACATTGACGTAATCCACTGGCTCGCAGGAGGCTATACGACACGTGTCACCGGAATGGGTAAACTCTCCGTCTACAACCGCACGACGGGACGCCTGAAAGAGGGAGAAGCACCGGACCGCAAGGCTTCATGGAAGCCGGACTGCTGGCCGCCGCTTGAGCTGAAAGGTCTGGACGGCAAACTGGATGTCGAGGATCACAATATGGTGATGATGCAGTTGGACAACGGAGTCCAGGCATCCTATGAACAGTGCATGTATGCGCCGGACTCCGAGCGGAACTACACATTCATCGGAACGCATGGACGCGTTGAAAACATCGGTGATTTCGGCGACTGCCGGATTCATGTCTGGACACAGCGGGGGTCCCGCAGGGAACCGGATATCATCTACAATCTGAAAGCATCGGACGGCGGGCACGGCGGTTCCGACCCGAATATCGTCAACGCCTTCTTCGATTTTGTGCGTGACGGTAAACCGCCCGTCGTGTCACCGGTCGCAGCGAGAAATGCGGTCGCCGCCGGAGCTCTGGCTCACTGCTCCATGCGCAACGGCAATATGCCGATGGATATTCCGCCGGTTCGTTCCGAACTCTTGGAATATTTTGCAAACGGACAGAAGAAAAGCTGATTCAACCGCACATACATTACAAACCACTTGAGTTGATTCACAGGTGGTTTGCAATGTTCAGCTTTCCGCGCAGTCTCCCCCCGAAACGAAGTTCCGGCGCCGACGGCGCGCAAACGGCAGTCTCTTTTCCCCGCCCGCCTTTACTGGTGTCCGGAAAGTTGTTTTTCCGCCCATTCGTGATAGGCAGTATCCGGCAGAGCCTTGCGCAATATTTTCTCTGCAAGCGCTCTCTTTTCCGCAGGAGCCGCCTTGCACCACTCGGCATAAAGGCGGTCGCACAGGGTATTGCTTTCCGTTTCCAGTTTTTCTTTCAACGCATCCAGACGGGAACGGAAAATCTGGTCATCCAGCAGCATGGAACGCTCAGCGGCCAGCAGACGCCCGCGCTCATCCAACGGCAGTTTTTCATCTTCAACCGCCTGTAAAATCCGTCCGGAAAACATCTTCCCTTTCTCATGCACATACCTGTTCTCCGCAAAAAGAGGCGACAAGCCCAGTTGCCAGAAGACCTGACGTGCGGACAACAGCGTATCGCCATCCCCTTTCGCAAGGAATGCCGTCTCTGCCTGCCGGGCGGAACTCAAACCGGATGCAAATTTATCCAGCATGGCAATGCGCCTGCGGATTTCCGGCTCTTTGAAAGCACTTCCCCAGCGTTTTTTCTTTGCGACACGCTCCTGCAGGCTTTTCAGGGAACCAGCAAGCTCCGGCAAACAGGCAGGGCTGAAACGGGGGGCCGCCGACGTCATCTCCAAACGGTGAAGATCACGTCCCAGCTTCGTCTCCTCCATGAAACGCCCGCAGTCCTGATAAAGATGCAGGCGCTTCTGAAACTCCGGCTGCTCCGCCAACTTCAAAGCAAGAGAAAAATCCCCTTTCGCATACGCCTTTGCAATATCCTGATTTGTCCGGTAGAAAGCAAGAATTCCATCAATCTGCTCATGCAGGGATACACACTCTTTGAGAAACGGGGAATGATCGGTATCTCCCGCTTCCGTCCGCCGGTTCATCGCATCCTTCAAATGCGAATGCGCGGCATTCCAGTAGGCGAGATTGTTTTCCACCCCCTTGTTCCAGCGGGCGCTCTGGATTTCGATCCCCTGATAATGCCGCGCCATCGCCCGCGGAGAATAGATTTCCAATTTGGAACGGTAATAACGTGCGAGACGTATGCCGTGACGTTCCGCATCCAGTCTCTGATTCATTGCCGTAAAACGTTTCCGCAGTGTTTCCGGAAGCTTCGGATTCTCCATCAGGAGTTCCAGGTCTGCCTGTACCGCCTTGTATTTCCCCTGCTCAAGCAGAGGTATCCAGATCGCATTCAACTCTTTCAGATAATCGTCCTCCCCTTTTCCCGTATAACGGGGCAGAGAATTGACACTCCGATAGGCTTTTCCGGGCTCCTCCGCCTCTCCGAAGGAGGTATAACAGAATGCGGCGCCGACAAACAGCAGCATCGCTCCCAACACGGCAAACTGCCAGGTGACAAGTTCAGGGTAAAACGGATTCGGGCTTTTCAACGCACGATCAAGACGTGTTTTATCAAGCACCGCCGCCTGAACGCCCCGTGCAAGCTCAATAACCTCTCCCTCCTCCAAATGGACCGTGCCCTCCGTTCTTCGCCCGCGCAGACGGATGCCGTGCCCCGCCGCCATCGGATCAATTGAAACAGAGTCCTGCCCGATCCAGCAGCGGGCGAGCAGAGCGGGAATCCCCGGAGCTTCGATCACACAGCGGCATTCACTGCCGGAACCGATCAGGTTCGCACCGTAACCGAGCGACGCATACTGTGCCTTGCCGCGCCCGATACGCCAGAGCAGCAATTTGCCGCTGTCCACCAGATCGCCGGAAAAAACCAGAGAAAAATCACCGCATTTCAGGATCGTCCCCGGCACGACACGGACAGAAGAAACGGTTTTCCCGTCCACTTCCAGCGGCATCTCGCCGCCGGGAACCGCCACGGCTTCCGAGTCGATCCGCGTCAGTGAAACCAGAACCGGAGCGGCATTCCATTTGTCCGCCAGGCATACTTCACAACGTTTATCTCCGCCGATATTGACCGAGTCCAGTTCAGGAAAATCTTCCAGGCAGAATACCGCCGCCTGTTCATCACGATAGTGTATCACACAATTCAACATGGCACCGTTTCCTTATTTCTTTTCCGTCTGTATCTGCAACTGCCGCTTTGCCCATTCGCGCCATTCCAGTTCACTCTCCAAAGTAGCCTCCGACATCATCCGCCGGATCAGCTCCAGTACACGCTCATGATTGTTCAGGTTGAACTGCTTCTGAATCTCGCTGCGGAGACTGGCGAACACCTGTTTCCGCTCGGCAAGACAATCGAAGAACAGCTTGCTCTCCTCCGGCTTGATCAAATTGACTTCATCTGTTTCCGCCAGCAGCCGGAACGCCTTCTGGAAAGAAACAATGGCGCGCAGCAGATTTTCCGGCGCATAATTGCGCTGGGCGTAGAAACGGCGGGCGGCGGCAATCTCGTCGCGCGCCTCCAGGATTTCATCGGCGGAATATGCAATCTTGCCGGAATCAATCACTGGACGCCTCAAAAGCGTATTGCGGTAATCTCCCAGCAACTGCAGGTTGTTCAATTTATGCAGTGCCGGCGGTGCGAAACCGCCCAGTTCCTGTTTCCAGAAGATCGCGCTGGTAAACGAATAATCGCGGGCAAAAAACAGGTAGCCGATTCCGCAGTGTCCCTTGAAAGTGAAATCAAACTCCACCCCCGGAAGCATGGAAAACTCAAACTCCCCGACTCTGCCGATTTCCAGCCCCTCCGGAACGATATCTGCAACTCCCAGAGTTTCCAGCAACATGGATTTGAGTTCCGCCCGGTTTCTGTCGACCGGCAGAAATTCACCGGATGGCTCTTTTTCCGGATCAACGATCATCATCACATCAGGCGCGGAATAATCGCCGGAAAACAGAATCGAGGTTTCTCCGAACAGCAGGGTATTCATTTTCCCGGGCACGGTAATCCGGTACAGACCCCCCATGTCATAAATCCGGTCCGGCGCATGTTCCGGTTCCCGTTCCAATGCCGCCAGCAGCAGAGCGACGGCGGCAACCAGCAGAATGCCTGCAAAAATCTGCATCCGGCGAACCGGCGTAAAACGGTCAAAAAAACTTTCCTGTTCCTTCATACAAAACTCCAATTCTATTTACACTCCACTGAATACACTGTGAATCAATTTGAGCAGAACGGGCCCCAGCAGCACGATAAAGATGCCGGGAATGATCAGCAGCAGCATGGGAAACGCAATCTTCACGGTTGCGGTCTGCGCCTCCTCCTTTGCTCCGAGCAGTCTCCGCCTGCGCAGGTCCGAGGTAAAAACAGACAACGTATCACTGATGCTGGTTCCCGTCTCAAGAGACTGTGTCAAAGCCACGACCAGCGACGTCAGCTCGGTAACGCCCAGCCTTCCCGCCATCTCCATCAGGGCATCCGAAAGCGAAGCCCCGAACGCCAAATCCCTGCGGACCCGCTGCAGCTCCTCCGAAACCGCTCCGGGGATGTAATGATCCGCCAGATAAAGAATCGCATTGCGCAGATCCATTCCGGCGCGCCCGGCGATCAACAGCATGTCAAGCGCTCCCGGAAGCTGTTTCATGAAACTCCGGCGCCGACGGTCCGCCTGCCGCTTCAGGGCGTCAACGGGAAGCATCCGCAGAATCAGCGCCGCCGCCAGTCCGAGTGCCAGCATAACCAGTCCGCCCAGTTCCAGCGCGCCGCCGATCACCGCACCCCAGAGAATCCCCAGCGGCAACATCAGATAACGAACAGCAAGCACTTCGGCGGCATTCATCCCGCCCCAGAAAGGTCCGGCGGCATCAAGAAGCCGACGGCATTCCGCAAGTTCTTTCGCATCGCCTTTACTGTTTTCAATCCGTTTTGCGATCGGTCGCAGAATCAGGAACAGCAGTGAATCCCTGCGGGCATCCCCCGCCGCTTCCGGTTCACCGCTCCAGATGGAGACAATTTTCGCGGCGACACCGTAGACCACAGCGCCGACGGTCATGCCAAGAAGGACGGAAACAAGAAGCAGATATTGATTTTCCAACTGAAACCTCCCTCATCTCATAAATCAAATGAAACCAGCTTGCGTATCCAGAAAAAAGCCGCGACCTGCATTCCGACCATAGTCAGGAGCAGTCCCTTGCCAATCGGATTTTCAAAGAATTCCATCATCGTCGCATGATTGACCAGCGTCATGATAATCATGATCACGAACGGCAGCGCAGTCATCAGAAGCGCCTGAAAACGTCCTTCGGCAGTCAGAGCCTTGACCTCTTTGTTGAAATCCGCCCGCTGACGGATGATCCCGCCAAGGGTCTGAAAGGCATCCGCCAGACTGCCTCCGCAGCGAAGCGACAAAACCGCTGCGGAGGCAACCAGCCTGACATCCTGCAAACCGATCCGCATACTCCAGTGAAGCAGGGCGTCCGAAAGCGACGTTCCGAGCCGGAATTCATGCAGGACTACACTCAGCTCCTCACGGAGATCGGGAGGCATCCGCTCCAGATTGCGTTCCAGAGCAACCCCGAGAGTCAGTCCGGCGCGCATCGAATTGACCAGCAGTTCCAGACCCGTCGGCAGTTGTTCGCTGATCCTCGCCAGACGCCGCGCCAGCAGAATCGAGAAAACGATGCGGGGCATCAGAAGTCCGGGAATGATCAGGACTCCGCCGAGAAACATGCCGACGAAAAGATTTCCCGCCCCGAGAAGGACTCCGAACAGAAACAGCCCGCTGCACAGCAGAATCGACAAATGCTGCAGTTTCTGCGGATCAATCACCAGGGCAAGCCCTCCGCCGCGTTCTCCGAAAGAACGCAGCATCCGCTCCTGATAGTCCGCATAACGGGTCAGGAAAAACATCTGTATGACACCATAGGCGAACGCTGCGGCAGCCAGACCGGTATAAAGATAAATCATCCAGCGCAGAATTTCACTCATTTTGCCTCCTTGCCCCGGAACCATGCGTCCTCGACAGGGATTCCCGCCAGTTTCAACTGCGGCAGAAAAGACGGAACGGTGACAGGTTCAAATACTCCAAGGACTTTATGCGTCTCCGGTTCCAGCCCGGTCAGGCGGAAACGGAAAATCTCACGCAGGTCGGGACAGCCGTTCCCGTCAAGTCCGAGCACTTCGGTGATGCTGATGATCTTGCGCGAACCGTCACTCTGCCGCGCCGTCTGGATGATCACATCCACCGCAGAGGCAATCTGGCTCCGGATCGCCACCAGCGGCAGATCCATGCCGGACATCAGCACAAGTGTCTCAAGACGGGAGACCGCATCCGCCGCCGAATTCGCATGGACTGTCGTCAAACTGCCGTCATGACCGGTATTCATCGCCTGAAGCATATCCAGCGCTTCGCCTCCGCGGCACTCTCCGACCACGATCCGGTCGGGACGCATTCGCAGACAGTTGATCACAAGCTGGCGTATCGGCACCGCCCCCTGCCCTTCGGCGTTGGGCGGACGCGCTTCCAGACGGATCACATGAGGCTGCTGGAGTTTCAGTTCCAGCGAATCCTCCACCGTGATGATTCGTTCCGAATGCCCGATGAATGCAGACACGGCATTCAGGAGAGAGGTTTTCCCGCTGCCGGTTCCACCGGAAACGACGATGTTCTTGCGCGCCATGACGCAGGCGCGGATGAAGCCGACCATTTCAGGCGTCAGGCTGCCGTATTTCAACAGCATGTCACAATTGAAAACCTTTTTGCCGAACTTGCGGATCGTCAGGCAGGGACCGTCCGCCGCAAGCGGGGGAATAATCGCGTTGACACGGCTTCCGTCCGCAAGCCGGGCGTCCACCATCGGGCTCGATGTGTCGATGCGGCGTCCAAGCGGAGTGACGATCCGTTCGATGATCCGCATCAGGTGGTCAACACTCTTGAACTGATAACCGCTCAGGGAGATCCGTCCGTTCTTTTCCACATAAATCCGGTTTTCATCCACCACCATGATTTCCGTGATCGAGTCATCGGAAAGCAACGGCTCCAGAGGACCCAGTTTAAGCAGATCGTGAACGAGAGTCTCCTTGAACTCGCGCAATACTTCGCTGTCCCATTCCGCAAGCTCACCGCTCATGGAGCCGCAGATGTCATCAAGCACTCTGACGGTGTAATCCTCAAGCTGTCTGGCGGAAAGTTGCTGCTGTTGAAGTTCACGCTTGTTGAGCTGTTCCAGCAGGCGGCGGCTGATCTGCTGCTGTATCTGCTGTTCCCGCGCTCCGACAAAGGAACCGGCGGCGCTGAGGCGGAACTGATGTCCTTTGAGTTCCACATCCAGCGAAGCCAGCACAGGGTGACGGAAGAACGGCGCCCCCCCGATCAACGAACTCCCGTCGCCGGACGCATCCTCCACATGCCAGTTGCCTCCCGTGAAAACAAACCGGAGCTGGCAGGGAGCCAGACGGGCATCCGCACAGTTTGCCTCCCGCGAAGACCCGAAGGTATAAACGCGGTCAGGCTCCGGCGTAAACTGCGCCAGCAGATTGTTTTTTTCATACAGCTTCAATACATTGAGCATGGCTTACTCCTTTGCATTCCGCAACGTATTGGCTGTATCCTGACTGCGTTTCCTGATTTTCTTCACTTCATCTCCGCTGCGCTTCAACGCCTCGGCATTTTCCTCCTTGAGCCTGTCCTCCCAGTCGACATTCAGGAGCAGGATGATTTCGCGGTCGGTTCCTCCGGTGCTGGTGGAGCCGAAAAGCCAGGAACCGACCACAGGAATTTCCGAAAACCACGGCAGACCAGCCTGCTTGTCCGAATATTCGTTATGCCCGAAACTGCTGATCACCATCGTGGAACCGGCATCCATGGTATACTTGGATTTCGTCATATACTGCGCCACATCCTTGTCCTCGTCGGACCGGGTCCAGCTATTTTCATTTTTCGGACGTGTAAGCTGCATGTCGAAGTCAAGCCCGATCGTATTGGCGTTCAGCGTATACGGCGTCGCATTCACCTGGAAGCCATACTCAATTTCCTTGAGATCGGTATTGTACTGCGAGTAAATACGGACATTCAATACCCCGCCCTGCTGGAACGCCGCTTTTTCGCCGCTCAGCGTGGACAGCCTGACCTCGTAAACGACCTTGGCAAGATTGTTCTGCTGGAGAATATCAATCGTGCCGGAAAAACCGTCAACCTTGAGTCCGCGCGTTTCACCGATGCTGAAATACTTCATGATCTCCCCGAAAGCCCAGTTCCATTTTACGGGAGAATCCACCTTGATGCCGAGCTGGCGCAGTTTATTCTTGTCTACATCAAGAAAAACGATCCGCATGGCGATCTTGCGCGACGTAATGCTCAAAGCCGAACTGTTCACGGTGCAGTCGAACTGGCGGAAATACTCCGTCAGGAGCCCCGTCAACTGTGTGCGCCGCGCAGCGTCGTAGACCTCACCGGAGACAAAAACCGTCCGGTTCAGCAACCGCAGGGAGATATTCTCAAAATTCTGGCGACGGATGAACTCCTGCGCATCCGCAAGGATTCTTTCCGTATCCAGCTCCGTATTATTCACGACCTCGCCTTTCGTCCCCGCCAGCGCCATAATGCGCCGGATGCGTTCCACGGTGGCGGAATCCCCGCATTTCCCGGAAAGCAGCAGTTTGCCTTCCCCGACATCGAAGCGGATATTCGGGGCGTCCTGTAATATTTTGCGGAAGAGCGTCCAGTTGACGGGGCGGACCTGAATATCAAGGATATCGCGGACCGTGGCGGCATCACGCAGAACCACCCGCTCCGTCCCATAGCTCAGAGCGGAAACAACCAGCTTCTTTTTGGACGGTATATATTTTACCG
>ERZ1034984.2744-NODE-2744-length-13731-cov-8.715633_pt1 | contig 13731 bp, 9 predicted proteins | sample MGYA00520589_ERZ1034984 | MGnify/ENA primary metagenome ERZ1034984 (study PRJEB33766, sample SAMN09781790) | gut metagenome | biome: gut microbiome | host: Homo sapiens | place: Madagascar | study: EMG produced TPA metagenomics assembly of the PRJNA485056 data... | reverse complement strand
AACTTATTCGCAGTGTGCTATATTATCTCTCGAAAATCAAGTTATGGAGCACACTTTATGAAAAAGAAACACGAATTCAAACTTTGGCAGGAATTCAAGGCGTTCATTAATCGTGGCAGCGTCCTTGACCTTGCAGTAGGTATGATTATCGGCAGCGCGTTCACCGCAATCGTAAACTCGCTTGTCAAAGGTATACTTCAACCCCTTATCAATATGATTCCTTTGGGACAAAACGGCAAAAGCCTTCAAGTCGTCCTGAGAGATCCCGTCATCGACGCGACGACAGGCGCAGTCGTAAAAGAAGCGGTCATTATGGACTTCGGCGCGGTTATTTCCGCAATCGTTACTTTCCTTCTCACCGCGCTTGTACTCTTCCTTGTCGTGAAAGCAATCAATAAGGCGCGCGAAATCGGCGACAAAGAAAAAGCAAGGCTGGGACAACTTGCACAAAAAGTAACGAAAAAGAACGGCGACGCCGAAACGACGGAAGCCCAAGAAGAAGTCGCGGTCGCAGAAGAAACCCCCGCAGAACCCGCTCCCGTTGAAGTCGCGCCCGCAGAACCCGCTCCCGACAAAACACAGGAACTGCTTTCGGCAATTCTTGACGAACTCAAAGCGCAACGCACCGACAAGGAATAATCCAAAACCAATAAAAAACCCCGAAGCAATTCGGGGTTTTGTTTTGCGTTTTAAGCAATTATTCTTATTCGCCCTTCTTCGGCGCAACAACCGTCGCGTCGCCGTCCGAGCATTTGATAATCTTGTCGGCGGAAAGATAATTTTGGGTTATCGTCACGTTATTATTCCATTCTGCGACGGTGCCGTCATAGTGAATTTCGACACCCCGCGCTCCGCCGTTAAGTTCGATTTTCACAACGCTTTTCGGGATATATATTTTTTGAGCGTTCTCGTATATGCAAGCCGCAACCACGGGCGTGCCGCCGATTTCGGACAAAATCCTGTACGACTTGAACGTAATATTTCCGGCGGTTCCGTTAAAGCCCCGACCGCCGTCAACGATATGGTAATAGCCTATTTCAATCAGATCGGACGACTTGTAATCGGCAATTTCGGCGGGGACGTAAAGCGACGTTTTGTTGATGTCTTTGTAAACGATTGTTCTGTCGTTCTTTTCGATAACGATGCTGTCGTTGTTTTCCACACGGACGTTTTTCCCGACGCTTATATTCAAAAGAAGATCGGTAAATTCACTCCTGAACTCATCGACGCTGCTTTTTAAGACTTCGTTTCCGCCAAGCGTATATGCGCCTTTAATCCACTCGGAATCCGCGTCTCTTTTCGTGAAATTGAAATATTTCCCGTCTTCGAACGACTTGAATTCGGCATGCTGAACTTTCCCGTCCTTTTCGACTATTTCTGTTGAGCCGCTTTGGGTGAAATAGGTCGTACTGACCGTTCCGTCGGAAAACGTCTCGACTTTCGTAATACTTTTTACATCGGCTTTGACAAGCGCAACCATTAGTTCGTCCGCGCTCATATCGTTTTTGAGTTTCAATTCCTTTTTATTGCACGCGGTACAAGTCAGCGCAGTTGCAAGGACAAGAATTACCGCAAAAACCGTCAATAATATTTTCTTTTTCATGACCTTTTCTCCTTAATACTCTTTGACTTCGACGTCGCCGTCCGTGCAGTGCACGACGATTGCTTTATCTCTGATATAATGGCTTGCAATCTTAATTTCTCCCCACTGCGCTTTCGTGCCGGCGAAATAAATGTTTTCGTTGTCGGCGGTCAAAAAGTCCAGCCCGTCGATGTAATTCACGCTTTTCGGAATTGTGATTTTTTTAAGGCCTCTGTTGTAGTTTGACACGATCGCCTCAACCTTTTTGCCTTGGAACGTTTCGGGAATCGAGAACTCGATTACACTTTGTTTGAAACCGGTGAACGCAAGCCCGTCGCCGTGCGGCGAGAAATTCGCAATGTACGCTGTTGTCTCGCGCGAGGCGTAATCCTTGTACTCATCGGGAATATTAAGCGTCGTTTTGTTTACGTTTGACATGACGACTTTCATTTCTTCTTCATCGTCAACGAAGATTATTTTGTCTTTTTCAACCGTCAGCTTGAAGGCGTCGTAACCGTTTTTCACGTCGTAGATATAACTCGCAAGCGGACCTATCGCGTAATAGAAGAAGTTTTCTTTTGCGTTGTCTTCATCAAAGTCGAGGTCGAATTTCGCGCCCATCATATCGAACGCATTGAAAGAAACGTTGCCTTCGCCGTCTTTTTCGATTATATATACGCGGCTTGCGTCTTTGAAAAATATTTTCTCTTCCATAGGTCCGTCGCCGTCTTTTTCGGCGGTCAGGTATCCGTCCGGCGTATATTGTATCGTTATCGAGTACTCTTCGCTTGATATTTCAACCGTGTACGATTTTATATCGGCGTTCACAAGCATTTCGTACAGCTTTTCGGGCTTCATATTCTTTGTGATTTTTACCTTGTTTTTGTTGCAAGCGGTAAAAGAAAACAGCGACGTGAACACAATCGCAATCGCCGTAAGTGATAAAAGAATTTTCTTTTTCATTTGCCGTCTCCGTTATTTTGATATAATTATTTTATTATGTATCAAAACGATTTGTCAATAATTTTAAGTTGTTGCGCTTTACAAGACTTTTCGACTGCCGGTCAAAAATAATACAAACCTTGTTCGGCACGCATTGACAACACCCCGAAAATCGTCGTATAATCTGTTTATCACCTACGAAAAAAAGGCAACATTACTTTATGAAACTCGATCTGAACGGAAAATGGCAATTCAAGTCGTCAAGAGACGCGAGCTTTTTTGACGCGGTCGTCCCCGGCACGAACTTTCTGGATCTTATCCGCCTTGACCGCATGAAAAACCCCCTTGTGGACGTTTCGCCCGAAAACACGCGCGATAACGAATGGTTTTTCCGCGCGGGCACGGACGACTGGATTTATCGGAAAACATTCAACGTGAGCGAGGACTTTTTGAAAGCCGACAAGGTTTTCCTTGTGCTGAACAAAATCGACACGCTCGCTTTCGTCGTTCTGAACGACCAAGAGGTCGACCATTCCGAAAACGCGTTCCTGCCTTTCCGCCGCGACGTGAAATCGCTGTTAAAGCCGGGCGAAAACGTGCTGGAAGTAAGAATCTGCGGGCCGGTTGCTTTCGTCGTCGGCGCAACTAAACTCATCAAAACGCCGAAAAATCTCAACGGTCTTACGGGCGACGTGCACATCAGAAAACCCGCCTTTCACTTCGGCTGGGACTTTGCGCCCTTTGCCCCCGCGTCGGGCATCCGCGAGGACGTGTATCTCGAAACGGCGTGCGGCGCGGAAATTTCCGATTTCAGAATATCTCAAAAACACAACTCGGACGGCGCGGTAACGCTGTCGATGACGGCACGCGTCGAAAGATACAATACGACGGACGATTTTTCAACCTTCTTTTCGGTGCTGTCCCCCGATAAGTCGGAGTTCAACGCAAAAGGCATCGAAATCGAAAACGGCTTGTTCAAGGCGGATATCGAAATCAAAAACCCTAAGCTTTGGTGGACAAGAGATTTGTCGGATAAGCCCGAACAACCTTTGTACGAAGTCGTGGTAAGTCTGAGCCGCGACGACGAAGTCGTCGACGGCAAAATCGTGAAAATCGGTCTTCGCGACCTTGTTTTCGACAACAGCCCCGACGAAATCGGCAAAAACTTCCGCTTTACGTTAAACGGCGTGCCCCTTTTCATAAAGGGCGCGAATTACGTCCCGCCCGACGTCACGGACGTTTTCGACAGGGAAAAGTGCCGTCGTTTGCTTTCCGACGTCGAATTTATGAATATGAATATGATAAGAATATTCGGCGGGAGCGGATACGAAAACGAGTTTTTCTATGACGAGTGCGACAAGCGCGGTATCCTTGTGTGGCAGGACTTCCCGTTTGCGTGTCAGGGATATCCCCTTTTCCTGCCCGCGTTTATGGAAAACGTAAAAAAAGAAGCGGAATATCAGGTGAAACGTCTGCACTTCCACCCGTCGCTTGCGCTGTTCTGCGGCAATAACGAAATCGAGGCGATGTCCGTCAACTGGATGTTTTTCTCGCGCTATATCGACGTGGCGGAACCGTTTTTCTATTACGACCTGAAAAAAATCGTGCAAGAAAATTCCGACGTTGCGTATATCCCCGGCAGCCCGTCGGGCGTGTCGTATATGTTCGGATACGCCGCGGACAACGTCGGCGACGCGCATATTTGGGCGGTATGGCACGGTATGAAACCCGCGACTTATTTCAAAAAACGTCTGCCGCGCTTTGCAAGCGAATTCGGCATGATGAGTCTGCCGTCCGAAAACAGCACGAAAAATATTCTCGGCGACGACGAAAATATAAATTCCAAAAAACTGAAAGCCCGCGACTTTTCGACAAACGGCATCGGCAAAATCAAATATTATACCCTTGAAAGGTTCAACGCGCCGAAAGATATTTCGGGCTGGGTTTACGCCTCGCAAATCGCACAGGCGGAAGGTCTTCGCGAAGGGGTGTCGCATTTCAGACGCAATAAGCCCACCGTAAACGGCACTATCGTCTGGCAACTCAACGACGTGTTCGAGGGGCTCAGCTGGTCGGTAAGAGATTTTGACGAAAGTATTAAAGCGGCGGGGTATTATTTAAGGCGTTATTACGCGCCCGTCGCAGTCAATATCGACGTAGTGGACGGCGGTTTTTACGTCCATACGTTCAACGACACAAATAAGGATATTTCGGCAAAACTCACGTTTAAAGTGTGCAATTATGACAGTGAAGTGCTTGTTGAGAAACATAGCGACATTACCCTTGCCGCCGGAGAAAGCAAAATGCAACTTGCACAAGGTATGGCAATCGTGAGAAATCAGAACAAACGTTTAAGGTGTTTTGCTTATGCAGAACTTGAAACGGAAGACGGAAAATATACCGACACAAGGCTTGTAAGACGGGAAAAATACGCGCGACTTTTGCACCCCGTCATCAAAAGAGAATACGACTTTATCCGCGACGGCGTGCTTAAAATCACACTTTCAACGGACGTGTTTGCGCGCGGCGTGTTCATCAAAAACAATATTAACGGCGCAAAGTTTTCGGACAACTTCTTTGACCTTGTCCCCGGCGAAACAAAGGAAATCACGGTAAATCTCGGGCGCACTTGCCCCATAAACGGTCTTGACGAATCGCTGCCGATAACGTCCGCCGCCGATATCGAAATCAAGGGAAATTCCGCCGCCGCGTTCTTCACAAGGCTTTTCGTGTCGCTGCACCCCGTAAACTTCTTTAACAGTATTTATTACAGAAAAATCCCGCGTAACGTGAAGAAACGCATCGTCGCGTTTTTCGACGAACAGGAAAAGGAAAAAGAAGAATAAAAGCACAAAGAAAAACCATCGGGAAAACACCCGATGGTTTTTTGATTTTCGTCGCTTATTCCACGACGATTTCTTTTATCATGACTTCGTTGCCCCTCAAAAGATAAGTCCTTTCGCTTTTGCAATACGGGCAGATTTTGCCGTATTTGACCGTTTCGTATTCTTTCTTGCAGTCTTCGCAGTACGTCACGGCTTTCACCGGTTCGATTTCAAGCACGCAACCTTTCAGAATTTCCGTACGGTTTGCGTTCCAGTTCCAGCAATCGATAAGCTGGTCGTTGACGACCGTCGATACTTCGCCGATTTGCATGACGACTTTCTGGACTTTTGTCGCCTTGTTTTCGACCGCGACGTCGCGCACTATGTCCGCGATATGGAAGACCACCCCGAGTTCGTGCATAAATTACTTATCCTTTTTGGCTTGTTTTGCCGCTTTTTTCTGAGCCTTATGGCGTTTTTGCGAAGCCTTTTCTTCGGGCGTTTTCTTGCCGAAAGCGATTTTCATACCGCGTTTTATGGCATACGGTAAAATAATCTTGAACTTATCTTCGCTTCTGCTCATCTTGGAGCATTCGGGATGTTCGCGATGCAGATGGATTGCGTCGAATTCGCACTTCGTGGTGCAGACACCGCAACCGATACATTTGTTTTCGTCGACGATGCTCGCGCCGCAGCCCAAGCACCTTGACGCTTCGATCCTGACCTGTTCTTCGGTGAGAGTGCCGTGCAGATCGCGGAAGGAGTGCTTGTCGCCGTCGAGTTCTTTCGCTTCCTGTCTGCCTGCCGTATCGTAGCTGTCGATGACGATGTTGTCTTTGTCAAGCTCGACAAACTGTCTTCTGTTGCGACCGATGGTCATGCTCGTGCCGGGCTGTACGAAACGATGCAGCGATACTGCCGCGTTCTTTCCCGCTTCGATTGCGTCGATTGCGAATTTCGGGCCGCTGTACACGTCGCCGCCGACGAAAATATCGGGTTCCGCCGTCTGATAAGTCAGAGAATCCGCAACGGGATAATTACCGTGATGGAACTCAACCTTCGTGCCTTTCAGCAAGTCGTTCCAGACAACGGACTGACCGATTGCGAAGATAACGTGTTGCGCCTCGACCGTAATCGTGTCGTTTTCGTCGTATTGCGGGTTGAAGCGATTTGTCTTCGGGTCGATGACCGACAGGCATTTCTTGAACACGACCGCTTTAACGTTGCCTTTTTCGTCTTTCAGAATCTCTTTGGGACCCCAACCGTTGTTGATCGAGATGCCGTCTTCGAGCGTTTCTTTGATTTCGTTTACGGACGCGGGCATTGTTTCGCGCGATTCGAGGCAGTACATGCCGACTTCTTCGGAGCCGAATCTGACAGCCGTACGAGCGCAGTCCACCGCAACGTTGCCGCCGCCGATGACAACCGTCTTGCCGACAAGTTTTCTGTCGTGGTTTTCGGTTGCGTCGTGCAGGAACGATACAGCCATATCCGTGCCGATTGCGTCTTCGCCGGGTACGCCGGGGAGTCTGCCGCCCTGGCAGCCGATTGCAACGTAAAACGCCTTGTAGCCTTGTTTTCTGAGTTCGTCGATGGTGACGTCGGTGCCGACGTTCACGCCGCATTTGATTTCGACGCCGAGTTCGCGCAGTACGTCGATTTCAGCCTCGATGACGTCCTTTTCGAGTTTATAGGAAGGAATACCGTAAGTGAGCATTCCGCCGGGACGCGCGTTCTTTTCAAACACGGTGGGCTTGTATCCTTTCGTCGCAAGATAGTATGCGCAGGAAAGTCCCGCAGGGCCCGCGCCGATGATTGCGATTTTTTCGGACCATTGCTTATCGACGTTCGACGGAATGACGACTTCGGGAACGAATCTCGTTTCCGCGTGCAGGTCTTGTTCCGCGATGAATTTCTTGATGTCGTCGATTGCGACGGCTTCGTCGATGGTGCCCCTTGTGCAGGCGGCTTCGCAACGCTTATTGCAGACGCGTCCGCAGATTGCGGGGAACGGGTTATCCTTTTTGATAAGTTCCAACGCTTCCCTGTACTTGCCCTCTTTGGCTTTTCTTATGTAGCCCTGAACCGCGATGTGAGCGGGACATGCAACCTTACAAGGCGACGTACCCGTTTCGTAGCAGTTGATGCGGTTGTTGTCGCGGTAATCTTCGTCCCACTTGTCGGGTCCCCAGCTGAGATTGTCGGGGAGTTCGTGCTTCGGATATTTGATTTCGCCCTGTTTCGTGCAAAGTTTTTGTCCGAGTTTTACCGCGCCGGCGGGGCAGTATTCCACGCACTTGCCGCACGCCACGCATTTGTCTTTTTCAACCCTTGCAACGTACGCGCTTCTGGACATATTAGGCGTGTTGAAAAGTTGCGACGTACGCAGAGCGTTGCAGATGTTGACGTTGCAGTTGCAGATTGCGAAAATCTTGTTTTCGCCGTCGATATTCGTAATCTGATGTACGAAACCGTTCTTTTCGGCGTTTTTCAGAATTTGCATCGCTTCGTCGTAAGTGATATCGCGGCCTTTGCCCGTTTCGCGGCAGTAATCCGCCATATCGCCGATACCGATGCACCATTCTTCACAGCTGTCGCCGCAGCCTTCGCCAAGTTTCGCCCTGCCGTAACGGCACGAACAAATGCCTACGCCAAGGTGACCTTCGTACTTTTTGAGCCAATACGAAATATGCTCGATATCCATTGTGCCGTTTTCCATCTCGATTGCTTTCTCGACGGGGATAACGTGCATACCGATTCCCGCGCCTCCCGGGGGAACCATAGCCGTGACCATTGTCAGGGGAAGATACGTCATACGCTCGAAGAACATCGCGAGTTCCGGATGGTCGTCAAGCTGTTTCTTTATCATGTTCGTGAATTCCGCAGAACCGGGAACGAACATCGGTAACGTGTAGCGACGGATTTTCTTTGCGCCCTTAATGGGACCGTTATGGTCGTAATTGTCGCCGTAATCGTATTCCAGAATACCGACTCTGCTCATGTCGTCAAGCAACTTTTGAAGTTTTTCTTTCCCGAGTTCGGGATTCTTTGCAAGAAGGTCTTCAAACGTGTAGTGATGACGCACTTTCATTTTCAGCGCGACGTCCGCCATTTCGTCGGTAACCACGCAGGCAAGTCCCCAGTATTCGGGATCGTTTACCGTGACGCCCAGAATCTTATGGTCGACGCAGTCGGTGATCTTTCTTGCGAGTTTGAGAATTTTTTCACGCGGATTGGGATCGCCCATAAACTCCGGTGTGTAAGCTTTACTCATCTCTGCCATTGCTGTTTTCTCCTTTGAAAATTTGTTTTATAAATTTCGTTTCGAGCGCGGCTTTTCGTCGCCCTTCCTTGCACATACGATAAATACTGCGCGCGGTGGGGCTTCAAAATTTTCGCGTCGTTAAAACCTTTTTTGTAAAATTCGGGTGCTTTTGATACGTCCGTTTTTGCAAGAATTATCGGATTTTCCGTCCGAAATTGCCACATTATCAATATATCTTTGATATATTTTCGTTTACACTATGAATAATAATACGGAAATTCGGGAATGTAAAGTATTTGCACGATTTTTTGTAATTGTAAAGATTTGGTAGAAAACCTTAAAAACCTATCACCCGCGCCTTTTTTCAACTCGTTTATTCCTTTTCTTCAACAAAAAACCGCCCGCATCCGGACGGTTTTGTTTAATGATTTGTTTCGTCATTTACGCCGCTTCCCGTTCAATCGGGTTTTCGGTTTTCGGAGCGTCCTTGAACCTCCCCGAAATAAGCCCCGCGGCTATGGTAAACGCCACAAACATTACAAGCGCGGCGATCAGTCCGCCGCCGACGGACATGCTGAAATACATTATCTCTGCCGTTTGCATGGTCGCGTTTACAACACATATCGTAACTATGGTCAACGCCAGCGCGATTATTACGAGTATGCCGACAGCAGCCTGCAACGCCTTTGACGCCGCTTTGTATTTTTCGGTGTCGCTAAGATACGCGCACACCCATGCTCCGGAAAGTAAAATCACGATATAGCAAGCATAGTATCCGAACGCAAGCGCCGCCGTCGCGTCGGGTTGCGCCTGTGCAAGTAATCCCGACTCAATGTTATCGGCAGAGTATGCGCGCGCCCAGCTGTATCGAACCGACCTTAATAACTGCGACGACCTATCCATATTCAAAAGTTCAATAAACTCATCGTTGTTTTTTTTGATTTTCGCCGCATAATAATCAAATTCGTCGTAGGGAGTTTTCCCCGCAAAAAACTCTTTCCGTATCTCCTTTTCGCCTTTACTCAAAACGCTTGATAACGTGAAATCATTATAAAAATCGGTTGTGAACATTTCGCTTTGAGTGTTGGACGTTTTTGCAATAAGCGTGCTTTTTGCGCTCGGCGCGAACGTGCAAGCGCATACGATAAGAATGAGCACGACGGGCAAAAACTTAATCGCTTGTTTTTTCACGGAATAACCGCTTTTTGTTTTCTTTAACGCGTCTGCAACGAGAATCGCAACAGTCGACATTACCGAAAAGAGCATTGTAGCGATTAATACTCCCGAAGCCGCTACTTCGCCGTATATTACGTCCAGATTCACACCGTTTGCGTTTTTATTGAACACTCCGCTTATGAACGACAGTGCCAGCGCGAAAAACAAAAACATCGGCAACGCATAAACGAATTTCCCTATGTCTTTTCCTCTTCCCGTAAGCGTAAAAACAAAATAAATAATCGCGCAAATCAGCATCGAAGACGCAAACAAAATATACAACAAACTTGTCAACCCGAAAACAATTGCGTTGTCGCTTTCAACAGAACCGCTTTGTTCATCGAAAGACAATCCGTATGCTTGCAAAGCAATCGCCGCTTTCCCTATAAACTTTGCGGTATCGTCGTCGATATTATATCTGCCGGTATTTTCGTTATAACAACCGGAAAGTTTTCTTTCAAATTCATCGGAAACCTCATAAATCTTGTCTTTGAGTTTTTCGATTTTCACGTCGTCCTTGCCCTGCTTGTAATGACGGGCTGTTGCATTCATAAGCGTAATGCCGTCAACTGTTGACAAGTAATCGGTTTTTGCCTGTCCGCTTGCAGTTGACGTGTTGATGTATATTTTGAATTTCGCCGTCGGGCCAAAAGCAAGACCGAACATTATTATGCAAAAAACAAGGATTATCGCACTTTTTGCAATGCTTAAAGCCTTGTTTTTGTCGAAAACGCCGCGTTCGTTTTGGTGCTTGCTACTTGGCAAATCGCCGCTCGTTTCCACTTTTTCGGTTGCCGAAGCAACGGGTTGCGTTGCGATATTTTCTGCTTGGGCAGGTGCACAAACGACTTCTTCGTTTTCCGTTTCAGGTGTCACAAAACTTTCCGTCTGAACACTTTGAACAGGTGCTTCGCTTTCAATTTTTGTGCCGCAAACGCCGCAATAAACCGCGCCGTCCAGCAAAACGGCTCCGCATTTTTTGCATATGTTTTTGGTTTGATCCGCGCCGCAAAACGGGCAAAAAATAAATTCCGCAGGAATCTCTTTCCCGCACTTCATACAAACTTTCGTGCTTTCCATATTTTCCCCCTAAATTTTCTTCTAACAATAATTATATTGTCGTACGCTTACATTGTCAATGTTTTTGTTTCTTTGTCCAAAACCTCGTATTCCCTACTTTTGGTGAAAGTCGCGAAAAAGGCAGACGAAAATCGCCTGCCTGCCTTGTTTTTCGAGATAATTTGACTTTGCGGTTACTTCTTTTTAAGAACGTCGTCGAAGAGTTTCAGGTTGTCGAAAGACGGTTTGTATTTGCCTTCTTCGATGCCACGGATTATTTCGACCGCCCTGTCGTTGACGGGAGTCGGCACGCCGACCTTCCTTCCGTACTCGCTCACAACGCCGTTAATTGCCTCGACCTCGCAAGGTTTGCCCTTTTCGATATCCTGCAACATACTTGCGCGGATAAGGCGGTGTTTTTTGATTGCGACGGGAATTATCGCAAACGAGATTTTTTGTTTAATCGGATTGTTGTAATCCAGAAGTTTTACGACGTCTTTGCCCTGAATCGGCTCAATATGAATGCCGCCCGCGCGGGTTGAGTCGATGATTTCTTTTATGATGCGTTGCGCGCAAAGTCTGCTTTTTTTGTTGTCCGCGACCTCGCCGAAATTGCAGCCGAGCACCGCCGACATTCCGCTGAATGCAGAGTTTACGAGAAGTTTTGACCACCTTACCCCTATGAAATTGTCTTCAACCTCGACTTTGCCCATAATGGACAGTATACGGACGATTTCCTTGAAATGCTTGTCTTCCTGCGCTTTTTTATTGAGTGCGCCGAGCGCGAAAACCAAAGCGTCGGGTTCCGACGTGAGTTCGCTGACGCCGGGAGCGGTCATTTGCGCGCCCCAGCCGATTGCACAACCGTACGTCCTGTCTTCGCCGATTATTTCGGACACGCTGTGTTCCGGAAGACCGTTTTGCATCGTACAGATTACACCGTCGTCCGCCAAAAAATTTGTGAGCATTTTCACGACTTCTTTGTTGTTGAGTTGTTTTGTCATAAGGAAAATTATGTCGTATTTTTCCTTCATTTCTTCGGGCAGCATCGCGTTGACTTTCACGTTGAAATTCGCTGTCCCCGTGATGGTTGCGCCGTTCTCTTTCAACGCGGCGACGTGCGCTTTGTTCCTGTTGACAAGGTCGATTTTCTCGCCGCTTTTCGCGACGTATGCTCCAAGTACCGTTCCGAGCGAACCCGCTCCGTAAATGCAAACTTTCATATTAACTCCTTAAAATTTTCAATCAAAGATATTTTACCACGAAAAATCCTTATTTACAACGGTTGAAAATAATTTATTCATTTTTCGCGGCATTTTCACGGCAGCGGTCTTTCAAAATTTTCGGCGAAATCTCGTTGACAACCGCCGTTTACTTCTATATAATGCAATCAAATGAATAATCTCGCCGCCGGGTGAGCGCGTCAAATTGCATCGTTAGGCCTTTGAAGATGCAACCTGGCGCTTTTTTATTTGTGGAGAAAAATGAAAAACCAGACCTTGAAAGAATTTTTTAAATACGTGTCGGCAAACGTGATTGCCATGATCGGGCTGTCCTGCTATATTCTGGCGGACACGTTTTTCATTTCTTTGAGTCTCGGGAAGACCGGGCTTGCCTCGTTGAATCTGGCATTGCCTTCGTTCAGTATCGTTTTTTCAATCGGTCTTATGTTCGGCATCGGCGGAAGCACGAAATTCGCCATATACAAAGGCGCGGGGGACGTCAAAAGCGCAAACAGAGTGTTCACTCACACAGTTTTTGTCGTCGCGTGTTTTGCGGTCGTATTCGTGCTTCTCGGCGCGTTTTTAAGCGGTCCCGTGGCGTCGTTTCTCGGCGCGGACGGCAAAACGTTTTCGGGGAGCAAGACCTACGTGCAGATTATACTTTGCTTTGCGCCCTTTTTTATGTTCAACAACGTTCTGCAAAACTTCATCCGCAACGACGGCGCGCCCAGACTTGCGATGACCGCGTCGCTTCTCGGCAACCTTTTCAACATCGTTTTCGACTACGTTTTTATTTTCCCGTGCAAACTCGGCATGCTCGGCGCCGCCCTTGCGACAGGCATTTCGCCCGTAATAAGCATGCTTATTCTGATGATTTTCTTTTTCCGAAAGAAAAACACGTTCCGTCTTGAAAAGACGAAACTATCTCTTCGCGTGTTCGGCGAGATAATCTCGCTGGGACTTGCGTCGTTTATTGCGGAGTTCGGCTTCGGACTCGTGATGATGCTCATCAATAAGTTGTTCAAGTCGCTTGGCGGGGATACGGCGGTTGTGGCGTTCGCCATCGTCGTCAACGTGTTTTACGTAATCAACGCGATTTTCAACGGGATTTCGTCGGGCACCCAGCCTATAATCAGTTTTTCATACGGGCAGCACGATTTTACGAGAATACGACAGGTACTGAAATACGCCCTGATTACAATCGGCGCGACCGCCGCCGTCCTGTACGTTATTCTGTTTTTCTCGGCGGACGGCATTGCGGCAATCTTCAACACGGAAAAAGCGGAAGACCTTCAAAAACTTGCCACGACCGGCATAAAACTGTATTTCATTTCTTCGCTGTTTTCGGGATTCAATCTGTTATTTTCGTCATACTTTTCGGCGTCCGACAAAGGCGTATGTTCGCAAATCATCACCCTTCTGCGCGGAGTCGTGCTGATTATTCCGCTTGCTTATCTTTTCGCACATCTTTGGAAAATCACGGGGCTTTGGCTCGCAACGCCCGCCGCCGAAATGCTGACGCTCGTTGCGGCGATTATCATATTCTTTGTCACACGCAAAAAACGCGCCGACACGGAAATCCCCGCCCCCGTTTCGGAACAGGAATAATCCGCCGTACGC
>ERZ1034984.2743-NODE-2743-length-13742-cov-4.447651_pt1 | contig 13742 bp, 12 predicted proteins | sample MGYA00520589_ERZ1034984 | MGnify/ENA primary metagenome ERZ1034984 (study PRJEB33766, sample SAMN09781790) | gut metagenome | biome: gut microbiome | host: Homo sapiens | place: Madagascar | study: EMG produced TPA metagenomics assembly of the PRJNA485056 data... | reverse complement strand
ATCCTTTGCGCTTCTTACGGTATTTAAGGCGTCGGAAAGCTTTTTCCCGGCTTCCCATTTCTCGAATTTTGCGCCTGTTTTTGTATCAACCGGCAAATAAACGCTCTGTTCGGAGGCGATTATTGCAAAAAGCTCATCTATTTTATCTAATGATATTTTACGCATTCTCGTCACCTCTCTCTACTGCTTCGTTTGGTTCAGCGTCATCTTCCGTATAATCCACAATCGGAGCACGGCTGCCGACAACCGCGCCTGCTTGATATTCGCCGTAAAGCTCGTTAATATCCTTAATAAATTTACGGTTCAAGAGATGAAGCGGAATGTGCTGAGGACATACGCGCGAACATTCGCCGCAGTCCGTGCAGCGTCCCACGACATGGAATGCGCGGATAATGTGGAACATCTTTTCCTCAAAGGAGTTTGCCGGCGCTTTGTTTTCCATCGGGGATTCCGGATTGTCAAATACACACTTCTCGCAGGTGCATGCCGGACAAACGTCACGACAGGCATTGCAGCGAATACAACGGGACAACTCGTTCTGCCAAAATTCAAAACGTTCATCCGGCGTCATCTTCTCAAGGCGGCTGACCTCATCGAATCTTGTCGATTCCAGAACCTCGCCATCCTCGCCCAAAAGCTCATCAAATGCAACGTGCTTTTTGGATTTGCAGGTCAGACATCTTTCGGCGAGCACTTCATTTTCGGGAATCTCAATCGTTCCGTCATAAAGCGTGTTCACCAAAACCTGATCTCCCTCAACCGCAACCGAGGAAATGCCCTCTGCCTTTTCCTTGATCTTGTGAATATCCAACATGCCGTTGCAGGGAATCCCGACAACGTAAACCTTTTCACGGTCAAAACGATGCTCGGTTAAAAGCTGATTAAAGCTGTAGGTGTCGCAAGGTTTTAGGAATACAAGCACCTTTTGGTCGCTGTTTGCGGTTTCTTTCACAAGGTATTTGGAAAAGTTTGCGCCGCAGAAGTCATTCCAGACAAAATCTTTTTCCAATTCTTCGGCAGAATGAAAAACTGCCGGGGTAATGTCATAATCAAATTCTCCGGTTTTCCAGCCGAAAACACGATCAACTGTGCCGTTTTGGAGCAGCTCGGAGGCTTTTTCTATGAGAATTTCACGTTTTATTTCTTGCATCGCAAATCCTCCAATCTCTTGTTTTCGCCGAGAGCCGTTACCTTTTCGACGAAATCGTTCATAGTTGCAGCAAATTTTGCGCCCTCTGCCGCGCTGACCCATTCTACGCGGGTACGCTCTCTTTCAATGCCGAGGAAATCCAGCATTGAGAACAGCAGCGACATACGGCGGCGTGTGTAGTAGTTTCCGGAGGTATAGTGACAGTCGCCGGGATGGCAGCCGCAAAGGATTACGCCATCGGCACCCCTCTGGAACGCACGCAGAATAAACATCGGATTGACTCTGCAAGAGCAGGGTACACGAATGATTTTTACATCTGCCGGATAATTCAAACGATTGTTGCCTGCCAAATCCGCACCGGCATACGAACACCAGTTACAGCAGAAAGCAACGATCAGCGGCTTATATTCATTTACTTGCATATTGCGTCCACCTCCGCTACAATTTGTTTATTTGTGAAGCCCTTCAAATCCATTGCGCCGGACATACATGCTACCGTACAAGCGCCGCAGCCCTGGCATACCGCTTCATTAACGACTGCCACACGGCGAACCTTTGTGGTTCTGTCGGGCATTCTAAATTCTTTTTCAACATAGGTGATTGCACCGTAAGGACAAACCTTTTCACAGGTAGAACAGCCGTTACACATCATTTCATCGGAATGAGCAACGCACGGGTTTCCGGTCAGCTTATCCTTGCAGAGCAGACCGATTACCTTGGAAGCGGCAGCTCCTGCCTGAGAAACGGTTTCCGGAATATCCTTCGGTCCTTGACAGGTACCGGACAGGAATACACCGGCGGTCGGGCTTTCTACCGGACGAAGCTTCGGATGCGCTTCGGTAAAGAAGTCGTTGGTATCCATACTTGCTGTCAGCATGGTTGCCAGCGGACGCGCAGACTTATCCGGCTCGATTGCCGCAGCCAATACGACCAAATCCGCGTCAATGTGCAGCTGCTTGTTGGCAATCAGATCCGATGCCTGAACCTTTAATTTCTTGCCCTCCGGAGAAACCTTGCCGACCATACCCTTGATATAGTGAACGCCGTATTCCTCTACCGCGCGGCGATAGAATTCATCGAAGTTTTTACCGGGTGTACGCACATCAATATAGAATACATAAACATCGGTATCGGGGTATTTATCTCTTGTCAGCATCGCATGCTTTGCGGTGTACATACAACAAATCTTGGAACAGTATTCCTTACCCTTTTCCGCACATGCCGCACATCTTGAACCTACGCACTGTACAAATACGATGGTATGCGGATGCTCACCGTCGGACGGACGGAGCAGTGTACCCTGTGTCGGGCCGGCAGCATTGGTAAGACGTTCAAATTCCAGAGAAGTGATGACATCCTTGGACTGGGAGTAAGCGTATTCGTCAAACTGATCCATCGGAATCGGATTGAAACCGGTAGCCACAACGATTGCGCCGTATTTCTCTTTAATAAATTCATCCTTTGCTTCGTAGTCGATGGCTCCTGCCGTACATACCTTGGAGCAAAGACCGCATTTGCCGGTTTTCAGCTTGGTACAGTACCGAGGATCAATTGTAGCCACCTTCGGCACTGCCTGCGCAAAGGGGATATAGATGGCACGGCGGTTATCCATGCCTAAGTTAAATTCGTTCGGAACTTTCTTCTGAGGACATTTCTCCGTACAGGCACCGCAGCCTGTGCAGACCTCCTCTTTGACATATCTTGCACGTTTTTTAATCGTTACTTCAAAGTTTCCGACAAAGCCTCCAACCTCGGTCACTTCCGAGTAGGAGAAAATTCTGATTTTATCGTTCTGTGCCACATCCACCATTTTCGGTGTCAGAATACATGCCGCACAGTCGAGCGTCGGGAATGTTTTATCCAGCTGCGCCATCTTACCGCCGATGGTCGGCTTGGTTTCCACAATATCAACCGGGAATCCTGCGTCTGCAATATCCAGAGCCGTCTGGATACCGGCAATACCGCCGCCGATGACTAAGGCACGCTTGGTTACGGGACTTTCGCCCGGAGTCAGCGGTGCGTTCAGGTTTACCTTTGCAACGGCTGCCTTTCCCAAAATAATCGCCTTTTCCGTACCGATCGGCATTTCTTTATGAACCCATGAGCATTGCTCACGAATGTTTGCAATTTCTACCATATACGGATTCAATCCGGCTGCCTTTGCTGTTTTTCTGAAGGTTGCCTCGTGCATACGCGGCGAACAGGAGCAGACAACGATACCGGTCAGCTGATTCTCGGCGATTGCATTTTTTATAATATCTTGTCCTGCCTGAGAACACATATATTGATAATCGGTGGAGAAAACAACCCCCGGCTCGTTTTTCAGAGCCTCTGCAACCGACTTTACATCAACGGTTCCCGCGATATTCGTACCGCAGTGGCAGACAAATACGCCAATTCTTTGCATGGCTTGTATCTCCTTTCTATTTTGAATATTTCCGGAATGCGCTGACGATTGCCTGCTGCGGCAAATCTTCATCGAGCAATTCGGGAATGTCGTTCGGGGTCAGATGATTTGCGCCTTTTTCACGAATCACCGATAATCTTAACGCTTCTACCAGCTTTGCCGGCTCAACGCCTCTGGGACATCTGTCCACACAAGCGAAGCAGGATAGGCATTTATAGATGGAATCGGATTTTTTCAGCGCCTCAAGATCCCCTGTTTCTACCATATAAACAAACTGATGCGGATGGTATTCCATCTCATCATAGGAAGGACAAGTTCCGGAGCATTTTCCACAGCGCATACATTTTCTCGGATTGACGCCGCTCATGCGCAGGATTTGCTCTTTTTCACGTTCTGTTTTATTCTGCATCCTGATCCTCCTTTACACCCAGAGCTTCGGCAAGCAATTCTGTGAAATACAATACCGGCAGCTCACTTCCGTTTTTCAAGAGATTATATCGGCAAAGCGGACAGGCGGTTACAATCATATCAGCGTCGTGATTTTGTGCGCTTTCGATCACCGCGCCGCTCTTTTTCCGAGCGGATTCGGCGTCCTCCAATACCACGTAGCCGCCGCAACATTCGTTCCGTGCCGGATAAATCACCGGTTCTGCACCCAGCGCTTTTATGAAATCCTCCATAATCTGCGGATTTTCCGGATCGTCAAATTGCATGACCTTGCCGGGACGAAGCAGCATACATCCGTAATAAGCGGCAATTTTCTTGCCCTTAAGCGGATTTTTTACCGCTTCTTTGATTTTATCAAAGCCGACCTGATCGCGCAAAAGCTCCAGATAATGATAAACCTCGGTTTCGCCGTTATAAGGCTCTTCAAAGTTTTTATCCTGCGCCATATAGGTGTTGACCTTTGTCGCGAAATCTTCATTGGTCTGCATTTCGTGATTGGTCTGTTTTATTACATTATGACAGGCTGAACATACCGTAACCAAAGGCTGCTGTGCTGATTTTGCAGCAACAAGCGCGCGAACGCTTGAAAGCTTGGAGGCGATTTCGTCCTTTGCGCTGACGAAAACGCCGCCGCAGCACTGCCAGTCTTTTATTTCGCAAAGCTCTACGCCGAGAATCTCGGCGCATTTTCTTGCGTAAAAGTCAAGCTCCTTTGCCTTTGTACGGAGGGTGCAGCCCGGAAAATAACTAACTTGCATCGTTATCATCGTTCCTTTCTGTGCCCTGTGGCACGAGCCTTGATCCGATTAGGATTCGGATCATCCTCCATTGCTGTTTTATACCATCTGTTCAGGATGGAATACTTCGTCAAACTTTTCTTCGGTAAGGAATCCCAGCTGAACGCATGCTTCCTTGAGCGAAATATTATCCTTATATGCCTTCTTTGCGGTCTTTGCGGCATTTTCATAGCCGATATAAGGATTCAGTGCCGTTACAAGCATTAAGGAGTTGTGCAGATTATGATGCATCTTTTCCTTGTTTGCCGTAATACCGACTGCGCAGTTTTTATTGAAGGAAACAATCGCCTCTGCCAGTAATCTTGCGGATTGCAGGAAGTTGTAGGCTGCAACCGGCATGAATACGTTCAATTCAAAATTGCCCTGTGAAGCGGCAATGCTGACCGCAGTATCGTTGCCCATAACCTGTACGGCAACCATCGTAACAGCTTCGCACTGCGTGGGGTTGACTTTGCCGGGCATGATTGAGGAACCGGGTTCGTTTTCGGGAATATGAATTTCGCCCAATCCGTCACGCGGACCGGATGCCAGCCAGCGAACATCGTTGGCAATCTTCATCATATCGCAGGCGGTGGCTTTAATTGCGCCGTGTGCGAATACAAATTCGTCCTTTGAGGTCAATGCGTGGAATTTATTTTCAGCGGTTACGAACGGCTTGCCCGTAAGCTCTGCGACCTTTGCCGCAACCAATTCGGAAAATCCTTTCGGGGCATTAAGTCCCGTTCCGACAGCCGTACCGCCGAGCGCTAACTCATGCAGCGGCTTTACTGCCATTTTCAAAAGCTCTGCGTCACGCTCCAAGCTTGAGCACCATCCGCTGATTTCCTGGCTGAATTTAATCGGAGTTGCATCTTGCAGATGCGTCCTGCCGGATTTTACGATACCCTCGTTTTCAGCCTCCAGCTTTTTAAAAGTGGCAATCAGCTGCTCAATCGCCGGCAGCAGCTTATCTTCAATTGCAATTACAGCAGAGATATGCATGGCTGTCGGGAATGTGTCGTTTGAGGACTGGCTCATGTTAATATCATCATTCGGGTGTACCAATTTCTTTTCGGCAAGCTGATTGGCGCGGTTTGCGATAACCTCGTTTGCGTTCATGTTGGATTGTGTACCCGAACCGGTCTGCCATACAACCAACGGAAAATGTCCGTTCAGTTTTCCAGCAATAACCTCGTCACAGGCTTTTGTAATGACCTCTAATTTTTCGGCAGTCATTTTTTCCGGCTTTAATTCGTTGTTCGCCAATGCCGCCGCTTTTTTCAAAATGCCGAAAGCGTGCGTAATTTCGCGCGGCATGGTTTCAATATCCACACCAATTTCAAAATTCTCATGGCTTCTCTGTGTTTGCGCTGCCCACAATCTGTCGGCAGGAACCTTCATTTCGCCCATCGAATCATGTTCAATACGATATTCCATATCTTTATATTCATTCCTTTCCATGAAAAGAGTATAAAACTCATATTTTCAGATTTTTAATAACTTCTTTCAAGGTTTCGGCGCTCTTGTTCAGCTTTGCAAGCTCGTCATCCGTAAGCGGCATCAAAACCTTTGCCTTTGCACCCTGCTGACCGACAATGTTCAAAACGCTCAGCGCAACGTCATTGACGCCGTATTCGCCGTGCATCATGGTGGATACCGTCATGGTTGTGTCAATACCAGTCAAAAGACATTTGCAGATGTGACAGACAGAAGCGGAAACGGCATAGAAGGTTGCGCCCTTTTGCTCGATAACCCGACCGCCGGATTTGCGTACATACTGCTCTACCTCTTCGCTGTCGAATTTGGGGTAGAGGGTGTTGGGGCATTGAATCAGCTGATCACATTCGTGAATCGGAACATTGGAGATGTTGGCAACCGACCACGGAATGAATGACGAATCGCCGTGTTCGCCGAAAACATAAGCGTGAACATTGCTCTGGCTGATATTATAATATTCTGAAAGTCTTGCGCGCAGACGTGCCGTATCCAGAATCGTACCCGAACCGATAATGTGGTTTTCGGGCAGTCCCGAACATTTGCAGAACGTATAGGTTAAAATATCAACCGGATTACTTACAATAATATAGGTAGCATTCGGAGCATATTTGGTGATTTCCGGAATAATGGATTTGGTGATGTCAACGTTGGTTTGCGCAAGCTCCAGTCTGGACTGACCGGGCTTTCTGGCAATACCGGATGTCAAAATGACAATGTTGGAGTCCTTAGCGTCCGGATAATCTCCGGCATAAATGGAACAGGCTCCGCAAAACGGCGTTCCCTGACGAATGTCCAAAGCTTCGCCCAAGGCTCTTTCGTTGTTAATGTCGATCATGACAATCTGCGATGCAATGCCCATAACAGTAAGGGTGTAGGCAATGGTGGAACCGACGCTTCCGGTTCCGATGATGGATATTTTGTTCATAACGCACCTTCCTATTTTTTTCTTATTTTAATCAGGGGCAGCGCCCCGTCATTTGACTTTTGAATCGGGAGCTGCATGCATGATACACTCCCACTCATCCATTATAACACTTTGTTAAAAAAACATCAATATCTTTTTTCAACAAAAAAAACAATGTTTCGCATATAAACTTAAATATTCTGTCATATTGGTGTAAAAATACGGAATAAAGTACGGATTTTTGTCGAAGAGCAGTCATTTTATGGCTGCTCTTTGTGTAACTTAGCCAAATTTCGATAAAAAGATAACAATATTTTTAACGGCTAACATCGCAAAAAAAGCATTGCAAAAAAATCATAAGTAGGATATAATATATAATAGGAGTATTTTTATATATTGATATAAAAACATTTAATCAAAACAAAATGGAGGTTGAATCATGGGAACAGTTGATAAATTGACTGAGCTGCAATACCGCAGAAGCCAAATTGAAAAAGGCGGCGGCGAAGCGAAAATAAAAAAGCAGCATGATGCCAACAAATTGACAGCACGTGAAAGAATAGCATTGCTTCTCGATGAGGGTAGCTTTGTTGAGGTGGATGCATTTGTCAGTCACCGTTGTACAGAATTTGGCATGGACTGCGTGGAAGCGCCGGGTGAGGGCGTGGTAACGGGTTACGGTACCGTTGACGGACGTTTAACCTATGTTTACGCACAGGATTTTACTGTAATCGGCGGTTCACTCGGAGAAATGCATGCGAAAAAGATTTGCAAGGTCATGGATATGGCGGCAAAGATGGGTGCGCCCATTATCGGCATGAATGATTCCGGCGGTGCGAGAATCCAGGAGGGAATCGACGCGCTTTCGGGCTTTGGCGAGATTTTCTTCCGCAATACAAGAAATTCGGGCGTTATTCCGCAGATCAGCGTCATCATGGGGCCTTGTGCCGGCGGAGCGGTTTATTCTCCGGCAATCACCGACTTTATCTTTATGGTTGACAAAACATCGCAGATGTTTATCACAGGTCCGCAGGTTATTCAGTCGGTTACGGGTGAAGAAGTAACGGCGGACGATCTGGGCGGCGCAAAGGTTCACGCAGAAAAATCGGGCGTTGCACACTTTACGGCAAAATCGGACGAGGAATGTATTCAGCAGATTCGTAGATTGCTGTCTTTCCTGCCCTCCAATAACCTTGAGGGAACACCGGTTGCGGAAACAACCGACGCGATCAACAGACTTTCTGAGGGCTTGACAACGATTGTTCCGGACGATCCGGGCAAGGCATATGACGTGAAGCAGGTCATTGAGCAGCTGGTTGACGGCGGCGATTTTATGGAGGTTCAAGAGGACTTTGCAAAGAATATTGTTGTAGGCTTTGCAAGAATGAATGGGATTACCGTAGGTCTGGTTGCAAATCAGCCGAAAGTGATGGCAGGTTCATTGGATATTAATTCTTCCGATAAAGCGGCAAGATTTATTCGTTTCTGCGACAGCTTTAATATTCCGCTGGTAACGCTGACGGACGTACCGGGATATTTTCCGGGTGTTGATCAGGAGCAGGGCGGTATCATCCGTCACGGCGCGAAGCTGCTTTATGCATACAGCGAAGCAACTGTTCCCAAGATTAACGTTATTTTGAGAAAGGCTTACGGCGGCGCTTATATTGCGATGAGCTCAAAGCACGTCGGTGCGGACATTGTTATGGCATGGCCGACCGCTGAGATTGCGGTTATGGGGCCGGACGGTGCGGCAAATATCATCTTTAAGAAAGATATTGCGGCAAGCTCCGATCCGATGGCAACGAGAGCTGAAAAGATTCAGGAATACAAAAACAAATTTGCATCTCCGTATGTTGCGGCGGCAAGAGGCTATGTGGACGACGTAATCGAGCCGGATTCCACAAGACCGAGAATTATTGCGGCTTTAGAGATGCTGATTTCAAAGCGTGATTCACTTCCGGCGAAGAAGCACGGAAATCTCCCGGTATAATTGAAAGGAGAGAGTAAGCTATGGAATTATCACAAGCGATGATTACAGGGCAGGGCGTACATATCGGTGAAGCATTGAGCGAGGGCTTAAAAGTCACCGGATTGGGACTGACGATCGTGTTTTCGGTTCTGGTCATTCTGATGATTGTACTGTATCTGTTCAAAGTAATCTTTTATAAGGATCCGAGCAAGCAGGCAAAGCCGGCGGATTCAGCACCGGCAGAAGCTCCGGCACCCGTACAGACGGCTGCTCCGGAGGAGGACGGCATGGATGAGGAAGAATTAATTGCCGTTCTGACCGCGGCGGTTGCGGCAAGCCTGAACACCTCGACCTATAATCTGAAAATTAAATCATACAGACGTGTCAATAACAATACGCCTGCTTGGAATAAGGCAGGAGTCAATGAGACGATCAATAACAGATTATACTGATAAGCGATAAGGGTTAAGATTTTGTGCCCCCGGCACGGAAAGGAATGAATAGAATTATGAGAAAGTTTAATATTACGGTAAACGGAAAATCGTATGAGGTTGACGTAGAAGAAGTAGGTGGAGTTCAGAGCGCTCCGGCACCGGCTCCTGTTGCGGCTGCTCCGGCTGCTGCACCGAAGGCTGCCGCACCGGCTGCTCCGAAAGCGGCTCCGGTTGCAGGTGCACAGCAGGTAAAGGCTCCGATGCCCGGTACGATTGTTTCGGTTAAGGTGAATGTAGGAGATAAAGTAACAAAGGATACTTTGGTTGCCGTTCTTGAAGCAATGAAGATGGAAAACGAAATTTTTGCAGGCGTTGAGGGTACGGTTGCAGGAATCAGCGTCGGCGCAGGCGACAGCGTAAACAGCGGAGACGTTATTGTATCCGTAAACTAAGATCTTCATAAAATCAAGAAAGAAAGTGGTGACATAACGTGTTAGAAAGTTTATTAGGCTTTTTACAGAGCACCGGTCTTGCGGCAATGATTCAGAACGCTCAGGCAGTGATGGCTGACGGCGCAGGATTTTTGCAGGTGATCGGAACACCGATCATGCTGGCGATTGCGTGTCTGCTTCTGTATCTGGCAATTGTGAAAAAGTTTGAGCCGCTGTTATTGCTGCCGATCGCATTTGGTATGCTTCTGACGAATCTGCCGATGCTGAAGGATTCGAGCGCGATTATGATGCATACCGAATTCTTTACCGATCCGGCATATATGATTGACGGACATATTGATATACAGCGAGTGGTTTCCTACGGCGGTCTGTTGGATTTGCTATATTTGGGTGTAAAGCTGGGAATTTATCCGCCGCTGATTTTCGTGGGAATCGGTTGTATGACGGACTTTGGCCCGTTGATTGCCAATCCGAAAAGTATTCTTTTGGGTGCGGCGGCACAGTTCGGCGTATTCTTTACGTTCTTAGGCGCTTTGGTGCTGAGTGCACTGGTACCGTCCATCAGCTTTGGTGTTAAGGATGCGGCTTCAATCGGTATCATCGGCGGTGCGGATGGCCCGACCGCGATTTATGTAACAAAATCACTGGCTCCGGCATTACTGCCGGCGATTGCGATTGCGGCATATTCTTATATGGCGTTGATTCCGGTTATTCAGCCTCCGATTATGAAGCTGATGACCACAAAGAAGATGCGCGGCGTTGTCATGGAGCAGCTCCGTCCGGTAAGTAAAACGGAAAAGATTCTTTTCCCGATTATCGTTACAATCGTTGTCGGCTTGATTATTCCGGACGCGGTTTCCCTGGTGGGTTGTCTGATGCTCGGAAATATAATGAAAGAATCGGGCGTTGTTGACAGAATCGCAAAGACGGCGCAGAATGAATTGATGAATATTATTACAATTTTCCTGGGTGTTACGGTAGGTGCTACCGCAACGGCAAGCAGCTTCCTCAATCCCCAGACACTGGGTATTATCGCATTGGGCTTGATTGCATTCTGTTTCTCAACAGCAGGCGGTCTGCTTTTGGGCGACATTATGTATTGGCTGACAAAGGGTAAGGTCAATCCGCTGATCGGATCGGCGGGCGTATCGGCTGTGCCGATGGCTGCGCGTGTATCCCAGGTGGTAGGACAAAAGGAAAATCCGTCAAACTTCCTGCTCATGCATGCAATGGGCCCGAACGTTGCCGGAGTTATCGGTTCGGCTGTTGCCGCCGGTGTATTCCTGTCGTTGTTCTCAAATCTTTAATTTGGAAAAAGGAGTGAAAATAAATATGGCAAAGCCTGTTAAAATTACAGAAACAGTCCTTAGAGATGCGCATCAATCCTTGATTGCAACCCGAATGACAACCGAAGATATGCTTCCGATCGTTGGAAAGCTGGATGATATCGGCTATCATTCCTTAGAGGCATGGGGCGGTGCAACATTTGACGCTTGCCTAAGATTCTTGAATGAGGATCCGTGGGAAAGACTGAGAAAAATTAAGGACAGAGCAAAGAAAACCCCGTTGCAGATGCTGTTCAGAGGTCAGAATATCCTCGGTTATCGGCATTATGCAGATGATGTGGTTGAATATTTCGTACAGAAGTCCATTGCAAACGGAATTGATATTTTAAGAATTTTCGATGCGCTCAACGATGTCAGAAATCTGGAGTGCGCAATCAATGCTTGTAAAAAGGAAAAGGGTCATGTTCAAGCGACCGTATGCTATACCATCAGCCCGGTACATACAACCGAAACCTTTACCAAGATGGCAAAGCAGTTAGAGGATATGGGTGCCGATTCTATTTGTATTAAGGATATGGCAGGTCTGCTGCTTCCGTATACGGCATATGATTTGGTTAAGGCAATGAAAGAAACGGTTAAAATCCCGATTCAGCTGCATACGCACTATACAAGCGGCGAGGCTTCTATGGTTTATCTGAAAGCCATTGAGGCCGGCGTAGATGTAATCGACTGCGCAATGTCACCGTTGGCAATGGGAACCTCCCAGCCGCCGACAGAACCGATTGTTGCGGCATTGCAGGGAACACCGTATGATACCGGCTATGATTTGGATAAGCTGGTTGAAATCTGCGAATACTTTAAGCCGTTGAGAGAAAAATATCTGGCAAGCGGCTTGATGAACCCGAAGGTAATGGGTGTTGACGTTAATACGCTGAAGTATCAGGTTCCGGGCGGAATGTTATCCAATCTGGTATCCCAGCTGAAGCAGCAGGGCAGAGAGGACGCTTTCGACGAGGTATTGAAGGAAGTGCCGAGAGTAAGAAAGGATATGGGTTATCCGCCGCTGGTTACACCGTCCTCACAGATTGTCGGAACACAGGCGGTTCTGAACGTTTTGATGGGCGAGCGGTATAAGATGGTTTCCAAGGAAACCAAGGGTATCGTAAGAGGCGAATACGGCAGATGCCCGGTTGATATTGCTCCGGAGATTGTAGAGAAGATTATCGGCAATGAAAAGAGAATCACTTGCCGTCCGGCAGATCTGCTCGATAACGAGCTGGATAAGCTGACAAAGGAATGTGCTGAGTGGATTGAACAGCCGGAGGATGTATTATCCTATGCATTGTTCGGTCAGGTTGCTGTGAAGTTCTTTGAATACAGAAGAGCGCAGAAATATAAAATCGACGCAAACCTTGTAGATATGGAGAATAAGACATATCCTGTATAATTATAAAAAAGGCAGTAGAACGAATTTCCGTTTTACTGCCTTTTTCTTTATTCCATTGTTTCGCCCGATTCCGTATCGGATGACTCATCCTGCGGATAATCAACATTTTCTATGATTTTTGTTATCGTATCTTTGGAAAGTCCGCTGCTGCTGTTTAAAGCATAGGAATCTCCGTCCGTCCACTCTGCACTGTAGTACCGATCACCGCTTTCGGAACGGCTCAAGGTCACGGAGTTCTCATTGATTTTTTTCGATTCGGTGGAATCCGTTTCGGATTGAAGCCGATTTGCTCCGCGTTCGGTACGATAGGTCAGCTTATCCGTATCGCTTTCGTAATCAATCTCAATCGTTCCGGTTTCGGAAAGCTGTGCCTGGGTCAGTGTGTATTGATTGGGGACGTATTGCGGATACTTAAACTCATAGCCTGCCTGCTGTTTTAACTGCTCGATCGGGGACAGTTTCATAGAGGTTAGAGCGTTACTGCCACCGCCGCCGCCACTGCTGCTGATATAGGAGGAATCCTGTGCCGAATCAGTTACATTAGGAACAGAATCCGCCACCATACTGCTCATACTGTCGGCAGGCTCCGGTAAGGGGGAAACTTTCGTTTCCGATTCGGTTTCTGCTTGTACGGGTGTTTGCTTTTCCGCCGGTGCAGGAGTGCTTTGAGATGTCTGCAGCGGCGCAGTCGGCTGTGCGATTTGTGCATCGAGACGGCGTGGGGATAACGTTGCCGGTGCAGGCTGCCTTTGGGGAGCCTGCGTGGAAACTCCGGCATTATTTGAGGTGGGTACGGGAAGAGATTTTGCGGTACCCTGTGATTTTGCGGCGGCTGTCGGATGAATCGTAGGCTGAATGAGCCTTGTATCTGACATCGGGGTGGAAGCCGCCGCATCGGGGACGTTTGCGGTTGTCGGGGGTGCCGAAGCCGCAATTGGGGTATTTGGGGTAGGGGACGCGGTTTCGGACGGTG
>ERZ1034984.2741-NODE-2741-length-13757-cov-23.001825_pt1 | contig 13757 bp, 9 predicted proteins | sample MGYA00520589_ERZ1034984 | MGnify/ENA primary metagenome ERZ1034984 (study PRJEB33766, sample SAMN09781790) | gut metagenome | biome: gut microbiome | host: Homo sapiens | place: Madagascar | study: EMG produced TPA metagenomics assembly of the PRJNA485056 data... | reverse complement strand
ACTGCGAAAACCCCGTTTACGCCGCAAGTGTCCGGCTAACAATGAAAATCAACCATTGATTTACCAGCACCGGCGTCCTCAGACGCAAGTTCACCATAAAACGCAATATGCGCTCATGCGAAGCGAATCAACCACGCTATATGGTTGCGCACGCATCAGCCAGGTAAAACGATTCACCGTCAGAACACCCCCCATCGCTCAGACTTTCGCCGACAAGCGGCGATATAGACGAGAAAGAAACAGAGGAAAAACCTGCCTCCAAGCACATCCGCTCGAGCGCGGCGCACGAACGCGCTTGGGAAAAGACATCGATCGGGCCCGATTCGCCTACTATGTCCCCTTGCGCGCCAAAGCCATCCTCAGCGAACACGCCTTGCGCAATCCAGAGCCTTCCACCGGGCGTCAACACCCGGGCGAATTCGGCCAACGCGACGGGCAACGACCACGCAAGGTTCACAACGCTGTTGATGTACACCAGGTCGAAAGATCCGTCTTCTATGCAAGCTTGGGAAAGGTTTTCGGGAATCGCAGGAAAGAAACGAAGGTGACGATCCCAAGACGCACCAGCCCAGTGGTTTTTAGGCGCCGCAGCACATGCAGCAGCAACATTGCCCGCATCAGGGTCCACGCCGACGACGAACCCCGAGGTCCCGACGGCATCTGCCAATGCGAAGGCCCCCTTGCCTTTACGGCAACAGACATCAAGGACCCGCTTGCCCTCGATATCCGCGGGGATGCTCATAGCACAACGACCCTGGAACCCGGAAACAGGTGAGAGCGCAGCATAATAGGACAGGGCGGCCGGAAAAGATGCAGCAAACCGTTCATTCATAGCAACTCTCCCCACCTTCTAGCATTCTGATCCGGATCATAAATAATGAGTTAGAACTCGTAGACCATTAGAGCTACATAATATTGTACTCGTGCAAATATTCGCTGCAAACTGCTTGAAATCGACCTTTAAACCAGAATTCGACGCCACCTAGCATCTGCCATATGTCAAGAGGTGAAAATGATGGTAGTGCAGTAGCAATCAGTCCTCTAGAATCACCGATTTAGACACTTTACTTCAGCTGTCCCATATAACAACATCGGTTGATTCATATATCCAACATATCTTCCCCATCCCCCTTACTCATGCTCACCTGGGATTATATGCGGCATGCATGGGTTACTATGCATCGCTTCTATGATTTGCCCGAGGAACCGCTAGATTTCATGCATTAGACCAAAGCATCGAAAGTGCGCAAAATGAGTGGCGTCAAAGGGATTCGGTTGAAGGAACCGAACCCAAATTCCCAAAGGAGGATTTGATGAGCAAATTGTCCAAGGAGCAGTTCGAGGCCTACCTCGAGCAGATCAAGAACCTGGCCGAGGGCCCGTTCGAGGAGATGCAGCCCGAGATCGAGGTCACGAACGTCTTCCCGGAGAAGTTCTACGAGCTGGCCAAGGAGAACGACCTGTACCGCTTCGCCCTGCCGGCCCAGTACGGCGGCTGGGACCTGTCCGAGCTCGACATCCTGCGCGTGCAGGAGCAGTTCTCCCGCGGCCCGGGCGGCATGCGCATGCACCTGCACTACGCAGCCGACCTGAACTGGCGCATCCTGGACGACTACGGCTCGGATGAGCTGAAGGCCCAGTACATGGACAAGTTCCAGGACAAGACCATCTTCACCTGCTTCGCCCTGACCGAGCAGTCCGGCGGCACCGGCGCCGACATCCACACCACCGCGGTCAAGGACGAGAACGGCGACTACGTCCTCAACGGCGAGAAGTGGCTGATCTCCCACACCGACTGCTGCGAGTTCGCCTACGTCATCGCCGTCACCGACGAGACCAAGTCCGGCGACGAGCGCCTGTCCGCCTTCTTCGTGCCCGTCGACACCCCCGGCTACGAGGTCACCCCGATGCCCCACATGATGGGCGCCCGCGGCGCTGCCCACACCGGCCTGAAGTTCACCGACATGAAGCTGGACAAGAAGTACCTGCTCGGCGAGGAGGGCCAGGGCATGGAGATCGCCATCCACTCCCTGTCCGTCTCCCGCGCCCACATCGCCGCCTCCAACCTGGGCATGTGCCAGCGCATGCTGGAGATGTCCCTGGCCCGCGCCAACGACCGCATCACCTTCGGCAAGCCGATCGCTTCCCGCCAGATGATCAAGCGCGAGATCGCCGAGATGCAGATGTACACCCACGCCCTGCGCTGCATGGTCTACGACTTCGGCCGCGAGTACGACGCCGACCCCAACGGCAAGTACATCGAGGAGAAGGCCGCCATGTGCAAGCTGTTCTCCATCTACTCCACCCGCATCGTCTCCGACGGCATGCTGGAGATCTTCGGCGGCGACGGCTACTTCGAGGACTCCCCCTACGGCCCGACCGAGCGCCTGTACCGCGACGCCCGCGCCATGTGGCTCGAGGAGGGCGCCCCGAACGTCCAGCGCATCACCATTGCCCGCAACTGCCAGAAGTTCGGCGGCAAGGTCGAGTACCAGCTGTAATCACCCTTTGATCGGCGTCGATCGCAGGAACAAATTCACTTCGAGAGGAGGGTCGTCTGCCATTGCGTGGATGGCCCTCTTTTCCTTACCAGCGAAACGCTATCGAGCCGCCAGCGAGCCAGAACGCTGAATCGCTCGAACCCCGGATAACCGGGAACGCATCTAAGCAAGGAGGATTTTAGTATGCAACCTTTGAAGGGTCTGAAGGTCGTCGACCTCACCACGTTCTTGGCAACCCCGACCACCGGCCGTATCCTCGGCGAGTGGGGTGCCGACGTCATCAAGGTCGAGGCGTTCAAGGGCGATCCGTGCCGTACGAACCAGGCAGTCGTGTTCGGCATGCCCTCCAGCGACGAGGAGAACCTCGCATTCGACGTGGCCAACTTCCATAAGCGCTTCGTCGCGCTGAACCTCAAGTCCGAGAAGGGCAGCGAGGTCATGATGAAGCTGCTCGAGGATGCCGACGTCTTCATCACCAACACCCGCACCAAGTCCCTGGCAAAGATGGGCCTGGACTGGGAGAGCCTGCATGCGAAGTTCCCGCGCCTGATCATGGGCCATGGCCTGGGCTACGGCAAGAAGGGTCCTGAGAAGGATGCCGCCGGCTTCGACGTGACCTGCTACATGGGCCGCGGCGGCGTCTTCGGCACCACCGTCAACAAGGGCGACTCCCCCATGATCCCGACCAACGGCTACGGCGATTACCAGTGCTCCGTGTTCCTGGTGGCAGGCATCCTGGCCGCGCTGCAGGGCCGCGAGAAGACCGGCGAGGGCGATTACGTCACCTGCGCGCTGCAGCACGCCGGCATCTACACCCTGGCTACGGGCATGATCTCCGCCCAGTACGGCAACCCCTATCCGAAGAGCCGTCTTGAGGTCAACAACCCGCTGAACAACGTGTTCCGCTCCAAGGACCAGAAGTGGGTCGTCCTGTGCCTCCCCGAGTACGACCGCGATTGGCCGCGCGTCATGCACCTCATCGGCCGCGACGAGCTTGCCGAGCATCCGGACTACAGCTGCTGCCAGACCGTCAACGACAAGGGCCTGGCCCCCGAGGTCGTCAAGATCCTCGACGATGGCTTCGCGCAGTTCACGCGCGAGGAGCTGCTGAAGATGTTCTCCGAGAACGACATGCCCTGCGAACCGGCCCAGACGCCGACCGACATCTATGAGGACCAGAACGCGCTGATCAACGAGTACATCAAGCCGGTTCAGTACCCCGCCGGCCCGCGTTGGTGCCCCACCGCTCCCGTCCAGTTCGAGCTTGGCGAGACCGAGGACCTGATTCCGGGCGGCAAGCTGGGTTCTGCCACCGAGGACGTCATGAAGGAGCTCGGCTACAGCGAGGATGAGATCAAGGCCGCCGAGGCCGAGGGCGCCGTTTGCGGCCCCGTCGACCTGGCAGTGCTTCAGGGCAAGTAATCTATCCTTACCCAAAGGCTTTCTTGCATAGCGACAGAGTTGCTTGGGAAGGGGCGACGCCGATCGCCCCTTCCCCATATCATATGGAGGGGTCCTATGATCACCGACGTCAAAATCAACGAAGCTGAAAAGCGGCGCTTTTACGAAAGCGGCGCCTGGGGAACCGACACCATCGCAGACGTCTGGCAGGACCGCAGCACTCGATTCGCCGATCGCGTTTACGTTCAGGACGACCTTGGTTGTTCGCTCACGTATCGCGAGGTAGACGAGGGAGCAAGCCGAATCGCCGCCTGGCTCACGGAAAAAGGCGTGCGAAACGGCGATGTCGTCTCCTTTCAGGTTCCCAAATGGGCGGAATTCTGCATGATTTACGTGGCGTGCGTCAAAATCGGCGCCGTCATGCATCCCGTTGCAACCGCCATGAACGCCGCAGATTTGGAGTACATCTTCAATCAGGTGGGCACGACGGCATATATCTGCCCCACATTCTCGTATAAGACGGACTACGAGCTGGAATTCCAAAAGTTCAGAGATCGAATCCCCTCGTTGCGCGCATTGCTGCTCTTGGACAAAGTCCAACCTGCGCACGACGAGAACGCCGCAACGCTTTCAAAGGTCTTGGAATCCGTTGCGCCCTTCACCGGCCCTTGCCCGGCGCATTCCGACGATGTTGCCTGCATCTTGTCGACATCGGGCACGACCGGAAAACCGAAAGCCGCCTTGTTCACGCATAACAACCTGTTGTATTCGGAGCGGGTGTTCTCAGGTGACCTCGAGCTGGGTCCGGACGACACCGTATGGATGCCTTCCCCGCTCAACCATGCAACGGGGTTTTTCCATGGCCTGATCTCGCCGATGCTCACGGGCGGACGTTGCGTGCTGCAGCTTCGCTTCAAGGCCGATGAGGCGGTCGAGCTGATTAACCGGGAGAACGTAAGCTGGTCCTGCGGCGCTACGCCGTTCGTGCACGACCTTCTGAAGTACCTCGAGGAATCAGGCAAGGCCATCCCCTCCCTCAAGTACTTCCTATGCGGAGGGGCGCCCGTGCCGGGAAGCCTCATCGAGATGGCGAACCGCCATGGGTTTTTGCTCTGCGAGCTGTACGGCTCAACCGAAAGCTGCCCCCACCTGCGCGTTCCCCGCGAGAAATGCGTTGAGTGGAACGGTCGTTTCTCGGGAGTCCCGTATCCTGGGATCGAAGTGAAGGCCGTCGACGAACACCGTCAAGAGGTGGCGCCGGGCGTCCAGGGAGAGGAAGCAAGCCGCGGGCCGCATATGTTCGTGGGCTACCTGAACGATCCGGAACGCACCGACGAGGCGCTGGACGATGACGGCTGGTTCTACAGCGGCGATCTATGCACCATCGATGAGCAGGGCCGCGTGAAGATCAACGGCCGCAAAAAAGAGATCATCATCCGCGGCGGCGAGAACATATCGGCTCGCGAGGTCGACGACGACGTCATGGGATGGGATCAGATCGTCGATCATGCGACGATCGGCATGCCTGACGAGCGCCTAGGCGAGAGGATTTGCCTGTTCGCCGTGCCGGCCGACCCGAGTGGAGAAGAGCTGTGCCTGCACGACTTGCTAGAATATATGGATGGCAAGGGGATCGCTAAACGTCTATGGCCCGAACGCCTTGAGGTTATCGACAAAATCCCCCGCACCGCCACCGGCAAGGTGCAGCGCTTCGTGCTGGCAAAGGAAATCAAGAAACGTATGGGTATCGAGGATTAGCAATGATCGAACAGCAATACAGCATCACCCGCACGCGCGCAACCTGGAAACCGCGCGTTGCGGCCGACGACCTTCCCTTCGTGAAGGATAAGGCCGGAAACGTGCTGGTCGCGCTCAACGGCGACGCAGAGGCCTCCTACACGGGCACCGGACGCACGCTGGTGGGCCAACCTCCGTACACGTGCCTCAACGACGACGCCGACACCGAAAACGAGCGCATGACGTTCGTGGATGCTGACGAGCTGCCCGAGGGCGTCGTGTTCGACTACCACATCGACGGCGGCTTCAACAACAATGCCGTCATCGTCACGTGGAAGATCCAGGATGCATCGCGTTATCGCATCCGCTGGGTCGCCCTCAAAACGTTCACAGGCATGCAGCTGAAGTACATCATGCCCAAGAAATTCCCTCCCCTGGTGTTTGCGCTGGCCGCTGAAGACGCTTTCGCCTATTGCAACAAGATTCCCTGCGAGGAATGCGCATTCCGCTGCAAGAGCGGTTTCGAGCTCTATGCGCTGATCGAAGGCATCGGCATCGTGAAAAGGTCCATGGACCGCATCTCCATGCTGAACCTGGACAAAATCAAATAGCGTTACGACAACACCTGCCATCTTGCGCACCCGCAGCCTCCGAAAAGGCTGCGGGTGCGCTGTTCTTTTGGTCGACATTTAGCCAATCACCTGGGGATATCGAGTATTTCGGAAGCGATTTCGCCAGCGTATCCGCCATTATTCGTTTTGCAAATGATTTCGCCCGAATCGTTTGGGACGCTGAATTGGATTTCGCGAGAACGGGGTCGCATAATCGATGGTGTCGAAAGCCGATACAGCCTATCGCGACGACGAAGATAGCGACTAGGCGGGCACAGTCAAAGGAGGTTCACATGAATCCCAATGCAAAGATCACCGACGAGCAGTTCGAAGCGTATCTGAAGCAGATCCGCGAGCTTGCCGAAGGTCCGTTCGAGGAGATTCAGAAGGAGGTCGAGGTCACCAACACCTTCCCCGAGGAGTTCTACGAGCTGGCCAAGAAAAACGACCTGTATCGCTTCTACCTGCCCAGCGAGTACGGCGGATGGGATCTCGACGAGCTTGAGATCCTGCGCGTCCAGGAAGAGTTCTCCCGCGGCCCGGGCGGCATGCGCATGCACCTGCATCACGCTGCCGACATGAACTGGCGCATCCTTGACGACTATGGCACCGACGAGGTCAAGGCCGAGCTGATGGACAAGTTCCAGGACAAGACCGTGTACTGCAACTTCGCCATCACCGAGCAGACCGGCGGCACGGGCGCCGACCTGCACACCACCGCCATCAAGAACGCCGACGGCAACTACGTCCTGAACGGCGAGAAGTGGCTGATCAGCCACACCGACTGCTCCGATTACACCTACGTCATCGCCGTGACCAACCCCGATGATGACAAGGACACCCGCCTGTCCGGCTTCCTGGTACCCAACAACGCTCCGGGCTTCGAGATCGTCCCCATGCCCCACATGATGGGCTGCCGCGGCGCCGGCCATGCGGGCCTGAAGTTCACCAACCTGGTGCTCGAGCCGAAGTACCTGCTCGGCAAGGAGGGCCAGGGCATGGAGATCGCCATCCACTCCCTGTCCGTTTCCCGCGTGCACATCGCCATGTCCAACCTTGGTATGGCCCAGCGCATGCTCGAGATCTCCCTCAAGCGCGCCAACGACCGCATCACCTTCGGCAAGCCGATCGCTTCCCGTCAGATGATCAAGGCCAAGATCGCCGACATGCAAAAGATGATCCACGTCCTGCGTTGCGCCATCTACGATTTCGCGCGCGACTTCAACAAGGACCCGCACAACGAGTACGTCACCGAGAAGGCCGCTATCTGCAAGCTGTTCTCCATCGACACCGTCAAGCTTGTGTCCGACGAGATGCTCGAGATCTTCGGCGGCGACGGCTACTTCGAGGATTGCCCCTACGGCCCCACCGAGCGTCTGTATCGCGACTGCCGCGCCATGTGGCTTGAGGAAGGCGCTCCCTGCGTGCAGCGCATCACCATCGCCCGCGAGTGCCAGAACCACGGCGGCAAGATCGAATACACCTTCGACTAAGCCATACCCTCCTGAAACCGGCAACTCCTTTGGGCCGGTTCCAGGTTCCAAGCCTAAGCGCTTGCCTTCAGCTTGTGCGAGAAGCCGTCCTTCGGGGCGGTTTTTCGCTATATGCAGGGAAAAGCCGGGGGCCGGCCATCCATCTGCAGAACAAGCGAAATCAGGCATTTCCGTATGAGAACGAGACGATGTCGCTCTCGCACGCTGCGGGCAAACCCCGCATCGCAGCGATTCGACAACGTAGGGCACCCAGATTGCGCTAGAGTGTATACATAAGCTCACACGCGAGCATTACAAGCCGGAGGCGCCTATGAACCTGTCACAGCTGTACTATTTTCGCAAGCTAGCCGAGGTTAAGCACTATACGCATGCGGCCGAAGAGCTGTTCATCTCGCAGCCGACGCTATCGAATTCGATCTCGCAACTGGAAAAAGAGCTTGGCATCCCCCTGTTCAAGCGCGAGGGCCGAACCATCAAGCTGACGCGCTACGGGGCGGAATTCTACGAATACGCGACGGAGGCGCTCAACGCCCTGGAAAAGGGCATCGCCTTGGCGAAAGAGCATGCAGGGTCGCCGACGGGAAGCATCGATATCGGCGCCATCTACACCATCCAGAGCGACTATCTCCCCGCGCTCATCAAAGGCTACCGCGAGGCGTATGGCAGAAGCGCTCAGGTCAACGTCTTCCAAGGGTTAACGCTTCCCTTGATCGAAGACCTGGAGAACGATCGCTACGAGCTTGCGTTCACTGCATATGTGCCCGATAAGGCAAACCTCACCTTCATACCCGTGCTCACGCAGCAACTCGTGGCCGTGGTGCATCGAAGCGATAAGCTTGCATGGAGCAAGAACCTCAAGCTTGAGGACCTGCGCGGGCGCGAGATCATCACGTACCCGCCCAACACGCCGATCGGCGCCGAGGTGGCCCAACTCATGAAAACCCACGGCATCACGCCCTATCACACTAGCGCCAACGACGAGATCACCTTGGGCTCGATGGTGGATAGCACCGCCGGAACCGTGGGATTGGCCCTCAACACGATCGGGCTCTCCCCTTTCCGCGAGCTTATCACCAAGAAGCTCATCCAAATCGACGACGACTTCCACACAGTGTGCCTGACGTTTAAGACGGCATCCTACAAAACGCGGGCGGTCGAGAACTTCATCGAGTTCACCCGAAGCTTCGAATGGGACTCCAAACGCTGAAAAAGCCGCCCCACACGGGGCGGCTTTTCTGTAGGCAACGGGCTTTGCCGAAGCCTGTGACGATTTGAGCGAACGCCGATTACTCGGTCCACTGCTCCTGCAGGCCCTTCATCTTGCCGAAGCAGAAGATGCCGAGCAGCAGGACGACGACGAGCAGAACGATGGCGACGGTGAACAGCATCGGGTAGTTCTTGCCGAACAGGGCCCAGAACGGAGCACCGATAGCGCCGACGATGTTGACGAACATGGACACACGGGAGTAGATCTCGGGGTACTCGCGCTGGCCGAACAGCTGACGGACCAGGATGGGCACGAGCACGACGCAGCTGGCGAAGAAGAAGCCGTAGACGGCGGCGCCGGCGTACAGGACCATGGTGGAACCGGTGCCGAACCACACGAGCAGAACGCCGATGATGCCGGTTGCGCAAGCAGCCAGGAAGCTGACCTTGGAGTTCTTGTCAGCGCACACACCCAGGGCAAGCTTGCAGATAGCCTGGGAAGCCATCATGACGGTTGCCATGGTGACGCCCACGGCCAGCATGGTGCCGGTGCCGTCATCGAGGGACTTGGTGTACTTCGGGAACTGCTGAGCGACGATGGTCAGCAGGTTGATGATGCCGGCCAGCAGGAACACGGCGTAGAAGGCGACGGACTTCATGGCCTTACCGGCATCCAGGCCGGCAGGCTTGCCGGAAGCGGTCTGCGGAGCGCCGTAGGGCAGGCAGCCGCACTCCTCGGGAGTGGAGCGGATGCACAGCAGGGTGAACGGAAGAGAGGTGACCAGAGCAGCGATACCCCAGATCATGTAAATGGTCCAGATGTCCATGCCGGAAGCGTTCAGGGCATTGAACACCTGCAGCCAGATCGCGCCGCCGATGCCGGTGAAGGCCATGCAGGCACCGATGATGGTGCCGGAGTTCTTGTTGAACCACTTGTTGCACAGCGTCGGGACGGCCAGCCACAGCAGACCGACTTCGCCAAGGCCCATCATAAGGCCGGCAACGTAGAAGATCCAAAGGGTCTTCACGATGGAGATCAGGATGAAGCCGAGGCCGACGAGCAGTGCGGAGACGGACAGCACGATACGGATGTCGGTCTTGGCCAGCAGCTTGCCGATGAACGGCGCCGAGAAAGCCTCGGCAAGATACAGAACGGTGATGTAGAGCGCCCACGTAGCCGTGTCGACGCCCAACTGCTCAGGCACGACTGCCTGGAATGCGCTCCAAGTCGAGAAGACCAGAGCCGAGCATCCGAACGTGATCATGATGCCCGAGATAACGATGAGAATGTGACGCACGCTCATCTTATCCGTGTACTTAGCGGTTTCGCCCACTTTCTTCCTCCTTAGTTGAAAAGCAAGACGATCGCCTCCGCTTCGAGGGGGCCAGAATTCCCTCAAAGCGGTAAGCGTCTTGGATTAACTCCACAAAACGTTGCCGATCCAAGAACAAATTCGCTAAGTATAATCCGCCGAATCTGCACATAAGGTTACGGTCAGTATTTCGGATTTGTCCATCTACCTATAGATACTGACTATCGGTTGCTGCTTGATGCGGGAAACTTGCATAGGTTTTTCGCCCATTTCTATAGATTACGGGTTGCAATCCATAGAAATGGCAATCGGTCGATCTACTCTCCGATTAAGCGTCTTCAAAAACCGCTATCGAGCCGATTCAGCCGGTGAGCGGTAATGCACCGAAACAAAAAGGGGGGGAGCAGGCAAAAGCCCGCTCCCCTTCACGAACCACTGTATGCCGCAAACCGCTAAGCGTCGATACCTGAAGCGTATTTTGCCATGATCAGCGGAGCAGCGATATACACCATGATCTGATCGGTTCCCTCAGCGATCTGGAACCCGCGGCAATCCTGCCAAATCGAGCTGATGCGCTCATGCGTGGTGTACCCTCGACCACCGAGGATCTGCATCGCATCGCTGGCAACCTCGGTGGCGGCGCGGGGAACATAGCGCTTCATAAGGGCAACGGTCAGGCGCTCGTGGCACCCATGATCGAATTCCCATGCAGCCTTATATACCATATGGCGCATGTTGACGAGCTTCACCTCCATATCGGTGAGCATCTCCTGCACCTGCTGGAACTCGGACACGCTCTTCCCGAAGGCCTTACGCTCCCCCGCCCACTTGACCGCATCATCCATAGCAGCTTGAGCCAAACCCAACGCAGTCGCACAAGCGAAAACGCGGCCATATTCGAAAAAGGCGAGCAACTGAGAGAAGCCTCGAGCCGGACCGGACAGCCGCCAGCTTTCTTCCAGCCGCACGTTGTCGAATTGAATATGCGCGAACGGAAGCATCTCCTGGCCGATCTTATCCTCCGGCACCGCAGTGATACCGGGAGCGGAGCAAGGGATCATCCACATGGACAGCGCCGCATGCCCACCTGTTTTGGGCGCATCTTCATCGATGGCGGCAACGAGCAACGCGGGGGCATATTCGCCGTTGTTGACGAACAGCTTCTCACCGTTCATGGTCAGCTGGCCGTCGACGGTGCGCACGCGCGTGCTCATGCTCATGGTGTCCGAGCCGGCGGAAGGCTCGGATACCGCGAATGCGAACGCCAAACGCCCCGTATGCTGATACTCCATGCGGATAGGGTCGGTTTGCGCCGGGCTGGCGAACGCTTCGAGAATCTGCAGCTGCAGGAAATCGTTCTGAAACGGCAGCGTGGTGCCGGAGATGCGGGAGAGCTCCTCAAGTACGAGAACCTGAGCGAGCATGTCATAGCGCACATGATCGCGGCGGTGGATGACGCCGAATCCGTTGAAATCGAGGTTCACGAAATCACGCACCACCTCATCGGGCAAACCCATATCGGCGCGCCACTGCGCAACCGTATCTTTATTGAAATACTTAGCGCCGAATTCACGCACGTGCTCGATGAGCACGCGGTCGGCCTCGCTAAGACGGAAATCCATGTAAACCCCCTTACAAAAGTTCCGCCAACTGCATATTGCTAGGACAATGATACCGACCCAGGAACCGCAAACCCAGCCCAAAACCGTAACGCAACTCCACAGTATTTCGATTTTGCCCCATAATTGTGCCAAAATCACACTATGCCGAAACAGGAAATCGGTTGCTCTAGAAACGAAATCGACCAATGGCAAGGCTTGTCAATGCTATTTGCCGAATCGTTTATAGAGCCTGTCTATCGGTTTGCATCACATGCAAGACGCTAGCTATAAACCGATTACACAGGTCTTTGGTTCTGGGTATTCAAATCGCTTATAAATAGTCAATTTTGACGAATTGAGCAAAACCAATCCCTTGAACCTACATACCATCTCCCCAGTTTGTTCAGTATGTATAGATAGAGGTTATGAATCAGCCAGTTTTGGGGATATCGATTGCATTAGACGCAACCCGGGGAGCGGCGCAAAATGAAGGCACAAGCTGAGCTGCAGCGAGGAAGCGAAAGCAGACAAACCGCAGTTCAACAAGGTAAGCGCTTAGGTAACCTTAAGGAGGGTTCACATGAGCAAATTGTCCAAGGAGCAGTTCGAGGCCTACCTCGAGCAGATCAAGAACCTGGCCGAGGGCCCGTTCGAGGAGATGCAGCCCGAGATCGAGGTCACGAACGTCTTCCCGGAGAAGTTCTACGAGCTGGCCAAGGAGAACGACCTGTACCGCTTCGCCCTGCCGGCCCAGTACGGCGGCTGGGACCTGTCCGAGCTCGACATCCTGCGCGTGCAGGAGCAGTTCTCCCGCGGCCCGGGCGGCATGCGCATGCACCTGCACTACGCAGCCGACCTGAACTGGCGCATCCTGGACGACTACGGCTCGGATGAGCTGAAGGCCCAGTACATGGACAAGTTCCAGGACAAGACCATCTTCACCTGCTTCGCCCTGACCGAGCAGTCCGGCGGCACCGGCGCCGACATCCACACCACCGCGGTCAAGGACGAGAACGGCGACTACGTCCTCAACGGCGAGAAGTGGCTGATCTCCCACACCGACTGCTGCGAGTTCGCCTACGTCATCGCCGTCACCGACGAGACCAAGTCCGGCGACGAGCGCCTGTCCGCCTTCTTCGTGCCCGTCGACACCCCCGGCTACGAGGTCACCCCGATGCCCCACATGATGGGCGCCCGCGGCGCTGCCCACACCGGCCTGAAGTTCACCGACATGAAGCTGGACAAGAAGTACCTGCTCGGCGAGGAGGGCCAGGGCATGGAGATCGCCATCCACTCCCTGTCCGTCTCCCGCGCCCACATCGCCGCCTCCAACCTGGGCATGTGCCAGCGCATGCTGGAGATGTCCCTGGCCCGCGCCAACGACCGCATCACCTTCGGCAAGCCGATCGCTTCCCGCCAGATGATCAAGCGCGAGATCGCCGAGATGCAGATGTACACCCACGCCCTGCGCTGCATGGTCTACGACTTCGGCCGCGAGTACGACGCCGACCCCAACGGCAAGTACATCGAGGAGAAGGCCGCCATGTGCAAGCTGTTCTCCATCTACTCCACCCGCATCGTCTCCGACGGCATGCTGGAGATCTTCGGCGGCGACGGCTACTTCGAGGACTCCCCCTACGGCCCGACCGAGCGCCTGTACCGCGACGCCCGCGCCATGTGGCTCGAGGAGGGCGCCCCGAACGTCCAGCGCATCACCATTGCCCGCAACTGCCAGAAGTTCGGCGGCAAGGTCGAGTACCAGCTGTAACCCCTCAAAGGGATTTGATCGCAAGAACAAATTCGCTTGCAAAAGAACCGCTCTGCTTACAGAGCGGTTCTTTTTTAATATGAGCAGGACATTGTCAATAGGCAATGAAAGGCCAAGGGCGAGTTT
>ERZ1034984.2739-NODE-2739-length-13763-cov-11.519259_pt1 | contig 13763 bp, 10 predicted proteins | sample MGYA00520589_ERZ1034984 | MGnify/ENA primary metagenome ERZ1034984 (study PRJEB33766, sample SAMN09781790) | gut metagenome | biome: gut microbiome | host: Homo sapiens | place: Madagascar | study: EMG produced TPA metagenomics assembly of the PRJNA485056 data... | reverse complement strand
ATGCCATACAGACACAAAATTAACTTTATAAAACACAATATAAGGAAGGTATCTGCTATGAACAAATGGTCAAGAATCAAATTCACACCGAATCTCCCACTTGGGGCAAATGGGGAGAGAGTCACCGGAAGCAAGGCACACATTGAGCTTTCAAAGAACGCAGCAAAGGAGGGCATTGTTCTCTTAAAAAATGACAATAACGTACTGCCTCTTGCAGCCGGAACAAGGGTTGCACTTTTCGGAAAGGGCACCTTCGACTATGTAAAGGGAGGCGGCGGAAGTGGTGACGTAACCGTTGCATATATCCGCAATCTCTACGAAGGACTTAAGCTTCAAAAAGATAAAATAAGCATATTTGAGGAGCTGTGCGACTACTACCGCAACGACATTAAAAAGCAGTATGCAGCCGGTGCGGTACCCGGCATGACTATAGAGCCTGATGTTCCGGTTGAGCTTTTAAATAAGGCAAAGGCCTACACTGACACTGCTATCATCTCAATCTGCCGCTACTCCGGAGAAGGCTGGGACAGAAAGAGTGTTATTGACCCAAACAACAAGGCTCTCTGGGACTACGAACGTGAGATGACCGAGAAGTCGGCAGAGCTTTTTAAGGATGGTGATTTCTGTCTCTCCGTAAAAGAGAAGGAGATGGTTGACACTGTAAAAGCCGGTTTCAAAAATGTAATCGTGATTTTAAATGTCGGTGGAATGGTTGATACATCATGGTTTGCTTATGATGATCAGATTCAGTCAGCACTGCTTGCCTTACAGGGTGGCATGGAAGGCGGACTCGCTGCCGCTGAGCTTTTAGTAGGAGATGGCAATCCTTCCGGAAAAACTGTCGATACATTTGCCAAATCGCTCGACGACTATCCGTCTACTTACAATTTTCACGAGTCAAGAGACTATGTGGACTATACCGATGATATATATGTCGGATACCGCTATTTCGAGACAATTCCGGGAGCTGCCGAGAAGGTTGTATACCCATTTGGCTATGGACTCTCATACACCACATTTGATGTGGAGACTGTTTCTGCCGGCGTTGTGAATTCCAACTGCACGTCTGAGGCCAATAAGCTTTATGCAAAAGTCCGTGTGACAAATACAGGTAAATTCTCCGGAAAAGAGGTTGTTCAGGTATACATTGCTAAACCACAAGGAAAGCTTGGCAAGCCTGCAAAGGAGCTAGTAGCCTTTGAAAAGACAAGAGAACTGCAGCCGGGTGAATCACAGCTTATAACCCTCACATGGGAAATAAACGATATGGCATCATATGATGACCTTGGAAAGGTTAAAAAATCTGCATATGTGCTTGAGGCAGGTTCATATGATATATACATTGGAACGAGCGTCCGTGATGTGACAAAAGCAGATTACTCATATATATTAAATCATGATGTAATCACCGAGCAGCTTTCTGCAAAGCTTGTACCTACAAGTCTGCCAAAGAGAATGCTCTCTGACGGAAGCTATGAAGCTCTGCCTCAAAGTGAGCCTGTTGACACCGACTACTCAGCTATTGGCAATATTGACCCTGCCCTGACCGAGGGGGTTGGTCCCGGTCAGAGAGCCATTCCATACTATCGTTTCAGCGATGGCATGGCTAAAAACGGCAGTCACGACATCATGGATGTAGTCGATGGAAAACTGACGCTCGATGAATTTGTATCAGAGCTTTCCATCGATGATCTCATTCATCTGCTCGGCGGACAGCCAAATACCGGTGTTGCAAATACCTTTGGTATCGGAAATATGCCTGAATACGGTATTCCTTCTGTCATGACAGCAGATGGTCCTGCAGGAGTGCGCATAGCACCTGAGGTCGGTATATGCACCACTGCGTTTCCATGCTCCACACTGCTCGCATGCACATGGAACCCGGATATTTTAGAGGCTGTAGGACGCGCCGGCGGTGAAGAATTAAAGGAAAACAACCTTGCACTGTGGCTCACCCCTGCCATCTGTATTCACAGAAGTCCTCTCTGCGGACGTAACTTCGAGTACTACTCAGAGGATCCATTCGTAACAGGAAAGCTTGCAGGTGCCATGGTACGCGGAATCCAATCCAACAATGTCGGTGCCACACTCAAGCACTTTGCCTTGAACAACAAGGAAACCAACCGCAAAAACAGCGATTCACGCGTTTCAGAAAGAGCTGCCAGAGAAATTTATCTGAAGGCATTTGAGATGATTGTAAAGAATGATAATCCATGGGCTATTATGTCCTCTTACAATATGATAAACGGCTACAGAGCCTCTGAAAGCGAGGACCTTTTGACAGGAATACTGCGTGATGAGTGGGGCTATGAAGGAATGGTCACAACCGACTGGTGGACCTGTGGCGAGCATTACAAGGAGACAAAAGCCGGAAATGATCTTAAGATGGGAAATGGATATCCTGATCGTGTAAAGAAGGCTTATGATAATGGTGCCATCTCTCGTAGTGAGATGGAGACCTCTGTAAAGCGTATATTAGGATTAATATTAAAGCTTGATTAAATTTTACTCTGCTTTTTGTAAAACTACCCGGTTCATAATACCCGATACTTATTATACAAAAACAAATACAAAAACGGACATGCAAAACTGCCATGTCCGTTTTTGTATTTGTTTTTGTATTTGTATATCTCAATCATTAATTCTGTATTTTAGCATATTCCTCAATTTTACATACATGCTCTTTTGTTTTTTCATCATAGTTGATTGCCACAAGCAGGATGTTTCCCGTATATTGCAATAATGAATTCGGATACTGTCTCTCACGAATCTGCTGCATGGCTGTATCCGCATTCTTATTCCATTTCAGCTCAACAACAAGCGCCGGATAATCATTTATATACTCAGGCTTCGGAATATAAACAAAATCAGCAAAGCCACGCCCTGTCGGTAATTCCCTGACCGGCTTAAAATAATAGTTCATTGTTCCAAGATAGGCAATGGCCAACACACTGCTAAGGGAGTTCTCGTCATTATATTGAATCACCGAGGTATACTCCATATGAATCTGCTCTATTTTTGCTGCCACAGTATTTACATCTTTGTTTATTGTTGCATTAAACAAATCTATTGACTGTCTCTCAAACTGTATGATTTCATCCCATTTGTTTTCCTCAACCGCATCCATAAGCTCATTGCGAAGCTCTTCATTCGGAATATATGCCATCTGATTTTTCTGATTAAAAGCCAGATAGCCAAGATGTATAAGCAATGTCAGCACATCATCTTTATTTTTAAATGATACCATATCATTCTGAAACGTGGTTGTTCTGACTTTTATCTCATTTCCTGAAATCATTGAAATAATAGCGGCTCTTAATCCATCAAAATCCATGTCAATAAGCGGAATCAGAGATTCATAGGTGCCGGTCTGTGACCAATAGCTTTGGAAGCTGCCTCTCATCATCACGCTTACTACCGCCTTTGGATTATACACATGCTTACCTGAAAGCATATAGCCATCATACCAGTTTTTTACCGCTTCATAATCCCTGTCATACTTTTTGCATAACTGCTTAACCTCATCATCTGTAAATCCAATATATGATGCAAGCGATCCTGCATCAAGCATTGTGAACTCCTCAAAATTGTTAAGTGCTGACTGGGTTTTAAGCTTTTTGATTGGAAGTATGCCGGTAAGATAAGCTAACGCAATATACTTTGTCGGCTCTGTACCTTTAAACATTCCTCTGAGGAAATTAATATATTCCTCCTGCAGTTCCTTATTATTAGCCTCATCTCTAATCAACACATCCCACTCATCTATTATGATAACAAAGGTATTTCCTGTAGCTGCGTTGATATAAGACATGGCTCCATAGGCTGTTCTAACAGTGTCCGGTATCACATCACCATATGCCATTATAAGCTCATCAAGAATACCTTTATTGATGTATTTCACGGTATTTTGCACTTCCCCCGCATCCATCATGCACCACTGGACATCAATATGAATCACATCATATTTATTAAGATTTGTCTCAAAGGAATCAAGCCTGCCTACCTTTAGAGTGGAAAACATATCAAAGGAATCACATCCTCTGCTATAATAAGCAGCAAGCATATTCGCCGTGATGGACTTCCCAAAACGCCTCGGTCTGCTATTGCATATGCATGCCATATCGGAACCCATAACCTTATTGGTGTATGCCAAAAGCATAGTTTTATCCACATATATTTCCGATTTCAATGTCTTTTGAAAAGCTTTATTTCCCGGATTTAAAAATCTTCCCATGAATCTTTCCTGCCTTAATGAAATAATTTGACAACGTATACTACATGCTAAGTATAACAGTTTTTAATCAACTTCACCATATCATTTTTGAGTTATAATCTATTTAAGTCATTACTTCCCATAAATATTGTACTCAGGCTCATCCACACCATCTGTTCCCTCATAGTATGACAGCTCGACCTCATTGAGTCCTTTTTTCTTGTCAAGTATCACATTGTACTGGGATGAATATATCGCATCTCCATCTTTATTAAATCTGTATTCAATATTCACTCCCTCCTTGCCTTTTAAAGCCTTTCTTGGAATCTTTGCAAGGAAGATACGCTCACTGTCGGAAATCTTCTTCACCTCGACTGCATCCACCCATTTGAAAAATACCGGTGCCGCCACTCTTGTATCATCCATGCTATAACTGTTGTAATCATAGTAGGCTGTGTCATCATCTTCTGTATCCTTTAACACATGATAGCCCATCTGTATGCTGTCCACGCCATCAAGACCGGTATCATTGTTGTTATAGCTGCCCGAATCGTAAGGCGCATATACATATAAAAGGATAAGCTGTGAGCTCTTTACCTCATCTATGCTATCTCTGAATAAATTTGCAGCCTTTATATGAGATACATTGAGCTGTCTTAAGCTGTCATTCGTCTCACCTGCCAGCTGTCTTGCATACATGGTGACCATACCCTTATTTTCCATAAAGTCTGCATCTGCCGCAAGCGCCGGGGATGCATCTGTGGAAAGTGACATCAGATATTTGTAGTCTGTATCCTCCATACATACTGTATTGTACCTTGCAACCAGATAATCAGGCCTTGCAAATGCAAGCACAAGATAACATACCCCGGTTACTATTATTCCGTACCGAAATAGCGAAAAAGCAGGCTTACATATAGATAAAATCACTCCGAGCATAAACAGTGCTATCACTCCAAGTGCCCAGAACACACAAAGTCTGGTGGCTGTCAGCCCGTACTCTGACACATACAGTCCCATACGGTATGCACTTGATGCAATCATGACATATGTGCATAAAGTTATTAAAATTAAAAATGCATTTAATATTTTATTTTTCCTGAACAATCCACTTCCGAGCAATACGATAATCACATTAAGTATACACACGAAAAGCAGCTGGAAAAAGCCTTCTCTCGCGTACCTGGCGTAGGTATAGCCGCTTGGAAGCTGCATAAGTCCCCCGAACAGATACACAATCTGTATAAAACAGAAAAATACATATACCACTGATATAGTTGCAGCTACAGTGATACCAATTGCAGCCGGAAATGCCGGAGTCTCAACCGGTGCATCCGATATACGCTTCTTGCTCAGATACTTTATACCACAGTACGATGAGAAAAGCGCAAATACAAAAAGAAATACAACCTTGCTCACTGTAAAGAAATTGATATCAGCAAATATTTTCTTTATTACTGAGGCAAAAACCGCATCCGCAGAACACAGCAGCACCACTATCAGCACAACCAGAGGAAATGCAATTGCTATTCCGATAAACACATAAAGCATTCTGTGTTTTTTCACATGCCGCTCTCCGACAGTTGTATTTGCACTGTCACCAACCACACTTTCACTGCCCATATTGTCACTATCCATGCGCTCGTTTCTCATATAGTCGGCAATATCCATAAACGGCTCAGCTATACACCCAATCGCTCCAAACACTGCCTGAAATGCCGCAGCGATATACTTTATGAGCCCCCACTGTCTGTCATTGCAGAAATTGTGAAGCAGCATAAAAACAAGAAACACAAGAATCCAGCAAAAATTAAATCCCTGTATAATTTTATTGCCGGTCAAGCCTGATGATAGGCCTGTGAGTATCATCATCACACTGTACCATACAGTGAGTGGCTTTGCCTCTATATGAAGTATCTTCATACAATACAGGCTGTATACTCCTGTGACAATTGCAAACAACGTAACAAGTATTCCACCTGTATTCTCGTACAGGAAAATGGTGTACAGCAGCGCATATATTATCGTAGGTATACATAGCCTGCCAAAGAAATCCGCGTTTCTCCTGCTTTGCTCACGCCGTCTTTGCTCCGCCTCCTGCTGCATATTCTGCAGTTCGATACCTGACATTCCCATATGTGGCTGTGAAGTCTGTGGCATGTTCTGTGAAAACTGTTGGGGATTCATGCCCCCGATATTATTATTGTCCATAGCTACCTCCTTACTCTCGGTAATACATCGAATTGCATGCATGTACCGATGATATCTTTTGACCCTTTAATCCTGTAATTATTTTCTCATATTTTTTACTTACCGGCAAGCTAATTGTACTACACAGCCTTCAGTTTTGCAATAACTTTTTATCGTATCTCGATAAATCAGTTGTAATCATTATAAATGTCACACATTAAAAATGAGGAAAAATGAGGAAATAGTAACCTGAGACGCGTAAAAAAAAGTTGTTTGAAAATGTTAAGGATTACTGATAAAACTAAAAATCGCAGATACCATATTATGATATCTGCGACTATACTTATCTTATTTTCTCCTAAAGACACTCCAATGGATATTGACTTAATGCAGTCATAGAGTTTTATTTTAAACTACTGCTGCACATTAAACGCTTTAATTCCCGGATAAACTGCGCTCTTTCCCAGCTCCTCTTCAATTCTTAAAAGCTGGTTATACTTTGCAACACGCTCTGAACGCGAAGGTGCACCTGTCTTTATCTGGCATGTGTTGAGTGCCACCGCAAGGTCTGCAATTGTTGTGTCGGCAGTCTCACCTGAGCGGTGTGAGCTGATTGCTGTATAGCCTGCCTTGTGCGCCATCTTGATAGCCTCAAGCGTCTCTGATACTGAACCGATCTGGTTTAATTTAATCAGAATTGCATTTCCTGCTCCAAGGCTTATTCCCTTCGCAAGTCTCTCAGTGTTTGTTACGAACAGGTCATCTCCCACAAGCTGTACCCTATCGCCCAGACGCGCAGTAAGCTTCTGCCAGCCTTCCCAGTCCTCCTCATCAAGACCATCCTCGATTGATATAATAGGATATTTGTCACAAAGCTTTGCCCAGTGCTCTATAAGCTCCTCTGAGGTATACTCTGTGCCGGCCTTTGGCAGCTTGTAAAAGCCCTTGCCCTTTTCACTCTTCCACTCTGATGATGCGGCATCCATGGCAATCTTGAAATCCTTGCCCGGCTCATAGCCTGCCTTCTTTACAGCTTCAAGTATTGTCTCGATAGCCTCCTCGTCAGATTTGAGTGCCGGTGCAAATCCACCCTCGTCACCGACTGACGTGGCAAGACCGCGCTCCTTTAATATGGCTGCAAGTGCATGAAATACCTCAGCACACCATCTGAGACACTCCTTGAAGGAAGGCGCACCTACCGGCATAATCATAAACTCCTGCACGTCAAGTCCTGATGAGAGTGCATGACATCCACCGTTTACAATGTTCATCATAGGTACAGGAAGTCTGTTTCCCGAGATACCACCTAAAAATCTATAGAGAGGAATATCAAGTGATACAGCTGCCGCCCTCGCACACGCAATTGATACAGCAAGAATGGCATTAGCTCCAAGCTTAGACTTGTCCTTTGTGCCATCTGCCTCTATCATAGCCGCATCTATTGCATAGATATCACTTGCGTCCATACCTGTCAATGTGTCGTTGATTACAGTATTTATATTTTCTACTGCCCCGGTAACACCCTTGCCCAGATATCTGCTCTTGTCGCCGTCACGAAGCTCAAGTGCCTCGAACTCTCCTGTAGAAGCTCCTGATGGTGCTGTGCCTCTTGCAACAGTTCCGTCAACCAGATAAACCTCTGCCTCAACTGTAGGATTTCCTCTGGAATCAAGTATTTCTCTGCCCACTACCTTTTCGATTTCTAAATAATTCATTATGAACCTCCTTATGTTTTTTCTGATTCAATTTTATCCTACAATACAGTTTCTCTATGTCATGATTGTAGGATTGAATGCAAGCATGCATCGATGATACCTTTTGACCCTTTAATCATAAAAATACATATGTGAAAGCCTGCCGCATATGCATATATTTATAAATAAAGAAAAATGCTACATAGTTAGTTTAATCTAACTAATGTAGCATTTCAATAGTTCATAATGATAATATTTCCCAATTATAGAAATATTATGTTCTCACATATCATTTTAAATCTATACATTCTCGATCATTGCTTATATATAGCACATCTTTATAATGGCAGTTATCTCTCCGCTTCAATCTCACGCGCAACATACACACCGCTTGCCGACGCATGTGAAAGTGAATGTGTCACACCGCTTCCGTCTCCGATGATGTAAAGTCCCTTATATTTGCTCTCAAGCTTATCGTTAAGCTCTACCTCCATGTTGTAGAACTTGACCTCTACGCCGTAAAGCAAGGTATCGTCATTTGCAGTTCCCGGTGCTATCTTGTCGAGCGCGTAAATCATCTCAATGATTCCGTCCAGGATTCTCTTTGGAAGCACCAGGCTTAAGTCTCCCGGTGTAGCTGAAAGTGTAGGAGTAACGAGTCCTTCCTCAATACGATTCTCATTGCTTCGACGTCCTCTCACAAGATCACCAAAACGCTGTACAATTACACCGCCACCAAGCATATTTGAAAGGCGCGCGATGCTCTCACCATATCCGTTGCTATCCTTGAATGGCTCTGAAAAATGCTTCGCAACAAGAAGAGCAAAGTTCGTGTTTTCAGTCTGCTTGTCTGCTCCCTCGTAGCTGTGTCCGTTTACTGTTACGATGCCGTTTGTATTTTCATTTACCACGATGCCATGCGGATTCATGCAGAAGGTACGCACATTATCCTCAAAAAGCTGTGTTCTGTATACAATCTTGCTCTCATACAGCTCATCTGTCAGATGTGAGAAAATCAGTGCCGGAAGCTCAACACGCACACCGATATCCACACGGTTTGACTTTGTTGGGATATCAAGGTCATTGCAGACCTTCTCCATCCACTTGCTTCCGCTTCTTCCAACTGAGATGATACAGTATCTGCTCTCATATGTGCTATCCGCTGTTTTTACTGCATATCCGGATACATTGTCTGTGTGAGCCTCTTGTAAACTGCAAGCATCAGCACCTGCCGTATTCTCATCATACAGCACCTCTACCGACTCAACAGGTGTATCGAAATAAAAATCCACCTTATCCTTCAGATGTGCATACATATTTTCTAGAACAACATAGTTAATGTCAGTTCCGAGATGTCTGACCGAAGCATCCAAAAGCTTGAGTTTGTTCTGCATGCAGACTTTTTTGAGCTTTGTGCCGGCTGTAGAATAAAGCTTTGTACCCTCACCGCCGTACTTCATATTAATCTCGTCAACATATTCCATCAGATCAATGGCCGGCTGCTTGCCGATATGCTCATACAAAGTACCACCAAAATCATTTGTGATATTGTATTTTCCGTCCGAAAAAGCACCTGCCCCGCCAAAACCACTCATAATAGAACAGCTCTTGCAGGAAATACAGCTCTTTATTTTCTTTCCATCGATAGGACATTTTCTCTTAGCCAGCTCATGCCCTGCCTCAAAAACTGCTATTTTGCAGTCAGGATTCTTCTCAATAAGCTCATATGCTCCGAAGATACCTCCTGGTCCTGCTCCAATGATTATCACATCATAATTATTCATCTGTCAATTGCCTCCCATAATACGTTGCTGTTTGTACGCCCAAGGTGGCGCACGCCAATCACTTATGATACTATATTTTCTCCATTATCGCAAGAGCAATTTCTATATTCCAGTAAATCTCCCGGCTGACAGTCAAGTGCTTCACAAAGCTTTGCAAGCGTGGATACCTTGATTGCCTTTGCCTTGCCGTTTTTTAAAATTGATATATTTGCCATGGTGATTCCCACACGCTGCGACAGCTCCGTAACACTCATCTTTCTCTTTGCAAGCATTACGTCTATGTTAAAAATAATCTCGCCTTCCATGTATCTCTCCCGCTCAAATAAAACTGTAGCGCACACGCTATATTGTCAAATCACTCTGCTCCTGCAGATCTGCGGCCTTTACCACAAGATGTGACAAAACCGCCGCCACGACCGATGCCACAACACAGGCAAACACTATGAACACAAGAGCCAGTATCACCCCCGGATGATTCACATATATCCTCCACATGCAGACATTCACAACAAAAAAATACAATGCATCAAACAGAATTATTTTCGATGCCAGCTTTATATGTCTTGCATTCTCTAATGAAAACGACCTGTCTTTTCCGATATTTACAGCTACTCTCCAGCCCAGATACAATATAACATAACACGGAATTGCACTGATGATAAACATAACAAGCCATGGTATATACATATCAGAAATCTGCGGATCAGACGCAATAAGCACATGCCCTATCCATGGTATGGCAACCGCACAGACCACTAATCCGCAAAGTGCTACCGCTATTATTACTATCTTTAACCATTTTTCGAGTTCTTTTTGTCTCATTTATTCACCTTGCTTCTCATTGAGAAGTCCATACTCTGCAAGAAGCTTTTTTTGATACTCCTTATCCTTTGAAGCTTTCTGTAATTCATCATATTTGCCCTCAGACAATAAAATCTGATTTAGCTGGTTAATCAATTCTATTCCTTGTTCTAATCCTTGTTCTAATCCTTCCTCGATAGCATCAGCTCTTTCAAGCTCAAGCTGCCTGTCAAATTCATAATTTAACTGCATACTCTTCGTCACCTCACTTCTGTAAGTCTTTAGAAACTCCTTCAGAATATCATTGTCAATACAATAGTCTATAGCCTTCTCAATATCTATAGCAAGATCATCAAATGCCCCGTCTGCATGATACTCTCTGACCTTATTTACAAATGTCATATAATCATTCAGCCAGCCACAGGACTCCATAATAGCCTTGTTCTTTCCGTCGTTTATATTGTACACCTTACATTTAAGCTCAAGATTCGGCTCGTCGGTCGGCTTCTCAAACGCATCGGACAGCTTAAGCTCCTGAACCTCCGGCTGTTCCTCCTCACCATTGTAAAACACAACGAAATGTGGTGTCGGTATCTTTACCAGTCTTCTGCCATAGATGTTCTTGCCCTTTTTTGTTCCTTTTTTCTTGTCGCTGAGCATATCTGACAATATCACACTGAAATAAATAAGACTTCTCACCGGCATATTCGGACAAACTGTGGACTGATGCTCATATATGCTCAATCTCGCATCCACGATAAACGATGCATCATTTCTGACCGAAAGTGAAATGCCGCCATCGTGAATCACCATCTCAACATCCTCCGGATTGTCATAGCTAGACCCATTCATTGCGTTATACAGCTGTAAGGCTCTTTCCTTATCCTGCATCAGCATACTGAAAACATCACTTTTGTACTCTCTGTTACCACTCATATAAAATCCTCCTTCATTTGAAAACACAAAAGCAGGAAATATCTGTGTGGTAAAACCCCTCTTATCCTGCTTTAAATAAAATAATGAAACATTTAAAAGCAAGAATTTCAGGGAATATGAAAAATAATTAAGGTATTGAAGACCCTGCACGCCCTTATCGCCGGACGACATCTTATTATGCCTCACATATTTACAGAGCATATAGTCATATCTGTAATAAATGTGCCAACGACCGCACAGGTTGCTATAGAAAAACTGCTTTGATTATATTCTAACATATGTGGATAAAAAAACAACAAAAAAAATACGCAACAGAAAAGTCTGTTACGTATTTTGACTTTTTTTATTAAAAACATAATAATCTGATGAAAACAGCTACTATAAGTATTAATGCTAATGCTTTTTCTGCAATATATGACTTTGCATCCGGTACATATGTTTTCTCCCAGATTGAGTATGCACATCCACAACCCACTGTAAACATGCAAAATAGCTTAAACGACTGCGAATTCATATAATCAGTGAAAAACATTATAATAATCCATACTATTAAAAACAGTATTAAAATTAAGCACTTTAAAAATAATTGAATTTTCTTCATGGCAAATCCCCCTTAAATATATAACTGCATCATTGTGCTTCCATAAATAGCTTCCTTCACTTAAATTATATTCTAACATATATGAGTAAAAAAACAACAATAAAATACGCAACAGAAAAGTCTGTTACGTATTTTGACTTTTTTTATTAAAAACATAATAATCTGATGAAGGCAGCTACTATAAAAAAAAACTGCCACTTGTTGAAAATTACTATTGTTATATGTATTCAAATCCATGCATGGCTGATACAGATTTAGATTCTTACGATGATTATGTGGAGGAATATATTGGAACATCACCGATAAGTGTATGGAATAGTCTGGATACAAGTGGTATAATAAGTAGTAGTATACCATCTGGTTTTTCCTTTAATAATTGGTGGGACTGGCAAGAACTAATTGAAGAACATGCGTGGAATTATATTCATAATGCTGTTGAGGAAGACATTGTAACAAAACACCAAGGAGAAATCATGTCAGAAGAGCAACTTACATCTTCATTAAGATGTGATTTGTTAAAAAGGCGTTCAAGTGAAATATTGGAAGTGAAAACATCTTCATATGCTAAAGAGCCAAAAAAGCAACTGGGATTGGATCAGTATACACCAAAAACATCCCCATCAAACGATTATGCGTTTTGGGGAACAGTAGTCGGAATTGTAATCATTGGAGGTACTGTGGCTGAGGATTTCCTTATTGGCGGAATTGGAGTTACTGACGATACTGCAAGCTTTGCACTTGCATATAAATTGATTTTTGGATAATTGAAAGGAACAATTATGACGCTTAACAAAGCTTTTAAGGATGTATATTGTAAATTTCTAACAGAACAAGGATATCAATGGTGCTCTAAATTGCAAAGATTTGTGAAGGTGGTAAATCAGGAGCTGATCTATTTTATTGGATTAAAAAAGGTTCCGGCATGGCTCAAAGGCAATAAAGGTTTTACCATTACTGCAGGTATTATGTCGGTATATTTTTCTAAACGTGCTGATTGGACACATGGCTGCACCGAGGACAAACTCTTTAAATGGGCGTTTGATTATACCGGCCTTCAACTTCAAATGTTCTCACCGACCTATGAATATGGAATGGGGTTTGAGTACAATGAACAAAACATGATTGAGGTAGTAGAGAAGTCTGCTGAAATAACAAAGGAATTAGTTCTTCCAGTGTTTGCTGAGGTGACAGATTTAACATCTTATGTGAAGTATGCGAAGGAATATACAATAAATGTTCTTAGAATGTGTGATAAATTTATTGACGATTCACTGGTCTTAATACTCACAAATAATCATGATGATTTTATGGAATGCTTACAAAAAGAGAAAGAGAGCGAAAGAGAATTTATAAAGCAGTGTATCGAAGAATCATATACGACTCCAAGGGATAGGGTATATAATAACCCTGAATTATTGAAAGCTGCACTTGAAGAAGCTGAAAAATGCAAAAAGACCAATTTGGAGATGTTAGCAAAATACAAAATAAACATATGATTAGCGCCTATTAGGAAAACACACTGTCAAAGGGGTTCGTAGCGGGGG
>ERZ1034984.2738-NODE-2738-length-13768-cov-20.472107_pt1 | contig 13768 bp, 15 predicted proteins | sample MGYA00520589_ERZ1034984 | MGnify/ENA primary metagenome ERZ1034984 (study PRJEB33766, sample SAMN09781790) | gut metagenome | biome: gut microbiome | host: Homo sapiens | place: Madagascar | study: EMG produced TPA metagenomics assembly of the PRJNA485056 data... | reverse complement strand
ATTTTATAGAAATTGCATTAAGTACTATTACAAATTGTATGGAAGGATATTATAAATGCATACATAAAACTACTTTGAAAAAGATCATTATAGACAAAAATGGAAATTCTAAAAAAGTAAATAAAGAATTTAAAGAAATAATGACAGAATATCTTAATACTAATGAAGGAAAAATGATATTTTCAAGCCAAGACAGACAATCGTTGAAAATATACACTAAACTTACTAATCATAGAAATTATTTTGCACATTTAAATGAAAAGAAAAAAAGATTTTATGGAGATAGCAATTTGTATATGTTATTAAAAATAAAATTACTATTTAGAGTTTTTATGTTGAAGGATATAAATCAAACTATAGAAATTGATAATTTGCAAAAATGCATAAAGAATATAGAAGAAAATATTAATTGGAAAAAAGGAGTGTGATTTTATGCAAAATACGGAAACAAACAGAATTGAAAACAAAGAACAACTTAATGAAGATTTTGAGCAAGAAGTTATTGCCTTTCTTAATTACAAAGAAGGTGGAATATTTATGTGGGAATAAATAAGAATGGACAAGTTGTTGGAGTTGAAGATGTTGATTTAACACAACTACAAATAAAAGATAGAATAAAAAATAATATACAACCTTCTACTTTAGGATTATTTGATGTAACTGTGGAAACAATAGACAATAAAGAAGTAATAAAAGTTATAATATCAAGTGGAACAGAAAAACCTTATTATTTAAGAAAAAAAGGAAGAACTCCAGAGGGATGTTATATTAGAGTTGGTAGTAGCAAGGAACGAATGACAGAAAGAATGATTGATGATATGTATGCCAAAAGAATAAAAAATACTTTAAAAGAAATTGATTCTCCTAGACAAGAGTTAACATTTAATCAATTAAAAATTTACTATGAAGAACATGGATTAAAATTAAATGATAATTATTTACAAAATTTAGATTTACTAACAAGTGAAGGAAAATATAATTATAATGCTTTTCTATTGGCTGATGAAAACAATGTTTCTATAAAATTAGTAAAATATGTTGGAACAAATAAACTTGAATTATTAGAAAATTTAGAGTTTGGAAATCGTTGTTTAATTACTGCTACACAGAGAATATTAGATAGACTTGATGTTGAAAATACTACATATGCAAAAATAGAATACTTTGGAAGAAAAGAACAAGAAAAAATTGATAGCAAAGCATTAAAAGAAGCGGTTATAAACGCAATTGTACATAATGATTATTCTTATGGGAATTCTCCAATAATAGAATTATATTCTGATAGAATTGAAATAACATCTGCAGGTGGTTTGCCACAAGAATTATCACAAGAAGAATTTTTAGAAGGGGTTACTGCACCAAGAAACAAAGAACTTATTAGAGTATTTAAAGATGTAGATTTAATTGAAAATATAGGTTCTGGAGTTTTGAGAATTTTAGATGCCTATGATAAAAGTTGTTTCAAATTTATGGAACATTTCTTGAGAGTTTCTTTTAATTATAAAGAAAATCCATTTGAATATGAAGATACTGCTAAAACAAAAAGCAGTAAGTTAGGCAGTAAGAAAAGCAGTAAGTTAGCAGTAAGTGAAGAACAAATATTACAATTATGCAAAACAGAAAAATCATTGAAAGAAATTGCTCAACACTTTGGATATAAAGATGTATATAAGTTCAAAAATAATTATATAAATAAATTAATAGAACAAGATAAGTTACAAATGACAATACCAGATAAACCTAAAAGTAGAAATCAAAAATATATTATAAAATAGTTTAGAAAGTGAGTGAATATTATGAAAAAAGTAATGGTTATTACAGGTGGAAGTGATGGTTTAGGAAAATCAATAGCAGAAAAATTGGCTCAAAATGAAGAAAATGAAGTAGTTATTTTATCAAATCAACAAGATAAATTGACAGATGCTGCAATAGAAACAAATTCAGATTATCAAGTATGTGATGTGACAAATCACGTAAGTGTTGAAACGGCAATAAATAATATACTTCAAAAATATAAAAAAATAGATGTATTAATTAATAATGCTGGTGTTTGGTTAGCAGGAGATTTGACTGAATGTAACTATGATGTTATTAGTAATTGCATAGATGTAAACACTAAAGGCCCCATATATATGACAAAGGCAGTATTACCAAGTATGTATGAAAATAAAAAAGGGTTGATTATTAATGTTTGTTCTCAAGCAAGTTTTGACAGTGATGATTTTTCAACAGTATATAATGCTTCAAAATGGGCTATGAGGGGATTTAATCGTTCTATTCAAAAAGATTTAAGTAAAAAAGGAATAAAAGTAACAGGTTTTTATCCAGGTTTTATGCAGACAAATATATTTAAAAAAGCCGGAAATGACTATGATACATCTACAGGATTAGAAACAGAAAAAGTTGCTAAAGCAATTGAATTTATCATTAGTTGCGATGATGATGTCATTATTCCTGAGTTTGGAATAAAAGATATAGAAAATTATTAAAAAAATTGGCAGACTGTCGGTAAAACAGCCTGCCTTTTTAGGACAAATTATTCGTCCATTTTCAAAAAATAGATGTCTTCAGGGTCATTAGTGGAAAGTCCAAAGGAAATGTCTTCTGCTTCAATGCTGGTTATTTTGCCCCATCCTCTTGCGGAGGGCACTTCACAAAAGACAACCGTTTTAGGATAATCTTTCGTGGCTGCCCACGTAATCAAAGTAGTTTGATTAGCATTCATGCTATTTCCTGTGGAGTGGTTAGCACCTTCACTTTTCAGTAAATACTGATAAGCATTTTCATGAAGGAATATCCAGGATTTTCTTATCCGTTCTCCCATTTCTGCCAGTACATCCAATGGACATTTGTCCTTCGGTACAAGTATTACTTCTTTTTTCATGATGAAATCCTCCTTAAATTAAATATAGTAAACAGTACCATTAAATACGAGATATTACTCATACTTAGCTCAATTATACAATATTTTACATAATTTGTCCAATTATATTTCAAATTCTTCATATTCCTGTTCTTCCTCATATTCAATTTGCTTTTCTGGATCAAGATAAATATCATTTTCAAATTCAAAATCTCTAATGAATTCTTCTTCAGAAGATACTGAAAATTTATTGCAAACCCAATGTATGAATTTATCTACTGTTTTTTGAAATGTATTTATAACTTTTCGTAAAAAGCTATTTTCTTTTTCAAGCTGATAGATTTCATCTTCATATTTGTTTTCAACTTTTCGTATTTCTTCTTTAAGTTTAATAGAATAGTCCTTTTCAATATTTTCGCATTTTTCTTTTAATTCTCTATTTTCGCACATTATAGATTTTCTTTCTTTTTCATACTTTGAAGTTCTTTCAACAGTATTAACTTGATTTTGTAGTGTTAAATAAAGCAAAGATATTTGTTCTTGTTGTTCCTTAATCATTTTATCTCTTGGCTCTACAACTAATTCTTGTATTTTTTCATCTCTATTTCGTACTAACTTACCAAAACTTTTAACATCAGGCGTTTCTGGTATTTCTAATTTAATATCTTTAAGTACTGTTTTAGTATTTTCAAAATTTGTAATTTTCTTATAATCTTCAATAGATAGATGTACTCTTTCACTTGGATTTCCTCTTTCTAAATCAAATCCGTTTGCAGTTATATAAGAATGAAAAGCATTTTGTAGTTGCCTATAACTATCTTTAGCTTTCCAAAATTCACTACAAGCAATTTTATCAATAGCATTTCCTTTTTTATCAGTAGTATGAACTACTGGAATAAATACTAAATGCATATGTGGACTTTCTTCATCCATATGTACTTTTGCAGACAAAATATATTGTTCTCCTAAATTTTTGTATTCGCATACAAATTTATAGGCAGTCTCAAAATATCTTCTTCCTTCTTGTTCACCTACTTTTTCAAAAAAGCCTTTATCAGATGTAATTAAATATTCACAAACTATATTGCTAACAGATTTAACTTGTCCTTTCAAATTATATTTTTCTTTTATTAAATCAAATTCCTTTTCGTAAGTATGTTTACACTCTTTTATTGAGTAGTTCAAGTAAGATAATTCCTTATCTATATTTTTATTTGAATAGTTTTTATTCCTTCTCTCATTGTGTCTAAATATTCCTTTTAAATTTTCTCTTTTGTATTTTGCATTTCTAATTATTGCATAACTCATATATAAATTCCTCCATTTCTAGCACAGCAGAATAACACTATACTGATTAAAATTTTTCTCTTTTTAAAATTGTGTTGTAACACACTACGACACTTTTTTCCCTTATAGGAAAAAGTGTCAGTGTGGTAGGGACACCCTACACCCGTTTTACCTAAATTTGCTTATTGCAATTTAGGTAAAAAAATAGCAACACAAAAATTGATAACCAATTTTTATATTGCTATTTTCACAAAAGCATATCTGCTTTTGTGCTTTGCTAAGGTCATTAGACATTAGCATATAAGCTGTTTAAAAATTCAGGAGAATAATCTCTACCAGAATATTTCATTGAATTTTTATTTGCTTTATTTTTTATATAAGTGTAATTATTATTAGTATTGATTGGTCGGAAATTTTCCGATTCGGTAATCGTAGAATCTCCGTTTATATAATCGTAATTTTTACGATTATGTGATATTTCTATATTTTGATGTTGTATTTTTGCAACATATATAAGTTTAGGTTTGCTAAAACCTTGTTTCTTTTCATAAATTAAATTAACATCTGATAGTTGTTTAAATGCTTTAGTAACAGTTTTATCAGATAGATTTAATTTATCTTGAACCTCTTTTCTAGTAAATATCAAATACACATTTCCATTTTCATCATGCCAATTATTTTTTATAGATAATGATAATCTATCTAATAGAAAACCATATAACAATTTACTATCAGAATTTAAAGCATTTTTATATAATGGATTTATAAATAATTCCTGTGGTATTTGATAATATTTATGATTTAAAGTTTCATTAACTTTATAAAAATTAAAATCTTGCATATATTTTACTTTCCTTCGCACGACAATCGATTTTGTGGCGAAAAATTAGAACAGGTAACAAACTATGCCTGCTCATTTTGAATTTTAAATATGCAAAATTTGATTAAAAGCAATATTTGATATTTTATGTAAAATGTAGTATAATATAATTACAAATTAATTAGGAGGTGCTGTTATGACAGTAACAAACAAAACATCGGTTGCACTTGAAATCTTAGGTGGAAGCCTTAAGCCCAATGAATCGCGGGAATATACTGAAATGATGTTCAATACATTGGACATTCACTCTGAAATTGGAAGCTGTGTTATCACAACTGAATATGGACAGAGAAGTTTCAGAAACTATGGTAAATTGGTAGCAAAAGAAGGCAGAAAAAAGAATGAACATGGAATGAAAAACATTATCGTTTCTTCTATCGACTAATTAGCCCTAAGAAATTGGACATTATGCCGAAAGGTATAGTGTCTATTTCATGTTATACTGCTCAAAATTTTTCTAACAAATTTCTAACAAAACTTGAAAAAGTTGTGTCAGATTTATATAAATTTTATATTGTTTATGTTACAATATAAAGCAACGAAATAGTTTGAAATAATAAGGTTTTGAATACAAAAATAATAGGATTAAAAAGTATTATTCATTACTAACCATTAAAATGATAGAATAACTTAAAATCCTGCGGTTGAATAAACCGTGCCGGTTCGATTCCGGCCATCTGCACCATTAGAGCCTCAAGTAGTTCGGAAGATATACTTGAGGTTCTTATTATTAAGTCTATCCACTTTTGAAAAAAACTTGCCATTATTGGTAAGTTTTTTCATTTTTCATAATGGAATAGACAATTAAATTTTCGGATTTTCCTGTTTTTTCATTAATTTTACGATTTCTTAATACAGCATCTTTTTTCATTCCAACATTTTCCAACATTTCACATTTTGTTTCAGTTAATTTTTTATTGCTATCATAAAATTTTGAAATTACAATGTTAAAATCTAATTGATTAAATAGATAGTCTAAGACAGCGTTTAGAGCTTCTTCAATAAGATTAGTGTTAAATTTAGAAAAAGTAATTCCAAATTTTATATCACAACGTTTATCTGGAAGAGAAACTTCTAAAGATCTAATGTAAGCAATTACAGTAGAAGTTGCTTTTTCTTCAACTGCTAAAGCAAGTTCACCAGTTTCATATTCTCTAATAAAAGATGAAACCATAGCAGAAGTTTCATATATGTTTTTATGAATATGATATTCTGAACAATTTTTTAGCTCTTGTATAGTAGCTAAATTTTTATAAACATCTTCTACATCATCCATCTTGAACTTTCTGATTTTTAAATTTTTTGTTTCTAAATCTTTCATTTTTACACCTCCCAAAAAAGTAATATATCATAAAGAAACAAAAAACAGCATTTTTTTTATACATTATCCAACATTTAGTATACAAAACTGAAAAATATAAAAGTCAAACAAATAAAAGACTAAGAAACTTATATGAATATTATTATTAATTTTTGGGAAATATTCTTAATAAAGGACTAAAAAGGAGAAAAAATGATTTACACATTAACAATTAATCCAGCTTTGGATTATATAATAGAAATACAAAATTTTAAATTAAGTAATATTAATCGTAGTGAAAAAGAATATATCTTTCCAGGAGGTAAAGGAATTAATGTGTCTATTGTTTTAAAAGAATTAGGCATAGATTCAACAGCGTTAGGATTTATTGGAGGTTTTACAGGAACAGAAATTGAGAATAAGGTACAGAAATATGGGGTAAAGACGGATTTTGTAAATGTAAATGAAGGTATTTCTAGAATTAATGTAAAAATAGAAACAGAGTCAGAAGAAACAGCTATTAATGGAAAAGGACCATATATAAGTTCTGGATATATTGATTTATTATATGAAAAAATAAGGCAAATAAAAAAAGGTGATATTTTAGTTTTGTCAGGAAGTGTGGCTGAAGGAGTTGAAGAAGATATTTATCAAAAAATTTGTCATGAGTTACAAAAAAACGAAGTTAAAATAATTGTTGATGCAAGAAGAAATCTTTTATTAAAAAAATTACAAACAAAGAACAAGTAATTCAGCTTGCAAAAGAACTACAAATAAAAGGAGCAAAAAATGTATTAGTATCAATGGGAAGTGAAGGTGCAATATTCTTAAGTGAAAATGGAGAAGTATTTAAAAGAAAAGCATGTGTAGTAAAAGAAAGAATAAATACAGTAGGAGCAGGAGATTCTATGATAGCAGGTTTTATAGCAGGATATAAATTATCTTCAAAATATGAAGAAGCACTAGATATGGGAATAGCAGCGGCAACAGCAACTACTGCATCTATGTTTTTAGGGAAAAAAGAAAAAATATACAATATATATAATGATATAAAAGACACAAAGTAAGTAGGAAAGGAGAATGTATTGATTAGTAAATCAATACAACTTAAATATGAAAATTACAGATTTAATAAAAAAAGAAGCTATAGATTTAAATGTAAAAGCTTCTACAAAAAAAGAAATAATAGAAAAAGCAGTCGAATTGATGTCTAAAAATCAAAATATTACTAATAAAGAAGATTATTTAAAATTAGTTTTAGAAAGAGAAGAAAAAGGTACAACAGGAATAGGCGAAGAAATAGCAATTCCACATGGGAAAGGAGATAGTATTTCTTCGCCAGGAGTTGCAGCAATGGTAATACCAGAAGGAACAGATTTTAATTCATTAGATGGAAAGCCAGTTAAGTTATTATTTTTAATTGCAGCACCAAATACAGAAGATAATGTACATTTAGAAGTGTTAAGCCGTTTGTCTAGTTTATTAATGGATGAGAACTTTAGAAAAGAATTAATAAAAGCAAAATCAAAAGAGGAATTTTTAGAGATTATAGACAATGCAGAAAAAAAGGCACACAATAAAGAAGAGAAAAAGTCAAATTATGAATTATTAGGAATTACAGCTTGTCCAACAGGAATTGCTCATACTTACATGGCTGCTGAAGCTTTAGAAAAGATGGGAGAAGAATTAGGTCATTTTATAAAAGTTGAAACGCAAGGACAATCTGGAGCACAAAATATATTAACAGAGGAAGAAATAAAAAATGCAAAAGCTATCATTGTAGCAGCTGATGTTAATGTAGATTTATCTAGATTTAATGGAAAAAAAGTACTTAAAGTAGGCGTATCAGAAGGAATTCATAACCCAAGAAAATTAATAGAAAAAGCATTAAAAGAAAATTCGGAAATACCAATTTATCATAAAAATGAAAATTCTGAGAAAGAAGAGAATTTAGGTGGAAATGTGTATAGACATTTGATGAATGGTGTTACACATATGCTACCATTTGTAGTAGGTGGAGGAATATTAATAGCTATTGCTTTTCTATTAGATGATTATTCTATAAATCCTTCAAATTTTGGAATGAACACACCAATAGCAGCATTTTTCAAAACAATTGGTGGAATAGCTTTTGACTTTATGCTAATTATTTTATCTGGGTACATTGCTATGAGTATTGGAGATAGACCTGGATTAGCAGTGGGAATTGTAGGTGGAGCAATAGCAAAAGCTGGTATAACTTTTTCATCTCTTATGAATTCAGAAGAAGTACTAATTAGTTCAGGTTTTTTAGGTGCTTTAATAGCTGGTTTTTTAGGTGGATTTATAATTAGATTTTTAAAAAAAGTATTTAAATTTATACCAAAAAGTTTAGAAGGAATTAGAACAATTTTAATTTATCCAGTGGCTGGAATATTACTAATAGGAATTATTATGCTTTTAATAAATCCATTTGTAGCATCAATAAATACAGGTTTAAATAATTTTCTTTTCTCTATGAGTGGAGTTAATAAAGTTATTTTAGGAGCTATACTAGCAGGTATGATGTCTGTAGATTTAGGAGGACCAGTTAATAAAGCAGCATATACATTTGGAACAGGAATGTTAGCAGAAGGTCATTACGAAATAATGGCAGCAGTTATGATTGGTGGAATGGTAGCACCTCTTGCAATAGCTTTTCTTGCAACATTCTTTCCTAAAAAATTACCAAAAAAAGAAAGACAAGCAGGACTACTAAATTATGTTATGGGATTATCTTTTATTTCAGAGGGAGCTATTCCATTTGCTTCAGCTGACCCAATTCGTGTGTTGCCAGCTTGCGTTATTGGTTCTGCGGTGTCAGGAGCTTTATCAATGGCGTTCAATTGTAGTTTAATGGCTCCACATGGAGGAATTTTTGTATTACCATTAATAGGAAATCCAGGATGGTATACTTTAGCTCTTGTAGTAGGTTCTATAATAGCAGCGGGAATGATGGCTATATTTAAGAAAAATGTTTGGGAAAATACTGTATAAATAAAAATAAGAAAGGAAAATATAAAAATATGGTAAAAGAAGATGTGATGTTAAACAATAAAACAGGACTTCATGCAAGACCTGCAACAGAAATTGCAAAAACAGCGATGTCATACAAAAGTGATATAACTTTTCTTGTAAATGATAAAAAAATTAATGCTAAATCTCCATTAATGCTTATGGCAGCAGGAATAAAATCAAAAACAGAAATAGAAATTATATGTAATGGGGAAGATGAAAAAGAAGCATTAGAAAATTTAAAAAACATTATTAAAGAAAATCTTGATTAATATAGATTTCTATAGAAAGAAGGATAAAATATGCTAAAAGGAACAGGAATTTCTGATGGTATAGGATTAGGAAAGGCAATTGTTTTTAAAAGTCAAAAGATTAAATTAGAAAAAAATAAAATAAAAGATGTTACATTAGAAAAAGAAAAGTTTTATAAAGCAATTAAAGAGGTTGAAAAAGAAATAGAAGACTTATTAGAAAAAATATCTGGAACAGAAAAAGAAATTATGCAAGCATATCTTTTAATATTACAAGATCCAAATTTGATTCAAAAAACAATTGAAATAATTGAAAAAGAAAAATGGGATGCAGCTTATGCAACAGAAATTGGTTTTAATGAAATAATAAAAGAATTTGAAAAAGTAGATGACACCTATATTTCTGAAAGAAGTAAGGATATAGAAGATATGAAGAAAAAAATCATAGCAAAAATAATAGGAAAAGAAGAAATAAATTTATCTAAATTACCTTCAAATACAATTTTAGTTGCAAAAGAATTATCAACATCTGATATTGCAAAATTAGATTTTAAAAATATAGAAGGAATTATTACAGAAGTAGGTGGGATGAATTCTCATATGGCTATTATGGCAAGGACTCATGAAATTCCTTCAAGTGTAGGAGTTAACAAAATAACACAAAATATAAAACAAAATGATGTTGTTGCTATAAATGGAAAAACAGGTGAAATTTTTGTGAATCCTTCTAAAAAAGAATATAAAAATTTTGAAGAGATAAAAGAAAAGAATGAATTAGAAAATTATAAAAATCAAGATTCAATAACAAAAGATGGACATGAAGTTAAAGTTTTAGCTAATATAGGCATGCCAGATGATGTTAAAATTGTAATTCAAAACACAGCAGAAGGAGTAGGATTATTTAGAAGTGAATTTCTTTATATGAACTCAGAAAATTTTCCAACTGAAAATGAACAATTTGAAGCATATAAAAAAGTAGTATTAAAACTTAAGAATAAAGAAGTAATTATTAGAACATTAGATATAGGTGGAGATAAAGATTTAAAATATATGAAATTGCCAAAAGAGGATAATCCATTTTTAGGTTATAGAGCAATTAGGATTTGTTTAGATGACATTAATTTATTTAAAGTACAATTAAGGGCAATTTTAAAAGCAAGTGCTTTTGGAAATATGGCTATTATGATACCAATGATTTCATCATTAGAAGAGTTAAGAAAAACAAAAGAAATAATAAATGAAGTAAAGGAAGAGTTAAGAGAAAAGAAGATTAAATTTGATGAAAATATAAAAATTGGAATTATGATAGAAATACCAGCAGCAGCACTTATTGCGGATGAATTAGCAAAAGAATGTGACTTTTTTAGTATTGGAACAAATGATTTAATTCAATATACAGTAGCTGTTGAAAGAGGAAATAAAAAAATTGCTAATTTATATACACATTTTCATCCAGCTGTAATTCGACTTATAAAAAAAGCAATTGAAGGTGCTCACAAAAACCACATCTTGTGCGGAATGTGTGGAGAAGCGGCAGGAGATGCAACATTTATCCCTTTATTAATAGGCTTAGGATTAGATGAGTTTTCAATGAATGCTAATAAAGTTTTAAATGTAAGAAAATTGATAAGAAAATTAGATTTTAAAGAATGCCAGAAATTGGCTGATGAAGTTTTAAAATTAGCCACTTCTGCTGAAGTAGAAAAATTATTAGTAAAATATACAAGAGGTTCAAATTAGGACTTCTTTTTTATATTATAGGAATGTTATTAATGTCAGATTTTATTCTATTATACATTGAAAAAACATTAATATTATGATAAATATAAATAAAAAAGGGAGATCGAAAAAAATGAAAAAAATTATAGTTGCAACTAATAATCAAGGAAAATTAAAAGAAATAAAAGAAATTTTAAATAATTATGAATTACTTAGTCTAAAAGAAGTAGGGTGCAATATAGAAATAGAAGAAGATGCAGACACATTTGAAGGAAACTCATTAAAAAAAGCAAAAGAAATATCAAAAATAACAAATATGCCATGCATCGCAGATGATAGTGGGTTATGTATAGATATTTTTGATGGATGGCCAGGAATATATACAGCAAGATTTTTAGGAGAAAATTCTACTCCAGAACAAAGGAATACAGCTATATTAGAAAAAATGAAAGATTTAAAAGAAGAAGACAGAAAAGCAAGAGTAAGATGTGTAATAACATACTATGATAATGGAGAAATAATTGTAGGAAAAGGAGAAATAGAAGGAAAAATAACTAAAAAACCAAGAGGAGAAAATGGATTTGGATTTGATCCAATATTTGAACTAAAAAATGGAAAAACAATGGCAGAATTAACAAAAAAAGAAAAAAATCTAATAAGTCACCGAAAAAAGGCACTTGAAAATTTGAAAAAACAATTGACAACTAAGTAGAAGTATGGTAAAATTAGGAACTGTAATCCGCTTAGTCAAGGCACCTAAATATTAACAATAAGTTAATTGCCTGAAATTTAAGGATTAGCGAGTATACAAATAAGGGAGGTGCATTTTAAATGTACGCAATAATCGAAAGCTGTGGAAAACAATACAAAGTAGCAGAAGGAGATGTTGTATTTTTTGAAAAATTAGATGCAGAGGAAGGAAAAAAAGTTACTTTTGATAAAGTAATCTTAGTATCTGAAGAAGGAAAAGTACAAGTAGGAAATCCTTATGTAAAAGGTATAAAAGTAGAAGGAAAAGTAGTTTCTCATGGTAAAGCAAAAAAGATCATTGTTTTCAAAATGAAAGCTAAAAAGAACTATAGAAGAAAACAAGGTCATAGACAACCATATACAAAAGTAGAAATTACAGGAATCAAAACAGCTGCTAAAAGAGCAACAGCTAAAAAAGCAGAAACAACAAAAGCTACTGAAAAAGTAGAAGCTTAGTTTTTAATTAAAACATAGATTTTAATAAAGAGAACATAAATAAAACAAAACCGAAAGGAGTTGAGAAACATGGCTCATAAGAAAGGTCAAGGTAGCTCTCATAATGGTAGAGAGAGTGAGTCTAAAAGACTTGGTGTAAAAAGAGCTGATGGACAATTTGTTTTAGCAGGAAATATCCTAGTAAGACAAAGAGGAACAAAAGTACATCCAGGAACTAATGTTGGTAAGGGTAGTGATGATACTTTATATGCATTAGTAGATGGAAATGTAAAATTTGAAAGAAAAGGTAGAGACAAAAAACAAGTTAGTGTTTATCCAGTAGAAGGATAAAGTTAATGAAAAATAACAAAAATGAAAATTGCCAATACGAATTAGAGTAGTATATGGCAATTTTTCTTTTGTTTAAATAATTTATGATTGACTAAATAAATAAATATTGATAAAATAAAAGTGTATAAAATAGAGGGAGAAAAAATGAAAGAGTTATTATTTGCAGCATATTCTTTAGATATAGGTGGAATAGAAAAGTCACTAGTAACATTGACAAATTATTTACAAAAAAGAGGATATCAAATAACTATTATATTAGAAAAAAAACAGGGGATATTCTTGAAGGAATTAAACAAAGATATAAAAGTAATTGAATATAGACCAGATGAAAGCAAAAATATACTAAAGAGAAAAGCGAAAAATTTAGTAAAACGATTTAAATTTATGATTAAATATAAAAATAAATTTGATTTTTCAGCAAGTTTTGCAACCTATTCTATTGTGGCATCTTTTATTAGTAGAGTAGCATCAAAAAATTCATGCTTATGGGGTCATGCTGATTACTATACCTTATTTGAAAATGATAAAGTCAAAATGAAGAAGTTTTTTAAGAAAATAAATTATAATAAATTCAAGCATGTGATTTTTGTGTCAAAAGAAGGAAAAAGAAGTTTTTTAAATATTTTCCCAGAAATGAAAGAAAAAACATTGGTTTGTAACAATTTGATTGATAGTAAAAAAATAAAAAAATTAGCAGAAGAAAAAGTAAATGAAAAAAAAGATGAGGGAATAACTACTTTTATTAATGTAGGGAGACATGATGAAAAACAAAAGAAACTTACTAGAATAATAGAAGTAGCAAAAAGATTAAAAATGAATGGATATAGATTTAAAATGTTATGGATTGGCGATGGACCGGATAGTAATTTTTATAAAGAAGAAATAAGAAAAAATAAATT